>ERZ773063.941-NODE-941-length-18022-cov-8.606389_pt1 | contig 18022 bp, 17 predicted proteins | sample MGYA00580625_ERZ773063 | MGnify/ENA primary metagenome ERZ773063 (study PRJEB29015, sample SAMEA2738022) | human oral metagenome | biome: human oral; feature: human-associated habitat; material: dental | place: China | collected 2042 ... | reverse complement strand
GCCCTCCACACCCTCGGCCTGACCCCACTACTCGACACCATCCCACCCTTCTAAACACACACCACCAACCCGCCGGCGGGCACCGGTGGACCAGAACCAAGAAAGAAACACACCGGGCACAACAGGCGCAACGCACCAGCCAGACCAGCCGACAACAGCAGCTCGACAGCCCCCGCACCTGTAGTTCCCGGCACCATCGACGACACTTTGTCATAAACCTCAGACGGCACTTGCGCAAACCCGCCCGTCAGCACGCCCCGGCGGGCGGGCGCCTCTCCGGCACCGCCGTCGAGAAGCACCGATCTTCCCCAGCAATAACGCCGTTTCGCACGTCCCCGCTCCGGGCCCCCGCGCAGGAGCGCCCGAGCCCCCGCCCTGCGCCCCTACCGTGGGGCCCGAAGCCAATGACGCCGACGAAAGGTCCACCCGTGCGCATCGCACTCTTCGCGACCTGCATCGGAGACTCGATGTTCCCGCAGGCGCCGCAGGCGACCGTCGCCATCCTGGAGAGACTCGGGCACGAGGTCGTTTTCCCGGAGCGGCAGGTCTGCTGCGGGCAGATGCACGCCAACACCGGGTACTTCGCGCAGGCGGCCTCCCTCATCCGCAACCATGTCAGGACCTTCGAGCCGGTGCTCGACGGCGAGTGGGACGCCGTCGTCGTGCCCTCCGGATCCTGCGCCGGGGCGACCCGCCACGAGCAGGCTCTCGTGGCCGAGCACGTGGGCAGCACCGCCCTGGCGCGCCGCTCCAAGGAGGTCGCGGCCAGGACCTACGAGCTCTCCGAGCTGCTCATCGACGTCCTGGGGGTCACCGACGTCGGCGCCTCCTTCCCGCACCGGGTCACCTACCACCCCACCTGCCACTCCATGCGCATCGCCAAGGTCGGCGATCGCCCCTACCGGCTCCTGAGGGCCGTCGACGGCATCGACCTGGCGCCCCTGCCCGACGCCGAGGTGTGCTGCGGCTTCGGCGGCACCTTCTCCATGAAGAACCACGAGACCTCCACGGCCATGCTCGCCGACAAGGTCTCCAACGTCATGTCCACCCGGGCCGAGGTGCTGTGCATGGGCGACTACTCCTGCCTCATGCACGTCGGCGGCGGCCTGTCGCGCCTGAGCTCGGGGGTACGGATCATGCACCTGGCCGAGATCCTCGCCTCGACCAAGGACCAGCCCTTCAGCGGCAACGTGTCCTTCGCCCCGACCGTGAAGGAGGCGGCGGTCAAATGAGCCAGACCTTCCTGGGCATGCCGGCGGGACCGGGCAGCGCGAGCGCGCCGACGGCGGACGCCACGGCCGGCACCACGGCCAGCTCAGCCGGCGCCGCCCACACCGGCGGGTGGCGCACCACCGTCGAGATCCCCGCCAACACCCTGCGATGGGGACGGACCTTCCCGGCCGCTGCCCACGAGACCCTCCAGAACACCCAGCTGCGCCGCAACCTGGGCCACGCCACGCGCACCATCCGGGGCAAGCGGGCCACGCGCGTGGAGGAGATGCCGGACTGGGAGGAGCTGCGCCGGGCCGCCGGCGCCGTCAAGAACGAGGTCATGAGCCACCTGCCCGAGCTCCTGGAGCGCTTCGAGGCCAATGTCACCGCGCGCGGCGGCATCGTCCACTGGGCGCGCGACGCCGCCGAGGCCAACCGGATCGTGACCTCGCTCATCAGGGCCAAGGGCGTCGACGACGTCGTCAAGATCAAGTCGATGGCGACCCAGGAGACCAACCTCAACGAGTACCTGGCGGCCGAGGGCATCACCGCCCACGAGACCGACCTGGCCGAGATGATCGTCCAGCTCGCCGACGACATGCCCTCCCACATCGTCGTCCCGGCCATCCACCGCAACCGCTCCGAGGTGCGCGGCATCTTCCTGGACCGCATGGGCGACGCCCCCGCCGACCTGTCCGACGACCCGGTCGAGCTGGCCGGGGCCGCCCGCGCCCACCTGCGCAAGAAGTTCCTCCACGCGTCGGTGGCCGTCTCGGGCACCAACATGGGCGTGGCCGAGACCGGCACCGTCTCGGTCTTCGAGTCCGAGGGCAACGGCCGCATGTGCCTGACCCTGCCCAACACGCTCATCACCCTCATGGGCATCGAGAAGCTCGTCCCCCGCTTCCAGGACATCGAGATCTTCTCCCAGCTGCTGCCGCGCAGCGCCACCGGGGAGCGCATGAACCCCTACACCTCCATGTGGACGGGGGTGACGCCGGGTGACGGCCCCCAGGAGTTCCACCTCATCCTCATGGACAACGGGCGCACCAGGACGCTGGCCGACCCGATCGGCCGCGAGGCCCTGCACTGCATCCGCTGCGGAGCCTGCATGAACATCTGCCCCGTCTACCAGCACGTGGGCGGGCACGCCTACGGCTCGGTCTACCCCGGCCCCATCGGCGCGATCATCACGCCCCAGCTCACCCAGGGGCTGGCCGACGACGACCCGGTGCACACGCTGCCCTTCGCCTCCTCGCTGTGCGGGGCCTGCGGCGAGGCCTGCCCGGTGGGCATCGACATCCCCACGATCCTCATCCACCTGCGGGCACGCACCGTCGACGTCAAGCGCAAGACGGTTCCGGACATGTGGGACGTGGCGATGAGCGCGACCCGGCCGGCCATGAGCAGCGGCCGGCTTTGGGGCCTGGCCGAGAAGGCCGTCAAGGCGACCCGGCTGGTGGGCCGCGACGGCAGGATCGGCGCGCTGCCCTTCCCGGCCTCCATGTGGACCGGGGCCCGCGACCTGCCCGAGGCGCCGTCGGAGAACTTCCGCGAGTGGTGGGCGCGCACCCACCCGACGACGACGGCGCCCCACTCAGGGCCCCGGGCCCGCTCGGCGTCCCCGGCCTCGGCATCCCCGGCCCGCTCCGGCCGCGAGGAGGCGAGGTGATGGACGCGCGCACCGCCATCCTGGCCCGCGCCCGCGACGCGATCGCCCGCTCCCAGCGCGGCCCGGCCCGCCCCGTCCCGCGCGACTACATCCGCGTCGGCGAGCACGCCCCCGGCTCCGAGCCGGTCGTGGCGGACATGGTGGACAAGCTCGAGGACTACGACGCCGTGGTGCGCACCGAGCCCGACGACGCCGGGATCGCCGAGGCGATCGACGCCCTGCTGGGCGGCGCGCGGGTCGTCGTCGTGCCGACGGGGCTGCCCGAGGAGTACAAGCGGGCCGCCGGCCGCGGGCGCAGGCTCCTCGAGGACTCCCCCGAGCACCCGATCGCGACCCTCGACCTGGACCGCGTCGACGCCGTGGTCACCTGCTCGCGCGTGGGCATCTCCATCTCGGGCACCATCGTGCTCGACGGCGAGCCCGACCAGGGCCGCCGGGCGATCACTCTGGTGCCCGACACCCACGTGTGCGTCCTGGAGCGGGAGTCGATCGTGCCGACCGTGCCCCAGGCGGTGGACGTGCTCGGCGAGCACCCCGCTCGCCCCATGACGTGGATCGCGGGCCCGAGCGCGACGGCGGACATCGAGCTCGTCCGCGTCCAGGGCGTCCACGGCCCGCGCAACCTCGGCGTCATCATCGCCCACTGAGCACCCCGCGCACCCTCGCCCCTTTCGCCGAGTTCGGTCCGGTTCCGCACCGAGATCGGTCCAGTGCCCACAACAGCCCACAACAGCCTGCGCACGGTCACACACGGCGTCAGAATCGATGCATGGTCCTTCCTCGCCCCGGCCCAGCACCGCCGTCCGCGCCATTGCCCGTACCACTCGCCGTCCCCGGCTCGGGGGCCAAGGAGCGCCGGGAGGCCCTCGTCTCCCACCTGAGGGACCGGGGCAGCACCTCGGTGGCCGAGCTGCCCGAGCTCTTCGGGGTCTCCATTGAGACCATCCGCCGCGACCTGCGCCTGCTGGAGTCAACCGGACGGATCCGCCGCTCCTACGGACGGGTCACCGCGGCCGAGTCGGGCTCCTTCGAGTCCAGCCGCGAGTTCCGCGTCACCCACCTCACCGACGAGAAGGAGCGCATCGCCCAGGCTGCCGTGGAGCACCTCGGCACCGCCGAGACGGTCTTCCTCGACGAGGGCTTTCACCCGCTCCTGGTCGGCCGTGCCCTGCCCGCCGACCGCGACCTGACCATTGTCACCGCGTCCCTGCCCACCGCCATCGAGCTCGCGGAGCGGCCGCGGACGCAGGTCGTCGTCATCGGCGGCAGGGTCCGGCCCATCACCCTGGCCTCCGTGGAGCGGTGGGCCACCCGCATGCTGCGGGAGATGGAGCCGGACCTCGCCGTCGTCGGGGCGAACGGTGTGAGCGAGGAGGGCTGGTTGACGACGCCGCACGCCTCGGTCGCCGAGGTCAAGGAGACGGTCCTGGGAACCGCCGGCCGCGCCATCTTCGTCGGCAGCCACACGAAGTTCGGCCACTCGACCTTCGCCCGTTTCGGGCACGTCCGCCAGCTCGAACGCGTCATCACCGGCCGCGAGCTGCGGTCGTCCACGGCCAGGCGCCTGACCGGGCTCGGCGCGGTCATCGAGCGGGTCTGAGCACCGGGGCCCGCCGCCACGCCCGCGAACCGGTCGCCCATGCGGGCGGAAACGGTCATCGCGGTCATCATCTCCGACGGCGCGACCACCGGGGCCGCGCGCGGGACCGGGCCCAGGATCACGACGACGGCGCGCGACACGCCCGCTCCCACCGGCAACGACGGCGAGTGCCTCGGCGGGCGGCGACCGGTCACGCCTCAGCCGCGACCGGTCGGCTCGCGGGCCACGACACTGCCGCAGACTTACGTCAACGGCCCAGGGCCGTGACAAAGTCGTCAGCCGCCAACGAAGGTCCTCCGATGCCCAGCTCCAACCGCTTCATCGCCGCCGTACAACGCACCGGCTTCCCCACCAACCTCGCCGCCGGCTTCCTCGCCGTCATCGTCTTCGTCATCGGGGACGGCATCGAGGCCGTGTGGATCACCAACTACCTCTCCAGCGCCGACGTCGGCTTCACCGTTCCGCAGGCCTCCTCGATCGTCACCTCCTACGGCGTCGTCGTGGCGCTGGCCGCCTTCCTGTCAGGGGCGCTGTGCGACGCCCTGGGATGCCGCAGGGTCATGCTCATCGGCCTGATCTCCTTCCTGGTCTTCGACGCGCTCTTCATCGCCGTCGGCCTGCCCGGCCACAGCCTGCCCCTCCTCCTGATCTTCTACGGGATGCGCGGCTTCGGCTACCCCATGTTCGCCTACGGGTTCCTCACCTGGACGATGATGGTGACGCCCCCGGAGCGCCAGTCCTCGGTCTCGGGCTGGTTCTGGTTCGCCTTCTCCCTGGGCATGCAGCTGCTCGGCTCCTACCTGTCCAGCCTCTTCCTGCCCGCCATCGGGCACATCCCCACCCTGTGGATCGGCTGGCTGCTCGCCGCCGCCGGGGGCACCACCGGGATGCTCTTCCTGTACCGCCGCCCCTCCTCCGCCGCCACCCGGGGCAAGTCCATCCTCCAATCGGTCGGCTCGGCCGTGTCCGTGCTGTGGCGCTACCCGAAGGTCTCGGTGGGCGGGATCGTCAAGATCATCAACCTCTCCGGCCAGTACGGCATGCAGGCCTACTACGTCGTCTACCTGCACAAGGTCTTCGGCATGCCCGAGTCCCAGGCCATCCTGGAGTTCTCCATCTTCGGCTTCGTCGCCATTATCGGCGACGTGTTCTGGGGCGTCATGGGCGACCGCATCGGCTGGCGCAACACCCTGCAGTGGGCCGCCACCCCGATCACGGCGATCGCGCTGGCCTACATCTACCTCATCCCTATCGTCGCCGGCCCGAGCTTCCTCCTCATCGCGCTGGGGACCTCGGCCGTGGGCATCGGCCTGAGCGCGCACGTGCCCACCACGCCGCTGATCACCGCCCACGCCCACGGGGAGACCGGCAACGCTCTGGCCATCCTCAACCTCGGCGCGGGCCTTGGCGTCTTCGTCGGCCCCGCCATCGTCACCCTGCTGCTGGGCGAGGAGGGCACGGCCCAGGGCTACGCCGCGGCCGCCATGGCGCTGGCCGGCATCTACGTCATCTCCTTCTTCCTCTGCTTCGCCCTCAGGCTCCCGGGCAACGCCCGAGTGCTGCACACTGATGCCGAGCTCTCCGACGACGACGTCGCCGCGCCCACGACCGCCTGACCGCCCTTCGTCGACCACCCGCCACCCACCATCCGACAAGAGAACCGAGAGAGACAGGACACCAGCCATGACCACCACCCCCGACCGCAGCGACCTCGCCCCCGCCTACGACCGCTCGGCGATCACGACCGGGATCGTCCACATCGGCGTCGGCGGCTTCCACCGCGCCCACCAGGCCATGTACCTCGACCGCCTCATGCGAGACGGCTCCGGGTCCGACAATCCGCAGGACGCCTGCCTGGACTGGGGCATCTGCGGGGTCGGCCTCCTGCCGGGCGACGCCCGTATGCGAGACGCGCTCGCCTCCCAGGACCACACCTACACCCTGACCCTGAAGTACCCCGACGGCCACCACGAGTCCACCGTCATCGGCTCGATCCACGACTACCTCTTCGCCCCCGACGACCCCGAGGCCGTCCTGAGCCTCATGGCCGCGCCCACCACCCGGATCGTCTCCCTGACGGTGACCGAGGGCGGCTACAACATCGACGACGCCACCGGCGCCTTCCGCACCGAGTCCCCGGGCGCCGCCCACGACGCCGCCAACCCCCGCGAGCCCACCACCGCCTTCGGCTGCATCGTCGAGGCGCTGCGCCGTCGCCGTGAGGCCGGCACCGCCCCCTTCACGGTCATGAGCTGCGACAACCTGCCCGCCAACGGCAGGATCGCCCGCACCGCCGTCGTCTCCCAGGCCGCCATGAGCGACCCGGACCTGGCGGGCTGGATCGAGGAGCACGTCTCCTTCCCCAGCTGCATGGTCGACCGAATCACCCCGCAGACCACGCCGGAGGACATCGCCGAGGTCCGCTCCGAGCTGGGCATCGAGGACGCCTGGCCGGTGGTGTGCGAGCCCTTCACCCAGTGGGTGCTCGAGGACGACTTCCCCGCGGGCCGCCCGCCCTACGAGCGGGTCGGGGTGCAGATGGTCGACGACGTCGTGCCCTACGAGCTGATGAAGCTGCGCCTGCTCAACGCCTCCCACCAGGGCCTGGGGCACTGGGGGCGCCTGCTCGGCATGACCTACGGGCACGAGGCCGCCGCCGACGCCGACATCGCCGCCTGGGTGCGCGCCTTCCTGGAACGCGAGGCCCTGCCGCGCCTGCGGCCGGTGCCTGGCATCGACCTGGCGCAGTACGTGGACACCCTCTTCGAGCGCTTCACCAACGCCGCCATCGCCGACACCCTGCTGCGCCTGGCCCAGTTCGGCCCCAGCGGCATGCCCAAGTTCGTCCTGCCCACCGTGCGCGACAACCTCGCCGCGGGCGGACCGATCCGCCTGGGGACCGCCATGTGCGCCGCCTGGTCGCTGGGGGCCGCGGGCACCGACGAGAGCGGCAACCCGATCCCGGTGGCCGACGACCTGCGGCCCCTGGCCGAGCGGCAGGAGGCCGGCGAGGAGACCGCCTTCATCGGCAATGCGGAGATCTTCGGGGACCTCGCGGCCAACGAGCGCTTCGCCGCCACCTACGCCGAGGAGCTGGCGGCGCTGCGCGCACAGGAGGCGCGGGCGCGCCTGCGGGCGCTTGTGGCCGAGGGCTGAGCGGCCCCCTCGGGCGCCGGCGAGACCTCCCTTCTGCGCCGCGTCGGGGCGCGCAGGGTGGACCTCGCCGGCTTCTACCACGACGGCGATTGCGCTGGCGCTCAGGCGCCCTCGGCCCTGCACGTGGTGGCGCCCGCCCGCGCCGGCCGATCAGGAGGCGGGCGGGGCGCTCGGCTCGACCCAGGTGACCGAGACGGTGTAGTCCGCGGCACCGGCGCTGGTCAGGAGGGTCTTGACCTGCGACGTCACCAGCGCCTCGGCCCGGGTCCTCGCCTTGTCGAGCAGCCCGTTGTCGACGGCGACCGTCTGGGCCTTCTCCTCCTCGGAGGCGAGGAAGGCGGTGACGTCGGCGATGCCCGCCTTGACCGTGCCGCTGTAGGTGATGAGGAACGAGCCTCCCGTGAAGGGGACGTCGATCCCGGGCAGGAGCGGGTGACGAACGGGATGGGGGGCGGGGCGGGGGAATGCCGCCATTGTACGCCGGGCGCCACGCGCGCAGGACGCCGTGGCACCCTGAGCCCATGAGCCAGCCCGACGCCGACCGCCCCGACCCGCCCGTCCCCTACCGGCAGGTGCGCGCCGTCTGGGACGCGCGGTCCATCACCGTCTACCAGGCCTACGGTCCCGCCATCACCGGCCCCGCCGTGGCGGCCGGGCGCTTCGTGCCGCCCTTCAGCCGCAGCCGCATGACGTGGGTCAAGCCCTCCTTCCTGTGGATGATGTAACGCAGCGGCTGGGCGACCAAGCCGGGCCAGGAGCGGATCCTGGCCGTCACCATGTCCAGGTCCGGCTTCGAGGAGGCGCTGGGCCGCTCGTGCCTGAGCCACATGGACCCCGCCGTCCACACCAGTCGCGAGCAGTGGGCCGCCCTCAAGGCGCGCAGCCCCGTCCGCGTCCAGTGGGACCCCGAGCGCAGCGCCTCGCTGAGCCCCCTGCCGTACCGCTCCCTCCAGGTCGGGATCGGCCCGGGCGCCGTCGACGACTACGTGGACCGCTGGGTCCTCGCCCTGCGGGACATTACCGACGACGTCGCCCGCCTGCGCTCCCTGCCCGCCCTGGCCGCCGCGGACCTGCCCCGCGAGCGCCCGTACCCGCTGCCCGACGCACTGGCCTCGCGGATCGGCGCCACCGCAACCGCACCACCGGCAGCGGCGCCGTGACTCCCAGGGCGGACGACCCCTCACTCACTCGCGCGGGCCGGCCCACCCGATCGTGGGCGTTCGCCCCGGAACCCGGGGGCGCCCCCTCCCCCGCGCGGGCCGGTCTACGCCCGTACGGGCCGACAAAGGCGGGCCCGGGGTCGGGCGTCCGGTCGTCCGGGGCGCCCGGTCTTCCGGTCGTCTGGGCGCCCGGGCGCCCGCCCGGGACGCACCGGCGGATCGTGAACGTACCTTTCCCGCGTCAACGTACCTTTCTCCCATCCTTCTGGGGATAAAGATCAGAAGGATGGGAGAAAGGTACGTTCATGTGACGAAGGTACGTTGACGTTGAGCGCCCGGCCCGCCGGCGCCGCCCCGGAATCATCTAGGACCGGCCGCCGGCTGGGACCCGGGTCCGTCGCACGACCGGAATGACGGCCGTGAGCCGCCCCGGCCTGCCTCAACCTGCCCCGACCCCACTACACCACGCGCGTATACACTGCGTATATACTACCGGCCATGGACACCCGACTCACGCTCCTCGGCCTGCTGGGCTCCGGGCCCGGCTACGGCTACGACCTCAAGCTCAGCTGGGACCGCTGGTTCGCCCAGACCAAGCCGCTGGCCTTCGGCCAGGTCTACTCCTCCCTGGCCCGCCTCCTGCGCGACAGCCTCATCATCCAGGTCGGCGCCGAGCCCGGGGCCGGCCCCGCGCGCAAGCGCTACGAGATCACCGAAGCCGGCCGCGCCGCCGTCGAGGACTGGATCCGCCGGCCGGAGGTCCCCTCCGACTCGATCCAGGCGGACCTGTTCGCCAAGACCGTGATCGCCCTCCTCCTGGGCGACGACGCCGAGCGCCTCCTCGACCTGCAGCGCGCCGCCCACACCGCGCGCATGCGCGAGCTCACCCGCCTCAAGCAGGACGGCGACCTGCACACCGTGCTGCTCGCCGACCACGCCCTGTTCCACCTGGAGGCCGACCTGCGCTGGATCGACCTGACGGCCGCCCGCCTGACCGAGCTGCGCGAGGAGGTGCGCGCATGAGCGCCGCACCCCGCGTCATTATGCGCGCCCGGGGCCTGGAGCTCGCCTTCGGGACCACCCGGGCCCTGCGCGGCATCGACCTCGACGTCGTCGCCGGGGAGGTCCTGGCCGTCACCGGGCCGTCCGGGTCGGGCAAGTCCACTCTTCTGCACGTCATGGCCGGGGTCCTGGTCCCCGACGCCGGCAGCGTCGGCTACGACGGGCGCGACGTCGCCGCCCTGGGCGAGGCCGACCGCTCCCGCCTGCGCCTGGCCGAGTTCGGCTTCGTCTTCCAGTTCGGCCAGCTCCTGCCGGACCTGTCCGCCCTGGACAACGTCACCATCCCCCTGCTGCTGGCCGGGACCCCGCGCCGCCGGGCCCTGGCCCGCGCCCGCGCCCAGCTCGCCGAACTCGGCCTGGACGGGCACGAGGACAAGCTGCCCGCCCAGCTGTCGGGCGGGCAGGCCCAGCGGGTCGCCGTCGCCCGCGCCCTGGTGGGCGGGCCGCGGATCCTCTTCGCCGACGAACCCACCGGCGCCCTGGACTCCCTGGCCGCCGAGCAGACCATGCAGGCCCTCACCCGCGCCGCCCGGTCCGCCGGCGCCGCCCTGATCATCATCACCCACGACCCGCGCACCGCCGCCTACGCCGACCGCGAGGTCATTGTGCGCGACGGGCGCCTGAGCGCGGGCTCGGGCCTGGTCGAGGCCGACCCCGCCGAGCCGGCCTCCGGACGCGCGCAGCGGGGGGAGCGATGAGGGACTTCGCACTGGCGCGCCTGATCGTCGCCGGCGACCGCTCCGCCCGGCGCCGCCTGCTGGGGATCATCGCCGGCGTCATGGTCGGGGTCGCCGTCTTCCTCCTGCTCACCGCCGCCTACCAGGCCTTCGGGGAGCGCAGCCGGCGCTCGAGCTGGCACACGCCGATCACGGCCTCGCCCACCGCCCTGACGCCCGACACCGAGCTCACCGCGCACACGGCGGGGGCCGCCTCCACCCTCGACCACGTCGGGAACCGGACCGTGACCGTCCTGCTGGTGGCCACCACCGAGGACACGCGCGTGCGGATCCCCGGCTCCGACGTCGTGCCCCGTCCGGGCCAGTACCTGGCCTCGCCGGCCATGGCCGATCTCATCGCCTCCATGCCCGCCGACCAGCTCGCCGACCGCTACGGCCGGCAGGCGGGCGTCCTGTCCGAGGACGCCGTGGAGGGCCCCGACTCCCTCGTCCTGGTCGTGGGGATGGAGGCCCCGCGCCTGGCCGCCTGGCAGGGCTCGGAGCAGCCGCAGGTCGTCACCGGGTTCGTCGGCCACGACTACGCCGCGCAGGCCTACCGGATCGTCGCCGCGATCGGCGCCCTGGCCATCCTCGCCCCCGTCCTGCTGCTCATCGCCATCGTCACCGACCTGGGGGCCGCCCAGCGCGCCGAGCGCCTCGCGACCCTGCGGCTCATCGGGGCGACGCCGGGGCGCGTGGCCCGCCTCGCCGCGGCGGAGACGGCGGCGACCAGCGCCCTGGGCGCCGTGGCGGGCATCGTCCTCTACCTGGCCCTCATCCCCGCCGCCGCCCGCCTGACGATCGGCTCCTCGCGCTTCTTCGCCCGCGACCTGCTCACCTCTCCCCCGGTCATGATCCTCACCGCCGTCGGCGTGGTGGGCGGGGCGACGGCCGTGTCCTGGTGGCGGACCCGGCGGGCCAGCATCGGCCCGTTGGGTGCCGCGAGCGCCGCGAGCGCGCGCCCCGCCCCGTCTCCCTCCTGCCGCTGCTGCTGGGCCTGGCCGGACTGACCGCGGTGCGCCTGGCCGGCGGGAGGCTGAGCACGACGGCGCTGATGACCCTGCTCATCGGGTCCTTCCTGTCGACCATGCTGGGGCTGCTGTGGGCGGGGCCGCTGCTGACCTGCTGGGCGGCGCGGGCGGCGCGGCACCGGGCCCGCACCGCCGCGCAGGTCATGGGCCTGGGCCGCCTGGTCCAGCACCCGCGCGCGGCCTTCCGGGCGGTGGGCGGCATGGTCGTCGCCCTGTACGCCGTCACCCTGTTCGCCGTGGCCATCACGGCCGCCGCCGGCGTGCCGGGGGTGAGGACCGGGCCCGGGCGCCTGAACCCCCAGGCCCTGTTCACCACTCCCGCCACCGCCGACCCCGCGGCCCTGGACTCCGTCCTCGGACGGCTGCGGGCCGTGCCGGGGGTCACCACCGCCTCGCTCGGCTACCCGCAGGCGCCGCAGCAGGGGCAGAAGGGCCGGGGCCTGGTCCTGCCGGTTGAGGACGTGCGCGCCCTGGGCGAGGCGGGGGCGGACTCGCCGACCGGCTGGGTGAGCGTGGACTGGAACTGGCTGCTCGGGGAGAGAGCCGACCCGGCGCCGGCCCAGGCCCCGCAGACGGACGGGCCGTCGTCCGGGAGCCCGTCGGCCGCCAGCGCGCCGGTGCTGCTCGTGGCCACCGACGGCGGCCCGGGGACGGTGGAGCGGGCCCGCACCGCGATGGTGAGCGCCGTCGGGGCGGACCTGGTCTCCTACCCGGTCTCGCGCTACGACATCCGGGCCGTCCAGGCCTCCGCCACGGAGAACCAGTTCGCGGCACTGGGCTACATCGGCATCCTCATTGCGGCGGGCGTGTCCACCGCGTCCCTGGCGGTGTCCACCGTCTCCTCCCTGCTGGCGCGCCGGCGGGTGCTCGGCCTGCTGCGCCTGACGGGGATGCCGCACGCCGCGCTGCGACGGGTCGTGGCCTACGAGACCCTCCTGCCGGTGGCCACCGTGCTGGCGCTGAGCATCGGGGCGGCGGCCTACACCGCCTGGGTCCTCATCACGGGCGTGTCCGCGCGCTCGATCGGCTGGCCGGCCGGTTCGTACTACGCGGTGGTCGGGGCGTGCCTGGCGCTGGTGGGCGCGGCCGTCCTGGCCAGCGCCAGGGCCGCCACGCGCATGGTCTCGGGCACCGCGGTGCGCTTCGAGTGAGGCCGGGGCCGCTCAGTCCCGCGGGCGCAGCGGGCCGTAGAAGTAGGAGGCGGTGGCGCCGCCGTCGACCAGCACGTCCGAACCGGTGATGAAGGAGCCCCGCTCGCCCAGGAGGAGCTCGGCGACATGGGCGACCTCGTCGGCGGTGCCCGGCCGGCCCGCCGGACTGGCCGCGAACATGTTCTTGTAGAAGTCGCCGCGCGGGCCGTTGAACTCGTCCAGCGCCAGCGGCGTGACGACGATGCCGGGCGAGATCGCGTTGAGCCGCGCCCCGCGCTCGCCCCAGGCCACCGCCTGGGCCATGACCCGCTTGGCGTTGCAGCGCTTGGCGAGCTGGTAGGCGTGGAGGGTGTCGCGCACCGCCCCGGGGGCCAGCAGCGGCAGGCCCAGCAGCTCCTCGCACGGCGTGGTCGCCAGCGCCTCGTCCTCCTGGGGGGTCAGGGCTGGCAGGTGGTGGCCGGACTGGCTGGAGATGGTCACCCCCGCGCCGCCGGGGGCGATGACCCTGCCGACCTCCTCGAGCAGGACGGCGGTGCCGTACAGGTCCACGGCGAGGATCACCTCGATGGGGGCCTGGGACGGGGAGACGCCGGCGGCGTTGACGAGCATGGAGACCTCGCCGCGCTCGCGGGCGAAGTCGATGAGCGCCAGGATGGAGTCGCGGTCGGCCAAGTCGACGCCGGTGGCGACGGCGTCGAAGCCGGCCTGCTCCAGGGTGGCGGTGATGGCCGCGGCGTTGTCCGGGCTCTTGTCCGCCACGACGATCGTCCTGCCCGCCCCCATGCGCCGGGCGATGGCCATGCCGATCTGCCCCGCCCCGGTGAGAATCATGACCTGCTTGCCGATGCTCATATCCGCTCCCGCGCTCATGGGCGCCGTCGTCGACCGCGCCCCTGGGAGGTGCGCGTTCGACTGGAAACCTGCGCGCTCGCGGAAATCGGGGGCCCGGGTCACGGAAGTCCCGCTGGTACCGGGTTACGGCGCCGACCTATTCTTGTCAGCGCCGTCGCCCCCGGGGCGCCGCGCCTCCCGCACACAGAACCGAGGATCCCGACCATGCTACTGACCGCCGATCATGTCGAGCAGATGCACCTGCCCACCACGACCAGCCGCGAGGGCTACGAGAAGAGCAGCGTCGACGCCTACCTGGAGGAGATCGTGGCGACCCTGCGCGCATGGGAGACGGAGGAGGACGGCACGGCGCCGGACTACGTCCTGCACTCCGGCGACGTGACCGGCGCCGCCTTCCCGACCATCCCGGCCGCCCACGACGAGGGCTACGAGGAGGAGCGGGTCGACGATCTCCTCGACGACGTCGTCAGCACGCTGGTGCACTACGAGGCCGGGGCCGCCGCGGCCGCGGGGGGCTCCGGGACGGGGGCCGACGCCGGGGCCGGGGCGGCGCTGACGGCCGACGGGGCCGCCCGCCGCACCTTCAGAGTCGTCAAGCTCCGGGGCGGGTACGATCGCCAGGCCGTCGACGCCTTCATGACCCGGATCGTGGCCACCCTGCGCGCCCACGAGGCGGGGACCTGGCGGCGCGGCGGCCCGGACGGGCTGCTGACCTCCGCCGACGTGCTCAACATCAAGTTCCAGGCCACCGCGTTCCGCTCCGGCTACGAGCAGGACGAGATCGACGAGTTCCTCGACGACGTCGCCCAGGCGCTGGCCGCCTACGAGGTCCGCAACTGAGGGCGGACGGGCCGGGGCGCCCCCGCCCGGGGCAGGGCCGCGCGGCGCGGCTCAGGCGTCCGGCCCGGCCAGGACCGACTCCTCCTGCGCGCGCTCGCGGACGAACTCCCCCAGCTCGGGCAGGACGAAGGCCAGGAGCCCCTTGGCCGGAGCGGCGATGATATCGGCGGCCAGGAGCCGGGCCCGGTAGACGCCCACGTATCCGCTCGTCCTGCCCCACGCCCGCCGGACGGCGTCCACGCTCACCGGCTCCGTCGTCGAGATCGCCGCCATGACGGCCAGCATCTCCCTCTCGCGCGGCGAGGCGTCGAGCCACGCCTGCTCCAGAACGTTCGCCCGGTACATGCCCAGCGCCTCGGAAAGGGACCGGTCCACGTGCGCGGTGGTGATGCCCGCCGCGCCCGAGGAGGCGTTCCAGGCGCAGTAGCCGATCGCCTGGACCAGGTAGGGGTAGCCGCGCGACACGGTCGTGGCGAGCGCGAGGGCGGTGGCGTCGAAGGGGCGCCCCGCCTCCTCGGCGGGACCCGCCAGGGCGCGGCCGGCCTGGGCCCCGGTCAGATCGCGCAGGTCGATGCGCATGGCGCGGCGCAGGAAGGTGGCGCCCGGGCTGCGCACCAGTGCTCCGACGCCCGTCCTCAGACCGGCCCCGGCGAAGGCCAGCGCCCTGCCCTCGCGGCGGGAGAACTGGAGGACCTCTCCGATCTTGCGCAACTCGGCGACGTCGGCGTCCTGGATCTCGTCCACGGTCAGGGCCAGGCCGCCGCCCTGGTCGGCGAGCCGGTCGGTGAGCTCGTTGATCTGCGCGCGCAGCGTGGACTCCGGCGGCGGGCCGGGCTCCCACGCGGCCCCGACGCCCACGGGGCCCAGCGTCGCGCTCAGACTCGTCAGCCTCGCCCGGGGGCGGGCGTGCTCGCGCAGCAGGCGCGGCAGGTGGTCGCGGGTCAGCCGCTGCAGCAGGCCGGGGCTGGAGGACTCGCTGACGGCGAGCCAGCCGGCGCGGAGGGCGGCGTCCTCGAATTCGTTGAGCATGACCGTCTTGCCCAGGCCGCGCGAACCCACGACGAGGACCGTGCGGGCCGGGGCGCCGGCGCCGCCGCTGAAGGAGTCCCGGAAGGCGGCCAGGGCCGCGTCGCGCCCGGCCAGGACCCGGGGCGTGACCCCGAAGGACGGGGAGAAGGGATTGGACCCGTCGCTCATATAAACAGTATAAAGCAGACCTTCCCCAGTATCCGCGCCGTTTCCGCCCTCCCGCGAGCGCCGTCGTATAAACGCGCCGAAAGAAGCGCGGTCCCGGTCCGACCCCGTCGGGACGGACCGGGACCGCGCTCCAGGGCGGGTCACTCGTCGGCGCCGCCCTGCTTGACGCCGACGACGCTGACCCGCGCGGCGGTGACCGAGCGGCCGCTGTGCCTGGCGCCGGTCGCCATGTACACCACGTCGCCGGCGCTCAGCTCGTGTTCGACGCCGTCGACGGAGAATCTGATCGTGCCCTCGAGCACCTGCACGACCGTCGGCATGGGCGAGGGCTCCTCCTCGTGGATCAGCTGGTCGGCGTCGAGGATGAACTCGACGACCTCCAGCACCTCGTTGTCGACGATCTCGCAGACCCTCATCTTGCCGTCGGCCACCGGGCAGGCGGCCGACAGGCCGGTGTGGACACTGGACTCGCGCGCGGAACTCGTGGTCTTGGTCATGGTGCGGATCTCCTCGTGCGGTGCGGTTCGTGCTCCGCCGGACGCTCGCGCCCGGCGCACCGAACATAATCCACCCATTTTCTCCGGATCAAGCCTTGTTTATCGGGTTCCACTGTGCTCTTCGTCCGACGGCCCGCCGGCGGACCCGGACACCGGGCCCGCCGACCGGCGCCCCCCGGCGCCGACCGGCGGCCCGGATCTGCCGGGCGAGCCGACCGGCGGCCCTCAGCTGCGCTTGACCAGGGGGAAGGTGATGGTCTCGCGGATGCCCTGGCCGGTCAGGGCCATGAGGAGGCGGTCGATGCCCATGCCCATGCCGCCGCAGGGCGGGAAGCCCTGCTCCATGGCCACCAGGAAGTCCTCGTCCAGGACCATGGCCTCCGGGTCGCCCTTGGCGGCGGCCAGGGCCTGGGCCTCGAAGCGCTCGCGCTGGACCACCGGGTCGGCCAGCTCGGAGTAGGCCGTGGCCGTCTCGAAGCCGCGGATGTACAGGTCCCACTTCTCCGTCAGGCCCGGCCTGGAGCGGTGGTAGCGGGTCAGCGGCGAGGTGTCCTCGGGGAAGTCGTAGACGAAGGTGGGCGCCCACAGCCTGCTGCCGACGAGCTCCTCGAAGACGTCCTCCACGATCTTGCCGGCCACCGCGTAGTCGTCGACCTCCAGGTCCAGCTTCTCGGCGATGGCCGCGAGGCGCTCGCGCGGGGTGTCCACGGTGATCTCCTCGCCGACGGCCTCGGATACGGAGGTGTACAGGTCGACCTTGTCCCACTGGCCGGACAGGTCGTACTCGGTGCCGTCGGCCAGGGTCACGACCTCCCCGCCCTCGGGCAGGCCGAAGGCGTCGCGCGCCGCCCGCTGGACCAGGTCGCGGGTCAGCTCGGCCATGCCGTCGTAGTCGGAGTAGGCCTCGTAGGCCTCCAGGGCCGTGAACTCCGGGGAGTGGGAGGAGTCGGCGCCCTCGTTGCGGAAGTTGCGGTTGATCTCGAAGACGCGGTCCACCCCGCCCACCACGGCCCGCTTGAGGTAGATCTCCGTGGCGATGCGCAGGTACAGGTCCATGTCGAAGGCGTTCATGTGGGTGACGAACGGGCGCGCGGCCGCCCCGCCGTGAATGACCTGGAGCATGGGGGTCTCCAGCTCCAGGTAGTCGCGGCGGTGGAAATTGTCCCGCAGGGAGCGCACGACGGCGGCGCGGGTGCGCACCATGTCGCGCGCGGCCGGGCGGGTGAGCAGGTCCAGCTCGCGGCGGCGCACCCGGTTGTCCTCGCTGAGGCTGACCTCCTCGCCCGCCTCGTTCGTCCACACCTTGGGCAGCGGGCGCAGGGCCTTGGAGGCGATGCGCCAGGCGGGGACGGCGACGTCGTCGTCGCCCAGCCCGGACAGGTCGGCGGACCCGGCGCCCTCGCGCAGGAGGGGCTCGGCCATGACGGACAGCTCCCCGCGCCGCGAGGAGATGACGCGGCCGTGGACGAAGACGTGGTCGCCCAGGTCGACGTCGGACTTGAAGGCGGCCAGGGACGTGTGACCGGCGCCGGGCAGGGCCTTGGCCGACAGCATCGCCTGGAGGGTGGTGCCGGCGCCGTCGGCCAGGGTGGCGAAGCACAGCCGGCCGGTGTTGCGCAGGAAGACGACGCGCCCGGCCACGCCGACGACGTCGTCGGTCTCCTGACCGGCCTGCAGGTGCCCGTAGCGCTCGCGGACGGCAGCGATCGTGGTGGTGATCGGCAGCCGGACCGGGTAGGGCTCCCAGCCCTCGGCGCGCAGGCGCTCGCGCTTGGCGGCGCGGACGGCGAACTGCTCGCCGGGGCCCGCATCCTGTCCGGCGCGTTCGGCCTGTTCGGCCCGCCCAGCTTGTCCGGCCCGCCCGGGCTGCCCGGCC
>ERZ773063.940-NODE-940-length-18023-cov-2.582703_pt1 | contig 18023 bp, 9 predicted proteins | sample MGYA00580625_ERZ773063 | MGnify/ENA primary metagenome ERZ773063 (study PRJEB29015, sample SAMEA2738022) | human oral metagenome | biome: human oral; feature: human-associated habitat; material: dental | place: China | collected 2042 ... | reverse complement strand
TCTCAATACCGGCAATGCCGACTTCCCCAAGCAAAACCGAGCAAGCGGAAGAAGCAGAGACGACCTACATAGGGGTCAGTTGCAATCTTAAAGGCGAGAGCGCAAAGAGGCTCATCGGGAGAAGTCTTGCGCGTAACAACTTGATCAGGATCATCAACAGCCGTACCCGTAACCTCAGGGGTATCGATAGGGCTGGGGAGGTATGCACAAACAGCATCAAGAAGTGTTTGTACCCCCTTATTCTTGAAAGAAGAACCACAGAGCATGGGGAAAATCTTCATTGAGAGCGTACCCTTACGGATAGCAGCACGGATCTCATCTTCTGTAATAGTAGAAGGATCGTCGAAGTATTTTTCCATAAGAGCATCGTCACACTCTGCGAGCTTTTCAAGCATTTTGTCGCGCCATTCTTCGGCTTCGGACTGAAGATCTGTAGGGATTTCCACTACATCATAGTCAGCCCCCATAGTCTCATCGTGCCAAAGGATAGCTTTCATACGTACGAGATCCACTACTCCCTTGAAGGTTTCTTCTGCCCCTACGGGGATTTGGATAGGACAAGGATTGGCACCAAGGACCGTCTGCATCTGGTTGTAAACCTCGAAGAAGTTGGCACCAGAGCGGTCCATCTTATTTACGTATGCAATACGAGGTACGTTGTACTTGTCAGCCTGACGCCATACAGTTTCACTCTGAGGCTCAACGCCCCCTACAGCACAAAATGCAGCTACAGCACCATCGAGGATACGAAGAGAACGCTCTACCTCAACGGTAAAGTCAACGTGTCCCGGGGTGTCAATAAGATTGATCTTGTAGCGATTGTTGTTGTAATTCCAAAAAGTAGTGGTAGCAGCACTCGTGATCGTAATACCTCGCTCCTGCTCTTGCTCCATCCAGTCCATGGTAGCGGCACCATCGTGCACCTCACCAATCTTGTGAGTAAGACCGGTATAGAAGAGAATACGCTCTGAAGTCGTAGTCTTACCGGCATCAATGTGCGCCATGATACCGATATTGCGAGTTAATTCGAGATGTTTTTCGTTTGCCATGATGCGTTATGTATTAGAAACGGAAATGGGCAAACGCACGGTTGGCTTCTGCCATACGGTGCATATCTTCTTTACGTTTGAATGCAGCACCCTGACTGTTGTAAGCATCAACAATCTCCGCAGCAAGCTTATCTGCCATAGTCTTACCACCACGCTTACGAGCGTAAATGATGAGATTTTTCATTGATATAGATTCCTTGCGTTCAGGACGGATCTCCGTAGGCACTTGGAAGGTTGCCCCCCCAATACGACGGCTCTTCACCTCTACTTGAGGGGTGATGTTATCCAATGCAGCTCTCCAAATCTCAAGCGAAGACTTTTCTTCATTCGCGAGCTTACCCTTTACAATCTCAAGGGCGTTGTAGAAGATGCTATAGGCAAGGTTCTTCTTGCCATCATACATCAAGTGATTGACAAACTTAGTCACTTGACGATCACCAAATACAGGATCAGGAAGTACCTGACGCTTCTTAGGCTTTGCTTTTCTCATTGTTGTCTAAAATTCGTTCGAATCGAATTGGTTGTCGGTAATTTACGTCTTCAACGCCCACGCAAGGGCATTTACTCAACCTATCTCTAAGGATAGCCTATCCAATTGAACCCGAAACTGGTTCTTTTTTTCTTCTTTCTCTAAGCCACTCTTTGGCTTAAAACAACTGTAGAACAGGAAAGGAGGATGAGAGATTTTTGAGTTGAGGGCGACTATTGTATTCTCTAAAAGCCCCTACCCTCACGTCTCTCCAAAAACAAAGGGAATTACTTCTTTGCAGCAGCCTTAGGACGCTTAGCCCCATACTTGCTACGACGCTGAAGACGACCATTAACGCCGGCAGCATCAAGAGTACCACGCACGATGTGATAACGCACCCCTGGCAAGTCCTTCACACGACCACCACGAACAAGCACGATGCTGTGTTCTTGGAGGTTATGACCTTCTCCCGGGATGTACGCATTTACTTCCTTACCGTTGGTAAGACGCACACGTGCCACCTTACGCATAGCCGAGTTAGGCTTTTTAGGCGTAGTGGTGTACACACGTACACAAACCCCACGGCGTTGCGGACAAGCCCCCAAAGCAGGCGACTTACCAACTTCGTTGAATGATTCCCTTCCTTTTCTAACTAACTGTTGAATCGTAGGCATTTCTTATTTCATTTATTAATCAATCTACTTATGTAGTTGCTACAGCATAATTATACGTATAGCGCGGCAAAGGTAATAAGAAATTCTCACCTGACAAAAGTTTTCTCCCTATTTCTCAGAATTGTAGATTCTAGTCATGAGTGCAACGAAGAGAAAAAGCAAAGAAGAAAATCCCCTTCCGAGCATCTCTCCCATAAAAGAAGAAAGGGCATCTTGCAAAGGGAGAAACGCCCCCTTATACAAGACACCCTAAAAGTGTGTATCTCCTACTCTCTACAAAAGAGACAGGAGAAAAAGGTTTAGCGAGCCACTACGAAACGCTCGATACGATTAGCGACATGTAAGAAGTAAACTCCCTCAGCGAGAGAAGATACATCTATAGTGGTCTTAGACGAAGCAGCTACAGTGCTAAGCACGAGTGTACCATCTAGCGCATAAATCTGTACTCGAGCACCCTCTTTATTAGGGATAGAGAGCGTAATAGTCTCAGACGCTACCGTAGGATAGAGAGCCACAGCCTCTGTCTGTAGCAATACCGCAGCGCCAGGCTTTCCGGCATAGGGATTCTTACCTTTATTTTCACCGTCTTGCCAGTCGTAGGTATCCCATCCCTTGCTACGAGCGACATCAGCAGCATACACAGAGACGAAGTTACCTTCCTCGCTATTGCTCGTGTTTATAGCATAAAAGCTACCGGGCTCAAACTCTGCCGTATTTACCTTATAGCGGTCACAGAGACGATCAACAAGGTCTCGTATAGCCTGCTCGTTCAATTTATTATTGTAACAGCTTACCAAATGCAAGATATTCTCTTTAGGGACAAGGAGCTTGGTAAGACTTGCTTCACTACAATCCAACTCATAGATAGCGGGCATATGTGTAACATCCAACTCGGTAAGTTTTTTCGTACCGCAGTAGAGTTGATATAGGTTTACGAGGTTGGAGAGATCTACAGGCTCTAGATCATCATTATTTTCATAGCGCAAGAGCCTTAGACTTGCATTATTGCGAAGGTCTAGGTTCTTCAGTTTATTGCTACCACAGCTGAGGAGGTAGAGCTTGCGAAGATCTGCCACATTAAGCGACTCTATCTTATTGCCCTCACAAACGAATTGGAGTAAGTTTTTGTTCGCCCTAAGGTCTATACTCGTGAGCTTATTGAAAGGAACTATCAACATCTCCATCTGAGAAGACACAGGAAGCTCTAGAGAAGAAATCTCGTTATTCATCGCAAAAACAGCCTTCAATTCTTCACATGCAGAGAGATCCAGTGAGGTGAGGTTATTCTCCGAAAGCTCTACTACTTGCATCTTAAAAGACTGCGAGAAGTTTACCTTTTCGATTTTATTCTTTGCACAGCTAACCTGAGCCAAATTAGGGTTGTTCGTTATATCCAACTCGGTAAGTTCATTGCTATAAGCAGTAAGAACGACCAGAGTAGGAGCATGAGTAAGATCGATTGCAGAGATACAATTATCTGCTGATTCCAGACTACCACAGTCAAAAGCAGCAAACTTACCATAGGCAACAATGGTAGGAACGGTCTTCTTGAGGTAGATGGGCACTCCATTCTCCTTAATGATTTCATTCGCATCTTTAACCCCATTGCCATTGAAGTCAATCCAAGCCTTACCTGCATCTGCATTATCGGCAAGCACAGCTTTGATACCCCAAGTATCTGAACCTTGACCGGTTGTTTTACTTGTTGTTATGATGATATACTCCTCTTCTCCCGGAGCAATAGTAAGGGATGCTCCTTCATAGGTTACACCTTTTTTCCCTCCCTTATTGTCGAAAACCTTCCAATTTTTCTTGGTGGCTTCCTTTACAATATCAGCGCTATAGCGACCATTGGGGAAGTCCTGTGTATCTACCATATAGAAACTACCGGGATTCTCGACAGTGCGCATTGGGAGTGACTGAATGAGGGCTATCATCTTCTCAGAAGAGATGAAATTGCCAAAGCAAGCCACCTCTTCTAACTGAGCATAACCGGCTGCACTCCAACCTATGAATTGGTTACTGCTAAGGTTCACTTTCTGGAGTGGAGCAGATGGATTGAGCTTAAGATCCGCAAGATTATTGACAGCACAATCAAGCGATTGCAACTTGCCGTTAGCCGAGAGATCAAGGCGCGTGAGTTGATTATTGCGACAAGTAAGATGGGTCAGCTCCTTGTTTTTGGAGAGATCGAGTGAGGTGAGTTTATTTTTGTAGCAATTGAGAACTTGTAATTTCTCATTCCCCGAAACCACCAAAGAGGAGAGAGCTTGCAAATTGATCGTTAGCTCCCGAACGGCTCCATATATAGTTACGGTCGCTCCTGTTTTTGGGTATTCGTCCGCTCTGTCCGTGTTGACTTTGGCATCTTCGCCTTCGTCGTATTTCTGGTTATTGTTTAGGTCAATCCAAATAGACTCTGCATCTGCAGCATCTGCCTTTATCATGATAGCCCAGGGGACAAAAGAGGAAACGGCCTCTGTGGTCATAACAATCTTTGGACCATCAGTCGTGTATGAAGATGGGTCTGCAGCCGTGGCACGACCCGTTGCAGCAAGGGAAGAAAAGAGAATCCCTCCCCCAAGCATGAAATAGCGAAAGGCTTTCATTTTGCGTTTTTGTAATTAATAGTGTTCTGTAGATAAAACTAGGAGTTCCCAGTCCATATAGGCGAGAACTCCTAGTATAATCGGTTAATTAGCGAACGACAAAAGTCTTAGAAATAGTACCAACGGAGAGTACATATACTCCTGCGTTGAGATCTTCTACAGAAAGGAGCATAGAGGGTGCTGTGGCTGTAAACTCACGCACTTTTGCCCCTGTTGCATCAAAGATTGCAATGGTCTTTCCAACCAACTCAGCAGGCATATTGAGTGTCATCTCTACATCTGCGGGTACGGGATAGAGCGTAACCTCTTCGGCACGTACAGACTCTAGCCCTCGAGGTTCACCAGGATATTTCACCATCGAACCTCCGCCATTGTGGTCATATACAGTCCAAGCCTTTTTAGCAGCAGCCTTCACTTGATCTTCGTAGATCTTGTTGTTATCTCCCGTGAGAGTAAGATCCACAAAGAGGAGAGTACCTACACCAAAGTCGGGATCTTGTTGGGGAAGAGAAGCAATAAGAGCGTCTACGGCCTCTCCCTTCAGATTATTTTGGAAGCAAGATATCACACTTATAGCTTCACACTTGGAGAGATCCAAAGTCTCAAACTTATTAAATTCAACAAACAGGCTCTCAAGACTCTTACAACCACTGAGGTCAATTGTCTTAAACTCATTGTTTCTAATATCAAGTTCGCGGAGGGCAGAAGCCGACTTCACATCGAGCTGAGACAATTTGTTGTTGTCCAACCAAACGTCGGTTATCTTCTCAAGACCCGAGAGGTTAGCCTCGGTGAGTTGTGCACGGTGAGCATGAAGCACTTCGAGAGCGGCACATTCCGAAACATCCAACTTGCCTAGAGGATTGTCGTTGCAATGCAAGACACGCAATTTGCTAGTACCCTTTAGAACGAGCTTCTTAAGGCCTGTACCTGCACACTCAAGGCGGTCAAGTTCGGGATTGTTAGAGAAGTCAAGCTCTTTAATAGAAGTTGTATCGCAGAAGAACGTGGTAAGCTTCGCATTCTTTGATAGGTCAATCTCCTTAAGATCTCTCAAGAAAGCAACATTGAGGATACGAAGGTCGGTATTAGCAGTAACATTCAACGACTTCAGGTTCTTACAAGAAGAAACATAAAGTTCCTGAAGCTTCGTATTCTTTGAGAGGTCTAAAGAGGCAATATCGGTATGACTTACCATAAGCTCCTTGAGGTTGGTGAGCTTTGTCATATCTATCTTCTCAAGAGGACTGCTGGTACAACGCAATACCTTGAGGTTAGGATTAGCAGAAGCATCTACTTCTGTAATATCATTGCTTCCGCAGCTGAAAGAGGTAATATTACCATAGATAGTAACGGAGTTGGTGTTACGAGTATAGTGATTGGCATCAAGATACATACTCCAATTGGAGATTTCTTCTCCGGCATCTTTCTTACCATCGCCGTTAAGATCGACAAAACAGTTGGCTTTATCCTCCTCCTCTGCATTGAAAAGGAATCTCCATCTTCCATCATTTTTATTTGCGGTAACCGTCATTTTGGCAAGGGTTTCCTCTACGGGATCAGAGCCTTCGTACTTATTGTACCCCTCGTCTCCCATACCATCTTGCCAATCGTAGGCAGTCCAACCGAGTTCCTTTGCTTTAGCAACAGCATCTTTGGTACAAACATTTTTATCTGCAACCTTTGTGTTGATAACAAAAAGCGAACCATCGTTGTACTCTTTTTTCGGGAGCTGCTCGATGAAAGACATCATAGCTCTCGCACTCAGCTTGTTATTGTAGATGCGGAACTCATTAAGCTTTGACATCTCCTTGCTCACAACAATAGACTCCAGTAGGTTATCCTGCAGGGCGATTGTCGTAATCCCTGTCAGTTTTGATACATCTATGTGTTTAAGCTTATTGTTGTTAACTGAGAAGGCTTTAAGAGTGCTTACATCGCCCAAAATAAGCTCTTCCATCTCGCAGGCATCACACTTTAGAGAGAAGAGTTTTTTATTGTTACTAATGTCGAGTTTTGCGAGTTTGTTTCCAAAGCAACTAAGGTTCGTAAGCTTGCTCAACATAGAGACATCTAGCTTTGTAAGCCCCGTTTCGCCACACATAAGGGCGGTCAATTCCGTTAGATTCTTCAGGTCAAGCTCTTTGATAGCGGTCTTTCCACAAGAAAGGAGTGTAAGCTTTGATCCCTCGGGGAAAGAAAGTTTAGTAATGGCTTTGCACCCATCCAGTTCTAAGGACTCTAGTTGAGGACTCTTCGAAAGATCTAGCTCAGCCAGCTCTTCATTTCCATTGATTGAGACCTCTTTTAGAGTAGAAGGGTTGTGAGTAAGATCAATCTTTACGAGATTAGTACGATTGGCTGACAACTCTCCCATGTTACCATAAACACGCACCGAAGCAATATTCTTTGCGAGCTTGCCAAAGAATCTAGGAGCGTCTTCACTTGCCCCATCATACTTATTGTTCCCATTAAGATCCACCCAACAGAGGTCATCATAAGACGCGCCCTTCACTGTAATCTCCAGGGGATCGTCGGCATTTTTCGTGGTAAGCTCAACATAGGTATCCGATACCGTAGGAGTCCCACTCTGAGCATACGCAGCCCAACAGCTTCCGCTTAACGCGAAAAAGGCGGAGAAAAAGAGATTTCTCCCAACAAGTAATTGTTTCTTCATTACATTATCCGTTTAATAAATCCTGTGTCAATCAACTTTTATCAAGGCGCGGGAGGCCGATAGCAACTTTGCCTCCTCGGAATTTTCCTCCACTCCCTTCGATCTTCGCCAGCAAATGTACGAAAACATTCCTATTGTGCGAACTAAAAGAACATAAATCGGGGGTATTTAAGTATCCGAATAGAAGAAAAAGGCAAATTTCGTACCAATTAATAGGTACAGAATCTTCCTATAGAGGCATTTGTAGGTAGGTAGCTCTCTCGAGTATACCTCCCTTTGGAGAAAATAAAGAGGATGCATCCCCGAGAGAAGGAATAGGTTGTGTTCCTATTTCCTCCGCTGCGGAGATACATCCTCTCAGGGCAGAAAGGAGAAATCTTTAGGTCAGACTCCCCTCTCTATGCTGGGCTGAAAAATTATTTTTTCTGGTCAGCTTCTGTTTGGTTGCTGCGGAAGTAAAGTTGCAAACGATTGCCGCTGGTAACAATAGACTTGAGCAGAGCTTGTACATCGGCAGGCTTAATAGAGTCGAGGACTTTGTCGTAATTGTCGACCCAGTTCTTACCATTGAAGAAGTATTCTTCTATGTTGCCAAGCCAGTAACCATTCTCACGAATACGTTCTGCATGACGCTTCTTCATATTCACAACGGTCTTGTCGAAATACTCTTGACTTACGCCATTCTTAACAATGAGATTCAACTCGTCGTATACAACCTGATTGAGCTGAGCAGCACGCTCGGGAGCACAGAAGAATTGAACCGTAACAGAACCTTCTGGTGTTGGGAATTCGTCTACCTCAGCAGCGGCAGAGGGAGAATAGGTTCCGCTCTCACGCTCACGAATAGAGGCAATAAGAGTCTGATCGAGTACCCCATTGAGAATCTGAGCTGTAAGTATCGTCTTATGATCGTAAACAGCCTTACCCTGGAGGTAGTCCATAACAATACCGGTAGGAGTATTCATATCTTTGTATACTTCCATTGTCTTTTCACCCTTGCGGAAGCCGGCTTGTTTAGTTCTATCCATCTTAGGAGTAGCCTTACCCTTGGGTACAGATCCGAGATATTTTACGATAAGTTCCTTAGCCTTAGCTTCGTCGATGTTACCAACAAAGTAGAACTGGAAGCCGTCGGCAGAAGAGAGACGCTCGCGAGCCATCTGGAGTGCGCGCTCATAGCTTACCTTTTCCATATCATCAGCTTTCACCTTCTTATGCCAGATATCATTGTCGAAGAGGAGGTAGTTTATAGAGTCGCTGAGAGAAGCGAAGGGCTGACGCTCGGCCATCTTGAGAGCTTCGGTAGTCTTTTCTTTGTATGCAGCAAAGGCTTCTTTGTCTGCACGAATATCGGTCATATAGAGGTAGGTGAGCTGGAGCATTGTCTCAAAGTCAGCCACCGTAGAGTTACCGCTAAAACCTGAAGTAAAGTTGCCAAAAGCAGGAGATACGCTTACCGTACGACCTGTAAGAGCCTTGCCAAGAGCAATAGCATCGAACTTGCCCAAACCACCAAGCGATACAATATCGTCTACAATCTTAGTATTAAGGATGTCGCTGGGTTTTGAGTAGAGACGGAAACCTCCGTTTGTTGTACCGGACATAAGGATCTGATCTTCCTTAAAGTCGGTCTTCTTGAGGTAAACCTTGATACCATTTTGGAGGGTTAGCTCCGTTGTTCCAAACTTCTGATTCTTCTTTTCCTCAACAATCTTACCACCCTTGAGATCCTTGTCAATGAGGTTCGTATCAACTACTTCTTCTTTCTTTGCCTCTACGGGTTTAGCAACGCACTCATTGTAAAGAGCGATTATTTCAGCCTCGGTAGGATAGGTAATGCCATCCTTCTTGGGACCGGTAACCGTAATAACGAGATTTTTACCATCGGTAGTAATCATCTCTTGGATGTACTGAGCCACCATCTCGGGAGTAACCTGCTCTGCAATCATTTCCATGAGTTGCTTTTCTACTTCGATACCGGGGATATAGCCACCATCAAGGAAGTAGTTTTTGTACTCTTCGCAGAACGAACCATTTTTGCGGTCAGCACGAGCCTTGAATTGGTCTTCGAACATTTTGAGAACATCCGTACGAGCGCGGTCATATTCACTCTTGAGGAAACCATGTTGCTTCACACGTTGGATCTCCGCTACAAGAGCTTCAAAAGCGGGTTTGAATGCACCATCCTTAGCAATAGCCATAAAGGTGAAGGCATTTTTGGTCTTGGCAATGCCCATGTAGTTGTAGTCGAAAGCACCACCACGGAGGAAAGGAGCATTAGGCTTGATGGTAATTTCATTAAAACGCTCATTGATGATCTGAGTAGCAACAGCCTCCATATAGTTTACCAATGCGCCGGCAATAGAGCCTTTTTCCTCTCTAGTGAGAACGTCATGCTTAAACATTATAGAGATATTGGTAGAGGTAGCTTCTTTGTCGGTAGCGAGAGCGACAATAGGAGTTGCGTTGTCTTCTACATCTACAAAGTAGCGTTCGGCAGGATTTTTGGGAGCAGGTACATCAGCAAAAATCTCTTTGAGTTTCTTCTCTACATAGTCTACATCGATATCCCCAACGACGATAATTCCTTGGAGATCGGGACGATACCATTTGTGGTAGAAGTCGCGGATTTCGTTGTGCTTGAAGTTGTCTACTACTTCCATTGTACCAATAGGCATGCGCTTTGCATACTTATTGTTGGGGAGCACGATGGGGAGCTGAGCTGTAAGCATACGCAAGCTTGCATTGTCTCGCGAACGCCATTCTTCGTGGATCACCCCACGCTCTTCGTCAATCTCCTTGCCGTCGAGTGTAATGTTGTTGCTCCAGTCGTGCATGATAAGAAGACAGCTATCGATAATTTCAATCCCCTTGTCTGTAGGAGCATCCATTATGGTATATACTGTTTCGTCAAATGCAGTGTAAGCATTAAGGTCTGCCCCAAACTGGCAACCAATGCGCTCCAAGAATCCGATAAGGTTCTTTCCGGGGAAGTTCTTCGTTCCGTTGAAGGCCATGTGCTCAAGAAAGTGAGCAAGCCCCGCTTGTGAGTCTTCTTCGAGAACAGAACCCACCTTCTGTGCGATGTAGTAATTAGCACGATTCTTGGGGTTTTCGTTGTGACGAATAATGTAGGTCAAACCATTGGGCAACGTACCCATACGTACAGCCGGATCGATGGGTAACTGCTGCATCATTGGATCTTGGGCTCGCAAACTCGCGGGTACGAGGCAGCCAAAGATCAGAAGCACACCTAGTGCAAAACGTTTCAGTTGCATACTAAACTCAATTATTATTCTAGAATTGTATTGATATTTCTACTTGGTTCTAACAAAATGGGAGAAAGCGTTCTATCCCTCCATAACAGCGCAAAGGTAGGCACATTCCACTAGACTTTGTACATTTTCTCAACATATTATCCTTATTTTAGAAGCGAAGCGTGGCTCCAACAATGCCTACGATATAGTTAGGATCTTGGTAACCCAAGGGATATTCGCTACTAAGAAGGAAGGGAGCGGACAGCTCTCCGTGTAGGGCAAGCCAGTCTGTAATGCGCCATGCCGTAGCTACGCGAGCCACACGTTGCGCCGTGGTAAGAGTCTTGGATTCGTCGTGTGGGGAGATAAAGGGAATACCCTCTCGCAAAGAGGCTTGAGCCGAGATGTCGAGGTTTGAAGTGGGGCTATAGATAAGAGAAAAGTCAATCAAACGGATGGGCTTCCCTTGCGCTACCTCTCCTCCATCGAGCTTGTAACGGCGTTCGGTCCATTGCAGAGAGCTTTGCAACTTAGCTCCCAAGGCATACCCTATACGCCCCGAAACAAACCAAGATTGGCTCCTTGCATACTGAGGCGTAAAAGCCAAGAAGCGAGGAGTGTTATTGTCTGCCCTTTCGCCAAAAAGGAAGGGTTGCCAGAAGTGGGTATTACGTGTGCGCTCATAGCCTCCCGAGAGGGAGAGAGAGACACCACCGGGTAGTTGTGCTCGTATGCCCAACTCGCTATCCACAAACTTCATCTCAGGACGGAGGAGCGAATCGGGGTGCAGATAGCGATTCTCCCGAGCCAACTCGTGCAAAGAGGGCATGTTTACCTTACCATCCACACGTGCAAACACCTCTAGATTATTACGCCAACGAAGCGATCCTCTGAATACCGGAGAAAGAGGAAGCACATTCACTCCCGCCGTTACTTGCCACTCCGTATTCCCCAGCCAGCCATTGAAATAAATCTTGGGCGTGATGTTGAAGTAGAGAGAAGGCATCGGCCCCCCAGGCACGTAGACGGTTTGTTGTTTTGGGTCTTTTGGAGTTCTTTGCCAATCTTGATAGAGCAGCATACCGGCAAGCCCCCAAGCAAAGTCTTGCTTAGAAGTAAAGAGAAGATCGAAGTCGCCGATGAAGCGGAGTTCGTGATGCTTCCACTTGCTAAAGAAGGCAGGGATTTGCGAATAGTTACGGCCCGTATGCTCTACGAGGAAGCGAAACGAGGTCTGATTATCAAGACCAAACAGATTGGCTCGCCCCACATTACCGGGGCGGACATAACGATAAATAGCGGCTTCGTAGTCCTGTTTCACCTCCATGGGAGGGCGATTGCTCGTCAAGTAAGCTGCTTTTTGAGCATCCAGACCATAGTAATTGAACTGGTCATAGTCCCCAATAATCTGGAGGGAGTGAGCTGACGATTTCCCCCTATACTCATAACTGAGATCCCAGTCCGTTAGGTGGCGATAGGTGTAAAGCCTTGCAGGGATCCCTTGATAGATACGAGAATTGTTGTTGAAGGTAGAGTTGTGACGCAGGTGCAAATCCACAACGTGCTTCTCTTTGAAGCATTGTGTATAACCGGCCTGAGCACGTACTACGGGCTCTAGTCCGAGAGAGAGATCTAGGTAGCCGGCCTTATTCGACCGAGGTACCCACGACGCCATATTGCTCAGAGCAGGATACTCCGGCAATAGCACAGGAGGGGTAAAATCGCCCGTAGAGCGAGGGGGGATAGGCTCTAGCCGTGTTACTTTGGGCTTATCAAATTGATATGTGGAGGCCAAGGGCTGCACCGTGCCCAGGTGTACTTCGGCATCGCTTACCACGGTAAGTTCACGACGGAGTGTATCTGCCCTTTGCGGTTTTGTGGGTTGCTGGGCTTGGGCAAGACCGCTTGTGAGAAGTCCGAAGGTGGCAAATGCCACAAAAAATAGTGTATGGGAATATCGTTTCATCACTTATCTCTATCTCTTTGGGGTACCTGTTTGCTGGTCTTGATAGCGTGCAATGCGCTCAAGAATATCGTCTTCACGCTTAGGATAATTGTTCTTTAGACTCTCCACATATTGGTCTGCGGTGACCTTGTCGCCCTCGGAGCGATAGATCTCTGCCAGTGCCAATATCCCTCGAGCGAGCCAGTACTCATGCGGAGTACCCTTCTCAATAAATTTATTGAGTAGCTGCTTGGCCTCTTGTTTTTCTTTGCCGGAGCCTTTTGCCTGTAGGGTGGCATAGTGGACGGTCGCCTCAGCTCCTGCCGAGAGATCCGTCTTGGCAAGAATTGTCTTGTACTCTGCGAGTGCCTTAGCACGCTCCCCGAGTTCGCTATGAGCATTCCCTCGAAGGAGATGAAGCCTCTCAGCACCCTCTTCTCCCAATGCCGTGAGGGCATCTGTAGTTACAGCGATGGCAGTCTTCCATTTTTCCATGGAGAGAGCCATTTCTGCCGCCTTCTCAGCCGCTTGCATTCGCAACGAACGATCCGAACTTTGGGTATAAAGGGTATGGTACGTATCGTATGCCGCTTGCTTATCGTCTCGCTCTATTTGCAAGGCTCCTAGACGTTGTAATACCGAAGATTGTGCGGCACGGGGCAACTGCCTAACCTCTGCTGCAAGGGCAGTATATAGGGTGTAGGCGCGATCCTTGTCTCCGCGCTCAAAAGCCAAATCTGCGAGATACTTTTGGATGGTGGAGACATCGCTCCCTACACGATATCGGGCAATAAAGGCCTCCATCTTGGGTTCAACCTCTTGGGAGCGACGCTTATATTCTCTCTCGAGCGCCTTAAATTCTAGCTCTCGACTCTCGCTTTCGCTCAAAGAGAATGCCCCTCCCGTCTTCTGTACAGCCCCCTGTAAATAATCGGTGCGCCCCTCCTCGATGCAAATGCTCTTTAGGTGCGTAAAGGCAGTAGCCGCCTCGGCACTCTTGGGATAGCGGTGCATCAACTGTGTATAGGTATCAAGTGACTTCTCTATGCGTTGTGTATTGTAATAGAGGAGTGCCAGCTGTAACAAAGCAAGACGCCCCTCCTCACTCTGACTGTATTGCGAAGCAGTGGCAACAAAAGCCTTTTCCGCAGCATCGTTATTCCCTTGGAGCAGGTAAGCACGCCCCTTTTGGTACGATGCTTGTGCTGCTGCAGGGCTATCGGGGAAGGAGGTTATAAGCCTATCAAGCAAAGTGATCTGGCGAGAATATTGCTTGCGAAGGCCGTTAATCTCCGCCAAACGCAGAAGAGCATCACTACTTTGCGATGGGGCAAGACTGATGGCTCGCTCGTAGGACGCAAAAGCAGCATCTAGAGCATTGGTCGCATACTGGCAATCCCCAAGGCGAGTATAAGCATCGCTCTGACGCAAAGCCCCTTGCTTAGAGTCTTGTGCAGAAGAGGAGAAGTAGCCCTTAGCCTCTGCATACCGCCCGCCATTGAATAGGGCATACCCGAGATAGTACTGTGCCTCCGATTGGTTGGGTCTCCGTGCACTCTCGGGCAAAGCGAGGTAGGCGGTAAGCGGGCGAATAGAGCCGGCATAATCTCCCTGTGCTCGTAGTATATCTGCCTGAATGAGCAGTGACTCTCCTTTGTATAGAGTGCTCACAGCTTGTTTATCGAGAGCATCTTCTATATATCTAGAGGCTTGTGAAAATTTGCCCTGAGAGAGCGCATCAAGAGCCAAATGGTTAAGAACATATTGGCGTGCCTCGTCTATGGCCGGTGTCGTTTTCTTCAGTCGCTGAATAGATGCCAACGAGGTAACATAGTCCGTATTGGAGAGATAAAACTCCGTTAGGAACTTCTCCATCGTAGGGCGATGCTTGGAGGTAGGGAACGTATTGAGGAAACGCTCGGCAATACGCACATCTTGTCCAAAGTTGGATTGGCCGGAAGAGCGCATAACCAACGCCATCTCGTACATGGCAGCCTCCCGCACTTGGGTGGGAGCACTCTCCTCTACGGCTCGCTCGTAGGCCACAATAGCTTGGGGGTAATTTCCTTGATCTCGCAAGGCGCGCCCTAGGTAAAGGCTGGCAGCATATCCCGTAGCACCCTTCCCTTGCGTAGCTTGCTTGAGGGGCTCGATAGCCTCATTGTATCTCTGTTGCTCCATGTAAGCGGCTCCCAACAAGAGGTAATCTTCCGGGGAAGCAAATTCGGGAGAATCTTCGATAAACCGCTCTAGGTATTTACTCGCATTAGGGGCATCTCCCAATCGATAATAGGCATTACCGGCCACTTGCAAAAGTGATGGATTAGAAGCCAAACGAGGCTCTACGCGCTCAATCTCACCCACCTCAGCCACCGCCTTGGTATAATCTCCCGAATAGTACGAAAGTGCGGCCATACCGATGCGGGTCTCGGGAGCCAACTCTCGATCCCCCGAAAGAGATCGATAGATAGCCTCCGCCGCTTGCAAATCACCCTTTGCCATCTTGCTGCTTGCCACGTAGAGTTTGGCAATGCGCCCCCAGCGGTTATTCGCTTGGGCAGCCTCGGCAAACAACGGATCTAACTTGTCCCCTCCTCGATTCGTACGCAGGAGCGCATATGCTGTACGCACCTGCCACTCGGTACGCTCGGCTCTCGAGAGTGCACTTTCGTCTACCTTTTCGAGGAGATTGCGTGCGCGATGAAAATCACCCTCGGCCATATACAAAGCAGCTCGCTCTAGAGACAAAATAGGGCGTCGCTCATCCACCGGCACTTTCGTTAAGAAATAGTGAATCGTCTCCGCCGCAAGGGTGTGTCCCAAACGATAGTTTTCGTGAGCATTCCGAGCCAACAGGTCGGCAAGAACAGCACCTTGAGGTTGAGCCATAAAAGGAGCCGTAAGACGAGGATTATACCCTCGAATAGCCCCACGATGTGCAAGAAGAGTTTGATTTTGAAGCTGCTCGTACCAGTGTAAAGAGCGTTCTTCTTGAGCTTGTACAGCGGCTGTAGAGAGCATCAAGAGGGCGGTAGCCCAAAGGGGAGTATTCTGTTTCATACTATCACTGCTAATCGTTTAGCACAACAATCCTAAGCTCTCCGGGGACTCGCAAAATCCCAAGAGAGAGGACGGATATTCTCACGCCAAAGATACACAACATTCCCATAACGAAGTGGAAACGAGCCGCTCCGGCACTAACTTGCAAGAGGATAGAAATGCTTAAATTTGCAAAGAAATATCTTATCTAAGTCCCAAACAGATGAGTACATCAGTGCTAAAGGTATATCCTAGCGTAGGGAAAGTGATGCTATCCGTAGCCGTGCATAAAGTAAAGTTGACCTCTAGACTTAGTCTCGCACTACTCCTCCTCTTAGTCTCTCTAGCGCAGATAAAAGCTCAAGAGCGAGTTGTATTTGCGGATTCGACTACCCTATCCTGCCCTCCATGGCAGGGGACTCTTCCCAAGTTTTCCCTCACCCCTCAAGGCGTTGCGCTCCACGACCTCTCTCCCCAAAGGACCAATAACAAAGCAGCTCTACTCCACACTCCTACGCTATCCGGCATACATACGTGGCGGGGAGAGATCTCTTTTCGCTTTGCTATCACCTCTGCCAATACTTTCGTTGTGCTCATGGCCCCTTTGAGCGCACCCACGCAAGAGAATGGATATATAACCTGTCGCTATGCCTATCTCTCGGGAGAGAAGACGGGGAGTATTGGACTTTTTGAGGGAAATTTCTCGCTTGGGAAAGATGGGATAATACGGCACAAAGACAAGAATGCAGACAAACCCATCGTAACCTCCAACGCAAACGATGCCATCCGATTTACCTCGCCCAACCTCCACCATCTTGCTTGGCATATCACCTACTCGGGCACAGAGGGATGGCAACTTTACCTAAAGAAGAGCCTACAACCCCAGCAGAAATTTATCTACATAGGGTGCGACTCAACAAGTCTTCCCCCACAAGATTACGCACAAGGCACCTTCTCGGGCATTGCCCTACGCTACTCGCTCAAAAACGCACAGCACTTTACGCTTCACCGGCTCCTCTACTCGCAAAAGCCCCTCGCCGCAAACGAAACGCCTTCAACCCCTACAGAATCCATCTTTGCCTCCTTCGATTTTACCCCTCAAAGTATCCGTCTCATAACGCATAGCCTTGTAAGTATAGAGGGTGCGGACTTTAATCTGCAACCCTCCTGTGGCACTCTTACCCCCGGCATCAAGGGGAAAACCATCACGCTGGATCTAGAAAACCCATTCAAATCGGGCAACTACAGCCTTTTTGTTCGGGGTATCAAAACCCTAGATGGCGCTCTCGCCCCCTCGGAGCGGATCGATTTTGAAATATCTCTTCCCAGCGACTCGATAGGACTCGGCAAGCCCGATGAAGAGCACCTACCCCAAGGGCATCTACTCCTTAGCGAGGTACTCCCCCACCCAACAGCCCACGCGGCGGAGTTCGTCGAGGTGTACAACCCCACCACGCACCCCATTGACATTCGAGACTATGCTCTCGCGGTTCGCTCAGAAGGCCGGCGAAGCAAACTATACCCCCTTATCGTGGAAAAAAATCATCTGATTCAACCCAACGAATATCGAGCCATCACTCCTTGGAAGCGTGGTCTTGCCAACTACTACCATTGCTCAATAGACAGCCTTAGCGAGGTGGAGAAGCTCCCGGCTCTCCCCAATCGAGAGGGGCAAATAGTACTCTACTCCCTCCGCGATTCGGTTGTTGTGGAAGAGATGTTCTACGGGCCCAAAATTGCATCTCGAGAAGAAATGAGTGAAGGAGTATCCCTAGAGCGCATCCTATTCTCCCGACCGGCACTCGCTCCCGATAATTGGCATGTAGCACGCCCCGAGCAGGGAAATGCAACCCCGGGCAGGCCTAACTCCGTACAGATAGAGTGCGATTTGCCCATCGAGGAGCGCGAGGGAGAAACCCTTACTCCGGAGCAGGTAGCCGCACTTACCCTCTATACGCTACAAGACCCTGCCAATAACGCCACCCTCACCCTCTACACCCTCAGAGGGTACCGCTCGGTAGTAGTGGGGCGCACAGCTACCCAAGCGTGGTGTCGTGCATTGCTCAGAAGGGAGCTTACTCAGCTCTACACCCTACCTCCCCACACGCCCTATATTGTCTCCATCGAACTGACTACCGCCCGGCATAGCAAGCGATATTCATTTGTCGTTGCCCCCTAACTCCCATACTCGGCTTAGGAATGTCCCTCTCTGATGGGTATCGAAAAAGCATTTTATTACGTGAGAAACTCCTAGAAAAGGCAGGGTGAAAAAGGTTCTGCCACAGGGCAAGAAAAAAATGTTTC
>ERZ773063.939-NODE-939-length-18032-cov-8.344607_pt1 | contig 18032 bp, 15 predicted proteins | sample MGYA00580625_ERZ773063 | MGnify/ENA primary metagenome ERZ773063 (study PRJEB29015, sample SAMEA2738022) | human oral metagenome | biome: human oral; feature: human-associated habitat; material: dental | place: China | collected 2042 ... | reverse complement strand
TTCACACTTGTACCATATTATTTAGGTACTATGTTGTAGTTATACTAGCTTTAGGAGTTTCCAGCAATTCGAGTAGTATTGGATAGCTTTTTTTAAGTTGCTATCTCTACATACATATTTCTATATATGCTGACTATACTTAATGGTCTAACTCATGACTGACACCCTACGAGTGCTAGAGTCACAAGTGTGCGACCATATTTTTAATCAAAATCTACATTCCAATTTCTATTTTTTACAACATATTCTGCACAAGCAATTTGAATTGCCATTATTTTTCCTAAATTAGCTGAAAATATTTCATTCCAAGTATTCATACTTCCTCCATATTAATTATTTTTAAAAATTTTATCTCTTAAAACTTCTCTTTCAGTATAAATTTTCATTACTTCTTCCATAGACATATTAAATATACCTTTGAATTGTGATACAAGAGTAAAGAAAAATTCTAATTTTTCTTTTCCAAATTCATTTTCTAAGTCTTTCCATTCATCACTATTTAAAACTGTGAAAGCTAGAGTATCATCTCCTAGACTTTCTGAAAATAGTCTTATTTGATATTTAGGACTGATAAAGTTATCTAAAGTCTTGATAGTAATATCTCTGTCCGTTTCATCTTCTTCATAAGGAATTGTTAAAGTTTTATTATCCTTTTTTAAAATAATATCAATTCCTCTACCTAATTTAATTTCTTTTATTTCAACATCAACAATATCTTCTTGAGGAAGCAAGCAATTAAAATAACTTATAATGTCCTCATCATACTCTCTCCAATCAATCCAAGTTATAGCTCTACTATTGAAAAAATTTTCCATATTATCAACAGGATTTTCAAAAAAATTCTTTATTTCATTATAAATTTTATTCATCTATTTCACCTCATTAAAATTTATACTATATAAAATATTATACAATAAAAAATAATGAAATTAATAGTTTTTTCTTTTTTACTATTTAAAATATTTGTTGTTTGTTTATTGACACAATTTGCTTGACTTCTGTCTTTAAATATGATATAATTAATCCATATTAGATTTTAAAAGGAGATTAAAATGAGTAAAGCAAAATTTAATGCTATTGTTGGTTCAATAGGTGCATTTATAGGTATTTTTGTATTTATAAGTTATATTCCACAAATTATTGCTAATTTAAATGGCAATAAAAGTCAACCATTACAACCTCTTTTTGCAGCAGTTTCTTGCTTAATATGGGTTATTTATGGTTGGACAAAGGAGCCTAAAAAAGATTATATACTAATTGCACCAAATTTAGCAGGAGTGATATTAGGTAGTATAACTTTTCTTACTGCCCTTTAAAATAATTTGAGCTGTCACATTTTTATTTATGACAGTTCTATTTTTATGTAAAACTAATTCTTTTATTTCATTATATACTTTATTCATTTATTTCACCTCATATTAAATTTATACTATATTATACAATAAAAAAATAGCACTCTCAACCTAAAAATCAAGAGTGCAGTTTTTATTATAAAATGATTTCTTTTATTCTATATTTATCTTCAATTTTCTCAAATTGTATTTCTAATTTATCTTCATTTCCAAAGTCAGCAATAATTTTATCCCCTTGCCATTCATATTTAGTTTTATTCCATTTTAAGAAATTTTCAACAAATATCTTATGATCTATATCATAATTTTTAATAGCTAACTCTGTTATATCAGCAAATTTCTTTATATCAACAGGTGAAAAAACTGTTTCAGGTAACTTAGATATAGTAAAGTAATACATTCCACCTTTTTCTGAATAATCTATTCCTGAGAAAGCAATTTTATCATGTAAAATTCCACAAGCAAGAGATACAAAAGCATTTGCACTCATATTTTCAGGTAATTCAAAACTATTGTAGGTCAATATTGGAATTGCATTATTTCCAGCAGTAGCTTGAATTTCCGTAGCAAGTGAAGAATCTTCCCAGATCCAAATTGTTTCTCCATTTTCTTTTAAAATAGCTGTTCCTAAAAATTCTATAGGATATTTTTCTTTACCATCTGTAATAATATTCTCATCTAAATTAACTGTCCAGTCTTTAACTGAAAAAAGCTTTTCGTTAAAATTATCTTGAATAGCTAAGACTCTTCCTAAGTTTTCAGATAAAGCTTCTTTAGTTAAATCTAGTTCAAATTCATTTAAAATTTTATTTCTTATAAGATCGTATATATTATTATTTTGATAATTTTCAAGAAAATATTTGATAAGTTCAACAGTTGGACTATTAGGATATTTTTTCATAAATCTATCATATTCCTTTTTAGCTTCTTCATCAACAGTAATAGGAATATTATCATATCCTCCCTCTCTTGTTGGAGTATTATCCATACCTAAAAGATAATCTTCTCTATATGAGTTCAATAATGCAGTTACTTTTATATTTAATTTAGTATCAGGATATTGATTTAAAAAGTTTTCCCAAGTAATTATTCTCTCTCCAATTTCTTCAAATGAAACCAATAAACCTGCATCTGCTTGATATAGTTCTTCATCATATTTTGCCCAAATTTTTAAATATTCTTTATAATCATCAGTTACATATTCTTTGAATACATCATAATATAGATGAGGTAGTTCTCTAATTGTAACCATTCCCTCTCCTATATCCCAAAGCTCCAAATCATATTTATTTAAAACCTTATTAGTATCATTCCAATCTTTTTCTGTAAACTGTTCCTCCGCTGAACCATAATAAATACTATCTAAAAATTTTTCTGATTCTTGAGCTATTTTATATAAAATATTCTCATTATCTTCCACATATTTTTCATAAAGTCTATTAGCTTCTTCCTTATTTAAAGTCTTTAATTTTTCCATTATTTCTTTTTTATTTTCTGCAAATTCTTCAAATAATTTATAAGTATCATCAGAAAATTTAATCTTTGGATTTTTATTTTCATATTCAACTGCAACAGTTTCCTTTTTTTTATCCTTATTACAATTAGTTAATAATAAAAAGCTAAGTGTTAAAAGCACAATAAGTCCAATTTTTTTCATTTATTCCCCCCTATTATATATTTCTTCATTTTTATCTGCTAACATATCATTTATATCATCATTTTTATAGTTTTCTAAATAATATTTTATAAGTTCAGTTGTTGGACTATTAGGATATTTATTTTTAAATCTATTTAATTCTTTAACATCTTCATTAATTTTTCCATTTTTCAAGACTTCTGTTGTTTGAGAAGAAGTTAAGGAAAGGATATAGTCATCTCTATATGAGTAATAAATATTATTTGCTTTTTTTTCTAATTTACTATCTGGATATTTTTCTAAAAACTTTTCCCAATTAATAACTTTATCTGCTATTATTTCAGGGTGTTCTTCAAGAGAAGAAAAATAATCTATATAGTCTATATCTTCACTACAAAGTTTTATAAAATCTCTATAATCATCACTAACATAATTTTTAAAAATATTATAGTAAAAATCCTTCTTTTCAGTTAGCATAAAACCTTCTTCAATTTCAACAACTTCTAAACCATAATTATCTAAAAATTTATTTTGTTTATTTAATTTTTCTTTATCTATATCACCTTCTCCAATATAAAAGGCATTATCTAACATAGTATAATCATTTTCATTCATTTTTTCTAAAATTTCATTATTACTTTCAAGGTAATCTTCATAAAATTTATCAGCTTCTTCTTTATTCAAAGTTTTTAATTTATTGATAACTTCTTCCTTATTTTTATTAAATTCTTTTAATAAAGTATTAGTTTGTTCAGAGAATAAATTTCCCTTTTTTCTATTTTCTAAACTTCCTAAATAAAAATATTTTTCTATATATTCATCTATCATTTTAGATAAAGCTTCACTGTCATTATCCTCAGGTTTATCAAGATTAACCTCTTCTAAATAATATCCTAAAAGTTCTGTTGTTGGGCTGTCAGGATATTTTTTTATAAATCTATTATATTCCTCAGCACTTTCTTTATAATCATAAATTCCACCAGGAACACCCAAAATATAATCTCTTCTATAAGAATTACAAATATTATTTACTTTATCATTTAATTTGCTGTTAGGATATTTTTCTAAAAAATTCTCCCAAGTTACAATTCTATCTCCTAATTCTTCAAGAGTTATACATAAACCTGAATCTGCTACATAATGTTCTTCATTCTCCTTAGAAGTGATTTTTAAATATTCCTTATAATCATCAGTAACATAATCTTTAAAAGTTTTATAATAAAAATCTGGGACTTCTCTTATTATGCAAGAACCTCTTGCAAGATACCAAAGTTCTAAATCATATCTATTTAAAAATTTATTGGCTATTTTCCATTCCTCATCAGTGAAATTTTCAGAAGTATCCTCATTATTGTAGATACCACCTGACAAAAGTTTATCATGTTCTATATTTAGATTTTCCAATATTGTATTATTACTTTCTAAATATTGTTCATAAAGTTTATCTGCCTCTTCCTTATTCAATGTCTTTAATTTTTCTAACATTTCATTTTTATTTTTAGAAAAATTCTCTAAAGAGTCTTTATTAAATAATTGAATAATTTTATTTTCTTTCTCAATAGAAAGAATTTTTTTATAACCAAATATACCTCCTATAACAAAAATTGCTATTGTAAATATGATAATTAAAATTTTTTTCATCTATTCTCCCTCATAATTTTTATTAAGTTTTTTTGAAATCAATGTATCAATATCTTCTTCTTTATAATTTTCTAAATAATACTTTATAATGTCACTTGTTGGACTATTAGGATATTTCTTTATAAATCTATTAAATTCTTTTACTGCATCATTAGCTTTTCCATTCATTAAACTTTCCCTTGTTTCAGAAGAAGTCAACCTAAAAATATAGCCTGCTCTATATGTATAACTCATATTTTGTGCTTTTCTTTTTAATTTACTATCTGGATATTTTTCTAAAAATTTTTCCCAAGCAACAATTTTATCTGCTATTATTTCAAGATATTTATCAAAAGAGTTAGAATATTCAAGATAATCTATGTCTTCACTACGAAGTTTTAAAAATTCTTTATAATCATCAGTAACAAAGTTTTTAAAAAGATTATAATAAAATTTATTTTTCTCAGTTAATATAAAACCATCTTCAATTTGAATAACTTCTAATCCATAACTATCTAAGAATTTATTTTGTTTATTTAATTTATCTTTTTCTATATTTCCATCTTTATAGAATGTATTATCTAGCATTTCAGTATCAATTTCATTTATCTTTTCTAAAATTTTATCATTATCTACTGAATATTCTTCATAGATTTCATTTGCTTCTTCTTTATTTGAAGTTTTTAATTCTTTGATAACTTCTTCCTTATTCTTTTTAAATTCTTCTAATAAGTCATTACTTTCTTTTGAAAATAAATTTCCTTTCTCTCTGTTTTCTATGCCACCTAGATAAAATTCTTTATCAATTTTTTCATTTAACAGAGTTTCAACATCTTTATTTTTATAGTTTTCTAAATAATATTTTATAAGCTCAACAGTTGGACTATCTGGGTATTTTTCTATAAATCTATTAAATTCTTTTAAATTGTTTTCGGGTATATAGAAAAGTTCACTATTTTCCCAGCCACCTTCTCTTGTTGGTGAATTATATGAACCTAAGATATAGATTCTTCTATAAGTATTACACTCTTCATTAGCTTTCTCAGCTAAATCACTATTAGGATATTTTTTTAAAAAATTTTCCCAAACTATTATTCTATCTGCTATTTTATCATAAGAAACTAACACATCTGTATAATAAGGTTCTTCTTTTTCCTTAGAAGTAATTTCTAAATATTCTCTATAATCATCAGTTACATAATCTTTGAAAATATTATAATAAAAGTTAGGAACTTCTCTTATCTCAGTATCTTCTTCAGTTGAATTATAAATTTTCAAATCATAATTATTTAGAAACTGATTAGCTATTTTAAAATCTTTTTCTGTAAAGTAATATTCTGAATCTTTATTATAGATATTATTTAAAAGCTCTGAATGGTCTTCATTTATATTTGTCATTATAAGTTGGTTAGTTTCTAAATATTCATTATAGATTTTATCTGCCTCTTCCTTATTAGAAGTTTTTAATCTTTCTATGATTGATTTTTTATTTTCAACAAAATTATTTAAAATATCTTTATTAAACATTTGAATAATTTTCTTTTCTCTTTCATCAGAAACAATTTTTTTATAGCCAAATACACCTCCTGTAACGAAAATTGCTATTGTAAATATAATAATTAAAATTTTTTTCATTTTTCTCCTCCAATTAATTACTGAATATATTATACAATAAAAAAATCCTAAATTAATAGGATTTTTTATTTTTTATATTATATTTTATTCTATAAACCTTTCTTAAAAAAGTTTTTAAATTCTGAAACTTCTGCACTAGATTGTGTAACAGCCACTGAATAATCTTTTTTTCCAGCTAATGCTGGTTCATAAGTAATAGGTACAAATTGAAAAGAAATTTCTGGATTAGATACTATACAATATCCCAATGAAGTTTTAGTTGTACTTCCATTCTTTTTATTGAAAATAATTGCCTTATCATAATCTAATAAATCTGGATTAACAGGAATTACTACAACTTCTCCTTCTTTATATCCAACAATAAAATTAGCATGCTTTGTAACTTTAACAATAATTGCATTAGTAAAATTTTCCATGTGACAATAAATCAATTTGTAATCATCACCATTAGGAACACTCTCATTAAATATTTCTCTCATTTTTGCTTTATTTTTTCTGTTCTCCTCATCAGTAGCTCCTAAAAATGCTTTTTTTACTAAATCCATAAGTCCCATAATACAACATCTCCTTTATTTTTTAAATTTTAAAAGCTCTATAATAATTATTATCTTCAAAACCAAAAAGCCTTAAATCTGTTGAAGTATACTCACCAGGAAAAAATAATAATACTTTTGTATGGTCAAATATATTTTGTAAATTATTTAAAATAGTATGTGTTCTAACAATAGGAAAAATTTTACCAACACCAGTTAATATCAAAAAATTTTTATCCTTTGTTTTCTGTGAAATATATTTCATAATTATTTCAGTATTAAAACTCTTTTTTAATTTTTCATATAAAAATTTTGTTCCTTTTTTCTCTTCAATTTCAAAAGCCATATCTAAAATATTATCATTTTTCATGCTTTCAAGAAGTAATTCAAATATGTCAATCTCCACTGCTTTTAATCTATCATCATCTTCTAAACTTGGTAGTAATTTATTTTTTACAAAATCCCTTATTTCTAACTCATACTTAGGATTATAGTCAAAAATATAAAAAGGAACCTCGTTTGCTAAGCCTCTATTATTATAAAATTCATCACTTTTAATTTTTTTTATCAATTCTTTAAATCTATCTTTCATTATCTTCACCATTCTAATAGAACATTATTTTTAAAATTTTTTTATTTCCATTTTCCTTAATTTCATCTATAACAGCTAAATCAACAATAGGTTTTATTATTTTATAGCCATCTTTCTTCTTTTCTAAAAATCCACCCTCTGTTAAAAAGTTTTTAACTTTTACTAACATCTTTCGTTTACCTTCTGCTGTCCAATTTTGAATAACTTTTGATTGCTCAGACTTAGTTTCCATATAGTTTGAAAAATCACTTTCTTTTATATAATAATCATAATTATCATATTTCTCTTTGACCACTTCTTCTAAAAATTCCAATATAAATCTTTCATTACATAATATACTATAAAGATTAATAAATCTAGCAGAAGCTAAGTCTGTATCTACTATCTGTTTTTTTAAATTATCAGTTAAAGATTTTAATCTTTTATTTATAGTATTAAATTTTTTTGAAAAATTACTTTCACTAACTGTTTCTAAAATATTATTTGCTTTTAATAAATTTTTTAAATCTTCTTCAGTCTTATTTTCTAAAATAAATTTACAAGTATTTCTCATCTCAATTAAATAGAAATTTTCTGCTGTGATAGCTCTATATTCCATTTTTGCTCCTTTAAATTACATAAGTCCCAATGCTTTTTGAGTTGCATCAATAGGATCTTGATAAAAAATAGGTTGAATATCCATTAAAATATCGGGTGGCAATGTTGACATATCAACAGCATTTAAAATTGGAATTAATGCTTTTTTTGCTCCTGCTTCTCTAGCAATTTGAAGTGTACTAGCCAAATCTGAAACTGCATTAATAGAACCTGATAAAGCCATTTCACCTAATATAACTGTTTGGGGCATTAATTGTCTATTTAAAGAGATAGAACACATAGCAATAAAACCACCCAAAGTTATAGCTTCTGTATTACCTACATTTTTTTCATCAGCAACAGATAAATAGAATTCTTTTTCACTGATATTTATTGCTCCACTTATTCTTTTAGAATTTATTTTTAAATAGTTAAAAGCATTTTCAAAAGTTTTTCTATATTTATTATCTGACACAGTTATTTTTCCCTTACCAGCAGATATTTGACTTTCTATTTTGTATAGTCCTTTTACAGAATTAGTTGACATTGCAATGGTATATAATGCTCCAGCTTTTAAAGGACCTTCAGGAATAAGTTTACTTCCACCTTGTTCTTTTAAACCAACATATTTTTCTTCTCCACTTTCCTTATCTATATATGAAAAATTAGTTGCAAAAAATTCCATTCCAGCCATTTTCTTTAATTGCTCTTTTATTCTTCTTCTATATTCCAATGCTCTTATTAAAATTTCTTCAACTTCTTCTTTTGTAAATATTCCATCTGGATAAACCAATTTTATTAAAGCAGAAACCGTTTTTCTAACTGCAATAGTATCTCTTTGATTTAAGTCCCTACCAAGTGAAAAATACCTATCCAATGCATCTCCATACGAAGTTTTTCTAAGTTCTCTAAATATTTCTGCCATATAGTCAACAATCAAGCCATATTCTTTGGTAAAAGATTTTGGAGATAATTTTGGAATATCCCAACCTGGTATATAACAATGCATTCTATCAAAAAATGCAGAATCATTATTCATTTCAGGAGGAAAATCAACTAAAAGATGTGCAGTTTTTACTAAAACATCAACACTTTGATTTATATTACCTATAAAGACCATAGAAGCATTGGCATTTTTTTCTTCTTTACCTCTTGCAAAAGAACCACTTGCCATAAAATCTTTCATTATTTGAATACCATCTTTATCTTTAAATTTTATTCCTGCAATTTCATCAAAAGCAACAACATCCCAATAGCCAACTAGACCTACTTGTCTTTTTGACATATTATAAAAAAGATTTGCTACTGTTGTCTGTCCTCCTGAAAGCAAAATAGAATTAGGACTAATTTCTTTATAAATATATGATTTTCCTGTTCCTCTTGGACCTAATTCACAAAGATTATAATTATTTTCAACAAGTGGCATCATTCTAGCTAATAAATGCCATATTGCATCTTTATCAAAATTTTCAAATTCCATTCCAGATGATCTAAGTAAAAAGCCTATCCACTCATCCTTGGTAAAATGTTTTCTAGCCTCATAAACTTCATTCATATCTAAACTTGCAATTTGAATAGGTTTTAATTTATTTAGTTTAAATGGAGAATTAGTGGCATTATACTCATCATATTGATAAGATAAAGTCAGAATACACCATATTCCACCACTCAATAATTTTTCATAATCCTTTATATAGCTTTTATGAATTTCAATATTGCTAACACCTAAATTTGAAAGATGTCCCTCATATCTATCTTTTTTTTCATTTAAAATAACAGTTACTTTATCAATAACATTGTATACTCCAATTTCTTTTATTTTAGATTTTACTTTTTCTGCTTCATCAGGGCGAACATAATTTTCAGCAAGTATTTTTTTTACTTTTGACATTCCCTCTTCAATGCTTTCTTCGTCAGTTTGATTACAATACATTCCAAGTAAATATTCTAAAACATAGACAGGAACATTTGCTCCTCCTTTTATTTTTGAAACTAAATCCTTTCTTACAATTTTTCCTTCAAAAACTTTACTTCCAATTTCATTTATATCCATATCTTCTCCTAAAAATCAAAATCTGAAGCAATTCCAATACTCACATCATATTCCTTTGAATCTAATATATCCCCTGATTCAATATCTACTACTTTTAATGTAACTTTTTTATGTTCACCACTTAAAGTCAATCTAAAATCATGTATAGTATTTTCTTCTATTGAATTTAATTTTAATTTCTTTTCATCACTAACTCTAACATCTCCATCATATAAGGCTACTGAAACATCTCTTTCTATAAACTTATCTTTTATACTTACAGCCTCTATTTGATATATAGAAAATTTAGTCAGATTTGATGTAATTTTAGCAACACTTTCTCTTATTCTAACTTGAACCTTAGATATTTTTTTAGAATTAGCCCCACTCTTATAGTTTATCAATGGTATTATCATTTCTTGTGGACTAGCCCCTCCATGTACAAACTGTAAACCACTTCCACTAGCCTTTATTCTTTGATTTTTTTCTGGAAATACTCCATATAAAGAATCTAATTTTAATGTTACACAGCCTTTTTCTTCAACTTCTTTTTCATATATAGCATATCTTTTTCCAATAGATTTATATTTTGTATTTTTTAATTCAAGTTTATTATATTCTTCAACTTCTTTCTTTTCATATAGAAAACCATGATCACTTGTTATATAAATATTTACAACTCCAAGGCTTGAAAGTAATTTAGAAAGACTTACAATATTTTCAATAGCATTTTTACAGGCATTAAAAGTATTATTTTCAGTCTTTGCCTTATCTCCTATTGCATCAATACTATCATGATAAATATATATAACTTTTTTTCCTTTTATAAATTCTTCCTGTTTAGCCCTATTCATTTTATAAAAATTATCAAAAGAAATAGCAGAAGATTCTTCACAACTAGTTTTTAATATTTTTTCTCTATTTTCTGTTCCTTGACTATCAATACCATCAATCAGTACCTTAGCAAAAACTAAATCAATATCTCTTTCTTTTTTGCAAGGCAATAAATTAGCCATTCCTAAAAAGGTTCTACTTGGTAAATTTGTTAACATAGCTTCTATTTTTATTTCTTTAACATTAGCCTCTTTTCTTAATTTTTGACTAATCTCATATCCAACTTCATATCTTAAAGCATCTGAAATTATAACAACTGTCCTAACATCAGCTTTCACTATATTATTTTTATAAAAATCTTTTTGCTGAGGTAATTTTTCTCTTTCATATACTTTCCTTGACCATAGTGCCAATAATTTTTCAAGATAATCAATCTCATAAAATTTATCTATTTTAGATTTTAAAGTGTCAAAAAGAGATGCTAATTCATTATTTTTTATTTTATCATAGGAATAATAAAAATCTCTATACAACTTATCTATTAAAAAATAATTTTTAGTGTAGTCTTTAAAAATTTCTCTTAATTCTTCTCTATCCTCAATTATTAAAGAATCTTTTATTCTAAAAAAATTATTAACAGCTAACAATGCATTATAAAAGTGTTGATATTCCTCTCTCCATAAAGAATTATCCAATCTTATCTCTATATATTTTTTATATTTATCATAATCAATAATTTCTGAATTAAAAATCTCTATAATATCTTTTATGATAATCTTATCAAAATATTCAAAAGCTGTTCCTTTTATAGAGTAATCTAGCTCTAATTCATCTATTCTATCTTTTATATTCAAATCTTTGGCTAGTTCATAAAATTCAGCTCTTATAATTTCAGAAGTTTGTTTATTTTGCAACAATGAATCAGTAAAGATATATAATTCATTTTTTCTGCCTTTAAAATAATTTTCTAAATTTGTATGAGCTTTCTTTTGTAATTCACAATAAAAATGAGTTACCATAAGAATTTTTAAAAATTGTTCAAAACTAGTTACCTCAATGTCAAATTTCTTTTTTATCTCAGAAAATAAAAATTCTAAATTCATCCATTTTTCAATATCTTGTAGTTTATTTCTATTTAAAACTATATTTTTTAATATTTCTAAGATATCAACTGTTTTAGCTCCAGAAATAACAGTCAATATTGAAAGTTTAAATTCTTCATCATCTAAAGATTCTGGATTTTCAATTAATTTTATTAATTTTTCTCTTCTTTCTTTATTAGCAAAAAAACTTGAATATTCTCTTATAATTTCTCCAAATCTATAATTAGTTCTATCTAATTTTAATTCTTCAACTATCATTGCTGATTTATCTGCTTCAAAAAATTCTGAATACTTTTCTATATCTAAAAGATAATTCTCACTGTCAATAGCTCTAGGATATTCACTATATATTAAATAATTAGACTCAGTATCAATAACTTCCAAAGTATATTTTGTTTTAAATATATTTGTATAGATAGCTTCTCCTTTTTTATCAACAGACTTAGTTAATTTAATTATTTTTACATCAGTTAAATTTAACTCATCAATTAAATCTTTAAATTCTTTTTTTGAATCATACCAAAAAATTATATGTCTTTTTTGTGGAAGTTCAGTAGTTAAACTAAATCTATATTCAAGCATTTCTTTAATTTTATCTATTTCCATAATCTTATCCTTTCAATATCTTTCTAATTTTTAGTATATCTAAAAAAACAAAAAACTGCAAATTTTTATTGCAGTTTTTAAAGTTTTTATTCAAAAATAATTTCTTCTTCAGCTTTATTATAAATATCAATTTTATTTTCAACATTAATTCTATTTACTAGCCAACCTTTAAATAAACATTGTTGAATAAATTCCTCTATTCTGTTCACTCCATTAATTTCTTTTAAAGTAATAACAAGACCAAATTTTAAACTTTTTCCATCTTTGGAATTAAGTCTTTCTTTTGTTTTTATACTAATTCCCCATAGAGGATTTTCTTTTTTCTTTTTACCTCGCCTTTTTCCACCTTTTTTTGTTACTATATATTCGCTTTTATGTTTTATATTATCCCATTTTCTAAATAGTTTTCTTGCATCTTCTTCATATAAATAATAATTTACTTCTTCAGACTGCTTATTATCATTTATATCTTCAATATCTATTCTATCCTTTTTTCCATCTTTTCCTTTTTTTATATTTAATCTTCCAAATTTTATATCCATTTCTGTATTTGTATAATCAACTCCTTGATTTCTACTACAATTTGGGAAATAACATAAGGTTACTTTTGATATAAATGGTTGATTCTTTCCATCATCAGGAACAGGGATACTATAAGTATAGGTATCATACTTTTCAGAAACTCCATCAATAATAAATTTAATTTCATCATTAGAACTTTGTATAACATCACTAATCTTAATAGGAACAACTCCATATCCTATGAGTGATGATGAATATACTTGTTTATTCCAGCCAGTTGCTGAATCAATAATTAAAGCCTTAGCAGTTTCTTTAGATAAACCTAAAATATTAATAAGATATGCTAGTTTCCTACTTATCCAAGGTGCTGCAAATGATGTTCCAGCAACCATTGTTTCCCCATAGGGAGAACAAGTTCTAATTCTCTGTTCACTATCTCCACCATAGTAACTTATATCTGGTTTGTTAAAAAATGATAACACTAAACCCTCTCTTGAATAATCAACTGGTTTATTACTAGTGCTAACAGAATTTACAACTATCGAATTTATTGAATCAGCAGGTGCTCCAATTTTTTTTACATTTGAATTTTTGGGTTTATTTGTTCCAGCAACTACAAAAATTATATCATTCTCAAATTGAATTTTATCTAAAATTGCTGCTTCTGGAGATATAAAATTAGAATTTATTTCCATAACTGAACCTAAAGATAAATTCCAAACTTTTATATCTTTATTTTTTTCAACTATTTCTTTTATTGCTTTCAAAACTATAAATGAACTAAAACTACCACTTTTTGCTACTCCAAAATGTCTAACTCTAAATCTTCCACAACCATCATCTAAATTTGGATTTATTGTTGCTCCATCAACTATGATAGATGAAACCTCTGTACCATGGTAATAATCATTCGCATCTAAGGGGATATCTTTTTCTAACATATTTTTAAATTCTACCCACTCAGAAAAATAAACATTGGTATCAAACATAGTATCTATAACACCTATCACAGGTTCATTTTTAGGTTTAGGAATGCTTATAGTATAATCTTTATTTTCTTCAAAAATATCATCTTTATCTAAAACAGATATATCACTTACTGCCATAGATATTAAATAAGGTGCTTTTTCTTTTAAAAGTTTATACTGAGTGGGGTCTAATAAAATAGTTGTTTCATCAATACTTCTTCTTTCTAAAAAATCAATTTCTAATTGTTTCATTATTTCAGAAGTTTTTACTCCTGTATTATATAATGTAATAATTGCTTTTTCTTCCAAGGAAGTATTATTTTTTTCAACACCAAAACTTTCTAAATAATATGAATCTACAATAGTATTTACAAATCTTGTTCTAGGGATAGTAGAACTAAAAATATGCTCATATTTTTTATTATTTATATCTACTATTTGTTCATGAGTTATATTTTCTCCAAATGTTTTATAAAAAAGATTAATAACAGTTTCTAAATTAATTATTGCATCATCTAAAACTTTACTACTTATACAATGAGTAATTATATGTTTTTTAATATCTGAATCAGAAAATTTTGCTCCTACAATACTATCATTATTTTTCTTTGGAGAAGTTTCAAGAATAGATTTCACTCTATTGCTTTTTGCAACAACAGTTCTATAATATAAACTTATTAATGGATTAATTAAAAGTTTTTCATTTTTCCAAAATTTCCTAACATTAATTAAATCATCTTTCAATTTTTTTAAATGTTCTAATCTAACTTTTTTTTCTTTTGGAATATTTGAAGCTCCAGGTTTAGATTCATTTTTTCTTTGCTCAAATTTACCTTTTAATTGAAGAATATCATTCATATTTTCCTACTCCTTTAATTCCCTAGATACTTGACTTTTAGAAATACCTGTTAATATTTCTATTTCTCTTACAGTAAAACCTTGTAATTGCATGGTTTTTAAATCTTTATTTCCTACTAGAGATGAGTATAATCTTTTCAAATAGTCATATTCATCATTTGGACTACTAAAAGCTATTGATGTTTTTATAATATTTTTTAAATCTCCAGGATAAGGAATTTCCTTTATAAGAGAAATTATTTTTCTAAAAAGACGAATATTTTTCCCAGCAAATTTAAACTTTGATAAGTAGTAATTTAATATTATTTCAGATATATCAATTAAATCTTCTCTTGAATATCTATTAAAATCAATTACAGAATCAAATCTTCTTACCAGTGCTTTATCAAAATAACTAAAAAGATTTGTAGTTGCTATAAGCAAAATTTTTTGATTTAAATTATCCAAACCTTTTAAAACAGCAGTTGTAGCCCTTCCCATTTCCCTTATATCTTTTGAGTTTGTTCTATCTAATGCAATAGAATCTATTTCGTCAAATAGGATAATTACTTTTTCAGGACTAGGCAAAGTATTAATTTCATCAAATAGCTTTGAGATATTTTTAGCTGTTTCTCCTAATCTGCTATCTATAATATATGCAAAATCTACTGCAAATAAATTTCTATCCAATATTCTAGCAAGTTGTTTTACTGTTTCTGTTTTTCCAGTTCCTGGTGCACCTTGAAATAAAAATTTATTTATCCCTATATTATGACCAACAGCATTTACTATCCCAATAACATCTTTCTTAATTTCATCAGGAAGTGGTAAAGGTTCATCATTTATTTCTAACTTTTTTAGAAATACTAATTTATTTTCATCTATTTGAGGAATAAAAGTATTTACATCAGAAAGTAATCCCATAATATATTCAGCTAATTGATAATCCCCAGTTTTATCAAAATCTTTGGCTATTTCATAAGCTTCATTTCTAAAAGCTAAATCGTTATTTTCAGAATAATATTTTATTAAATTTATAACATTTCCTTTTTTCATTTTTCCACCTCCCACTATATTTCTCTTCAAAATCATTATAACATAGCAGGGACAAAATTTCAATATTTGGGACAAAAATAAAAATAACTTGCATTATTAATAAAAAATAATTATTATATTAATAAATGAATTTATATATTTTATATAAAATTGGAGGGAAAAAATGTTATTCAAAAAAAAAGTTTTTATTTCGTATTCATGGGAAAATAAAGAACATAATGAATGGGTTTATAGATTGAGTGAAATGCTAGAAAATGATGGAATAATTGTAGAAATAGACAAAAATTTAAAAAATGGAGAAGACATTAATATATTTATAAATTCAATTAAAGAAAATGATCTTATTTTAGTAATATTAACTCCAACATATACAAAAAAGGCTAATAATTTTGAAGGAGGTGTTGGAAGAGAAACTCAAATATTAACTTATATTGATAAAAATAAAATAATTCCTATTTTGAAAGATGGTAATGAATGGGGATTAGAGAATGTTCCTTCATATCTTCTTGGTAAAAAAGGAATTAGTATGAATGAGAAAGATATTTTTAATGAAAAATATAATGAACTTCTTAAAGAATTAAAATTGATTATTTCTCCAAAATTTATGGAAAAATTAAATGATGCTGGTCAATTAGAAAAAGGACATCCAAATAAAGAAAAAGTAGTACTAGATGATATATATGTTTTTCCTGAATTACTATCTAGAAGTGAAACTGATGAGGAACTTTTTAAAATAAATTCAGAAACTCTTATTGATAAAATTATTTCTTCTAAAAGAATCATTATATATGGAGATGAACAGTCAGGAAAAACTTCATTATGTTATAAATTATTTAAAGAATTATTTAAAAGAGAAGAAATTCCAATATACTTGTCTGGTGATAGAATTAAAAATTATAAAAAGTCTATTAATGAAGCATTATATGAAATATATGATCTTAAAATTAAATTAGATGATGTTGATTTAAAAGATTTTATCCTCATCTTTGATGACTTTCATGAAAATAATATTAATGACAGAAAAAATTTAGAGTTTCTGTATCTGTTTAAATCTGTTATTATTTTATCAGCTGAATCAACTCCATTCAATTTTGAAAAATATGAATTAAATGATTTTTCTAGCTACAATATTCTAGAGTATTCTCCAAAGATGAGAGATATATTAATAAAAAATTGGCTAAACCTAAATGATATTCAAGAAATAGATCTTAATAAAAAATTTTGTAAGATTGATGAGAAACATGAATTGGTTAATATAAAATTAGGGAAAGCATTTTCAGATAACTTAATGCCTTCTTATCCATTTTTTATATTATCAATACTAAGTAATGCTGAAGCTATTGGAAAACCATTAGACAATAGTATTACTTCTCAAGGAAATTGTTATTATTTTTTAATTTATATAAGCCTAATAAAAAGTGGAGTTAAAGATGAAGATATAAATTCCTATGAAAATGTTCTTTCTTCTTTAGCATTTTTTCTTTATAAAGAAAAAAAATCTGAAATATCAGAAGAAAAATTAGATATTTTTTTTGAAAATTATAAAAAAGATTTTATTGTTTCTGAAAGAAGTGATAAAAAATTATTTTTTAACCTGCAAAAATCAAAAATAATATTAAGAACAAGTTTAGGAAATTATAGATTTTTTTATAAATATCTATACTATTATTTTTTAGGAAAATACTTTTCTAAAAATTATGAATATGAAAAAAATGAGATAAAAAATATTGTGTCAAATTTACATTTGGATAGAAATGCTTATATATGCATTTTCCTATCTTATCATTCTATTGATGAAAAATTGATAGGTATAATAACAGATGAAGCAAAATATGTTTTTGAAAAATACACTCCTATAACTTTAGAAAAAACTGAAATATCTCCTTTTACAGATAATTTATATATTGGAGATTTTATATCCTTACCAGCAACTAATAATAATATTGAAAATATCATAAAGAAGTTTTATCCTAAATTTGAAAAATTTATAAAAAATTTTTATAATAAAGAAGCAGGTTTACATGATTTAAAACCTCCTAAATTTTAAATATATAATTTCAAATTTTATGTTATAATGGTTGTTTGTCAAATAGTGTTGATAAAAAAGTTTAGACTTACAATTAACATAAT
>ERZ773063.937-NODE-937-length-18036-cov-2.855903_pt1 | contig 18036 bp, 23 predicted proteins | sample MGYA00580625_ERZ773063 | MGnify/ENA primary metagenome ERZ773063 (study PRJEB29015, sample SAMEA2738022) | human oral metagenome | biome: human oral; feature: human-associated habitat; material: dental | place: China | collected 2042 ... | reverse complement strand
TAATAAAAAATTAGAACGATTTTCGTTCGGACAAAGGTGCACCGCAGTTATAGTAATGCTACTTTCTCTTGGGAATAATCCAATTATAATAGATGAACCAGAAACGCATTTGGATAGCTTGCTTATAGCCAACTACTTGGTTGAATTAATCAAACAGCAAAAGAATGGCAGGCAAATTATTTTTGCGACGCATAATGCTAATTTTGTATTAAATGCTGATGCAGAGCTTATTGTAAAATTAGAGAATATTGACGGATTTAGCACTAGCACCTCTTTTACTATAGAAGATTTAAGCCATAGGGAAGATTTGCTAAAACTTGAGGGCGGCAAGGAAGCGTTTAAAAAACGAGAGCAAAAATATGATATTTAGCTTGAGAGGAAGGCAATGAATATAGTTTTTATGGGTACGCCCGAGTATGCGGCTAAAATTTTACGCGCGCTTACGGGGGCGAAATTTCAGATCGCAGCCGTCTTTACGCAGCCTGATAAGCCCGTCGGTAGGAAGCAAATTTTAACTCCTAGCGAGGTCAAAGTTTACGCGCAGCAGTATCTGCCCGCCGTGCCGATCTTTCAGCCTGCGAGCCTGAAAGACGAAGCGGTCGCGGCGCAGATAAAAGAGCTAAAGCCTGATTTTATCGTGGTTGCCGCATACGGTAAAATTTTGCCGCAAGCCGTCCTTGATATCGCGCCTTGCATAAACCTGCACGCTTCGATCCTGCCTAAATACCGCGGCGCAAGCCCTATTCAAAGCGCGATCTTGGCTGGCGAGAAGCAGACGGGCGTGACGGCGATGTTGATGGACGCGGGGCTTGACACAGGCGATATGCTTGATTTTGCCTACACGCCTTGCGAGGATAAAACGGCGGCGCAGCTGTTTGACGAGCTCGGGGATCTAGCGGGCGAGCTAATCGTGCGAGTGCTGCGAAATTTTGTAAATTTAAAGCCGCTCAAGCAGGATGACGCGCAGGCTACGCACTGTAAAAAAATAAGCAAATCTGACGGGCTTTTTAGCTTTGAGGAAAGCGCAGAGCAAATTTATAATAAATTCCGTGCGCTAACGCCATGGCCGGGGATCTATCTAGCTAGCGGGTTAAAAATTTTAGAACTAGAGCTTTTGCGCGAATATTGCGAGCGTAAATTTGAACGCGCGGGCGAAATTCTGCACGTTGATAAGCCCAGTTTTTGCGTTTCTTGCGGCGAGGGCGCGGTTAAGATCATAAAGGTGCAAGAGCCAGGCAAAAAGCCCGTGGACGCTAGCGCATATCTAAACGGCAAACGGCTAAAGATCGGCAATCTGCTATGCTAAGCGGGATTTTAAATTTTCGCGTTTTGCGCCGCGCTTATGATGCTACGCGGAAATTTTATTTGCGCCGTACTTTTAGCGTAGCGGAAAAATTTCGCCGCGGGTATCGCCGCGATCGTGAAGTAAAATTTTACTTCGCGGAATTTCTGGACAAAGCCCTGAAATCGCATTTTTATAAAATTTTAAAATCTCGCTTCTATGCTCTAAAATTTTACGCTCACAGGAGCTTAAAATTTCGCCGCCGCGGTTACGGATCTTGCGGCGTCGCACCAAACACGCACCATTTAAAATTCTATGATCGTGCCGCAGAATTTTTGCAAGATAAAGCTTTAAAATTTTATCGCAGTGCCGCTAGGAAAATCCGCGTTACCAAAAAATTTAGCAAGATCGCAAAATTTCATCGCATAAAATTTTGCTACGCCGTAAAATTTTATCGTGCTAAATTTTATCTTGTCTCAAAACTCTATCGCTACGCGGAATTTAAACGCTTGCAATATTTCAAGGCGAGCCATTCGTCTTACGCAAGGAGCGGGTTTTGCAGATAGAATTCGTAGAGCAGATACCCTCCACGCAGGAGTTTTTGGTGGATGCCGTGCGCGAAGGCAGGGTAACGCCGCCTTTTGCGATCGCCGCAAATCGCCAAAGCGCCGGTATCGGCTCGCGCGGTAACGATTGGCAGAGCGCGAGCGGCAATCTCGCATTTTCGTTCTGTGTCGCTCAAACGGATCTGCCCGCAGACGTGCCACCTCAGTCGGCGAGCATATATTTTGCGATGATCATGCAGGAGCTTCTCGCATCGCTCGGCTCGCAGCTTTGGCTTAAATGGCCCAACGATTTTTATCTGGGCGAGCGCAAAATCGGCGGGGCGATGACGAATAAGATCAAAAATACCCTCGTCTGCGGCATCGGCATGAACCTACTCGGCGCGCCCGAATATGCGGGAATTTTAGATATAAAAATCAGCGCAAAAGACGCTATAGAGGGCTTTTTTGCGCTATATGAAAATAAAATCTCGTGGAAGCAAATTTTTAGAAATTTTTCGTTACAATTCCAAAAATCGCAAAAATTTAGCGTCCATTTAAACGGCGAAAAAATTTCGCTTGCGCAGGCTAAACTTTGCGAAGACGGATCGATCATAATAAACAAAGAAAGGGTTTATGCTTTAAGATGAGTGAAGTAATTACGATAGCAAATCAAAAAGGCGGCGTCGGCAAGACGACCACAGCGGTTAATCTCGCTGCGTCGCTAGCGATAAAGAAAAAGCGGGTTCTACTGATCGATGTAGACCCTCAGGCGAACGCTACGACCGGACTTGGCTTTAACCGCAGCGACTTTGAATTTAACATTTATCACGTCCTAACGGGGCGTAAGAGCATGTCCGAAGTGATCCAAAAAACCGAACTTGAGTTTATGGATCTGGTGCCGTCAAATATCGGACTTGTAGGCATCGAGCGCGAAGTAAGCGAAGAGAAAGACTTCAAACTAATGCTAAAAAATAAAATTTCCGAGGTTAAGGACAGATATGATTTCATAATCATCGATTCTCCGCCGACGCTCGGTAGCATTACGGTAAATGCCTTGGTCGCAAGCGATAGCGTCATCATCCCGATTCAGTGCGAATTCTATGCGCTTGAAGGCGTCGCGTTGATCCTAAATACCGTAAAAGTCGTCAAGCAAACGCTTAATAAAAATTTAAAAATTCGCGGGTTTTTGCCTACGATGTATAGTTTGCAAAACAATCTAGCCAAAGAAACAGTTGCGAATTTACGCGAATATTTTGATGATAAGCTCTTTCGTATCGGCAAGAGTGATGATCTAGTCATCATCCCGCGCAATATCAAGCTAGCCGAAAGCCCAAGCTTTGGCAAGCCGGTGGTTTTATACGATATAAAATCTGCTGGCTCCATCGCTTATCAAGACCTCGCTAAATCCATAATGGAGCAAAAATGGGCAAGGTAAAAAGAGCGCTCGGGCGTGGGCTCGGTGCGATTTTAGACGACGTAGAAAGCTCCTATAACAGGGAGCTAGAAAGTGGAAATGCCGATAGCTTAGTTATCGAAATCGATGTCGATAAAATCGAGCCAAATCCATATCAACCGCGTCAAAGCTTCGATGAGGAGGCACTTAGGCAGCTAAGCGAAAGCATCGCCCGTCACGGGCTTATTCAGCCTATCATCGTTATTCAAAAAGATGATTCTTACGTCCTTATCGCCGGCGAGCGGCGCCTAAGAGCAACGAAGCTTTTGGGCGAGAGTAAAATCAAAGCTGTAGTCGCGGACATAAAATCTCAAAATTTAAGGGAGCTTGCCCTCATCGAAAATATCCAGCGCGAGGATCTAAATCCTATCGAGCTTGCTAAGTCCTATAAGGAGCTTATCAGCGAATACAGGATCACGCAAGAGGAGTTAGCCGACATCATCAAAAAGTCCCGCACGCAGATTACCAACACGCTAAGGCTTTTAAATTTATGCTCCGAAGTGCAAGACGCCATAAGCGCGGATAAAATTTCGCAAGGGCACGCCAAGATAATGGTTGGACTTGAAAAAGAGGATCAAATTTTAGCTCTAAATACTATTTTAGGACAGCGCCTAAGCGTAAGAGATACTGAAACTTTAGTCAAAAAGCTCAAAGATAAAACCGTTCCGAAAGAGAAAAAGCCTGGCGCAGAATTTCAAAGCTTCAAGCCCGAGCTTTTAAAGCTAAAGGCCAAGCTTGATCAATTTGGTAAAATAAGTATCAAAGAGCGTAAAATTTCGATCGAATTTAGCGAAATTTTACAAATTTCCGAGTTTTTAAAGAAAATCGGATGATTTTTTATAGTGTATTTTAATTTTTCATATTGTAAAATACACATTTTGTTTAAAACTAACCTAGAGGAGGTGCGATGCTAGACGTAAGTTTGACCGCCATGATAACGACCATCGTCGTATTTTTAGCTTTGATTTACTTCTTAAATATCAAGCTTTATAGACCGCTACTTTTGCATATGGAAAAGCGAGAAGCTATTATTAAAGAAGATGAGGCAAATGCGATGAAAAATGCACAGGATGCAGATGCCGATAAAGCAGAGATCGTAAGGATCATGGATGCTGCGAAGTTGCAAGCTGTTAAAATAAAGCAAGAGGCGATGGATAGCGCGAAGCAGGCTGCCGCCAGAGAAATAGCCGAGAAAAAAGTCGCTATGGAGGAAGATTTCGATCAATTCTTAGGCGGTTTGGATGAGCAAAAGCGCAACCTAAAAAATGATTTGCAAGCCAAAATTCCGGAATTTAAAAATGCTCTAAGCAGCGCTGTGGCTAAAGTATGAGGATTTCAGTATGAAAAAATATCTATTTTTATTTATAATTCCCGCGCTTGTTTTAGCAAGTGGCGAGCACGATGGAGTCAAAGACTACGACGTGCTGTGGCGAAGCATAAATTTCATTTTGTTTTTTGGAATTTTGTTTTATCTTTTAAAAGGTCCTGCAAAAGCAGCATATCAAGGTAGAATCGACGGCATCGCATCTAGGCTTGAAGCTAATCAAAAAATTTTAAAAGAGTCTGCAGCTCGCAAGGAACAAGCTAAAAAAGATTTGCAAGATGCTAAGGTTCAAGGCGCAGCTTTAATTGAAACTGCTAAAAAAGAGATCGTGTTCGCCGCCGAAAAGATAAAAAATGCGACCGAGCAAGAGATTGCGAATTTGCATAAATCTTTCGATGAGCAGAAGAGCTTTGAGGCGCGCAAGATCAAAAAAGAGGTCGTAAGCGAGATACTGGATGACGTTTTTGCATCGGATGACATCAAATTCGGTCAAGACAAACTGGTTAAAATCGTAGAGAAAAAGGTCGGATGATGATAAATAACACCTCAAAAAGATATGTAAACGCCCTGATACTGAGCTATAAAAAAGATGAACTAGGCTCTGTTTTGCAGACGCTCGAGAGTGTCGCGAGCGCATTTAGAATTCCAAAATTCCAAGATATTGTAAAATCTCCGACGCTAAAAGAGGAATCCAAAGTGGAACTTATTGCGTCGTTTATAAAAAATCCAAGCGAAAAAATCGTAAATTTTATTAAACTTTTAGCTAAGAATAGGCGTATTGCGCTAATTCCACAGATAGTCGAGGAACTGCGCAAGAATATTGCGGCGCTAGATAATAAATACTTAGGTAAAATTTATTCCGCCACCGAAATAGACGCCGCGAAAATAAAAGAGCTAGAGGCTAAAATTTCAAAGAAATTTAATGCAGATATTACTCTGCAACCCGTTAAAAGCGAGCTTGAAGGCATTAAGATCGAAGTCGAGGATCTTGGATTTGAGATTAGTTTTTCAGTTGATAGATTGAAACAAAAAATGAGCGAATATATTTTAAAAGCAATTTAAAGGAGTAAAGCGTGGGTGCGAAAATTAAGGCAGACGAAATCAGCAGCATAATCAAAGAGCGAATCGAAAATTTCGATCTTAGCGTTGATATCGAAGAAACCGGTAAGGTCATTTCGGTCGCAGACGGCGTTGCTAATGTTTACGGCTTAAAAAACGTAATGGCTAACGAGATGGTCGAATTCGAAAACGGAGCTCGTGGTATCGCGTTAAATTTAGAGGAGAGCAGTGTCGGCATCGTTATTTTAGGCGATACTAGCGGTATTAACGAAGGTAGTAACGTTAAAAGACTGGGCAAGCTGCTTCGCGTGCCGGTGGGCGATGCTATGATTGGACGCGTGGTAAACGCTCTAGGCGAGCCGATCGACGGCAAAGGCGCGATAGAGACCAGCGATACTAGATTCGTCGAGGAAAAGGCCAAAGGCATCATGGCTCGCAAATCCGTCCATGAGCCGCTTCAGACCGGCCTTAAGGCGATTGACGCGCTAGTGCCGATCGGCCGCGGACAGCGCGAGCTCATCATCGGCGACCGCCAAACAGGAAAAACCACCGTTGCTGTTGATACCATCATCAATCAAAAGGGCCAGGATGTCATTTGCATATACGTAGCAATCGGCCAGAAGCAATCTACCGTCGCACAAGTCGTTAAAAAGCTTGAAGAATACGGCGCGATGGATTATACGATCGTAGTTGCGGCGGGTGCTAGCGAGGCGGCTGCGCTTCAGTATTTGGCACCGTATTCGGGCTGCACCATGGGTGAGTATTTCAGAGATAACTCCCGCCACGCGCTTATCATCTACGATGATCTTAGCAAGCATGCGGTCGCATATCGCGAGATGTCGCTTATCTTGCGCCGTCCACCTGGACGTGAGGCGTATCCAGGCGATGTATTCTACCTACACTCCCGTTTGCTTGAGCGCGCTAGCAAACTAAGCGATGCACTCGGTGCAGGCAGCCTAACGGCGCTTCCTATTATCGAGACGCAGGCAGGCGACGTTTCGGCGTATATCCCTACAAATGTCATCTCTATCACCGACGGTCAAATTTTCCTAGAATCTGGTCTATTTAACTCAGGAATTCGTCCTGCGATCAACGTAGGTCTTTCGGTTAGCCGCGTCGGCGGTTCTGCACAGATTAAAGCGATCAAAAAGGTCTCGGGAACCTTGCGCCTAGATCTAGCTCAATACCGTGAGCTTCAGGCGTTTGCGCAGTTTGCGAGCGATTTGGACGAGAGCAGCCGTAAGCAGCTGGATCGCGGACAAAGAATGGTCGAAATTTTAAAACAGCCTCCTTATTCGCCGCTTCCGGTCGAAAATCAAGTGGTCATCATCTTTGCAGGAAGCCGCGGATTTTTAGACGACGTGCCTACGAGCTCAATTGGTAAATTCGAAGCTGAGCTCTATCCGTATATCGAGGCAAAATATCCTGAAATTTTTGAAGAAATTAGAAGTAAAAAGACCATCGAGAAGGATTTAGAAGAAAATTTAATCAAGACCCTAAATGACTTTAAAGCGACCTTTACCGCTTAAAAAGGCTAAATTATGGCAAATTTAAAGGATATAAAGCTACAGATCAAGAGCGTCAGAAATACGGAGAAGACTACCAAAGCTATGAAGCTGGTCTCCAACGTCAAGCTTAAAAACACAAAAGAAGCGGCGATGCGCTCGCGTGCTTATGCGGTGAAGATTAACGAGGTCTTGGGTGAAATTTCTGCGCGCGTTAAAAATTACGTAGGCAATAATTCGGGCAACGACGAAAAACTTAGAATTTTTGATACCACTCGAGAGGTAAAGGTGGTTGATTTGCTGTTTATTACCGCAGATAAAGGGCTTTGCGGCGGTTTTAATATCAATACCATCAAAAAGATCAAAGCTTTGATCGAGGAGCTTAAAGCTAAAAAGATCAAGGTTCGCCTTCGCGCCGTCGGCAAAAAGGGGATAGAGTATTTTGATTTTCAAGGCATTGAGCTTTTGGAGCGATATATCGGCGTGAGCTCATCTCCATCGTCCGAGAAAGCTAACGAGATCGTCCAAGCCGCAGTTAAGGATTTTAACGAAGGTAAAACTGACGAAGTTATACTTATCCATAACGGCTATTTGAATATGATTACCCAAGAGATGCGGGTAAATACGTTGGTGCCGATCGGTGAGCCTGCAATTAGTGAGGATACTTTAAAAACATCTACATTGGAAGTAGAGGTTGAAAGCCCTGAGGACGAAGAAACATTGATGTTAAATTTAATCCAGAGCTATCTTAGCTACAGCATGTATTATGCGCTTATTGACTCTTTGGCGGCGGAGCATTGCTCGAGAATGAATGCGATGGAGAATGCGACAAACAACGCCAAGGAGCGCGTATCGCAGTTAAATTTAGCATACAACAAAGCCAGACAAGGCTCTATCACGACTGAGCTTATCGAGATCATAAGCGGCGTCGAATCAATGAAATGAAAGGAAAACGGATGAAAGGAATAATTTCTCAGGTAATGGGTCCCGTGGTTGATGTCGATTTCAAGGACTATTTACCGAAGATTAATGAAGCTGTCGAGGTTAAATTTGACGTCGAGGGCGCTCATCGCAGGCTGATCCTAGAGGTAGCCGCGCACCTTGGAGACAATCGCGTCCGCACGATCGCTATGGATATGAGCGATGGACTTAAGCGAGGGCTTGAGGCTACGGCTCTTGGCGCACCTATTACAGTGCCTGTGGGCGAGAAGGTTTTGGGCAGAATTTTTAATGTCACGGGCGATCTGATTGACGAAGGCGAGGATGAAAAATTTGAAACTCGCTGGTCCATTCACAGAGATCCGCCTAGCTTTGAAAATCAAAGCACGAAGAGTGAAATTTTTGAAACCGGCATTAAGGTAGTCGATCTACTCGCTCCTTATGCAAAGGGCGGTAAGGTAGGATTATTCGGCGGTGCGGGCGTCGGTAAGACCGTTATTATTATGGAGCTAATTCACAACGTCGCTTTCAAACACAGCGGCTACTCCGTATTTGCAGGCGTCGGCGAACGAACGAGAGAGGGAAATGACCTTTATAACGAGATGAAAGAATCGGGTGTTTTGGATAAGGTCGCCTTGACCTACGGTCAGATGAACGAGCCGCCGGGGGCGAGAAACCGTATCGCGCTAACCGGCCTTACGATGGCTGAGTATTTTCGCGACGAGCTTGGGCTTGACGTTTTAATGTTTATCGATAATATCTTCCGCTTCTCGCAATCGGGTTCGGAGATGTCCGCGCTTTTGGGACGAATTCCGTCCGCGGTCGGTTATCAGCCTACGCTTGCTAGCGAAATGGGTAAATTACAGGAGCGCATTACTTCTACTAAGAAGGGCTCCATTACCTCCGTTCAGGCCGTTTATGTACCTGCGGATGACCTTACCGACCCCGCGCCGGCAACCGTTTTCGCGCACCTTGATGCGACGACCGTTTTAAACAGAGCGATCGCCGAAAAAGGAATTTATCCTGCCGTCGATCCGCTTGATTCGACCTCAAGAATGCTTGATCCTCAAATCATCGGTGAGGAGCATTACAAGGTCGCTCGCGGCGTTCAAGCGGTACTTCAGAAATATAAAGATTTGCAAGACATTATCGCGATTTTGGGTATGGACGAACTTAGCGAAGAGGACAAGCTCGTAGTCGAGCGCGCTAGAAAGATCGAGCGCTATCTATCTCAGCCGTTTTTCGTAGCCGAGGTATTTACCGGAAGTCCGGGCAAATATATCTCGCTAGAGGAGACTATCGCTGGATTTAAGGGAATTTTAGAGGGCAAATACGACGATCTGCCGGAGAATGCCTTTTATATGGTAGGAAACATCGACGAGGTAGTGGCAAAAGCTGAAAAGATGAAAGCATAGGAATTTTAAGATGAAAGAATTTTTGCTTTTAGATATCGTTACGCCCGAAGGGATGGTCTTTTCGGGTGAGGTCAAATCCGTCCAGCTCCCCGGCATTACTGGCGAAATGGGTATTTTGCCAGGGCATGCGAGCTTGCTAACGGGACTTAAAGACAAAAGCGAAGGCGGAGTCGTTGAGATCGTAGATAAAGACGGCAAAAAGCAGCTCGTTTTGGTAAATGACGGTTTTTTGGAAGTTACCGAAGAAAAAACTACTATCCTAGCCACTCAAGCCGTAGCTATCGGAGGCGATAGCGAAAGCGCCGTAGCGAAGTCTTTGCAGCGCGCCAAAGATATGCTTGCGTCCATTAGCTCTGATGCGGCAAATTCCGCAGCAATCATGGCTAGAGTCGACGAATTCGCAAGGCAAAGTTAAATATGCTAGATCTAATTTTAAGTTATTTTACTAGAAGCACGTTTATTACGATATTCGTGCTTTCTTGGTTATCCGTCTATTTTATCGTCACTTTTACGATTTTGATCTCCAGATTTGTAGGGCTTAGTGCGTGGCAACACCGCGAAGCAAAGGCACTCGAATCCTTGCTGATGGGCGGTAGGATTTCGCTTTCGGGCTCTATTTTTCAAAAAGTAAATACCGATAAAATTTCAAAAGAAGCCTTGGAAATTTATAAAGGCAAGGCCGAACGCGACTCCACTAGCGGACTTACTTGGCTATCTATCGTCGCCTCTACTTCGCCGTTTATTGGGCTATTCGGTACGGTTGTTAGCATACTTCACACATTTTCCAAGCTCGGCAGTGGAAATTCAGGCATCGATACTATCGCTCCTGCGATCAGCGAGGCGCTAGTTGCCACAGGATGTGGAATTTTTGTAGCGATCCCCGCATACACCTTCAGCTTACTTATAAAACGCAAAGCATACGAAGTTATGAGTATTATAAATCGTACAGCGGATATTTTGCTATTTAAAGCAAACACTGGAAAAGCTATTTAATGTATAATTTCGACGAAAATCCAGAGTTAAATATCACTCCGCTCGTCGATATTATGCTTGTTTTGCTAGCGATTTTAATGGTCGCGCAAACGGCGATTATCTACGATGAAAAGATCGAACTGCCTAGCGGCTCAAAAGCACAGGTTTCGGAAAATACCGCGGAATTCTTGCTTGTGCGTATCGGCGAAGATCGCAAGGTTTATATCGACAAAAGCTCGATGAGCCTAGCTGAATTCCCGGATAATCTCGTGCTGCTTAAAGGCACCGGCAAGTATAGCTTGGAAAAACCCGTCTATATCCAAGCCGATAAAAGACTCGTTTACGACGATGTAATGTTTGTTTTAAAGAGCCTAAAGCAGGCGGGTTTTACAAAAGTCGCACTTCAAACAAATGGCTAATTATTCAAATTTTACGGGGGTTAAATACGATAATTTTAAATCGTTTTTAATCGCCCTTTTTGCCTATCTGCTGGTGATTTTTGTTCTTTTATATCAAATTTCAAAGCCGCAGGAAAAATTTAAAAAATATACTGACAATCCCAACGATTATATGGATGTTACTTTTGATTTCGAAATAGATGATAAACTTCCGTCCGCGCCTGAAATCGCTAAAGAAACAAAGCAAGGTGAGTTTGACAATAAGAATGTGAAGGATGTGCCGGAGGATAAAATTAAGACTACGGCGCAAGTAGTCCCGCCTCCTCCGGTGCAGGCAAAGCCGAAAGAGCCCGAAAAGCCGAAGCCGGAACCTAAAAAGGACGAGCCTAAAGCTGAGCCCAAAAAAGAGGAGCCCAAGCCTGAGCCTAAGTTGGAAGATAAACCTTCCGAAAAAGTAGTAGAGAAAAAAGAGGAAACTAAGCCGGAGCCAAAAAAAGAGGAAAAACCGAGCTTGAGCGATCTTTTTTCGGATACGACTAAGGACAATAAGAAGCTTGAGGAGAGCGCTAAAGCTAGCGACGCCGTTCAGAGTAACAAAAAGTCTGATAAAGAAACCGCCACCTCTAGTGCTAAGGATAAAGCGGCATCTAAAAATGCTGTCGTCAAATCCGATAAGCTTGGCGGCAGGACGCAAAGGACGGGCGAGTATAACGCTTATTACGGCGCTATCGAGAAAAAGCTTCAAGTTCTATGGAGTAGATATGTGGCGACCGCGAAGGACGACGCAAGGATTAAGATAGTCTTTAGCGCAGATGGGCGAGTGGCGGATTATACTATTATAGAGTTGGGGCGAGAGACTGAATTTAACCAGAAGTTGCGAGATTTTTTGGATAATCTATCGACTCAGACTTTCCCGAAGTCTCCCGATGGAGCATCGCACGAGATAGATACTAGGATGTCCGACGTAATGAAGACAAATTAGAATTTGTAAGGAAAAAAAGTGAAGAGACTTTTTTGTATTTTTGCGTTTTGCTGTATGCTTTTTTCGGCGGATTCGGAACAGAATTTTACTTATGAAAGAAATTCCGTTTCGCAAAAATCTGGTAAAATTCAAATTTCAAAGGAGCTAGATGCTTATTTTTCGCAGATGGCGTCGAAATTGCAAGCTCTATGGACGAAGTATCAAGCAGGTATTTCCGATGAGGCTAGAGTCCGCATAGAATTTAGCAACAATGGACGAGTTTTAAATTATCAAATTTTAGAGCTTGGGCGTAGCACAGAATTTAACCAAAAGCTAAGGAAATTTTTAGATGAGCTTCCTAAGCGAAGCTTTCCAAAATCACCGGATAATAAATCTCACACATTTGAAATGGTATTATCCGACGTAGCAAACTAAATTTAAGGAGAAAAGATGAAGAAACTACTTTTGATTCTTGCATTTTGTAGTAGCATTTTCGCGGCAGATGCGACTATGTCTATCGTAAACGAAGGGGTAAATCTACCTAAAATCGTCGTTCAAGATGCATCGAACCTTGCAAATTCAGAATTTGGCAACAAATTCTTTAAACTTATGGTGGGCGATCTAAAGGTCGGCGCGACTTTTGAAGTCAGCGACGAGTATCTACAAAGCAGCTATGATGCGGGCGCTTCTAGCAATCTAGGCTCTAGCGGTGCCGCTCTGATCGTGCGCTACGCGGTAAGTGATAAAAGCTCGCCGATGAGCCTAAAAGCCAAAGTACTTGAAGCGAACAGCGGCAGGGTGATGTACGAGAAGAGCTTTACGCTTTCAAATGCCGAGAAATATCCATTTTTAGCCCATATGGCGGTATCTGAGATCGTCAAGCAGCTAGGGTACTCAAACGTCGATTGGATGAAGGAGATGATTTTGCTCTCTCGCTACACTTCGACGCGCGAGAGCGAGATTATGGTGGCGGATTATACGCTTACTTACCAGCAGGTTGTGCTTCGCGGCGGATTAAATATCTTTCCTAAATGGGCAAGCGCAGCGCAGAACGAATTTTATTATACCTACTATGTCAATAAAAATACGCCCGCTATCTATAAATTTAATCTATCCAACGGTAGCAAGAGTAAAATTTTTACCGGCCACGGCATGACGATCGCATCTGATGTCAGCGCAGACGGCAGAAAGCTACTTATTACGAACGCGCCTAAAGATCAACCCGATATTTATTTGTATGATATAGCCTCGGGCAGCGCTAAGCAAATTACCGATTACGCTGGCATTGATGTAAATGGAAATTTTATCGACGGCGATTCGCGCGTGGCTTTTGTGAGCGATCGTCTGGGCTATCCGAACGTATTTGCCACTAGCATAAACGGTGGTAACGTTCAGCAGCTCGTCTATCACGGCAAAAATAACAATTCCATCAGCACAAATGGCAATTATGTTACTTACTCTAGTCGCGACGGCGGGGGCGGATTTAATATATATTTAATCTCTACCCAAACCGATATGATTCGCCAGTTAACGGCTAGTGGCAAAAATATGTTTCCTAGATTTTCTAGCGATGGCGGCAGCATTATGTTTATCAAGCAAGACGGCAGCGGAAGCTCGGTAGGTATTATCAGAGTTAACGAGAATAAAAGTTTCCAATTTCCGTTAAGAGTGGGTAAAATTCAATCGGTTGATTGGTAAAATATTAAAAAATCTCGTGATATAATGACTACAATTTTTTTTGAAAGGATAGAAAATGAAACATTTAGTTTTATCTTCGATAGCAGTTGCTGCTCTATTATTGAGCGGTTGTTCTAAAAAGACCCCAGAGGCCGATACTACAAGCACAAGTAATGCAGATAGACTAGCTGCTTTGGCATCTCAGATCCAAAGTGAAGTTGGCACTGTTTATTTCGACTTTGATAAATTTAATATTAGAGCCGATCAGCAAGGCACAATCAATAATAACGCAGCTCTATTCAATCAAGCAGGCGCAGAGTCTCTAACTGTTAAAGTTGAGGGTAACTGCGATGAGTGGGGTTCTGATGAGTACAACTATGCTCTTGGTCTAAAGAGAGCTACTGCAGCTAAAGACGCATTGGTTGCTCAAGGCGTAAATGAGAGCAGAATTTCCGTAGTAAGCTACGGCGAGAGCAATATGGCTTGCACAGAGCATTCTAAAGAGTGCGACGCTCAAAACAGACGCGACGAATTCAAAGTTGGATTCTAATTTGAAATTTAAAAATTTCACGGTGGCGGCTCTTTTGGGAGCTGCCACTTTTTTAAATGCAGAAACTTCCGCATTTGATGCTGGCAATATTGATTCAGGTAGCTCTTACGGGTTAACTGAAAATGAACAAGTATTGCGCGATAACCGCAAGCGTATAAGCGAGATGCAAACTAGCGTAGATAATACACGCGAGAGTGTCGAAGGTTTGCGAAGTGTCCTTGAAGGAACAAATTCTAAAATTTCTAATCTGGAAAACAGGGTGGCGGATCTAGAAATTCGTACTACGGGCAAAAGCCAAGGTAACAGCGAGCTAGATCAGATGAAGCGAGATATCGCAACTATAAAAGCCCAAATTGCTGAAATCAATAAAAAATTAGGTAGTGGCAGCGGCGTAAAAAAAAACGCTGAATTAGACGCAGATACTGCTTCAGTCTCTGCTAGTACAAAATCAGACTCCGATTTTAAATCAAAAGATCAAGCTTCGGTATTAAAAGAGGCCGACGCTTTATATGCCAAAAAAGACTATTCGAGCGCAAAAGAGCACTACAATTATTTAGTATCTAAGAACTACAAGCCCGCTAAGGCAAATTACATGCTGGGCGAAATTTCATATTTTTCCGGCTCATACGCAGAAGCGATAAACTATTATAAAAAGAGCATCTCGCACAACGAGAGCCAAGACTACACCCCAAAGCTCCTCTATCACACCGCGATCAGCTTCGATAAGATCGGCGATAAAGGCAGCGCAGATAAATTCTACAAAGCGCTAAAGGCTTCATATCCAGACTCCAAAGAAGCTAAAGCCGCGCCCACTAGATAACCTAAATTTAAATACAAACTCAAAATAAAATTCTAAACAGGAGAAAACTATGGCTAACAACCGAGTTATAAAGATGTATTATGAGCTAAAAGATGCCAAATCGGGCGAAATTTTGGAGTCAAATTTCAACTCCGACCCGATCGCCTTTCTTAGCGGCAAAGATCAAATCATCCAGAAGCTAGAAGATGAAATTTTAAATCTACAAGCGGGCGAGAGCAAAACTGTTCGCATAAGCCCGAGCGACGGGGTCGGCGAGTATAAGCAGGACGCCGTGCAGATTTTGCCTAAAGAGCAGTTTGCGGGTATCGATCTGGCGGTGGGCATGGAGCTTTTCGGTCAGGCGGAGGACGGCGCGACTACCCGTGTGAGCGTCAAAGCTATCGGCGAGCAGGACGTTACTATCGACTTTAACCACCCGTTTGCGGGCAAGGAGCTGGAATTTAACGTAAAAATCGTCGAGAACCGAGAAGCGACGGCGGACGAAATTCTTACCGGCCAGCCGGAGGGTGCTCACAGCTGCGACTGCGGACATAATCATCACGAGGGGCACGAGTGCTGCGGCGGACACGGACACGATCATGCAGAGGATCACGAGTGTTGCGGAGGCCATGGGTATGCAGACGGTCATGAATGCTGCGGAGGTCACGATCACGGGAAAGATCACGAGTGCTGCGGCGGGCACCATCACGAGCATTAGGACTTTTTTATGAAATTTGCTTTTATCTTCCCCGGACAGGGCTGCCAAAGCGTAGGCATGGGCAGAGAGTTTTACGAGAGCTCCGATCCTGCGCGCGCGCTTTTGGATGAGGCTTCAGACTTTACCGGCATCGATTTTAAAAATTTACTGTTTGAGCCTAGCGATAAGCTCGACGTTTCGGAATTTACGCAACCCGCGATTGCATTAAATTCTATGATGGCGCTTGCGGCGTTGCAAGAAAGAGCGGATCAAGAAAAGCTTAGCATCGCTCCGCAGTTTTTGCTCGGACATTCGCTGGGCGAGTTTAGCGCGCTAAGCGCCGCCGGAGCGATCGAGCCCAAAGAGATGCTAAAGCTAGTAAATATTCGCGGCAGGCTCATGCAGAGCGCCTGCGAGGGCAAAGGCGCCGGAATGATGGTGATCTTGGCTCTTGCCGACGAGGCGGTTGAAAAAATTTGCGCGGATGCAAAGAGCGCAGGCAAGCAGGTGTGGGCGGCGAATTATAACTGCGATGGGCAGATTGTAGTCGCGGGCAAAAAAGATGATCTCGCGGCACTCGAGGGCGAGTTTAAAGCCGCGGGCGCAAAGCGTGCGATGCTACTTAATATGAGCGTCGCGAGCCACTGCCCTATGCTGCAAAGCGCTAGCGACGAGCTTTTGGAATTTTTACGCCCCGCGCTAAAAGAGAGCTTCGCCCCCGTCGTCGCTAATGCAACCGCGCGCGTATACACGACGAAATCCGAAGCGCTAGAACTGCTTAAAGCCCAGCTTATCGGCCCTGTACTTTACAAGCAAAGCATCAAAAATTACGAGGGCGAGGCGGACTGCTTCGTCGAGTTCGGCGCGGCAGTTTTAAAAGGGATAAATAAAAAGATCACGCAAAAACCGACCTTCAGCATCACGGATCTTGCGAGCCTAGACGAGTTTCTGAAATTTGCAAAGGAGAATGGATGAAAGTAGCGATCTTAGGCGCTATGCCCGAAGAGATCGAGCCGCTGCTATCTGCGCTGCGCGAGCGGGGTGTGAGCGTGGAAGCTGTGGAGCACGCGAATAATAAATTCTACGCCGCTAAGCTTAACGGCCACGATCTCGTGATCGCATATTCGAAGATCGGCAAGGTAAATTCAGCCCTGACGGCTACGGTTATGATCGAAAGATTCGGCGCGCGCGCGCTCATTTTTACGGGCGTCGCGGGAGCTTTGAAGCGCGGCATTAAGATCGGCGAAATTTTATACGCTACCGCGCTCGTGCAGCACGATCTGGACATTACGGCGTTCGGGCATCCGTACGGATTCGTGCCGGGAAGTAAAATTTCTGTCCAAACCGACGCGAAGCTAAATTCTATCGCGCAAAGCGTCGCCGAGCAGCTAGGCATCACGCTAAAATCTGGCATCATCGCTAGCGGCGATCAGTTCGTAAGCGACGAGGAGCGCAAGAGCTGGATCGAGCGGACGTTTGATGCGAGCGCGGTCGAGATGGAGGGAGCGAGCGTAGCGCAGGTGTGCGACGCGCTGGGCGTGCCGTTTTGCGTGCTGCGCGCGATAAGCGACGAGGCGGGACACAAAGCGGAGTTCGATTTTGACGAGTTTATGGTAAAAAGCGCGCAAACGAGCGCAAATTTCGTCCTAAAAATGATCGAAAGGTTATGATAAACCTCTCCAAAAAACTACTTCGCCGCGTCGGACAAACCAACGCCAAATATAAGATGTTCGAGCGCGGCGATAAAATTTTACTAGCTCTTAGCGGCGGTAAGGACAGCATGAGCTTGGCGCACGTGCTGAAGCACTTCCAAAGCGTAAGCCCGCTAGATTGGGAGTTTCGAGCCGTTACCGTCACCTACGGTATCGGCGAGGACCTGCGCGGGATAAACGCCCATTTTAAAGAGCACGAGATCCCCTACGAGATAATCGATACTAAAATTTTTGAATTCGGCAAGGAAAAGATCCGCGCAAACACCACGTTTTGTAGCTTTTGCTCGCGTATGAGGCGCGGATACATCTACTCCTACGCGCTTGAGCACGGCTTTAATAAGATCGCCATCGCCCACCACCTCGACGACGCCGGGGAGAGCTTTTTTATGAATTTCACCTTCAACGGCGCGCTTCGCACCCTCGCTCCACGCTATGTCGCCGAAAACGGGCTTGTGATCATCCGCCCGTTCATTCTCACGCGCGAGCGCCAAATCTCCGCCTGTGCTAGAGATAACGAGCTTCCGATAATGCGCGAGGAGGAGGTTTGCCCCGCGAAGCAATACGGCGGCAAGGAACCCACCGCGCGCGCCGCTACGAAGGAGCTTTTGGCGCAGTACGAAAAGGCCCATCCGAGATTTTTTATCAGCCTGCAAGCCGCCTTCGCCAACATCCACGAAGAGACCTTTTTCGAGCCTAAATTTTAAAATTTTAAGCGGTTTGTACTCCTTCGCTCAAACGAATTCAAAGC
>ERZ773063.936-NODE-936-length-18052-cov-8.093127_pt1 | contig 18052 bp, 16 predicted proteins | sample MGYA00580625_ERZ773063 | MGnify/ENA primary metagenome ERZ773063 (study PRJEB29015, sample SAMEA2738022) | human oral metagenome | biome: human oral; feature: human-associated habitat; material: dental | place: China | collected 2042 ... | reverse complement strand
CTTTCTTTTTCTGCAGCAGGTCTTTGTTGCTGATTCCAAGGAACAAGTCTCGATCCATATAATTGTACAGGGTTTTGACGCAGATCCGGACGGCAAACGGCCATCCTTTTTGCTCTAGGTCGCCTAATACGGCCGCAGGAGACCATTTCTCCTTCTTGATCTTGTGCTCAATATACTCCACCAATTGATGGTCGTTCCCGATTTTCAGATTCCGTCCTTTGCCGGCACTGTTTTCTTCATGACGCCGTTGCGCCACATCCGCTAGGTAGACCCATTGTTTTTGGAGGTCGCCACACGTCTTGATGTCCTTGCTCGCCGGCTTCAGCTGCTCTGTTAAACCCAATGCCCGCTCACGCTCAATGGTTCGCTTGGAGTACCCCATCCGCTCGGCAATCTTCTGCGTGCTCATTCCTGCATGGAAATAAGCCTCCAGATGATACCGATCTTTTTCCGTAAGTTGTTTCCATTTGCGCTTTGACGTGGTAGAATGAATCTGTTCCATTTTGGTTCCCCTTTCAGTTGCGTTTGTCTCTCAACTAAAGTTTAACTGAACGGATTCCAAAATGGAACTTTTTGCGTCAATTTATTTTACAACTTCCCTTTCCGGTTCCCGCGTCCGCCTCAGTCGGAATATGCTTCTCCGCTGGTGCATGTTCGATCTGATACTAAGGACTGCTGTTATATTTCTCGCTGATTTTATTCAACAGGGCAAACCGATAAACCCGCGCCTGCTTTTTCGGCGACCTCTGTGACGCATCAATCCCCTCCACGAAAATGCGGTCAGCACCTTGTCGTTTCTTTAGACGCCATAGACAAGATGCAATGTCACAATACAGCGAACAAAACACTATGCACCCCATCATCTATTATTAGGCGAAATCAGTGGCGGAGGAGGAGGTTTCACATTCCCTGGCGTTAGATGCACACTAGGCTGATTCGTAGATGAGATCTGGACTCCACGAATCTGATCAAATTGACTATCTCGATTTTTTCGAATCTGCTGACCTTCTGTAAGGATGACCTCCTTATCGTTCATATGGATTCTCCTTCAAATAAATTCAATGATCACATCTTCCATCTTTTTAGGAATATAAACAACTGGAACCTAATACAATTCGATTCCTTGCTCATTATATATCACCGTCTCTTCCAAGACAATCCCATCCCGTTCTGTCGGATCAGACGTAGACGCCAACCGTCCCTGATAGATTCGGTTGTGTTCAATATCTCTCACACGAACCCACACAGGATTATAACATGCAAGACAATTTACCCATGCATCCACCTCAGGAAACTTATCTGAAACTCGTAATACGCAGGCGGCCTTAAATAACAGTCTGCGATTTATTATTTTTGTAATACAAAGCCCTAAAACAACAGAAAACATCGTGGCAATGAAAACTTCATAAAAATTTATGGTTGCATCATAGTTCACCAGAAGCGACAAAAATTTTGAAAAAGAATTTCCACCATAAACGACAGCATGAACTTCACATAGAAGTGTCCACGGAAAATAACTTGCAAAACCTAAAAGAAATGAATAGATTACCCAATGATGAAGTTTTGTCTCTTTATGTATCGTTAAATTATCAATAATAATAAAAGCAATTATCCCTGGAAGGAACAATAACATTAATCGAAATGTATATTCAGATAATTCCATTTAAGCCCCCCTCTGTGTTCAGTTTTCGTTTACCACTTCACATAGACCGTACCACTCCGTTACCCTCCCCACACAATCTTATCTTCGGCATCGATATCCTCGCCCGTCTGGATCTCCATCACCTTCAGCAGCGTCTCCGCGCGTATCGTATGGAACGATCCCCTCGGAATACGCACCGTCTGCCCCTCAGCAACAGCGAACTCATTGCCGTCGAGCTTCACCCAACCGCGCCCCTCGATCACCGTCCAAGTCTCATCGCGGCGCTCATGCAAATGATAGGTAAGCGCGCGTCCCGGACTCAGCGTGATCTTGATGGTCAGGCTCTCCATCTCCGCATCGACAATCTGAAACTCGCCCCATGACTTTTCCGTATACATCACCGGCGTATGAAGTCGCTCTGCATAAGGCTTCATTGCGCTGGATCGCTCCTTGTCCGAAACGAGGATGCCTTCCGGACTTGCAGCCACTACGACATCCTTCAGTCCCATGCAAAGGATAGGTATCGGCAATGTATTCACGACATGAGCATTCCTGCAAGTCTCGTCCATCGTGACGCGACCGATCGTATGCTCCGGCATCACCTCAGCGAGCGTGTTCCATGTGCCTATGTCAAGCCAAGTGCCACTGTAGCGCTGAACTGTAATATTTTTCTCTTTCTCGACCACAGCATAATCAAAGCTGATCTTGGAAAGCTCTTCATAGCGGTTGAAAAGATCCTCGTAATCCGTATAATCCAGCAACTCACGAGCCTTATCAAGCGCATAGCCAAGCTTGAACGCGAAGACGCCGCTGTTCCACAAAGCGCCCTGATCGATGTATTCTGCAGCCTTCTCCTTATCCGGCTTCTCTTTGAACGACTGCACCATGCTCTGCGACTCTTGCGAAACAGGCATGATATAGCCATACTTCTCGCTCGGATACGTCGGCTCGATTCCCATCAAGACAAGATTCGCAGAACCTTCTCTTTCCGCTTCCTGAAGCAACTGCACAACGGCATGAAAGTATCCCTCGTCGACATAAGGATCAGCAGGGCAGATTGCCACAGCCTCATCGAGAGGAATACCGCGCACTTCATGCAAATAGGCGGAAACCAAGGCAATCGCCGGAAACGTATCACGCCGGCACGGTTCCACCGAAATGTTCACACCAGAACCAAGCTGGCGGCGAATCAATGAGACTTGCTCGCGACCTGTCGCAACCGTGATGGGCGTATCCGGCGCAGCGCACTGCACTTGGCGGCAAACACGCTGAATCATCGACTCAAGCATCCCATCCTCGCGCCTCAAAATACGAAGAAATTGCTTAGAATAAAGCTCATTAGATAATGGCCAGAGTCTTTTTCCAGCCCCACCAGACAGCAATACAATCTGCATACTTTCTCCCGCCTTGCTATAAAAAATTTCATAAAAACGCCGTAATCTTCTTACGTCCCCATTCAATCAAGGCACACACAAAAAATATTCCTATGACACTAACAAGCCAATGCAAAAAGAAATATTCACTATCATAATAATCTTGCGTCCGAAGCCACTGATGCCATAAATGTTCACGCACGAGAATATTGTCATGTATCAGATATATGCCAAAGGTCAACGGAGCAAAAAACTGAATCCATTTACACAAATACCCTGAAGAAATCTTAATCCGTACAAAAACAAGAAACAAGGAAACTGATGCCAACAGATTGATTGGAGAATTATACTTATACAACGTAGAAAGGATTTGATAATCTCCCCCCACTACGGATAGGCCTTTCAATAAAACGATAAAAGAAACAAACATGCTGACACACATAGTCATATATACGCACATTGGCATTTTCATGCTCGCAATCCCGAACAAACGAATGTATGCCCCGATAAAATATACCACAATAAACCACACTACAGAGAAGCCAGAATGTGCCTGATAAGTATCTCCCAAGAAAGAATATATAGAGAACAAAAAAATCAAACAATACAACAGTTTGCGGGCATCTGCTTGCTCCAAACCTATGATCATACGGTTAAGATACGGATGCAACAGATATAATCCTATATACATGGTAGCAAACCAATACGCATTTCCCTTAATGGGGAGCACAACCTTTATAAATTCTTTCCAAGACCATGCAGTATCTCCCATCAAGAAGAACAACAGATAAAATCCCATGGAATAGACAAATATCGTACCCCACAACGTGCATACCTTCCGAAATGAAAAGGACGCTGACCGTATCAAAAAGTATCCACTAATCAAAACATAGCAATTTACTCCAACAGAAATAAAACTTTTAATCAGCCAAGCAAAAAAATAAGAACTATGTTCGATTCCAGCGCGCTCTACTCCACCGTGTCCTAAATAATGCATGGAAATAATCATCCCCATAGCAACGATACGCAGCAAATCAAGGGAATTGTCCCTTGCTACAATCTTTTCGTGCGTTGGGGAGGGGCATCTCCGTGTTCCCTTCACTTCGATTGACATCGTTAATCATCCATTCCGTTTTCTAGAAAAATGTCAAGCTATCAATTTAATCGCTGTACAACAAAAGAATCAAAAGTTTTTCATATATACTCTATCCCCTCCTTTTATATCTTGTTAGAAGTTCTTGCCATTGCATATTTGCAGATACATAATTCATCTTATATATTGATAAAGCGATGATTAGGGCAACACCAAAACGGAAAAGATATTCATTTTGATAAAGCAAAGATACCCATCCCGCCAAAATCGTAAATGAAACATACAAGAGAGTTCTAGGAATATTAAGAGCCTGATGCTTATACATCAGAAATATAATCACATAGTGAAAAAGAAAATTCAAAATGTAACTTGCCAGTGTAGTATAAGCTGCAGCCATATATCCATATAAGGGAATTGTATAATAATTCAAAACAACATTCAGGATTGCCGAGAAAACAGTTCCAACCAGCACCAGATATGTTTTGTTGTAATAATATTCATAATGAACAATACCCAAATATAAGAAGGAAAAATAATTTCCCCACAATAATACAGTCACCACATCTTTTGCAGCCCAATATTCCTCATCGGACATAATTTGAATAAGATCTGGCGCAACGGCAATTAAAAGGACGCTTACAACAGTAAATAAAGCAATATATTCCGAGCTCTTATGATAAATATCTTTTATTCCTCGATGGCTCATCTTTTCAAAAAACCATACGCCCCATGAAGAATCAAGCGATTGAGAAATAATCAACAAAATAATGCTTATATTAGCAGCCAAACTATAGATTCCAACCTCATATGCCCCATTAAAATATTGAATCATGATACGGTCACACTGTCCCATGAGAACCAATGCCAGACCATGCGGAATCAATGGAAGGCTATACAGAATCCCGAACCGCCAAAACTTATAACTGGGCACGGCAGGAGCTTTTTTCACTAAAATATATATGATATAACATATAAGACATGACAGAGGCAAAAATCCTCCCAAAATCCGTCCCATATAACGTTCTTCCGGAAAAAGGAACAATATGAATAGAACGGATAAAATCATGCTCATCGATGTAAGGAAAAACGACATCCAAAGGTACTTCTTATATTGATAATCTAATCCAATACGAGCATTGTACAAATGCAGAAGCCCTGTAAACACGGAATCTATTATCAATAGATAAATCAATGACTCCGATGAAATAGCATGAAAAAGTGGAACGTATTCCGAAACTCCTTTTAGAAGAAAAATTCCTATTACAATTCCTGCGAGATAAACGAACAACAAGGAGGAAGTATATCGATCCAATTCTCCTTCTTTTTGGAATTTCAATTTGGCTGCACGGAAACTTGTATGCAAAGACAGCCCCAAAATCATACAAAAAATAGCATTATAGGCCGTATATGTATTTACGATTCCATAGTCTTCTGGTGAAAGGATTCGTGTAAATATCGGCAAGGAAAAGAATACGATTCCTTTTATAAGCAAATTTCCAAGTGTGTAACCAACACCAGCAGTGAGCGCTTTGTTGTTTCCCATCAGATCACATTCTCCACATCGATTGTCAAAAGAATTTCTTATCTAAAATTTCGTATGCACCAATTTCGCATCAGCTCACCCGTCCCCCATAATCGACGCTGAATTCGCTCCCATATATTCAAAGATGACTCCTCTTGAATAATTCGAGATATCGATGTTTCCTCCTGCTCCATTCGTTTGAAAAATTTCTCTCTGTGAAGATGATGATATGAATCACTAATAATCGCTCGATTATATTTCATCGCTTGAATGTAATCTATTTTCTTGACATAAAATCGAGATTGAATCATCTGCCAAACTGCTTTTCCTAAATCGGATTGAATGGATAAAAGGGACACACCTTCATTCGTTAAGAATCTTGCATCGTCTGTCATATGTTCAATGCCCCAACAATCCCCCATCATAAAATCCCCAATGCGTTGTTTCTTGCGAAAAGGACATTTATAGCACGAGGCTCTCATGTATAGACCACTTAAAAAACCCTGCAAATAGGGATTCTCTTCTACATTGGATAAATATACATTGCCATTCTCAAAAAGAACTTTCATGCTATATTTCGTCCATCCCATCTTTTTATCGCGAAACCTCAAATCTCGCACTTTGCTCTTATCGGGCGTGATTTCTCGCAAGAACCTGGCCCAGACTGCTGGCGAAGGGACTCCATGGCACACAAATTCAGCCGTCAACAAATACGCTATATTCTGTTTTGCAACATTACGCAATCCTGCCACCTGACAAGGAGTGCCAACGAACAACACATACTTTTTCTCCCGCAGCAACTTCTGTATTTCTCGAAAACCATTCCGCAAGTTGCTCTGAACATATTTCGAACCACGTAGTTTAGCGAGCTCCGCCGCATCTTCAATTCCTACATGATGCAAGGCATGATACGTTCCATCAAAGGTTGCTCCAAAAACAACGCCGCCATTCTTCAACACTTGTTCGGCTAGAACAGAAAATACTCCGCCAGAGGAACTATCCATTCGATTCGAATTCTCCACGCTATAACAAGCGTAAACCTCGCGAACAGGTCTCGTTTCCACAGGATTCATCAAGGGACATGCTTTTTCACAAAGTCCACAAGAAATACACTTTGCCGCATCAATGGCAGGATGAAAGAACCCTTCATCATCCTGCTGCATTACAATAGCGCCAGTAGGACATACGGAAAAACAGGCGGAACACCCCGTGCAAGAAATCTTATCAACCAGCATAGCAACACTCCTTCAAAGAGAAAGCGCATTCTTCAAATACAGCTTCGCTCTATCTTTTTCTTGTCGTAATATCCGATCATTCCCCTCAAAAGAAAGTGCGAATGGACTCTCCAAGCACTTTTTATTGCTGGACGATAACATTCTATCCTGCAAAGAAAACATGGAAAGCAGATTGTCTATGCGGGATGTGATATTACAGAAACTTTTTTCATGCTCTTCACGTGCAAACACCATAAAAGGCCGCTCAAATATTGTCGAGAATACAGCGCCATGAAACGAATCGGTATAGACAAGCTCCGCATGAAGAACCAGATACAAAAATTCACAAGGATCCACGATATAGCCATCCGGGAAAGACTCATCTAAAATCCGAATATTCTTCAAACGATGCTCTTCACAGATATTTTGGATATCGTCATGATACTTTGCTGGAGGATCACCCAAGCAATAGGTCAGCATATACCTTTCTTCCTGAAGCCAGTTCGGCTTTTGAGCAATTTTTTCCCATCGCTCCTTGGAAATCAGCAACGTAGGATCAACATGTACAGGTGCAGGCACCCCGACACATTTCTCTACAATCCTGCTCCCAGCGGATTCGCGTACCGAAACAGCATTCATACTGATAAGCCATGTACGATACCGCTCCAGATCGGATGCAGGAAGCTCACTGACGCCAAAACTCGCAGCATAAGAAACGCGCTGTTCCTTTCTTGCAAATTGAAGAAACATCACCGATGTACAATAAAATGGATTCCAGACAATGTCGCTTCCCGTAATAAAGAAGTCATATTCATCCTTTAATGTATCAGGAACTTTCTCACCTTCAATCATTGTCTTTGAAAAAGAAATATATTTTTGATCAAATTCCAAATACTTTTCTCGACGAAGCAAATCCAACCGCTCTCCCGCTGCATTCCCCTTATAATTCAACAGAATCGTCAGCATCGACTTTACTTTTGGTACGCCTTGCAATGGTATATGGGAGCATCGATGACGATTTAATATCGTCTCTGCCTCAACGCCCATATCTCGCAAAAATAAAATCAAAGCTAAATTCTGCAGACTGTTCCCATAGTTCATTCCACTTGTGATTGTAACAACTCCAACACGTTTCATTTAAGTTCACCTCTTATTCTTTGTTTCCAATAGATGCATCGGCCCCATAACATGACAAAGCCAACAGGAAGATTATAAACAGCGAAACTTCCATTATAGAACTCTACATTAAAAGTATTCTTAATAATATGCTTTATTTTTCTTATGGATCTAAATAGAACATCCAAAATCGTGCTATTTTCCCAAACCTCTAAAAAGCTCTCCTTATTTAAGGCAAACATTTTCCGTTCGAAGCAAAAATCTTTTTTTGTGATATTTAAAACAGATTTTTTATGCAACGGGAGTATGATATCTTCAATAAAAGTTTTCTCTCCAATATATGGTCGGAAAATTCGTCCCATTTGCTCAAGAACTGAAATCATTTCCCTATGCACAGGCTTTGCCTGAGCATAGGCCTCTTTCTCTGTATTTTCTTCTTCCAAAATCGGTATGCCCACACCACCGCTGATCCTATATCCTAAGGTCATACCATGAGATGCTCGCATCAGCCTCTCATAAAATTCCCGATTAAGCCAAAACCCATAATCTTTTGATTTGATAGGCGCAACCGAAAACAACAAACCTTCTTTCATATTGTTCGATGATAGATCGCCTAGCCCAGTAAGCCCAATATAAAAACCGCGGACTTTTACTTTCCCTCTATAAATGTGATAAATATTATCCTGTATCGTTCCTCTCCAGCCAACATCTACAAGCGTAAATTCTTTATGAACGACATCCACTTTAAACGAATCCACATATGAAACAAACGCCGCCCTTGTAAGATGGCGATATTCTTCATATAGCTCTACAAAAACGCAGTTTCTACACAAGGAAAGGAATGCTTCACTCTGAGAAAAATCTTGATAAATCATTTTGCAGTCTACGTTATTTAAGTTATCATAAATCCTTTTTCTATCGGATTCTGAAAAATTCAAAACACGAAGAAACCCTTCCACGCTCAGGCTTTTCGTTTGCCGAAAAATCCGTTCAAAATTTTCATCTTCTATGGATTGCAAGGAAGGCATCAACGTGGCTTTCCTCGATACATATAAATAATAGGTCTGAACCTCATTCTCTTTATTCATTCTTAAAAATCTATCAAAAGCCTCTTTCAAAAACTCCCCCTCTCTAGCAAGAAAAAAGATATTGCGTTGTCCTGTTTCCTTCAAACGCATATATAAGCGCAAGAAAAACAGATAGATACTATAACTATAATGAAGACCAGGAATTTCACTCAAAACATTATTTTTATAGATTTTTCCCATCATCTGCTTAGGCGATTGCAGGTCTGAATGATACGGAAGAAGAACAGCATGTATTTTATATTCTTTTGCACGTTTCACATCTGAAATAGGATGATCCCCAAACATAATACAGCGATTTCCTGTTACTCCAAGTTCTTTCAGTACAGTCTCATACAAAACGCCATCTGCTTTTCGTTTTCTATAATCACATGATATAAAAATTCTATCCACATTGGAAAGAATCCCCTTATCGGCCAGAATATCGCGAACTCCCTGCTCACCGATATAAAAATCCGATACTATCGCTATTTTAATTCCGTTCTCAGCTAGGCTTTGTAGGAGATTTGCATGCTCTAAATCCACTACTGTAAATTGCCGTTCTAATCGGATTTCTTCTTGCATAGCCAAGGCAAGAAAACGTTCTCGTCCAATTATGAAAGATGGATTTTGCATATACAGCAAATGCACATAAACATCTTCCATAATATCCGTATAATTATAATTATAATTATCTTTTTGATGAAACGCTCTCAAAACATCCGCACGAATGTCAAGTAGCAACTCACTAGATTGCAACGAACATTTTTCTGCCAATCCTCGCGCCCACCTATGCGTAATTTCTTCTTCAAGACTGGTTCGATGAATCAGCGTATCAAAACAATCAAAAAAGGCCCATTCGATTTGGTGATTCTTGCAATGTTTTATAATATCCATCATTTCACTACCATTTCAAAAAAAATGTTGATGTTCGCCATCAAAACTATACTCTAAATTTTGATTGCGCTCTCCTATTTTTTTAGCAGGAACACCTCCATAGACTCCGTACGGTTCTGTATCTTTTGCTACAACAGCTCCTGCAGCAACAACGCTTCCTTCGCCAATTTTTCGTCCAGGCAAAATAATTGTGCGAGCACTTATCCAAGCACGATCACCAATTTCAACTTTTCCACCTTTACACGCAAAGCTCTGACTTTGAAAATCATGCTGTTCTGTCCAAATCCATACGCCTGTACTAAAATTAACATGCTTGCCGATAACAATCTCATTTCTTCCATCCAATTTAGATTCATCACCAATGATAGAACCCTCACCTATGCAGATATTCCATGGACTTCTTATTTCAAAGCCCCCATAAATAACAACATTCTTCCCAATTCTCATACCATAAATATGAGATAAAATTAGATTCCGTATGCGATGCGACGGAACACATCCCAAGAGTCTCAGCTGATAACGAATCAAACTGTCCATATAATCCGCAACCACTTTCATAAATGTCCTATTTATAGCAGATTGTGTTACTGATGAAACACAATCTGCCACTTCTTTACGCCTTAAATAACGTCTTCTGGCCACTCTGCTAGCAATCCCTGTCACAGTTAGATTCAAAAGAATTGCCAGTATGAAAGCCCCCGCAATCAACATATCCTTTGTTCTCCCAACTTATTGTTATAAAAATCAAAAATACCCTTCAATATATACTTTATGGAATCACCCTTCAATAAACGTAAAAAAATCATTACGCTGCGCGTGCATAAAAAGTATACCATTGCCAGCTGCCAGAAAAAGTACTTGCGGTACTTATTTATTATATAAAGGCGGTTGCGTTGAATATAATACTCTTGAAAGCCAGTGATTTTTCCACTGCTGCGACCAACTTTATGCCAAACCCTTGCAGAAGGTATGTAGTAAATCGGAAGCCCATGTTGCTGCATTTTAATAGAAAAATCCGTATCCTCATAGTACATAAAATAGTTTTCGTCAAACAGACCATATCGCTCCACAATACTGCGATGCAAAAAAACACAGCATCCTGTCGCAAAACCTACCTGTCCTTCCTGACTCGCTTTCGTTCGGTGCACAGATGTCCCTTTCCAACGGGAAATCTCACCTCCTGCATACCAAAATTCAGAAGGGCAATCATAATAATAAATAGCAGGAACAAGCACTCGATTTTTATCAGCACGATCATGGAAAACACAAAACAAATCTTGCGAAACAATCGTATCATTATTCAAAAGCAACAAATATTCGGCATCCTTGGAAATGGCGTACGCGACGCCTTTGTTATTCGCTACGCCAAAACCAAGGTTCTCAGGCAAAAACAAACACTCAACCTTATCGTCGAGAACAGTTTGAAGCTGCTCTTTATCTTGTTCTTTGGAAGCATTGTCAACAATCAAAATCCTCATATTATCCATTTTTGTTGCTTGCAAGCTACGAATGCACTCGATGGTATCTTCAGCGCCATTGTAATTAACCAGAATTACCCACGTCAAAGACATTGTCATCACCATTTTTCCTTCCCACTTCCTCCGACTCTACCAGAACCATGCTGATTCCCATAAGAATCCAAACAACAAGCATCCCAAAAGCATCATGCATAAGCCCAAAGAATAAATATGCCATAATAGACACAAAGAGGTTATTAATCCGTAACCTTTCCATTCGTGCAGCCACACGACTCGCTCGCACCAGTTTATAGCAAAGAGTCCCCCAAACAAACATCCAAAGCAGGAAAGCAATACCGCCGATTTCTCCCAAAAGCCGTGCATACAAACCATGACAAATCGGCCATACTCCATTAACAAAGCCAAATGCGGTATTGCTGATTTCTTCACTCTCGTAGGCCCACGACGGCATAAATTCACTTACCCAAAAAGCGTATTGACCTAAACCAACACCAGTAAAAGGAGATGATAAAAACATATGAAATGCTGCAGTTTGCGATCCATAGCGGGCAATAACAGATTCATCTTCCAGCGTAAACAAGGAGAAAAAAATCTGAAAGACATCCCCCTCTGCCCAAGTAATCAATTCACGGAAGCCAGCTACACCGACTCCTTGCATGCCCAAAATCATACCTAAGAAAAGCACAATCAAAAAAGAAATAAAGAACCTCTTTTGAGATAAAATCTCATTCCGATATAAATACAACATGGAAAAAAATTCGGCAATAACAATAACGAGCAAACTACGCGAAAAGGTCAAAAGGAGCAAGATAATCAAATATAGGTTGCTCAGAAGAAACAGTAACTTATGTTTTCTTAAAAAAATACCGCCAAAAAGCCACGGAAACATAATAGAAGCGAAAAAGCCAAAAAAGGAAGGCTCCATACAGATTGAGTGCAGTCGCATTTCAAAAGGATTAACTGCCGGAGAAGAACGAATCACTGAATCAAAGAGTTTCAATATATCTGTAGCAATAGAAACGCCCGCATAATGCAAAATTTCAAAAATCGAATACACGCCTGCCAATGCAAATGAGAAAAAGATTGCCTTCTCAAAGTTTTCCAGAAGCCATTCCTTATCATTCCGCAAATTATCAAATAAATACACCAAAACAACGACAAAAAAAATGAATCCAAAAAAAAGCGTGGCGAAGCGCATGCCTCCTGCAACCCCTCGAAAAGAATTTGCATATATATCCGAAGCATTCATCAAGCCACTGAATAATACACATCCGATAAAGCAGCAAAGAAGTTTGAAGCTCACTGTTCTAGGGAAATGAATAGGCTCGCCGTTCAAAAACTTTTCTCCGAACCACAATAAAACTCCCAGAAAAATAGGATAGAATGCTGCTTCTTCCGACAAACCTCGGAAAATCAAAGAAAATCCAGGCATATCTATGGCGGTAATCGGCATAAGGACAATACTGAGAAAAATCAACTTTCGATGCCATATTCGTGTATTGATATGCATTCTATCAAAACCCCGCTTTATGAAATCTGCTCAACAACATTACAAAAATCATGATATGCCGCATCCCATGTGTATCGCTCTGCAATAGACTTCCCTTTTTCCACGAGATGCCGTCGGCATGTAAGATCACCAACGGCTTCCATCGCACTAGCAATTTCTCCAATATTTGTCGGATCAACTAGAATAGCTGAACCATCTACTGCAATTTCAGCCATAGATGAACAATTACTGGTAATCACAGGAGTCTCATACAGCATCGCTTCAATGATTGGCACCCCAAATCCTTCATATAAAGATACAAAAACAAAAGCATGTGCATGGCGATATAGAAAAACTTTTTCAGCATCACTAACATAACCTAAAAAAGAAATTTTAGAAGAAATTCCTCGTTCCTTAATATATTCTCTAATTTTTATATAATTTTTACCTCGTGGATTTCCTGCGAGAAAGAAATGCAGTTCTGGATCTCTGCGCATATATTTCTCAAACGCTTGTATTGCAGATATAACATTCTTATTATCCCGAAAATCCCCTATATAAAACAAATATTTTTTCTCTGCCGCACAAGATATGTCTTCACGAATATCATCTTGCCCTGCAAAGCGCTCAACACCATTATATACAACAGAAACGCGCTCTTCCGGAACACCTAAAATTTGAACAATATCCCTTTTTGTCGTTTTTGATACAGCGATAACATGATCTGCCTCCCTAGCTGCTCGCTCAAAAAAAGACTTCAAATAGGTCTTCATGAGAAACGTATAATTCTGTGGGTAGAGATATACCATCAAATCGTGTATAATAAAGACACGCTTGCTTTTAAACAGTGTTTTGGGAGATAGACCATCACAAATATAAATATCAGAGCGCCCAAAAAAAAGTTCAATCGGAAGAAAATATGTAAAAAATCGCGCCAGTCGAAAACTAGTATTCAAATACCTTTCGTAAGGAATTTCATCCGGATACCGTTCTCTCAAACTGGAATATGACTCATATACAGATAGATTCAATTCGTCTGAACATTGACTATCCGCTATATATTTCTGTATGATATTCTCGTAATAAAGATGTACACCCGTCTTTTTCTCGCGCAAGATAAGACTGCCAACCAAAAAATTAATCTTCATGTCCATTCGCCACGCATTCATAAAGTTTATTAAGATTAGAACGCATCACTTTTCCAGAAAACTCCGTTTCATAAATAATGCGAGCGTCTTTTCCCATTCTAGCCAAAGAATCCTTGTCTAATGACAAAAGCAAACTCACTAATTTCTCCTTATTCAACGGAAAAATCCAACCATTGACACCATGTCGAACCAATTCCGGAAGCGCGCCGCGGTCACTAGCCAAAACAGGCTTGTTATGGCACATTGCCTCTACGGCAGTAAGACCAAACGCTTCCCACAAAGATGGCATAATCACCGCATCACATGCAGAATAATATGGGTGCAAATCCGCATGAGATATCCAACCAAGATAAGTGATGCGCTCTGTATCCTGATACATAGACAATTCATCATCAACCACTGGAGATCCAATAACATAGAGATGAATAGAGGACAAGCGCGAGTCTGCGAGTACTTTCAAAAGCCAATCCAATCCTTTAGGTCGGTCAAAGCGCCCAACAAATAAAAGATTCACTCGATCTGCTTCCATTTTATACGGAAGCGCTCCCTTCGTCCATATATCATCAACGCCACTATAAATCCTTACCATTTTTCTTTTTTCAAATCCATATTTCAAGGCAGCTTGCTGTTCATAATCCGATACGTTAACAACACAATCCGTAACAGAAAGAAGCGTCCGTTCGATTATTGCATAAATCTTTTTATGCATTCGTGTTGTATCTCGTAAGAATGCCCACCCATGTGCATTATAAATAATTTTTACATTTCGTTTAAAAAATAAAAAGGGCAACCTTGCAAAAAGACCAGCCCATGTACTATGAGCATATAAAATATCAGGATTCACCTTGATAATCATCTTCCGAATAAATCGAATCGCACTCCATAAGCTAGTCAATTTGCGTTCATAAGAATAAAAAAATATTCTTTCAGAAGGGATATCCCATTTCTTTTCTGATTTTTCGTATGCGAGCACCAAATAATGTTCAATACCGTTTGGTGAATCTTTCAAAAGAGTATTAACATAAGTAGCTACTCCACCTTGCATATATTCGCCAATATGTAAGATTTTCAACATAAAGAATCACACACTCACTTATGCTACGAGGAGAAAAATATTCTCAACCATTTTTCAAACGTTTTGGAATCCCAATTTCCAACATTCCACCGCGGAAGACGAAAGCAATCCATATTTTCTACCGCTATTTGTCCCGTCATTGTCGTCGCCGCTTTTAAATATCCAGCATGTTCCAAGCACTGAACTGTATGCACGGAAAAATCCGTACTTTTCCCAAAAGGATAAGTAAACAAACCAACAGTATGTCCTACAATCTCCTCCAGCCTTTTTTTTGATTCAACAATCTCATCTTCTTGCTCCCGAAAACTTAACGCTGTCATCCGAGAATGCGTCACTCCATGAGAACCTATTTCCGCATAGGGGGATGAGTCTATACAAAGGATTTCCTCTTCATTTAAAATACGATAATCTTTTCTACAAGATACTTGAGGCTCTAATTGCTGCTCCATACTAAACATTACAGAAGAACGCGTTTCCAACGGCAGACCAATCAACAAATCATGAATAATATATATAACCCGCTCCATCTCTAATTCTTCCAAAAAAATCTTATGTTCGTGCCCCTTTATGTGGAGACAAATCTTATTCTTCCCTTCCCTTCTATAAAGCAGCATTCGGATGATATCATTGTCCCACAGCTCTCTTTCTTTTCCAATTCCTTCCGTTGCAATAAAAAAAGTTGCGGGGCATTCATATTTTTCTAAAATGGGCAAAGCGTAACGATAATTATCAACATAACCATCATCAAATGTAATACAAACGAAAGGCCGAACATTATGTTCCCACGAATCGCTGAAAAAAGAAACGTGATACTTCTTCTTCAGAAATTTTATCTGGTTTTCAAAATTCTCCGGACTCACAATCGTTCCATAAGGATCAAAAGAATCTGGATGCACACGATGATACATCAAAATTATCCCATCAGGGGCATGCCAAAAGTTCTTCATCCTTCTCCATGGATGGCGCCATTGATGATATATCGGCAATAGCCACGGAAGCTTTCTTTTTATTTGATGCTTAAGTGACATAAAACAACTCCTCTATTCCAATCAATAGAACACCTATTCACAGGCAGTCAATATGCTCCTTTTCCTGTAAATACAATCTTGGCTGTCTTAAACAAATACATCAGATCCAGCCAGATTGACCAATTCCGCACATACCAAGTATCCATAGCAACACGTCCAGCGAAGCTGACATCATTCCTTCCACTCGTTTGCCAAAATCCAGTAATTCCAGGTACAGTGAGTGTAATCGTCGAAAGATATTCTCCGATATCCTCTTTTTCCCTTGGCAAGTAAGGGCGAGGCCCAACCAAACTCATATCCCCCTTGATTACATTAAGAATCTGAGGAAGCTCATCCAAACTATATTTGCGAATCCACCTGCCAACCCGTGTAACGCGTGGGTCATAATCTCGCAACTTGGCAAACGTATCCCATTCTTTTTTCGCTTCAGGATGTGTCGCAAGATATTCCTCTAATATTCCCTGGGAGTCAAGATGCATGGAACGAAACTTATAGCACGTAAAAACCCTTCCGCCGTTTCCTATACGTTGTGCATTGAAAAATACTGATCCTTTTGAATCAATTTTGATCCAAAACGAAAGTATGACGATAATCGGGATAATCGGCACGCACAACAAACTTCCGACAACAACGTCAAAAATCCGCTTCATAATCTTGTTCCTTCGCCTAGCAAGATTATTGTGTAAGGACAGCATCATGATCTGTTCATTAAACAACGTCTGAGCTTCAACATTGTAAAGAGGAACCCCGATGAGATCTGGGACAAAGACAATATCCCTCACATAAGGCTGTACGTTCTCCAGAAGATGTTGCAGGTTATCCTTATCCATTCCAGGAGCTGTAATTACTACCGTCTTAACTCCAGTCTCATGTATGATCTCTGCAGCCTTTCCTAATGTCCCCATTAAAAGAAACTTTCGCGGCAAGACCTCCGAAGCAGGCGAGTCATCCAGAATGCCGACAACTCTGTATCGGTATCCTAAATCCTGCTCAAAAGAACGCAATACCTGCTCTGCCGTTTTTCCAGCTCCAATTAAGATAATAGGCCTTGCCAACATACCAGTCACTTTAAGGAATTTCAGACATGCATAGCGTACAGCATAAACATTGAGCAAAACAAGACAGATAAACAAAACAACATAAAGCCTCGATGCCAGCAAGCTCGCCTGCAAGAAATAAAGCACGATGATGCAGGTAATGAGTGCATAGAGAACAGCATAGAAAATCTGCCGCATCGTTTCAAGGATTGGCTGCATCTTCGTATAGGTCTGCGCCATGCCAAGGAACGCAATAAACAACAAGGGTATCCAGAAGAATACATAGGCATTTGCAATATGATAGGAGTCCCCTACAAAGAGACCATAGAGATCATGCAGTCCAAAAGCAACCTTCTCTGCAAGCAAGATGGCGATATAGTCAAAAACCACAAAAAGGAGAGGGGCGCAGATTCGTCGAATGGTTGCCGGCAATTGATATCGCATATTCGTCGAACTCCCCTCTTCATTTCTATCGGCAAATTTCCATGTACGCCTCTACTAAAAACTACGCTGCCCGTCTGTACACAAGCAATCCATATCCTATAGACAGAAGCATGCCGACCAAAAAGCCTATTGCCATAATCAATTTCTTTCGCGGAGCGACAGGCTCATCTTCGTTGGGCAAATTCGCCGAATCAACAATCTGGATGTCCATGCTGTCCATCGCCTCTTGAATCTTGCTCTGTTCGCTCTGCTTGACGAGGTTCAGATAAACCTCGTTCTTGATTTTCGCATCACGGTCAAGACGTGCATACTCCAATACATCATCGGGAAGCTGGCCAATTTCGCCTTCTTTTTTGTCACGCTGCTCCTTGAGCTTCTTTTCTCCCGCTTCAGCAACAGCCAAGTGTACGGCAGCCAGAGCCTGATTTTTCA
>ERZ773063.935-NODE-935-length-18055-cov-14.028111_pt1 | contig 18055 bp, 15 predicted proteins | sample MGYA00580625_ERZ773063 | MGnify/ENA primary metagenome ERZ773063 (study PRJEB29015, sample SAMEA2738022) | human oral metagenome | biome: human oral; feature: human-associated habitat; material: dental | place: China | collected 2042 ... | reverse complement strand
CGCGCAAAATGGCAAAATTCGGCGTATCCGAAGGCATGATCCTCTCCGCCGCCACAGCCGAGGGCAAACTGAGGCTCTTAGATGTCGATGCCGGCGCGCAGCCCGGGGATAAAGTGGGCTAAAACGCTGAAAAAAGCTGTCTGAAACCATCATGTAAGATGTTTGGACAGCTTTTTTTGTATCTTGAAACCAAGGAAAAACCGATGAAAAAACTGCTTTTTATCTTATTGGGGCTGGCAAGTTTTAATGTCTATGCCAACGGCTGCGGCGGAGAGTACCAACCCGCCACGGGAACTTGCCGCATTATCGACAGTTCGGGACGGCAGATTTTATACAATGTCGGTACGCCCCAATCTTCTAGCGGCGGTTCTGTTCAAAACAGCCCCAAAGTCGTCAATATCAACGTCCCATCCAAATACGGCGCATGGGCGGTGAACCTTAAAACGGGTATTGCAGGCGGCGCCCTCAACATGGATTCGCGTGAAGCTGCGGAAAAAGAAGCGATTAAAACCTGTGAAAAAGGCGGTCGCAATGCACCTTGCAAAATAGGAGCTTCTGTCAGGAATGGTTGTATTGCCGTTGCACAAGGTAAATTAGGGAATAAATGGAAAGCCTTTACTGGAATAAAAAAACCTGGTCTTGCCGAGGCTGAAGCATTAAGGAAATGTCAGGCTTCCGGTTATTCGCAATGCACCATTTTTGCCCCTGAAGGCTGTTCGATGCCGCAATATTGACAGGCAAAAGGTCGTCTGAAAGTTTTCAGACGACCCCTGTATATAAACTATTCATGATTTCCCCATCTGTTTTTTGAAAGCATCCCATATGAAAAAAGCCCTTGTATTTTCTTTGCTGCTCGCCGGTTTGTCCGCTTCTGCCGCCGCGCAAAATCAAACCGGTGCGCCATCCGATCCTGCGGCAGATAAAAAGCTTGCCGCCGAGTGCGGGCAATTGTTTAAAGACACCAATACTTTGGCGAACGGTTCGCTTTGTTACCGGGACAATAAAGAGACCGCCGAATATTTCGACCTTTTGTCTATGGTTTTGTTGTTTAACCATCCGAAAGTCGATCAGTGCCGACAATATCCGAAACTGGAGGAGGAATTCAAAAAACAAAGCTTTCACCATCTCGACGATAAGGATTTGAAGCGCCTTTGCGCGGAAAGCCGCGAAGAACGCGACCGTTTGCGCCGCCAGGTAGAGGCGTATATGGACAGTAAGATAAAACAGTATGCGGAAGAAGAAGCCCCGCGCCGCGGTGTTCCCGTTGACGAATTGCTGCGTAAAACCGTTGCCGAAGAAGCCGAACGCCGCGCCAAAGCCGATGCCTTTATCCGTCAGAAGGATGGCAGATAAGGATGATGGACGGGGTCGTCTGAAAACTTCGGGCATGAATGTATAGTGGATTAAATTTAAACCAGTACGGCGTTGCCTCGCCTTGCCGTACTATTTGTACTGTCTGCGGCTTCGTCGCCTTGTCTTGATTTAAATTTAATCCACTATAATGCGTTCCGACATTCATGCTTTATTTGAAAATATCATTCCGGTTTAAAAGGAAAAACCATGAAACAATCTGCTTTAGGCTTACTTGCTTTGATTTTATCTTTTTCAGCCGCCGCGCAAGAGCCGGCCATCAGTTTGAATGCGGAGCAGGTCGAACATTGCCGGCAAATGCTGCAAGATGCGGCGCTGATTGAGGCTACGGCGAATGTATGCGGCGGGGACAATGAGGACATCAAAGACTATGCCGGGCATTTATACTCTTTGTACATGGCTGCCGATCCGCAAGCCTTGCAATGCGTCAATTACAGCATGGCGATGAAAAAAGAAGGGAAACCGCTGCCTCATTACGGTTATTCCCCCGAGCAAGACAGCAAACAATATTGCGCCCAAAGCCGCAAAGAACGCCATCTTGCCCAACAACGCGCCGAGGCTTTGGTTGAAAAAGAGCTGCCGAACATTGCCCGCAAAGTCTCCGAAGAATCGAATGCGCTTTATCAAGAGCATCAAAAGCAATTGGCGCAACGACAAAATACAGAACCGGACAACTGGGAAAAACCGAAATCTTCCAAGCAAATCTTGAACGAAATGCGCGAACAACTGGCGGCAAGCCGTAAAAAAGCGGAAATTGCCCGCCGGAAAATAGAAAAACAGTAACGAAGTTTCGGACAATACGGACAGACGGTCTGCCCTGACCGGATACAAGAAACCCGCTTTTTGAAGCGGGTTTTTATTTTGGAATCGATTAAGGTTTTCAGACGACCTTTTAGCAGAAGAAACTAATTGAAGCGGTTAACTGATTTTCGGTTTATTTTTACAAAAATAAATAGTGTTGACAATTTTTATGGTGGTAATTAATGTACTGATACTTTATTTGAAGTTTTAAACGGTCCTGCGTGCTGCTACCTACAAAAATTTAAATTTAATCAAGAGGAAACAATCTATGGAGCAACTATTTATTCCCGGCAGTATCATTGCCGATTATTTTTATCTCGGTCTTTTCCTGCTGGTTGCCGCGTCTTTGATTGCGGGCTATGTCGATGCTATTGCGGGCGGAGCCGGGCTGATTTTGATTCCCGCGTTTTTGATGGTCGGCTTGCCGCCGCAGGTCGCGTTGGCACAGGAAAAATTGGTGAGTACCATCGGTACGGTGGCTGCGATTAAAAACTTTATGAAAAGCAGTTCGATTGTATGGCGCATTGTGCCGGTCGGCATTGTTGCGGCTTTAATCGGGGCGTTTGTCGGTGCGAAAGTCATTCTGATTCTGCCTGTGGAAACCATCAATTACATCATTCTTGCGTTTTTACCCATAGGCTTGCTGGCAACTTTGTTCAAAGGCGTTTTGCTGAAAAAAGACGATGGACGCGGCGAGATAAAAAAATCTGCCGTCGCCGTCTTTTTAACTTGTCTGATTGTTGGTTTTTATGACGGTTTTTTCGGACCGGGCACGGGCAGCATTTTCATCATCGCTTTGTTTGTCATCAACAAATTGTCGTTGTTGCAGGCTTCGGCTACTTCCAAGATTTTCAATTTTGCTTCCAATATCGGGGCATTCGTCGCTTTCTTGATAGCGGGGAAAATGGCGTTCCTAATCGGAATCCCGATGATTTTGGCAAATTTGTTGGGCAACCATTTCGGCAGCCTCCATGCTATTAATTCAGACGGGGAAATCATCCGTAAGGTTTTGGTCGTAACGGTTTTGCTGATTATTGCTTCGATGGCATATAAGGCTTTTTCGGCTTGACGGGCAGATGTTGGTAAAAGGTCGTCTGAAAACTTGGAAATCAGGTTTTCAGACGACCTTTTAGTTTTTGGCAGATTGGATTGCTAAGCTACCCGCCTTAAGCCAACTTGACGGCGAGTTCTGCCAGCCGTTTGCCTTGTGCGAAGGCGATGTCGTTTTCTTCGGCGGTCAGGACGGGTTTGCTGTCGTGTCCGGCGACGTGGGATGCGCCGTAGGGGGTGCCTCCGCTTTGGGTGCTGCCGAGGGCGGATTCGGTGTAGGGGATGCCGCTGATGATCATGCCGTGGTGCAGGAGGGGGAGCATCATGGTGAGGAGGGTGGTTTCTTGTCCGCCGTGTTGGGAGGAGGTGCTGGTGAAGACGGTGGCGGGTTTGCCGGCGAGTTCTGCGCCGAGCCATAGGGGGATGGTGCCGTCGATGAAGTATTTCATGGCGGCTGCCATGTTGCCGAAGCGGGTGGGGCTGCCTAGGGCGAGGGCGGCGCAGGTTTTGAGGTCTTCGGCGGTGGCATAGGGTGCGCCGCTGTCGGGGATGTCTTTTTCGACGGCTTCGCAGACGGTGGAGACTTTGGGTACGGTGCGCAATACGGCTTCGCAGCCTGCGACGCTTTCGATGCCGCGTGCGATTTGGCGGGCGAGGTTGAGGGTGCTGCCGTTTTGGGAGTAGTAGAGGACGAGGATTTTGAGGGGATTTGGGTTCATTTGGGTATTCCGTTACAATGGGGTTGGTGGGAAATAGGTGTTAATTTCGCTGAGGCTGTGTTTTCAGACGACGTGGTGTGTGCTGCGGGCGTTTTCTGTTTTTTATTTTCAATTCGTTATTTTTTCGGGAAAGATTATGCCGTTTTTGAAATGGTGGCAAGGTTTGTCGGACAGTAAGGCGTTTGCGTTTGCGTGGTTTGTGGTCCGGCGTTTCGATGAGGAGCGTGTGCCGCAGGCTGCGGCGAGTATGACGTTTACGACGCTTCTGGCTTTGGTGCCGGTATTGACGGTGATGGTGGCGGTCGCTTCGATTTTTCCTGTGTTCGACCGTTGGTCGGATTCTTTTGTTTCGTTCGTCAATCAGACTATTGTGCCGCAGGGGGCGGACATGGTGTTTGATTATATCAATGCGTTCCGCAATCAGGCGGGGAAGTTGACGGCGATTGGCAGTGTGATGCTGGTGGTTACGTCGCTGATGCTGATTCGGACGATTGATAATGCGTTCAACCGGATTTGGCGGGTTAATTCGCAGCGGCCTTGGATGATGCAGTTTTTGGTGTATTGGGCGTTGCTGACTTTTGGGCCGCTGTCTTTGGGCGTGGGGATTTCTTTTATGGTCGGGTCGGTGCAGGAATCTGCGCTGGCTTCGTCCCAATGGATGGGGGTGTTGCGGACGGCGGGGACGCTATTTTTTGCAACGCTTTTGCTGTGGGGGCTGTACCGTTTTGTGCCCAACCGCTTCGTGCCTGGGCGTCATGCGTTTATCGGGGCTTTGGTCACGGCGTTTTGCTTGGAAACGGCGCGTTTCCTGTTTGCTTGGTATATGGGCAATTTCGACGGCTACCGCTCGATTTACGGGGCGTTTGCCGCCGTGCCGTTTTTCCTGGTATGGCTGAATTTGCTGTGGACGCTGGTGTTGGGCGGCGCGGTGCTGACTTCGTCGCTGTCTTATTGGCAGGGTGAGGCGTTCCGCAGGGGCTTCGATTCGCGCGGGCGGTTTGACGATGTGTTGAAAATCCTGCTGCTTTTGGATGCGGCGCAAAAAGAGGGCAAAGCCTTGCCTGTTCAGGAGTTCAGACGACATATCAATATGGGTTACGATGAGTTGGGCGAGCTTTTGGAAAAGTTGGCGCGGCACGGCTATATCTACAACGGCCGTCAGGGCTGGGTTTTGAAAACGGGGGCGGATTCGATTGAGTTGAGCGAACTCTTCAAGCTCTTCGTTTACCGCCCGTCGCCTGTGGAAAGGGATCATGTGAACCAAGCCGTCGATGCGGTGATGACGCCGTGTTTGCAGACTTTGAACATGACGCTGGCGGAGTTTGACGCTCAGGCGAAAAACCGGCAGCAGCCTTCTTGATTATGTTTTGAAACGGATAAAAGGTCGTCTGAAAACGGTTTTCAGACGACCTTTTGCTATAATCGGGCTTCATCGTCCCGTTCGGTTTGGAACCTTATGAAAACCCTCGTCCTCCTCCTGCTTTCCTTCTCCACTACCACTGCTTTTGCCGCATACGGTTTAGGTTTGGGGCAGGAGCCGAAATATCCCGCCGACTTTCGCGCCTACGAATACGTCAATCCCGACGCGCCCAAAGGCGGCGTGTTTTCCCTGCCGATACAGGGCGGCTTCGATACGTTCAACCCGTTTACCCTCAAAGGCGACAAAGAAGCTGGCGTCCTCAATCTGACCGTGGACATGCTTACGGACAACAGTTGGGACGAACCTTTCTCCATGTACGGACTGCTGGCGGAAGACTTCTCACTTGCCGAAGACGGGCTGTCGGCAACATTCAGGCTCAACCCGAAGGCTAAATTCCATAACGGCGATCCCGTCCTTGCCAAAGACGTAGCCGCCTCCTTCCGCCTGCTCACCCAAGACAAAGCTGCCAATCCCTTCTACCGCATATATTGGGGCGACGTAGCCAAAGTCGAAACGCCCGACGACAGGACAGTCGTTTTCCGCTTCAAACAGCGCAATGCCGAATTACACATGGCATTAGGTCAACTGCCTGTCTTCTCTCATAAAAGCTATCCCGAAGGACTGGAAAAAGGCGCAAACAAAATGCCCATCGGTTCCGGCCCCTACCGCTTCGTCAAAGCAGACATCGGACGCATGAGCGAATACGCGCGCGACAAAAACTACTGGGCGCAAAACCTCCCGACCCGCAAAGGCAGATATAACTTCGACACCGTCCGCTTCAAATATTTCAAAGACAACAGCGTCCGCCTCGAAGGACTCAAAGCCGGACAATACGACTTCGTTTACGAAAATGTCGCCCGAAACTGGGCGCGGGGCTATTCCGACGAAATGCTCGCCAAACGCGGCATGGGCAAGCATGAATGGGTGCAAAAAAGCGACGCCGGTATGCAGGGCTTTGTTATGAATATGCGCCGCGCCCCGTTCAACAACATCCTCGTGCGGCAGGCTATGGTCGAGAGCTTCGACTTTGAAAGCGTCAACGCGCGTATTTTCTACGGCGCATACCGCCGCAGCAACAGCTTCTTCACCAACAGCGAAATGGCGGCGACAGGCAAACCGCAAGGCGAAGAACTGAAACTGCTCCAGTCGCTCGGCAATACCCTCGACCCCGCCGTCCTGAACCAACCCGTCCCCGAGCCGCCTCAAACCGACCCAAAAACAGGCATACGCCCCAACCTGCTCAAAGCCCGCGCCCTCTTTGAAAAAGCAGGCTACCGCTACAAAAACGGCAAACTGACCGACAGCCAAGGCAAACCCCTGACCTTCGAGTTTCTGACCGCCTCCAAAACCTACGAACGCATTACCGCCAAATGGCAGCGCGACCTCGCCAAAATCGGCGTCACCATGAACATCCGCGTTACCGACCCCGCCTTATACCAAAGGCGCCTCAACGATTTCGACTTCGACATGACCATTACTGCCTATGCCAACAGCGAAAGCCCGGGCAACGAACAATATGATTATTTCAGCTGCGAAGCCGCCAAAATCCCCGGCAGCCGAAACCTCGCCGGCGTGTGCCGCCCCGAAGTCGAAAAGCTGCTCAAACATTTCGGCAGCTTTACCAACCGCGAAGAACTGAAAATCACTGCCCAAGCACTAGACCGCACCATCCGCCACCAATACATCATCGTCCCAGCCTGGTACACCGACCGCTACCGCGTCGTTTACCGCAACAACCTCGGCATCCCGCAACAACTGCCGAAATATTACGACCCGGTATCTTTTTCGCTGAGTACGGGGTGGTGGAAATAGGAGAAGCGGATAAAAGGTCGTCTGAAAACGGATACGGCAGCAATGCGTAGCGTGGGTTCTACCCACGAAATGAACGCCAATTCGGCTGTTGTTTGATTTGGTTGTTGGATGATTGGGGTTGTCAGACAGTGGCTTTCGTGGGCAAAGCCCACGCTACTCGTTGCCGCAAGGCAACTTGTCCCTTCCCCGTCCGGCGGGGGAAGTTTGCGGACGTATGCTAATATATTGTATATTGCGGGAAGTGTGCCTGTCAGATTTAGCCGTAATGGCAAGGCATTATTTCATTACTCAAAAATTCTTTATGAATTAGATGTTTAAAATAAACTATTAAAACTTTAGGATACGCACATGCAAGATCAGGAAGAAAGTAAAAATCAGGAAATACAAGAAAAGCAGGAACAAGAAGACAAGGGTGCCATGACCAAGTTGCAAGATGTGTTCAATCTTGCGCATGACCAAGCTCATCCCGATAAGATCGATGCCACCATCCGCGCCAATACTCGGGTGACCGGAACCAATATGTGGGTATTGATGTTTGCCATTGCCGTGTCGAGTATCGGTCTGAATGTAAACAGCACGGCGGTAGTGATCGGCGCGATGTTGATTTCGCCGTTGATGGGGCCGATTGTAGGTATGGGTTACGGTTTGGCGGTAGGGGATACTGCGCTGATCCGTCAAGCGGTGCGCAATATTATTATATTCGTCGTCATCAGCTTGATTACCGCTACGTTGTATTTCCTGTTAACCCCGCTCAAAGGGGCGCAAAGCGAGCTTTTGGCGCGTACTCAGCCGACCCTTTGGGATGTGTTGATTGCCTTCTTCGGCGGTAGTGCGGGTATTGTGGCGCTGACCCGAAAAGAGGGAGGCAATGCCATACCGGGAGTGGCGATTGCGACTGCATTGATGCCGCCCCTGTGTACTGCGGGCTACGGACTGGCACATGGCAACTGGCACTACTTTCTCGGTGCTTCATATCTTTTTGCCATCAACTGCGTGTTCATCGCTTTTTCGACCTTGTTGTTTTCCAAGCTGCTCAAGCTGCCGCGCAGGGGGTTGGTAACGGAATCCAAACGCCGGTTGCAAAGCATCATGATTACTGCCGTCGTGTTGGCTGTGATGATTCCGAGCGGCTATATGGCATCAGGACTGGTGCGTCAGGAAATCTTCAACACCAGAGCCAATGCCGCCATTGCCACTGCGCAGCAACAGGAAGGTTTTTTCGTGCTGCGTAAGATGTTGAACCATAGAGAAAATAAAGTCGATCTGATTGTCAATGGAACGGGCAATGCCGAGAAAATTTCCGCCTTGCTGGTGAAAAGCCTTGAAGCGTCGGGGGTGAAAGAGCCGAAGGTCAACGTGGTCTATGCGGGAGGGAACGATGCCAAAATCGAAGAATTGCTGGCAAGCCTAAACAACCCGGTTCAGCAGCAAAATGAGCTGAAAGAGCAACAGGCCTATATCGATACCGTACTGGCAGGCAAAGCCTCCGATATCGACGATGCAGCGGTACTCAAGGAATTAAAAGCCCAATATCCGGAAGCGGAAAAAATCGTTGTCGGACGCGGCTTGGCTTGGGATAAAGCGCAAACAACGCCTATTTCCGAACAGTCTGAAAGCCAAAAAAACGCAGAACCGAAGACAGATACATATGACGATATCGTCGTTGTCTCTCTCGAATTGGAGCAGCCACTACCTGCCAAAGATCACGAGCGGATACAGGCGTGGTTAAGCCAGCGTTATGAAGGTAAGGTCGTGCGCATATTATTAACGCACAAGTCTCAGACAGATAAACCGTCTAACGAATAATCGCCTTCAGGCTTTATCCATTTCCGAGAAATCATTTATTGTTCCTAGTACACCAAATCCGCCTCAAACACGCCCCTCAAGGCGTTGGAGAGGCGGATTTTTTCTGCGCGTTCGAGCATGTAGCGGGTGATGTGCGTTTCGATGACGGCATCCGTGCCCAAGTAGGTTTGCGGCTGCTGCAACACGGCTTGGCGCATGACGCCGTTTAGGATGTCCAAATCCAGAGACGGGGTGAGCCATTGCCCTTGGTATTTGACGAACACGTTGCTTCTGCCGCCTTCGAGCAGGAGGTCGTCTGAATTGAAAAACAGGCTGTCGAACGCACCCTGTGTTTCGGCGGTTTGCCACGCTTGGTCGTACAGGGCGCGGCGGGTGGTTTTGAAGCGGCGCAGGTAGTCGCGGCGCGGGAGGGTTTGTGGGGCGGAGATGACGCGCTGCGGGGCGGACAGCTCGGCGGTGGCGGCATGGCTGAGGATGAGGTCGTCTGAAACGAGTTCGGCTTTCAGTCGGAAAAGACCGTCGGGCAAGTCGGCGATGTACTGCCGGATTCGGGTTTCGCCATCGTCGGGCAGGGGCAGGTTGAGGGCTTGGGCGGAGGTTTTCAGACGACCTAAATGCAGATCGAGCAGGCGGCATTGCCTGTTTTCCACGCGCATGGTTTCGAAGATGCCGAAGGCGGGGCGCAATTCGTTGAGGAAACGGGCTTTCCAGCCGCATTCCCGATATTCAGCGGCGGGGTCGCTGTCGATGACGATGCCGGAACCGACGCCATACACCCCTTGATATAGTGGATTAACTTTAAACCAGTCCGGCGTTTCCCCGCCTTGCCGTGTCTGCGGCTTCGTCGCCTTGTCCTGATTTGTTAATCCACTATCTAGGTCGTCTGAAATCAGGTCTGAAACGGGTTTGAGCGACAGAGTGCGGATGACGACGTTGAATATGCCTTCAAACCCCAGTCCGCCCGCGCAGGGTTTCAGGTAGCCGATGCTGCCGGTGTACAGGCCGCGCGGTTCGGCTTCGAGCGATTCGATAATCTGCATGCTCATGCGTTTGGGCGCGCCGGTGATGCTGCCGCAGGGGAAGGCGGCGCGGAGGATGTCGGCGAACGAGGTGTTTGGCAGGGCTTGGGCTTGGATGGTGCTGGTCATCTGCCAGACGCTGCCGAAACGCGATACTTTAAACGGCTCTGGCACGCATACTTTGCCGGTTTGGGCGATTTTGCCGAGGTCGTTGCGCAGCAAATCGACAATCATCACGTTTTCGGCGCGGTTTTTCGGGTCGTTTTGCAACTCGGCGGCGCGGCGTTCGTCTTGCCCGTCGCCCAAAATCGGCGCGGTGCCTTTCATCGGTTCGGTGCTGATGGTGCCGTCCGCACCGATTTTGAGGAAGAGTTCGGGCGAGAAACACAGCGTCCACGCGGATTTCCCTGCCGCATCGGGCAGGTGGGACAAGACGGCATAGGGGACGGGTTGGCGCAGGCAGCGGTAGAGACTGACGGGATTGCCGTAGGCTTGCAGGTGCAGGCGGGTGGTGTAGTTGATTTGATAGGTGTCGCCGCGCCGGATGGCTTCGTGGATTTGGCGGATGTGATCGAGGTAATCGGCTTCGGATACGGAGGATTGCGGCGTGGAAATGCCGGCGGGGAGGTCGTCTGAATTTTGGGCAAGCCAGCTTTCGGCATCGATGTCGGCGCAGTCGGCAAACCAGTGCAGGGCAAGATTGCCGCCGCGTTCGGACGCTATCCCCATCAGCGGCAAACCGAATTCGTAGTCTGCAAACAACACCGAATGCAGCCCTTTTTGCCAGCCCTTTTGCAGCGTATCGTTTAGCGAATCCAGTTCGTTATGATGGAAAAGGTGGCTTTCCACATGATTTTGATAGAGTTTTGCGCGGCCGCTTACGGCATCGTCAAACAGGGCGAAATAGGGCATGGCTGTGGTGCAAATAGCCTGATTATACGCTGTTTTTACACAAATTAGCAGACCGCGCCGAAAAAAATGGCGCAGTGTAATTTTATGTAGTCCGCTGAGGGGCAAAGGAGTAGAATCAAACCATACCACACCATATCATTTCAAACTTAATCAATAAGGAGACCCTATGGCAGATCATCAGTTAGAACCGTTTGAAAACGTTGAATTGGGCGAAAAGCAAGACCAGTTGCAAGTTTTCGAAAAAGCCGTTTTGGAACACGAAGGACGCGGTACGGACGAAGATTCCGGCAGCGCACCGCTTCCCGCCAATTACCCCTACAAACAACGTATGCGCCGCGCCGCATACGAGAAAGAAAAACAAAAGCTGCAAATCGAATTGCTGAAAGTGCAAAGCTGGGTCAAAGACTCCGGCCAACGCATCGTCAGCCTGTTTGAAGGCCGCGACGCCGCAGGCAAGGGCGGTACCATCAAACGCTTTATGGAACATTTGAATCCGCGCGGCGCACGCGTTGTCGCACTGGAAAAACCGACCACCACCGAACGCGGCCAATGGTATTTCCAACGCTACATCCAAAACCTGCCGACCGCGGGCGAAATGGTCTTCTTCGACCGTTCATGGTACAACCGCGCCGGCGTAGAACGCGTGATGGGCTTCTGCGAACCCAACGAATACCTGCTCTTCATGCGCCAAACTCCTGAATTGGAACGCATGCTCGTCGCCAGCGGCATCCACCTCTTCAAATTCTGGTTCTCCGTATCCCGCGAAGAACAACTGCGCCGCTTCATCTCCCGCCGCGACGATCCCCTGAAACACTGGAAACTCTCCCCCGTGGACATCCAGTCGCTCGACCGCTGGGACGACTACACCGAAGCCAAAAACGCCATGTTCTTCCACACCCACACCGGCGACGCACCTTGGGTCATCATCCGTTCCGACGACAAAAAACGCGCCCGCCTCAACTGTATCCGCTATTTCCTGCATCAGTTGGACTATCCGGGCAAAGACGTGAAAGCCATCGGCAAAGTGGACGAAAAAATCGTCCTCGTTCCCGATACGCGCTACAAAGAGAAAACCGTCGATATCGGTCACGACTGATTGAACGGTCAGCCGTTTGAGCAGTAAAAAGGTCGTCTGAAAACCTGAAATATAGGTTTTCAGACGACCTTTTGTTTGTCTCAACCGTTTGCCTCAACGCAACGCCGACAGGTTCGGGAACACTATTCAAATTGTGCGAAATAAGACAATAAGGTTTGCGGCAGCCATTGCAGGTTCAGACGACCCCCATCGCGGCTGACGAAGCCGACGTGTCCGCCGTGTTCGGGCTGCAAAAGCGTGACGGACGGAGACACTTCGTCCGCATTCGGCAGGGCTTCGGGCGGCAGGAAGGGGTCGTTGACGGCGTTGAGCAGCAGCAAAGGACTGGCTACCGTTTTGAGCCAAGGTTTGCACGAGGCGCGGCGGTAATAGTCGAAACGGTCGGCAAAACCGTGCAGCGGCGCGGTAAACGTATCGTCGAAGTCGCCCAGCGTTTTGCATTTTTTCAACAGGGCGGCGACATCGCGGTCGGGATGGGCATTCTTTAAATCGGCAACGTCGCGGGCTTTGGGCAGCAACGAGTTCAAAAAATAACGGGTATATAACAGGCGCGACATGCCTTTATCGAAACGCGTACCCGCCAGCGTCGCATCGACCGGCGCGGAAACGGCGGCGGCGGCGCGGGGCAGCGCATTGCTGCCTTGTTCGCCCAAATATTTTGCCAAGGCATTGCCGCCGAGCGAAACGCCTGCCGCGTAAATGACGGGATAACGTGCGGCAAGCGTGTCGAGCATAAAGGCGATTTCGGGCGTATCGCCCAAGTGGTAGAACACGGGCGCGGTATTGGGGATGCCGCCGCAACTGCGGAAATGGGCGACCACGCCGTTCCAGCCTTTGTCTTGTACCGCGCGCATCAACTCGACCGCGTAATGGCTGCGGCTGCTGCCTTCCAAGCCGTGAAACAAAACCACCAGCGGCGCGTCGGGATTGGGGCTGTCGACAAAATCGTAGGCAACTTGTGCTTTGCCGGTACTGTCGGGCAGCAACTCGCGCCGGTAAGCGGGGGAGGGGCGTTGCAGGAATTTGGCGAAAATAGTGTCGGCATGACCGTTGCGCAGCCAAAACGGCGTATTGGGCGATAAATTATTCATCGGAGGATATTTGGGAAACAGCCGGGTCGTCTGAAAGATAGCGACCCCGGAACACGAAATAATAAACCAACAACGCAGTCAGCGTGCCGTTTGTCCAGCCCGCCCAAACGTCGGTCGGGTAATGCACGCCCAGATAAACGCGCGAAAAGCCGGTACTCAGGGCAAAGGCAATGCCGATCAGCCACGCGACACGCCGATAGGGCGTCTCACTGCACAACATAATCATCATGACGGCGATGGCGGCGGAAAAGGTACTGTGTCCGCTGGGAAACGAAAAATTAGTCTCTTCAATCATGCGCGGCCAAAACAGCGGCCGCGGCCGCTCGAACCAATCTTTAATCAGCAGCATATTCAGCGTCGGTATCAAGGCGGCGCTCACGCAAAACAACGCGCCGCGACGGTTGCCGGCCCGATACAGCCACCACGCCGCGATGCCGATTAAAGGCACAGCGATGGCGGTTTTGCCCAAATAATGCAAAACAGTGGCAATAGGGAAAAAGCCTTCGCCGATGTTATGGTGGACCCACATCATCAAAGGTTTTTCAAATTCAAAACCGCCGTGCGTGTGCAAACGGACGGCAATCAACACCGCCAAAGGCAAAAATACCACACCGGCTATGAGCGCCGTGCGGCGGAAACGGATATGAAAATTGTGCATAAATCAAATAAAAATAGAGATTTGGAAAAGTTTTCCTGTTAATGAGCCATGTTTGATAAAAAACATCCGAAAGTGATAGTGCTTTTTATTGATTGTTGATAATTATTGCCTTTTTCTTACTGATAAATTAGGTAAATACACAAAGTAACTATTCTGACAATGCTATTCTAAGCGCCCGGCAAAGCGGTTCAATATAGTGGATTAACTTTAAATCAGAACAAGGCGAGGCAACGCCGTACCGGTTTAAAGTTAATCCACTATAAAAGGGTATCCGCGTAAAGCCGCCACTGCCTTACGGTACGCCATGATACCGAACGGCAGTATCAATAATAAACACAACAGCAAACATTTCGGAGGCTATATGTCAATTTTGTTTTTAAATTTAATCATGATCATCAGTTTGGTATCCATCGTCGCACTCGCCGCAGTCTGGATGGGGGAGCCCAAATTGTAATACCGATCAAAGGTTGACTGCCGAACGCAGTCGGTTTTCTAAAAAGGTCGTCTGAAAACAAGCATAGCACGGTTTAAACCTGCTACCTTTGTTTTCAGACGACCTTTTTTGCATTGGTTCTTTATCATCAACCCGCGATAACGCGCTTTACCGCCTGCACCATATCGGCAACCGCGTTTTCAGCGGTATGCAGGTAAAGGGCGGGTTCGACGAGTTCCAATTCATTGAGCAGCAACCTGTCGCCGATCAGCGTCCCGTCTATGCGGGCGTATGCCGGTATTTCAGGCAGCATGTCCAATATCTGCCGTGCGGTTTCGATTGCTTTTTCCGGCGGCGCGGCGGGGCTGACGGCGACGCCGTAGGCGGAATTGGCGCGCCATTCGCCTTGGGGCGGCATACGCAGTACGGCATGGCTGAAATGCCCGTCAAAAAACACCAGCGAGGTTTCGCCCGCCGTTTCGATTTCGCGGATATAAGGCTGGACGATGACGCCTTTCGGATAATCCTCCGCCTTCAACGACACTTCTCCCGCCCTGATTTTCGCCACGCCGCGTCCGCTCTGCCCGATAACGGGTTTGACGACCGCTTCCCGCCAGCCCCGATTTTTTAAAATGTCTTCCAATTTTTCTTTTTCAGACGACGTCTGCACGCTCGGAATCACGTCCGCCCCCCATTCTGCCAAATCGCACAAATAACGTTTGTCCATGTTCCAACGCATCAGCCCGACGGGGTTGATAAACCTTTGCCCGCACGCTTCTGCTTCGGTCAGCCACTGCCCAAACGTTTCAGGCTCCGCCGCATAATCCCATGCGCACAAAGGCAGGATGAAGGCGGATTTCGGGCGGTTTTGCCAAGGGGTGAAGGCGGTGGGGATGCCGTCCCGTGTCAGCGCGTCCGCCAGCGGCAGCAGGTTGGACGGCGGCTCGGGGTAGGCGAGGCAGGTGGTAATGGTCAGCATGGCGGACTTTCGAAAAATGAAATGACAGAATATTGACAAGGGGTGATGTCTTTGCTTGATGTTTCAGACGACCTTTTATAGTGGATTAACTTTAAACCGGTACGGCGTTGCCTCGCCTTAGCTCAAAGAGAACGATTCTCTAAGGTGCTGAAGCACCAAGTGAATCGGTTCCGTACTATCTGTACTGTCTGCGGCTTCGTCGCCTTGTTCTGATTTAGTTAATCCACTATATCGGGCAAACGGCAGGCGTCGTCTGAACAATAAACACCATCACGTTTGTAATAAAAACTTCCCTGAATAACGGAACTTTTCCGTTTATTTTAAATCCATTAGGCTCGCATTAAAAATAAGAAAGATTCTTATTCATATCTAAATCAGATATAACATTATTTATTAAAAGGATTTTACTCTAATGAAACTGTCGCGCTTCTCCTCCCTTGCCCTCGCCGCCGCATTGGCATTCGGCACTGCCGCCGTCCATGCCAAACCGGTTCAAATTACCGATGTCAACGGCCGCAAAGTAACCGTCGACCTGCCCGCCAAACGCGTGGTTTTGGGCTTTTATTATCAAGACTATATGGCCATCGGCGGCAAGGACGCGCTGAATAATGTGGTCGGCTTCTCCAAAGCGGTTTGGTCCGACTGGGCGCCGCCGAGCTGGGCGGCGTTCAGCAAAGCCGTGCCCAAGCTGAACCAGCTTGCCGACGTGGGCGAGGTGGAAGTCGGCACGTTCTCCGTTGAAAAAGTATTGGCATTGAAACCCGATTTGCTGATTTTGGCGGACTGGCAGTATAAAGCCTTGGGTTCCGACCTCGACCGCATCAACAAGGCGGGTATTCCGATTGTGGTGTTGGACTACAACGCGCAAACGGTCGCCAAACACATCCAATCGACCAAACTCATCGGCACGCTGACCGGCCAACAGCAAAAGGCCGACAAGCTGGCGGCGGACTACAAACGCATCGCCGACACCATCCAAGCGCGCGTGAAAAAAGCCAACCTGCCCAAGCCTAAAGTGTATGTCGAGTTCGGCAACAAAGGCCCTGCGGAACACAGCGTCACCTTCGGCAAGAGCATGTGGGGTTCGATGGCGACGCTGGTCGGCGGCAACAATATCGCCGCTTCTTCGGTTGAGTTCTACGGCCCGATCAACCCTGAAAAAGTCCTCGCCGCCAAACCCGACGTCATCGTGATTACCGGCCGCGAAACCGAATTGAAGAAAAGCCCGACCGCCATGGTGATGGGTTGGGGCATTCCGAAAGCCGAAGCGGAAAAACGCTTGGCCGGTTTTGCCAAACGCGCCGGCTGGGCGAACCTGCCTGCGATTAAAAACAACCGCCTCTACGCCGCCTACCACGCCAACTCGCGCACGCTCTCCGACGGTGCATCGATTCAATTTATGGCCAAAGCGATTTATCCGCAGTTGTTCAAAGACTTCAATCCTGAAAAGACTTATATCGACTTCTACCGCCAAAACCTGCCTGTTGTACCAAACGGTACGTTCTACCTGTATCCGAAAGGGCAGTAAGGCGGGCTTGCGGATTTCAGACGACCTATTTATGCGAAAGGTCGTCTGAAAGTAGCGTGGGTTTTGTACAGAACCGTAGCGTGGGCTTTGCCCACGGATAGCGTTTGCGGAAATGATGGCGAACGGTATGAGGGGTTTCCTGTTTTCGCGGGCAAAGCCCACGCTACGAATTTCCGTCGTGCCGAGTGGTAAGTTTTACCTGTATCCCAAAGGGTAATAAGGCTGGTTTGCAGGTTTCAGACGACCTTTTTATGTGAAAGGTCATCTGAAAGCAGCGTGGATTTTGTACAGAAGCGGTAGCGTGGGCTTTGCCGATGGATAACGTTTGCGGAAATGATGGCGAACGGTATGGGGGATCCCTGTTTTCGTGGGCGAAGCCCACGCTACCATTTCCCTTCGTGCCACGCGGGGAGCGTCAGGTGGGTTTGACTGTTTTGGCCCTCTCCCTAGCCCTCTCCCACGGGGAGAGGGGATCGGATGACTGAAATTCAACTATTGTTGTGATTTCCTACAATTTGCTCCTTCTCCTACGGTGAGAGGGGAACAGATAACTGAAGTCCGACCATTGTTTTGATTCCCTACAATTTGCTCCCTCTCTCACGGAGAGGAGGAATCGGATGACTGAAGTCCGACCATTGTTGTGATTCCCTGCAATTTGTTCCCTCTCCCCGTGGGAGAGGGCTAGGGAGAGGGCAAAGCCGTTTGGAACGCCGTTATCCCGATTTTCAAAAAACACCCTTCAAAACGGATACAGATATAAAGAGATTGTCGGACATGAATATCCGATCTTGTTCCCTAATTTCAAAGGCTTAAAAAATGAATGATTCGGTTGTCGCCGAGATTGTGAGGAACCAGCGCAGGCTAGAAGGCAAGCGTTGGTTGATTGTTTTGATGTTTTTAATCATCGCGGCGGTCAGCTTCTTATTCGACATCGCCACCGGCCCGGCGATGACAGACACGCTGCCGGTCGGCGAAGTGGTCAATGTTTTGCTGGGCAAACCCGAAACAGACGAGATGAACCGCCTGATTGTGATGGATTTGCGCCTGCCGATTGCGGTGATGGCGCTGGTAGTCGGTGCGGCTTTGGGTGTCGGCGGTGCGGAGATTCAAACGCTCTTGAACAATCCGATGGCCAGCCCTTATACGCTAGGTTTGGCGGCGGCGGCGGGTTTGGGCGCGTCGGTGGTGATTGCGTTCGGCGGTTTCGGGCTGCCTGAAACGGTTGCCGTCCCCATTGGCGCGTTTGTGATGACCATGCTGGCTTCGGGCATCTTGTTTCTGTTTGCCTCGGCGCGCCGCTTCAATTCGGCGATGCTGGTGTTGGTGGGGATTGCGCTTTTGTTTCTGTTTCAGTCGATTC
>ERZ773063.932-NODE-932-length-18068-cov-6.988397_pt1 | contig 18068 bp, 11 predicted proteins | sample MGYA00580625_ERZ773063 | MGnify/ENA primary metagenome ERZ773063 (study PRJEB29015, sample SAMEA2738022) | human oral metagenome | biome: human oral; feature: human-associated habitat; material: dental | place: China | collected 2042 ... | reverse complement strand
AGTTTGGATAACTCACTTATTTTCTCTATTTTTGCTTCCATAACAGTTTTGTTGTTTGTCTTTAAAATCAGTTCTTTGGCGATTACTAATTTACAAAGAAAATTCGACAAACTGTTATTTTTCTATTTATTAGGGTGGGAAACTTTAGTTATTAATTTTGTTTTCACTCTTCAATGTTGTGGGCAGACTGTATGTGTATGCTACCTGCCTTTTAGAGGATGAGATACAAGACAAGAAAGTAGAGGACTATTAACGTAAACTAAAAATAAAACAAAAATCTCTATCTAAATTTATAAATTAAAAAAGTTTTAAAACCTATGAGAAAAATTAGATTCTTGTTGTTTACATTGCTCGCATTGCTATATGTGACCAATGTAAATGCAATCACGAAAGGTGACCAGTTCACTCGAAATGGTATTACCTACGAAGTAACCCTTATGCGCCCAGCGGGTAATGGCTTGCCTGAGCTCAACGAGGTAAAGGTAGTAAGTTCCACTGAAAGTGGTACTTTAACAATTCCAGAAAGTGTTTTGGACTTAAACAATCAGTACACTTTTAAAGTTACTGCCATAGCTTCTGCAGGTACATACACCAATGTGACCGCAGTTAATTTGCCAAGTACGCTTAAGACGATCAAAACAAATGCTTTCTCGAAATCGCAGATTACAACCATCAACATTCCTGCGGGAACCGATGATATCTATGATGGTGCATTTGCTCAGATAGAGAATCTTACGGCAATTACTGTTGATGCTGGTAATCCTAAGTATACAGCAGAAGATGGAGTCCTCTATGAGACTACAAGCGGTAATAAGTATTTGAAAGCTTATCCAGTAGCAAAGGCTGGAACAACATTCACAGTTCCTAATGGTGTGTATGGTGTTTCTACTAATGGTTTCCAGCAGGCTAAGAATTTAACAACTATCAATCTTCCTGCTTCTATTCAGGATTTACCAACTACTAAAGAAGCTAATGGTTTTACATTAGCTACAAATCTTACAGCTATCAAGGTTGATCCTGCCAATACGCATTTCAAAGATGAAGATGGTGTTGTCCTAACACAGGATGGCAAGACATTGGTTGCATACCCATTCGCAAGACATGGAGTTGTAAACCCTGCTTATGATGGTCCTTTAGTAACAATGCATCCTGGTGAGGTTTATACTATACCAGCCTCTGTTGAGACCATAGGCAATGGTGCTTTCGCTCAGGCAAACGAAATTACAGCAGTAAAACTGAACAATGTAAAGAAAATTAGCGAAGGTGCATTTTACTCTCTTCGTAACTTAAGAAACATTGAGTTAGGTGCTTCTGTTGAGACAATCGAAAATGGTGCTATCTCTGGTACACCAGACTTTACTCGTTTTACTGTTGATAGCAATAACCCCAACTATACTACTGATGCAGAAGGTGTTATCTATACAAAGAATCTGGAAGAGCTTGTACTCTATCCATCTGGTAGAGCAGGCGAATACACGACCTTATCTACTACAAAGAAGATTCGTAATCGTGCATTCTATTATGCACAGAAGGTTGAAAAAGTAAACTTCAATAGCGCATTAGAAAACATTGATAATGATGCTTTCCAAACTACTACGGCTCTAAAAGAAATAACCTTCGCAGCACCTTCAAGCTTAAAGAGAATTGGTACTTGGGTATTCGTTAACACTGGCTTAACAAAGTTAGAATTGCCAGCATCTCTTAAAGAAATAGGTACGGCTGCATTTTATAGTAATAAGAATTTGAAGACTGTTACAGTTGCAGATAATTCTCAATTAGAATCAATCGGTGCTAGTGCCTTTTATCAAAATAGTAATCTTGAGTCATTCACTTTCGAGGGTTCAACTGCTCTAAAGACTATTGGTCAAGCAGCATTCTCTAATGATACTAAGCTTGCAAGTTTCGACGTTCCTGCAAATGTTGAAACAATTGATAGGGCTGCTTTTGATGGAACATCTTCTATGAAGCATGTTACATTCCAGGCTCCTGCAAAGATTAAGAAGATTAATGAGGCTGCATTCCAGAATGCTAACGCCTTGGAAAATATCACTCTACCTGAAGGCTTGCAAGAGATTCAGAAGGATGCCTTCAACAAGTGTACTTCATTGACAGAGATAGGTATCCCTGCTTCTGTAACAAAGATTGACCCAACAGGTTTCCAGCAAGCTGAGAAATTAGAAAGATTTGATGTTGATAAGAATAATACCGTTTATTCAAGTGTTGACGGCTTCTTGTTGAGCAAGGATAAGAAGACATTGGTTTCTTTCCCTCCTGCAAAGGCTAGTACATACTACACACTGTTGCCTCCAACCATTGAGACAATTGGTGCACAGGCATTCTATGCTATCAACAAGTTGGAGAATATTACCATCCCAGAGAAGGTAAACAGAATCGAGAAGTTTGCATTCGATCAGCTTGTGAATCTGAAGACTATTGCTTTCTTGGGTAAGCAACCAATCCCTGCTGCAAACGTAGATGAAAAAGCATTCAATCCTCTAAACGTCGACCCTGCTACAATTGAACTTAGTGTACGCAAAGGTTCTGAGGCAGAATATACTGCTAATAGTGTATGGAATAAGTTCCATCAGGTAGGAGTTTCATTCTTTGAAGAGACAAATGGTGTTGGTAATGGCGAGACAGAGTACTTCCCATTGTCAAAGAAGGCTGTAATGATTGTTGGTACAAAGGCAGACGTATATACTTACGTTGTAAAGCCTACGGTAACAAATCATTTGGACAACAAAACCTACGAGGTTCGCCTTTGGAATGACTATGCATTGAACGCTAACACAACTAACATTGAGGAGATTGTCTTCAAGAACACACTTGATTATGTTGGTATCGATGCTTTCAAGAAGCAGGATGGCACATCAACTGTTAAGCGCATCTACTTCACCGCTACTATTCCTACAAAGGATATGAGTGCAACGAAGTGGGAATACATTGATAACTCAGGTAACTATACTCAGAATGAGTTTGGCTCAGACTTGAAGATTTACGTTAAGAAGTCTGTTGAGAATGATTATAAGAACGCAAAGGGATGGAAGAATCACTATGCTGATCAAATCTCTTATAAGATCCCTGGCGAAGTAACAATTCAGAACTTGTGGGGTACTTTCGCTCGTGAGTTTGATGCTGACCTCGGTATTTATAACCGTGAAACTGGTAAGGGTAAGGTTGCTGCTTTCGTAGCACAGAAGTCTGCTGACGTAAAGGTTTCTGACCCTGTTCACACATTCGGTATCTATAAGTTCAAGGTTGAGAGTATTGATATGCACGGAGGAGCTTCAGGTGATGAATCTTATGTTCCTGCAGACAATGGTGTACTCATCGAAGCAAGACAAGGTCGTTCTTTGCCATCAGACTTCTACTATGCAATTGGTGAGAAGGACAACACACCTTACACTATCACCCACAACATGATGACAGGTGTTACTGTAAAGAAGGCTGTTGTTAACTCAACAACAGCTGATCCTCTCTACGCAATGTCAAAGAGTGAAGGTTTGTTCAAGTTAATCAAGCCAGGAACTTCTTTCAACTTCCCTGTTCACAAGGCATACGCAAGACCAAAAGACACCTTCAGTGGTGCTGCTAAGGTTCAGCCAGTCTTTGATGAGGAAGATAACAATGGTGTAACAGGCATTGAGAACATTGAGAATACTACAACAACTGACAAGAATGTTTACTATAACTTGCAAGGTCAGCGTGTAGAAAATCCACAACATGGTGTGTTTATCCTCAATGGCAAGAAGGTAATCTTAAAGTAAAGAGTTTACTGACAACAAATGAGAGGCTTCTCTCGCAAGCCTCTCATTTACACAACAAACAAATCAACTTTAGAACTTACTCTAAAACAATACTATTATGAGAAAGAAGAAATATACCATACCTACCACAGTATGCCAGCGTGTTGAGTCAGAGACTTTGATGTTAACTGCGACTGCAGCTCGTACTACTACTAATCAAGAAGCTTCAACTGGTCAGCAAGGTGGTAACCCAATACCACAAAGTGGTTATGCCAGTGAAGGCGATGTAGGTGCAAAGAGGTCACCATTCTCATTTGAGGAATATGATTCTGATTGGGATGATTAATATAAGAGTGATATCTTAGTGTTTAGATTAGGAGCAGGTTTTTTCAAAGACCTGCTCTTTTTTGTTTGTCTTAAATTATTGCTGTCCAAGTAAAGCTCATGGCGGTTATTTCATTGTTTTATTTTTGCAATTACCCCCGTGCGCACCTGGCGCGCCGACGACCCGGCCCTGTCCTGACCGCCGTCGGCCTCCTCGCCGCCGGCCGCGCCGTACGGCCGCTCCCCGGCCGCGAGAGGCCCCGGGTATAGGCTGCTGGCACCGAGCGACGCCTGGAGTGGATATCCCGATGCCGAATCCTGAGATCTCGCTGGAGCGGACGAGCACGAAGCCCCTCTTCGCGCAGGTCGCCCAGTCCCTGAACACCGCCATCGCATCGGGCGGCTTCCGGCCGGGGCAGCAGATTCCGACAGAGCCGGAGCTGGCCGCCACCTACGGAGTGAGCCGAATCACAGTTCGTCGCGCCATTGAGGAGCTCTGCCAGCACGGTCTGCTGATCAAGCGGCAGGGCAAGGGCACCTTCGTCCGCGAGAGCAAGATGGCCAGGAAGATCGAGCACATCTCCAGCTTCTCCGAGTCCTGCCGCGCCAGCGGCATGGTCCCCTCCGCGGAGGTGCTCAGGAGGGAGCTGCTCGACTCGCCGCCGCCGGACGCCTCCGGGGACGTCGATTTCGACGGCGAGCCGATCCTCTACATCCAGCGCGTGCACTACGCCGACGGCGTTCCGATCATGATCGAGAACAACTACTACCCCCACTCGCGATTCCACTTCCTCGTCTCCCTGGATCTCAGGGGGTCGCTCTTCGAGGCGCTGGCCGATCACGGCATCACGGTCGGGGGGTCGAGGAACTCCTACATCGACGCGATGGGGGCCACCGAGGTGCAGGCGCAGCTGCTGAACATCCTCGTCGGCGAGCCGATCTTCTTCTTCTACCGCGAGATGCTCGACGACCGCGGCGCCCTCATCTACGTCGGCAGGCAGCACATCACCGCCAGCCGCTACCGGTTCAACTACGACGCCAAGTAAGTACAAGTAAGTAGCCGGACGGCCCGCCGCGTCGCGGCGGGCTCACCCGATCCGCTCGGCGTACTCCCGCATCCACAGCGCGTCCTGCTCGGACAGGTCGATCGCGAGGGCGCGGACGTTCTGCCTGAGCTGGTCGGGGCTGGTGGACCCCGACAGCACGGCGACGCCGGGGTCCTGATGCAGGATCCACGCGATCGCCAGGTCCGCGGCGGCGCACCCGTACTTGTCGCACAGCGGCCTCCAGGCGTCGAGCATGTCGAGCGCGCGTTCGAGCCGGGCCGGCTCGAACCACTTCTTGCCCTCGCGGGCGCTCCCGGGCTCGGGGACGTACCCGCGCGGGACGGCCCCGGCCAGGATCCCCATCTCGAGCGGGGAGTAGGCCTGGACGACGATCCCGTTCTCCAGGCAGGTCGGCAGCAGGTCCTCCTCGACCGTGCGGTCGAGGATGCTGTACCGCATCTGGACGATGTCGAGGTCGCCGTGCGCGAGGTACTCGCGCACCTGCGCGGAGGAGACGTTCGCGGCGCCGATCCCGCGGATGCGCCCGCTGCTCTTGAGCCGCATGAGGCACTCGACCGTCTGGGAGATCGGGGTGCTGAACGGCTCGACGGCGGGCCAGTGCGTCATGTAGATGTCGATGTAGTCCGTTGCGAGCCGCTGCAGGCTCGCACCGACCTCCTGCTCGATCGACTCCGGGTCCAGGCGCCGGTTGAGGACGGTGTCGCCGACCCGGCTGAAGAAGGCCCCCGGCCGATCCCACACGAGGCCGCACTTCGTCACGATGACGTAGTCCTGCCTGCGCCCGGCGATGGCCGCGCCGACGATCTCCTCGCTGCGGCCGAAGTTGTATCCGGGGGCGGTGTCGATCAGGTTGACGCCCAGCCCGGGGGCGGCCCGGATGGTCGCCGCCCCCCGCCGCTCGCCGTCCGCGCCGCCGAACGCGGGCCCGCCGCCGATGGCCCATGTCCCCAGTCCGATTCGCGAGACCTCCGGCCCCGCGCCGCCGATCCTCATATGACTCTCCTTTCAGCGGTTGGCCGCGATGAATTCTTCGACCTGGGCGAGTGAGCGCACGCCGGCCGTCGCGCCGAGGGCCCCCACGGAGACGGCCGCGACGCCGTTGGCGAACACCGCCGCGTCCACGGGGTCCGCGCCCCGCAGGAGCGCCCGTATGTAGCCCGCGACGAAGTTGTCGCCCGCGCCCGTGGTGTCCACGGCCCGCTGCCGGATCGCGGGCACGAGCTCGGTGGCGTGCGCGCTGCACACGAGGCATCCCCGCCCGCCCATCTTGAGGACGACGTTGGCGACCCCGTGGTCGACCAGCACGGCTGCGGCCCTGCGCTCGTCGGCGGCCCCGGTCAGCCCGACGGCCTCGTCGGCGTTCGGGAAGAAGTAGTCCACGCATCCCAGCGCCTCCGCGATGTCCTCCAGCCCGGCGCCCGCCCGGCTGGGCACCATGTCGGCGCACACCGTCATGCCGGCGGCCCTCGCCCGCCGGAACAGCGAGGCCATCCACTCCCCGGAGACCAGCGGGTTGTTGAATATCGACCCGAAGGCGAGGATCCTGGCGAAGCCGAGCCGCCCCCCGACGTCGAGGTCGCTCTCCCTGGTCGTCCACAGGCTGCCGTTCCGGTTGGTGATGAAGGTGCGCTCGCCGTCGGGCCGCACGAGCCCGACGTTCAACGACGTCGTCATGCCCTTGCGGATGCGGACCCGCGAGACGTCCACGCCCTCCGACCGCGCCCGGGAGATGATGAAGGAGCCGGCCGCGTCGTCGCCCACGGCGGTGACGAGCCCGGTCCTCGCGCCGAGCCGGGCCAGGACGATGGACTCGTTGAGGGCGTCGCCGCCCACCTGCATGGAGATGTCGTCGACCGGGTGGGAGACCCGGTCGAACACGCCGGCGTCGACCGGCCGCAGGGGGATGTCGACGACGGAGGCGCCCACGCACAGGACGTCGAGGTTGTCCATGCCCGCCCCCTCAGGTCAGGTCCGCGTCGACGACGACGACGGCCTTGGTGAACTCCTCGGGCTCGCCGGCGGCGACCTCGAAGGCCTGCTGGACGTCGGCGTAGTCGAAGTGCCTGTCGACCAGCGAGGAGACGTCGAGGGCGCCCGAGCGCATGAGCGCGATCGTCGTCGGGTAGCTGTTGCAGTAGCGGAACACCGTCTGGATGGTCACCTCGCGGTTGATCTTGAGGAAGGAGACGGGCGCCTCCCCCGGCACCGTGCCGACGACCAGGATCCTCCCGCGGCGCTTGACGACCGCGAGGCCGAGCTCGACCGTGGCCACCGCCCCGGCGGTCTCGAAGACCACGTCCGCGCCGTAGCGCCCGACGACCTGGCGGATGCGCCCGGCGACGTCGGCCTCCCGCGCGTTGATGGCGGCGTCGGCCCCGAGCCGGAGGGCCTTGTCCAGGCGCCGCTGCTGGAGGTCGACGGCCACCACGCAGCGGGCCCCGGCCATTCTCGCCACCATCGACACCATGAGCCCGACCGCTCCCGAGCCGAGGACCACGACGGTGCGGCCCAGCAGCGGGCCGGCCATCTCCACGGCGTGCGTCGCCACGGAGGCGGGCTCGACCAGCGCGCCCTCGTCCAGGCTGAGCTCGTCGGGCAGGCGGAAGACGAGGTTGGCGGGATGGACGAGGTACTCCGTCAGGGCCCCCCGGTAGCTGGGGGCCGTCGCCATGAAGTCCACGTCCGGGCAGGTGTTGTAGTGGCCCGACAGGCAGAACTCGCAGGTGTAGCAGGGCCGCCCCGGCTCGATGCAGACGCGGTCGCCGGCCTTCAGGCCGGCGACTGCCCGCCCGACCTCGACGACGACGCCGGAGGGCTCATGGCCCAGCCCGACGCTCTGGCCGGGCCTCGGCGGGATGTAGGGCCCGAACCTGAAGCCGTGGATGTCGGAGCCGCACACGCCGACCCGGGCGATCTTGATCACCGCCTCGTCCGGCCCTGGAGCGGGGCGCTCGCACGCCTCGATCACCATGCGTCCGGGCTCCTCGAGCAGGGCCCGCGTGTTCTCGGTCGTTCTCCTGGTTGAGTCCTCGGTCATGTCGTTCTCCTGACTGCGAGCGGGCGGGGGCCGCGTCGCCCCCGCGACCGCGCTGATGGCTGATGGGTGACTGATTCGCGGTCAGGCGTCCTGACCGCAGACGCTCATCTCCTCGACGGTGACTCCGCCCGTCTCGATGCCGAGGAGGAGCAGGATGAGGGCGCACACGGCGAGCATCATCCCCAGGGCGACGAAGACGGCGACGACCCCGAGCTCCGTGAGCAGCCAGGCGACCAGGTAGGGGGAGAGGATCGCCGAGATCCGCCCGATGCTGTTGGCGATCCCCAGCCCGCGCATCTTCTGCGCCGTGGGCCACAGCTCGGGGGCGTACACCGCCGAGGCGAAGGCGTTGTAGACGTACAGGACGAGGATCATGATGAATCCCCACACGAGGATCGCCGTCTGCGAGGTCTGGTTGGCGTAGACGGTGCCGAGGACCGCGATCATCGCGATGAGGGACGCGCCCAGGAGCCTGCGCGGGAACCGGTCCATGATGAGCGTCGCCGCGAAGACGCCCAGGGGCGCGCCGATCATCATGGTCATGGACATCAGGAGGGACCGCCTGACGTCGATCCCCTGGTTGACGAAGATGGTCGGCACCCACTGCGTGATCGTGTAGAGCGAGAGGTTCATGGCGACCACCGTCGCGGAGGCGACGAGCGTGCGCCGTCCCAGGGGGCCCCGGAAGAAGTCGATGAGGGGAACGCTCTCGTGCGCGGGCAGCGCGGCCTCGCCCGCCGCGCCGGAGCCCGCACCGGCGGCACCGTCGGCGCTGTCGGCGCTGTCGGCGCCGGAGGCGTCGGCGGCCTCGCCCGTGTAGCCGATCTGGGCGGCTATCCGCCGGACGATGGCGACGCCCTCATCGGTGCGCCCCGTCTTGATGAGCCACCGGGGGGACTCGTCGAGCTGCCGGTGGACGATAAGGAGCATGATGAGCGAGAGCGCGCCCCCGACGACGAACATCGCCCGCCACGTCAGCGCCGGGATGAGGACGGCGGCCAGCGCCGCGGCGATGAGCGGGGAGAGGTTCCCCAGCAGCGAGATGCGCGAGGACCACCTTCCCCGCACCGGCGCGGGGATGAGCTCGGTGAAGGTGCCGTAGCCCAGCACGATTCCTCCGCCCATGCCCAGACCCATGAGGCCGCGGCACACGATGAGAAACGCCATGGTGGGGGCGCACGCCGCCAAGAGGGCGAAGACGCCGAAGACCAGGATGCACAACTCGTAGGCGCGCTTCCTGCCAATCCGGTCCCCCACGCCGGCTGTCAGCGAGCCCACGAAGAACCCGAGCATCATGGCCGAGGAGAAGAAGGCGTTGAGATAGTTGTTCGACCAGCCGCGGTCGACGAGGTCGGCGAGCACCGAGTTCCCCGAGGAGTTGAGCACCCCGTTGAACTGGAGCGCGAACCCCAGCACCCAGAACATCTTCCAGTGCCACCGGGACACCGGCATCCTCTCGAGCCACTCGACGGCGCGTACAGCGTTCATGACATCCTCGCAGGTTGCAGCGTGGGGCGTGGGGCGATCGCGTCGCGGCACGCCCTCCGGTCGGTGCTGGGCAGGCACTGGGCCAGCGCTGCCGGCACCGACCGGGGTGGGGTTTGCCGGCCTCGGGCGGGGCCGCTCCCCCGCCCGGGGCCCCGGGGTCAGGTGCGGGAGCCGCTCGCGGCGGCGGGACCGGACGGCGGGACGACCCGGTCGGCGTCGTCGCCCTCGACCATGGGCATGGCCGAGGCGCGGCCGGCCGACCCGAGCAGGTCGATCTTGTCCAGGGCGCGCTGGGTGAGGGCGGCGCGCACGCGCAGCTGGGTGGTGACGAAGTCGGTCGAGGTGTCCTGCCGGATCGCGTCCATGGCGGCCATGCCCAGCTCGGCGTGGATGTTCACCTTGGACACGCCCAGGCCGATGGCCCTGCGGACGTCGTCGGCGGGTATCCCGGACGCGCCGTGGAGCACGATCGGCACGTCCACGGCGGCGCGCACGGCCTCGACGACGTCGAAGGCGATGCGGGGCGTCGAGGAGTAGGGGCCGTGGATGTTGCCCACGGCCACGGCCAGGGCGTCGCAGCCGGTCCGCTCCACGAACTCCGCGGCCTGCCCGGGATCCGTGTAGCTGTAGGCGGCCATGGCGTCCTCGTAGTCGCCGGGGTCGCCGACGTGGCCGAGCTCGGCCTCGACCGGGATGCCCCGCGGGTGGAAGTAGTCGGTCACCCGCCTCGTCTCGGAGACGTTGTCCTCGAAGGGCAGCCTGGAGGCGTCGCGCATGACGGCGTTGGCCCCGTGGCGGTACGCGTTGTGCACGATCTCGAAGCTGCGCCCGTGGTCCCACAGGACGACGGCGGGCACGGCGGAGTGCTCGGCCATCGTGCGCATCAGGTGGGCGAACTCCTCGTAGACGACGTTGCTGACGAAGCTGGTCCCAAACGAGATGATCACGGGCGAGCGGGCCTCCTCGGCGGCGTCCATGATCCCCATGAGCATCTCGGCGTTCCACACGTTGAAGTGCGGGACCGCGTACCCGTTGTCCCGGCCGTGGCGCAGCCACCACCGCATGTCGGCAAGCATGTCCTGTCCTCTCTTCCCGATTCGGTCTCAGTCGTCGAAGTCATAGGTCAGCACGACCTTGATGGCGTCCTTGGCCGCCATCGCCTCGAAGCCCTTCTCCCACTCCGACAGGCCGAACCTGTGCGTGATCATCGGCTCGATCCGGACCTTGTTGTGCTCGACCAGGCGCAGCACGTTGCGCCACGTCGTCGAGTCGTAGGCCATGTGGCCGAGCAGGGCGATGTTCCACTCGGTGATCCGGTTGATGGAGAAGTTGAGGGGCTTGAAGCCCATGCCGGCGCGAACGATCTCGGCATTGGGGCGGACCATGGCGATGGCCTGCTCGAGCGCGGTGTTGGAGCCCGAGCACTCGATGACCAGGCCCAGGTTGTCCTCGCCGCAGATCTGCCGGCACCGCGCCACCACGTCCTCGCGGGAGCCGTTGACGACGTGGGTCGCCCCCAGCGCCTTGGCGACCTCGAAGCGCGTGGGCACGTCGGAGTCGAGGCCCACCAGGACGATGTTGACCGCGCCCATGAGCCCGGCGACCTGGACGGCGTACAGCCCCAGCGGGCCGGCCCCCATAATGACCACGTCCTGGCCGGGCCGGAGGTGGGTCTGCTCCGCCACCGACTTGTAGGAGTTGCACAGGGGCTCGATGGCGGCCGCCTGCTCGTAGGGCAGCCAGTCCGGGATCTCCCAGATCGCGTGCCGGTGGATGCGCAGGATCTCGCCCGGGATGATGACGTACTTGGTGAATCCGCCGCCCCAGCGGTTGTTGTCCAGGCCGATGTTCGTCTTGTCCCGGCACACGAGGAAGTCGGCCCTCTCGCACGCCGGGCAGGTCCCGCAGACGTGACCGGTGTTGTCCGACACGACCCGCTGGCCCACGTGCCAGTCGCGCACCCTCTGCCCGACCTGGACGATCCGGCCGGCGAACTCGTGGCCGCGGATGGAGTTGAGCTCGTCCGAGCCGTTGTCCACGCGGAAGTGCTTCATGTCGGCGCCGCAGATCGTGGCGGCCCCGACCCTGACGAGCAGGTCCTCCTCGCCGACCTCCGGCTCCGGGACGTCGATGAGCCGGTATCCGCCGAACTCCTTGCCGTATCGTGCCAGCGCTTTCATCTCTGGTTCCTTTCCGGTTGTCGTTCTCGGTGGTGCGGGTCGGGTGGGCCGGGTCAGCGGCCCGGCCGGGGCTCGACGCGGGAGATGGACTCGATCGAGACCCCGCGGCTCTCGACGCCGAGGACCGCGATGACGGCCGCCGTGACCACGGCCGTGGCGCCGAGCAGGACGAAGACGGCGGTGACGCCGGAGGCGCTGAGCAGCGCCGCCACCGCGTAGGGCGAGAGGATCCCGCTGACGCGGCCCACGGAGTTCGCCAGCCCCGAGCCGCGCAGCTTCGCCGCGGTGGGCCAGATCTCCGGGACGTAGACCGCGGAGGCGAAGCAGACGTACATGTAGACGAAGATGATGAGGAAGAACCCGACGACCGACAGCGCGGTCATGCTCGTCTGGAGCGAGTAGACGTATCCGAGGACGGCCATGACCAGGAGCAGGCCGATGCCCAGGACGCGGCGCGGGAGGCGGTCGATGACGAAGATCGCGATGAAGATGCCGAGCGGGGCGCCGAACATGCTCATGGTGTTCAGGACGACGGAGTCCTTCAGGTTGATCCCCTGGGACAGCAGCATCTTGGGCAGCCAGTTGATGAGGGTGTACTGGATGACGTTCATCGCGATGAGGACGAAGGACCCCACGATCACGCGCTTGAGCAGCTCGCCCTTGAACAGGGCCCGGTAGGGCAGCTCCACCCTGCCGTCGGCGCGGTCGGCGTCCGTCTGCGCGTCGGCCACCGGCGCCAGCGCAATGCCCCTGCGGGACTCGATCGACCGCTCGATCCGGTCGAGGATCTCGTTGGCCTCGCCGTAGCGCCCCTTGGACTCCAGCCAGCGGGGCGACTCGGGGAAGGCCCTCCACACGACGGCGAGCACGATCGCCGAGGTCGCCGCGGGGATGAGAAACTGGATGCGCCAGCTCATCTCGGGTGCGACGACGCCGACGAGCCAGGAGGCGATCAGGGAGCAGATCGGGTAGGACCAGTTGCCGACGAAGGAGGCGCGGGAGGACCACGAGCCGCGGTCGCGGGAGGGGACGTACTCCGTCCACGAGGCGAAGAGCACGGTGAGCAGCCCGCCCAGCGCCACGCCCATGAACACGCGCACCACGATGAGGAAGGTCATGCTCGGCGCGCACGCCGCAACGACCATGGTGACGATGTGGAGCAGGACGAAGGCCAGGAACCCGTTGCGGCGCCCCATCCTGTCCCCCAGCACCCCTCCGAGCAGCGCCCCGGCGAACATGCCCGCCGTCGTCAGGGACGAGAAGACCGCGGCCGAGCCGTTGTCGGCCCAGCCGATCTCCGTCAGGACGGCGAGCACGAGGCCGCCGATGGCGTTGCTCCAGCCGACCAGGAGCCCGAAGGCGACCATCCAGTAGACGGCCCAGTGGAATCGGCTGGTCGGGAGCCGATCGAGTCGGGCTCCGGCGTGCGGCGGTGCGGTGTCGTGAGCCATGGCGGCCTCCCGATATCCAGGCAGCAGGTGGGCGGACGAGCCGGGCCGCCCACCCCGGCTCAACGCGACCGGAGTCCTGACGAGCGACCCTGCTCGACATAACGTTTTATAACGTCATATTCCAACCATAACGATTTGCGCACCCGTAGGCAAGGACGAAGGTCCCGCAGCGGTGCTCGGCGTCTGCCGCGACGAGCGCCGAGAGCAGCCCGGCTCGCGCCGGGAGGAGCGGGGCCGAGCCGCGCCGCCCAGGGCAGGGCCGCCAGGGCAGGGCCGCCAGAAGCGGGCAGTCAGAGGCGGGCCGTCAGAAGCGGGCGGCGGGTCCGCCGGCGCGCAGACGCCGTCCCACCGCCCCGCGGGCCAGGACGAGACCGGTCATCCCGGTCAGCCACGGCACGAGCATCGCGGCGAAGGCCGCGCGGAAGTCCTCCGCGCTGCGGTCCCCGCCGGAGGCGTCCAGCACCAGCCCGACCAGCTCGACGGCCAGGATCGTCGCCGTGAAGCCGCCCATGTTGACCACGCCGGTGCACGTGCCCCACCGGGCGGGCTCGTTGAAGGACCGGGCCGAGTCGAAGCCGACTCCGCTGAAGGGCGCCGTGAAGCCCAGCAGGATCGTGGCCGTCGCCGCAGCCGGCAGCGCGCCGGGCAGAGCCAGGCCGGCGCACCACGCGCCCAGGGCCATGAGGCTGGTCACGGTTATCGTGGCGGCTCGGCGGGCGGGCAGCCGCGCGGACAGCGCCCCGGCCACGAACGAGCCGGCAACGCCCGCCGCCGTGTTGGCGGTCAGCAGCGCCGAGGCAGTCGCAGTCGGCAGCCCCAGGCCCTGGGTCATCCACGACATGCCCCACATGAGCACCAGGACGGCGGTCGGGAACATCCCCATCCAGTGGGTGAAGAAGCCCAGCCACGTGCCCGGCTGGCGGACGACGCGCGCCATCGTGGCCCCGACCGGCTCACGGCCGGAACGCGGGCCGACAGCGGCGCCGGGCGGCAGGTCGCGGATGACGGCCAGGGCGATCAGCGCGGAGGCCAGGCCCAGCCCGCTCATGACGGCGAAGGCCCTCTCCCAGCCGCCGGCGCCCAGCACCGCGACGAAGGGCACGACCGAGACCACCTGGCCGCACTGGCCGAACACGGAGACGACCTGGCTCATCATCGGCACCCGCCCCAGGGGGAACCACGCCGGCACCAGACGCAGGGCGCCGATGAAGGCGGTGGCGTCCCCGATCCCCACCAGGGCGCGCGCCCCGATGGCCCCGGGCAGGGAGCCGGCCAGGGCCAGCAGCCCCTGACCGAGGGCCACAAGAAGGGCGCCGGCCACGAGCACCTGCCGAGGGCCGAAGCGGTCCAGCGCGAGCCCCACGGGCAGCTGCGCCGCGGCGTAGACGGCGAGCTGGAGCACGACGAAGACGGCCAGCACGCCCGACCCGCCGACGAAGCGGTCGCTGGCCTGCGGTACCGCGACCGCGAAGCTGGTGCGGGCGGCGACCGCCATGAGGTAGACGAGGGCGGCCGCCAGGAAGACGCTCCACGCCCTGGCGCCGCCCAGGTGCGGCGCGGCGGCCCGGCCTCTGCGCGCGGACGGCCCGGCGGCCTCCCCTCGGCCGCGGTCTGCAGGGGACGTGTCTCAGTCCTCCCGGCGGTCGTCGAGGTGCCAGGCGTCCGGATCCGCCTCGGTCGCCTGGAGGAAGGCCTCCAGGCGCGCGCCGATCTCGTCCGCCGAGGGGACCTCCACGGCCCGCGCCAGGTCGGCGCTGCTCACCGGCGCGACGGCGTCGTACTGGGCCTCCAGCGCGCTGACGACGGCGGCGACCTCGGGCTGCCCCGCCGCCTCGGCATCGATCTCGGCGCGGTTGATGCTGGCCGCGGCCTCGAGATCGCCGACCGGCAGGGCCAGGCCCGTGGACTCCGAGACGGCGGCCAGCAGCGCCGCCGCCCCGGCGGGATAGTCGTCGCGGGCGACGTAGTGCGGGATCCCGGCCGACAGGCCGCGCGAGTCGAGCCCGGCCTGCCCGAGCCGGAGCTCGAGGAATGCGCCCATGGATCCCGGCACCTCGACCCGGCCGAAGAAGTCGGGCTGGTCCGGCAGCAGCTCGGGCCGGTTGCCGTGGTGGTGGACGTAGGTGGGACGGGTGTGCGGGGTCGCCAGGGGGAGCCCGGTCATGCCCACGGCCCGGGACACGCCCATGGAGACCACCAGGTGCGTGACCGCGCCGACGAACTCGTTCCACCGGAAGTCGGGCTCGGCCCCGTGGAGGACGAGCAGGTCCTCGCCCTCGTCGTCCTGGAAGAGGTCCAGGACGAGCTCGGGCATGACCGCGCTCTCGTAGGTGTGGGTGGCGTACGTCATGACGGGGCGGCGGGCCCGGTAGTCGACCAGCGTGTCGACGTCGAAGGTGACCATGCGCTCGTGAGGCAGGGTCATGAGCAGCTGCTCGATGGCGAGAGCCCCGGCGTGCCCGGCGTCCATGGCGCCGTCGAAGTGGTGCAGGAGCACGCGCGGGGACGCCGGGTCCTCAGCCGGGTGCTCGACGGTGTACAGCGGTCCCACTGCTCCTCCTCTCGCGCTCGAGGCGCTCATCCGGGCCGACGGCTGCCGCCGGCGCGGCCGGTGCACTGGGAGCACCGGCGACACTCGTACTGTCAACGGGTGCAACGCCCGGCCCCGGCCGCCTGTTCCCCGGCCCGGGGGCCCGCGCCGCATCCGACACGGCGATCGTGTCACATCTTGGATGTCTTCGTCGCCGCCGTCGTCGAACGAGTCCGGTCAGGAGAATAATGAGGCGCCCCGCGAACCGCGGCGCGCCTGACGGTTCGTCGGTACAGTCCCGGCGCACCCGCGCCCGCCCCCGTCCTCAGTGAGGTCATGTGACTCAGCCCCGCGACACGCACGACTCCCCCACCGCCACGGCCTTCGCGGCCGGCCGGCCGGAGGGGGCCGCCGCCGAGGCCTCCCGCGAGCGCGAGATCGCCTCCGAGCAGGAGGTCGTCGACCTGGCCTACCGCGAGCTCGACCGACAGCTGGCCGAGGCCAGGCGCTCCCTGGCCGTCACGGAGGCCGGCGAGGTCAGCGGCACCCACCAGTCCCGCGGGGAGCGGGACGCCTACGCGGTGCACTACACGAACCTGATCTCCTCCCTGGAGGGGGTCGAGGACCGTCTCGTGTTCGGCCGCATGGACCTGGACCCGCGGGCCGTGGCCGCCCAGGGCCGGGCCTCCACCGGGCCGGTCACGGACTCCGGCAGGAGGCACTACGTGGGGCGCACCGGGCTGCAGGACGCCCAGCACCGCGAGGTGGTCCTGGACTGGCGCGCCCCGCTGGCGCGGGCCTTCTACCAGGCGACCGCCTCCGACCCGATGGGCCTGGTGCGCCGGCGGCACATCGAGACCCGGCAGCGCACGGTCCTGGGCGTGGAGGACGAGCTCATCGACGTCGGCGGGCTCGAGGCGGCGCCGGGAGGGGGCGGGCGCGCGGTGGCCGCGGGCCTGCAGGGCGAGGGCGCTCTCATCGCCGCCATGAGCACGGCCCGCGACGGCCGCATGAGCGACATCGTGGCGACGATCCAGGCTGAGCAGGACCGGATCGTCACCTCCGGGGGCAGGGGGGTGCTCGTCGTCCAGGGCGGGCCCGGCACGGGCAAGACGGCGGTGGCGCTGCACCGGGTCGCCTACCTGTTCTACTCCGAGCGTGAGCGCCTGGAGCGCTCGGGCGTGCTCCTGGTGGGGCCCTCGCGCACCTTCCTGCGCTACGTGGAGCAGGTCCTGCCCTCACTGGGCGAGACCGGCGTGGTCTCCACCACGCTGGCCGACCTGGTTCCGGGGGTGCGGGCCCGCGGCGCGGAGACGGCGGCGGCGGCCGAGGTGAAGTCCCGGCAGGTGTGGGCCACGATCCTGCGCCGGGCGGTGCGCGACCTGCAGCGCGTGCCCGACTCGCCGCGCCCCATCGTCGTGGACGGCACGCGGCTGGAGCTGGGTCCCGCGGACGTGCGCGAGGCGATCGGCCGGGCCCGCCGGTCCGGCAGGCCCCACAACCTCGCGCGCGAGACCTTCGTGCTGTGGCTGCTGGAGCGCCTGACCGACCAGCTCGCCTCCGCCACCCACCAGGACGCCTCGGACCCCGATGCGCGCGCATGGATCCGCGAGAGCATCCGCACCGCCCGCGACGCCCGCCGCGAGATCAACCTGTGCTGGATGCCCACGACGCCGGTGGGCCTCCTGGAGCGGCTGTGGGCGCGCCCGGCGCTGCTGGAGCGCCTGGCTCCCGAGCTGGGGGCGGCCGACCGGGCGCTGGTGGAGCGCGCCGCGGGTGCCGAACCGACCCCGGCCGACGTGCCGCTGATCGACGAGCTGGCCGAGCTGCTGGGCCCGAGCCAGGACGCCCAGGCGCATCGGGCGCGTCTGGAGGCGCATCGGCGCCGGGAGCTGGTCTCCTACGCGGCTCAGGCGATCGAGGCCCAGAACCTGGGCGAGGGCATGGTGAGCGCCGAGATGCTGGCGGACCACATGGAGGCCCCGGGGCCGTCGCTGACCCTGGCGGAGCGGGCGCGGGCCGACCGGACGTGGACCTACGGCCACATCGTGGTCGACGAGGCCCAGGAGCTCGGCGCCATGGCGTGGCGGGCCCTGGCCAGGCGGTGCCCGGTGCGGTCCTTCACGGTGGTCGGCGACCTGGCGCAGTACTCGGGGCCGAACGCCCCGGGCTCGTGGGCCGACGTGCTGGCCGCGCTGGGAACGCGGGCGAGCACCGGTGACGCGGCTGGCGCAGGCGCGGGGGG
>ERZ773063.929-NODE-929-length-18133-cov-10.929030_pt1 | contig 18133 bp, 14 predicted proteins | sample MGYA00580625_ERZ773063 | MGnify/ENA primary metagenome ERZ773063 (study PRJEB29015, sample SAMEA2738022) | human oral metagenome | biome: human oral; feature: human-associated habitat; material: dental | place: China | collected 2042 ... | reverse complement strand
AGGTCGAGGAGGAGCACCGAGCAGTAAGACAAGCAGCCTGAAAGACCGCTTTCAGAGCTGTCCGAGACACGCCCAGCAGTCCAGTCCAGATCGCACACCTCGACATCGCCAGCCTGCACCCTGTCACCGCCGAGGAGCTCGACGGCTACCGCAAGGCCAAAGGCCAACTCCTCCAAGTGGGGTACCGCCCTGACCATCGTCGCCGGGGTCGGCCTGGCCTTCATCCCCGGCACCCAGAACCTGGGGGCTGCGCTCATCGCCGGAGCCGTCCTGGGCGGCGGAGCCAACCTCATCGACCAGCTCTGCTCCGGCTACCCCGTCAACGCCGGCGAGCTTCTCATGAGCGGGGCCCTGGGCGCCCTGGGCGGAGGCATCGACTTTGGAGCGGGCAAAGACCTCCAGTGGGCCGCTATGACCAGTCGGTGAAGCCATCATGGTCCGCGCCACCAAGCACGCCAGTATGATTCCTATCGGTCAGCGTCTCGCCCAAGGCGCCGTCGGCTCAGTCTCTGGAGCCGCTACCGGTTCCCTGTCCGGTGCCGCCACCGGGGGCCTGGGCTCCCTGGCCACCGGAGGAGACGTTTGGCAGAGCATCCGCCAAGGCGCCTGGAACGGCGCCAAAGACGGAACCATCTCAGGCTTAGCAGGAGGCTCCCTTGCCAAGCCCACCGTTCAACGTCTCCGGGATAACGGCACCAACCTGGTCGCAGAACACGAATCTCACCCCGACGACGCCACATTGCCGATAGTCGGGCGCGTCACCTCTAAGATCTTCTCCGATCAGAACGGCAACCCCGTCACTGTCAGGTACGGTTGGGAGATAAAGGTTGCCGATGGTACACGCCGGCCGACCGTCATCAACGGACGCCAGTACACCGGGAACGCAATCGACCGCATGCGGGGGCGCGGCATCATGCCAAGCGTCATCGAGGGCACCATAGCACATGGAATATCATGTTCCGGCTACGATGAAAAACTGTATACTACAACAGCAACAAAACACCAGCGCCATACTTAACTCTAATGGCGAGGTAGTGACGGCATCTCACGGAAGGTTACGGCATCAATGATCTCCCCCATGGAACGACTCGCCCGGATTCGCACGGCCTGGGAGCAGCAAAAACTCTCGATCCCAGACCTCTCATCCGGACTCGAAGAGATTTTTTCTGAACTTCGCTGGGACATCAATGAGGAAGCCGCGCAAAAGGCCTTCGAAGCATGGGGCGACATTGAAATAATCACAGCCACACTCTTCGACGAGAACAGGCCCCCCACACCCAAAGAGAAGAGGGATGCCGGTCGTTTCGCAAACGAATTTTTCATCATATTCCGAAATCAAGCCTCAGAAAAAATGAATTATCTTAACAAAATCATGAGACTATCATGAGGTCAAAAGTCGGCAAGCCTCAGCTAATTAAGGAAACATCCAGGATATTTGCCATCCCATAGACATTTTCCGCTCTTCCGAGAACGAGAATCTCACAATCTGCAGAAAGTAAATTTAAAGAGCAAGACACGCGTATCACCTCCCGAAGGATGGGTGTAATTTAACAAAACGGCGTTCTGGGGCAGCTATCGCGGGATCCTTGGCTGGTGCTCGCCGGGGATCGCGTATATGATTGTCTCGTGCAGGTCGACATGACCGATAAGGATGCGGGACATCCTCATCAGGTGGAAGAAGCGTTCGGACGCCCACAAGCTAGTGAGGATGAAGGTTGAGGCCGGACTGTCGATGCCACAGCAGATGTGGGTTACCGTGGGGTCAAAAAAGGTGCTACGATGAGAACAGCAATCTCACGACAACAATCAAGTACGGCAGATAGATCCCCGTTCCAAGTGGGTCCAGCCGGCCGATCGTCATCAACGGAAATCCCTGCTCAGGTCACGCAATCGACCCATGCAGGGGCCTGGCATCATGCCAAGTGCCGTCGAAGACGCCATCGCCAATGGCGCACTATGCCCAATGCCCTGGAAAGATCGCCTTTTACAGCGCAGAGAATCACTCAGCGCGGCGACCAAAGAGTCCGACGTCACGGTCATCATCACCTCCTAAGAAAAGTTCTAACAGCAATGAATTATACCGATATGACGAATCGTCTTTCAGAGACTCGCACCGCATGGAAGCATGACCACCCTTCCCTGCCCGATCTCGCCCTAGAACTCGAAAGAGTTCTAGAGAGGCCTACTACGACCGCGACGAAGAAGTTGCGAATAGGGTAATCCTTCATATTCCCCTATCGTGTCGGGACGGATGCGACCGGGCGAACCGCACCGTAGCGGTGGCGGAGAGGGCGCCCCGCCCTCCATCCATCATGCCGATCCGCACAAAGCAATCACATACCGAATAACCCATCGACACCACCCCCGAACACGCTTTTATCGCACGACGTCCATGACCTCCCTTACTGATGGAGCCAGGAATTCTTTCCCACCGGCCATGGCCTCTTCTTACGGTGCACTCTTTTGTCCAGGAAATTGGTCGGGGCCAGAAGAGCGTCGGTGTCGATGCACAGATGCTCTCCGGCAGCGTGAATGGTGGCGAGGTCCTCCGGGCGCAGGGCGGCGCGGGTATCGCACAGCTGGGTGCACAGGACCATCAGGGCCACCTCCCACTCGCCCGCCCCGATCAGCTCCATGATCGGCACGAAGCCCCAGTAGGCCCGGTGGGAGATCTTGGCAGTCTGGAGCAGCAGACGGCGAGCCTGTCGCTCGTGGGGCGTGTCCGGAAGGAGCACCCTATTGCGCGTCACCGTCTGCCGGTGCTGTCGGCGTAGATCGGCCACGAAGCAAACGGGTCCCTGCTTGCAGTGGGTCCTGATCCAGTACAGGGGTGGCGTGCCGTTGCGCGGCCGAAGCCGCGGTGGGCGTCCTGTGATGCGCATGCGCTCGTCCCGCGTGACCGGCGACCTGAGCATGGTGGAGATGAACGCGTTGGCGTCCTGCTGGCTCCACTGCTCAGGGAAGGCGGTGCTGCGGCACTCCCAGTCGGTCCACACCAGGTACTCCTCAGGAATCGTCTCGTCGGGGCGCCCTAGAAAGCGGAAAAAACCGTCAACGTCAACGCCCAGCCTAAGCCCCAGGTCCCGCAGCGCTTCCAACTCTTCGGGAGAGGGGAGGCTGTCGTGCTCGTCAATCTGCGTACAGACCAGCTCCAGCGCAATCCCGTACTCCCCATAAGCAATCAGGTCAAGCGCAAAGCCCGCGTCTCGCAGAGCCAGCGCCCGGGCCGCAGCCACCCGGTCGATAAGACTGTCTACAGGATCAGCATCTTCCCACACGACATCCACCCTATCACTGCATGCGCACAGCATATTCTGTTTACACCAGTTTTCTCGAAAGGCCGAGTTCATGTGCACCACGGAGGTTTAGAGCGTGGCGCCGCCAGTATGGCCGACACTGAACCGTACCGTATTCCAGGACAGAGGTCGCGAGATATCGACCGATTCACCAGCGAGACCTGCGGTTTGACCCAGAAGATCCGGATGCTCAAGTCGGCCCCCATGGCGGCCCGACCGCTACAGCCACCCGGGACGCGGAGATGGCCGAACCCTCTCGCAGCCTGCAACACCGACTCATCCAGTCCCTCCTTGTCACTAGTCGTGCAGGCCGACCGAGATTTCGCGCCCGGCCTCAGGGGCAGGGCTATCCGCGCCGCCAGCATGAAGCGTCCCGGCGCCTGCGCCCTGGCGGCCGCAAGCAGGCACAGGGCCGAACAGGCGACACACCGAGCAGGTCAGGCCCCGCCTCGCACAGGGCCCAGTCTCACGCCCCGTACACAACCCGGACCGACTAGGAGGAGCACGAGCGACCCAGCCCCCTCCGCCCTTGAAGCTGGGGCGATGACAAGATAGGAAGATGCGAGCGGCACGGCGACTGACCCATTCCTCTGCCACAGGCAGGAAACCTGCCCGAACAGCATCGGGCCCACAGAGGAGGAGATGACTTCACCACCAGTATTCCGCCGTCGCTACTCGGCCGTTTTCGAGAGCCCTTCACTGTATAACCCCGGCGGCCCGTCATTCCTCGACTATCGGGAGCCCGATCCGGCTGATCTGGACCATCTGATCCGCCGGAACGGGGCGGACGACATTGTGATAGTTGAGTTCGCGCCCGCCGCCTGGGTGTCCCAGAGGCTGGCACTCGACGGAGTCCGCATTGACCGGAGTCACAATGGCGTACTTCTCGGGGTCGGAGACCCGAACTGGAACCCGAAACCATTCACCATCGACATCCGCACGGGGGAAGTCGAGAGCGACTTCCCCTTTTCGGGCTAACCGTGAAGAGGTTGTTCTCGGCGATCCGGCGGCGTCGAGCCGGCGGTCAACGCAGGTGCGCCTGGCGACGGCGCGCCGGACAGGCTCTGGCCACTCATACTGCGGGTCCAGGCGTTGATGATGCGGGAGGCCGGACCAGCGTCCGCGCATGGTCCAGTCCCTCGCGGACGGCTGGGCCCACTCCCAGGTCGGAGGCGACCGCGACAAGCTGCTCAAGGCGGGCCTCTGCCCGGCGGATCTGCTCGGGGTCGGAGCGCAGCTCCTCCAGGGCCCGCAGCGCCTCGTGGGACCGAGTCCGGTCTGCGGCGTCGCGGGTGCCGTCATAGGCGACGGCGCCGTCGCGAGCCACAACCGACAGGCGGTGGACGGCGGCGGTGGCCCCGGCGGTCGCCAGGGTGGCCGGAGTCCCGGTGTAACCGGCGTCGTGAGCCTCTTGAGGGGTCCACCTGGCGGCCCCGTCTCGCGCAAGAGACGTCAGGTAGCGGTCCAGGCACCCGATCCAGGAGACGGCCTCTGGCACACCCAGGACGACCAGGTGGGTGATGGCCCCGGCGGAGTGGAACCGCTCGAGCGTGCTCAGGGTCGTTCCGGGACGGCGCAGAGTGCCCTCGACCAGCACGGAGTGCCCGTGCTCGGCGGCCCAGTCCAGGGCCTGTCCCACCAGCCACCCGGAGAGGTCGGCCGTGGCCGCGGGCATCGCCAGCGGGTCGGGGTCGCGCACGAGACGCGCGTAGTCGGGATGGTACTTCCGCAGGTCGTCACCAATGACCGGGGCGAGGTCGTGGTTGGGGTAGAAGGCAGCCCGGACCGCCTCGATCGCACGGGTCTTGCCCGCCCCGGGCTGCGCCCCGACCGACAGGAGGACCTGCGGGTCGGACGGATCGTCAGCAAAAAGATCTGCGAGGGCCTCTTCGCAAATCTGGGCCCGCTCAGTTTCGGGCGGCGTGCTCATGCTGCCGTCGGGTAGGAGGCGGCGCGCTGGGCCTGGTCGAGCTGGCGCCGGATGCGCTCCCAGCGGTCCATGTGCTCGACCATGGCGGTGCGGTCGTTGACGCCGACAGCCCGACGCTCATGATCCAGGTCGCGGATCTGCCTGGTCCAGAATTGCGCGCCTTCCTCGTCGCCAGCGGCTCGTGCCAGGCGGCGCAGAGAGACATACGTACCCGACAGCGCCGTGCCCTGCTCGTAGAAGATGTCGTAGAGAACCGCAATATCCACGTTCTCCCAGTCGACCGGAATCTTTCCCTCGCGGGATGCCTCCTGGTGCGCAGGAGCCTGCTGCGAGACTGCTGTCCGTGTCACGGCGTCTCCTCACCTGCCGGTTTCTGGCTGACCGCCATTATACCGTGCCACACGCCTGCCGCGGGGCCGCCTGCGGGCCGAGACCCCATCCTGGGGCGCGGTGCTGCCGAGACCGGAGCGGCCGCGCATAACGGCACGCGGTCCATCCTCGTCGTCGGCCTTTCCCCGCCCTCCGGCTCGCCGAGGAAGCCGCGGATGAGGCGTTGTACATCTGGGGCGACATCGAGATCATCAATGCGACAATCCTCTCATCGCTTACTACGCTTCTTTGTTCCTTACTGTACGAGGAGAAGAAGCGTAGTAAGGAACAAAGGAGCGTAGTAAGCGTCCCAGGCCGCCCCTGGGACCGGCACCCCAACGCCGCCCGGAGCTGCGCGAGGCGTTCGGCAAGTCCCTGGGCGGCGGCCAGGCGACGCGGAACACCGCCGTCCGGCTCCTCACCGAGCTGGACGGGGTCGGCGCCGACATCGCCGGGGTCTGCGAGCAGGCCACCGAGGCGGCCCTGGCGGAGTCGACGCGCACCGGGAGGGTCAGGATGATCACCATGCGTGACCTGCAGAGGGCCCTCGGCCGGGCCCGGCCCAACTGCGACACATGGTTCTCCAGCGCCCGCAACGTCGTCACCTACGCGAACGACGACGGCGAGTACGACAACCTGCGCCGCTACATGGCCGCGCGCAAGCTCCTATGACGGGCCCCGCGCGGCGGCGTGCCGGAGCATCCCGACGACGACGGCGCCGGCTGCGCGGGCCGCCTGCAGCGGATCGCCCTGCTGCACGAGATGGGGCAGTACGAGCGCGTCGTGGAGGAGGCCGGCCGCCTGTGCGCCGACTTCCTCGACCTGTCGCAGGCGCACCTCGAGCTCGCGCTCGGCCTGTTCGACGTCGGACGCATCGACGAGGCGCGCCGCGAGGCTCGTGAGGCGCTGGCCCTCGACCCCGACGACTGGGCGGCGTTCGCGTCCGCCAAGCTGGCGCCGTCCCGGCGTGAGCGCCGGGACCTCATGCGCCGGGCCGTGGAGCTCGATCCCGGTAACGGTGCGGCCCTGGCCCGGCTCGCCCTGTTCGAGCGTCGCTGCGGCGCCCGGCGCAGGCGGTGCCGCAGGCTGGCCGAGAGGGCGCTCAGTGCGGAGCCCTACAACGCGTCCGTGCACGTGGCCGTCGCCGAGCTGGAGCACAGCATGGAGGACTTCAAGCGGGCACGGGCCCGTGTGAACGAGGCGCTGTCGTTGGAGCCCGATCACGCCGGCGCTCTGGCGCTGCAGGCCGAGCCGGCGAGCAGCACGAGAGAGCGGTCATCCCACGCGGCCCTGAGGCGGTCGACGCTCTTGGTAGCGAGGGGCTGCGCGATTCCGCGGTCTCGCGGCGCGGGCCAAGCGGCGCGGGGAGGTGAAGGCGCGCGGGGGCGCCAGTCTCCCGGGGCGGCGGGGGCTGCGGGCCGGCCGACCGCCTTCGCCGAGATCGGTTCACGGGGACTCGCGGGCACCCGCAGCCGGGCCTCCACCAGACCGCCAGGACTCTCCGGCCCCCAAGACCGACACCGGCCGACATCGCTCCACCGCCCCGACATCACTCGAGACGTCCAGGCGCAGCCCCTGCACGCATAGGCTCGTCCCGCGTCCGACTGCGGTCGCCGAAAGCCTGGTTACTCCTCGTTCTTCCTGGAGCGGACCCAGCGGTCGCCTCGTTTGACGTATCAGGTGCCGTCCGGAAGGGTGCTCGTGCTCTCGCGGGGAGGCTCGCGGCGCGCCCCCTTGTTCTCCAGGCCCAGCCGCTCCGTCTCGCGGTCGAACGCCTTCTGGAGCTCCTTGAGAACGAATGATCCGCGGTACTCGCCGGCGGCGTAGGCGCGCACGAGCGACTCGGCCGTGGAGTGGGCCCGCATGTAGTCGACGAGCATATGGGCGAAGCGAGTGAGCAGCTCGCGCCGCTCCTCGTCCCCCAGCCGCTCCCACCCCAGGTCCTCCAGCAGCTCGACGTCTACGTCCGGGCCGATCTCCCAGCTGGACAAGAAGGAGTATAGTGGGTAGTCGTCGCTCTTCAGCGTCGCCGGCGTCTCAAAACCGGGGGCGAGCGGAGCGCACATCAGGTCGAAGCCGATCCGACTGCCGTACGGAAGCTTGTCGATATGGAAGGCCCACGTCACCTCCTCCCCGGTCCAGTACCACCAGTACCGACGCTTCCTCATGCCCGCCGCCTTCAAGGTCGGCGCCAGGTGCGCAACCACATCCTCGCGAGTCAGTGTCATGCTGCCTTTCCAATCGTCTCGAACGGTCTTTCCCCGGCCGTGGGGAGGAGGCCGGTGCCGGATCTTCCGGCAGCCCAATTGAGAGTTGTTCATGGGTGTACGTGAATGTAATTCCGGGGGTGGCTGTGAGGGTTCCGGGAGGATTCTAAGGACCGCAGACGTGCGGGCTCGCGTCGTCCTGCTTGGCCGGTCAGGCTGCCGGGTGCAGGAACGCGTCGAGGGCCTGGCGGATCACGGCGCTGGGTGTCATGCCGTGAGCGGTGGCGTAGTCGTCGAGCGCGGTGTTGGTGCGCTCGGGCAGGCGGACCTGCCTGCGGGCCGAGGCGCCCTTCCCGGTGGCGTGGGTGCTGCCGAGGCTGGGGCGGCCGCGCATGATGGCGCGCAGCTCGTCCTCGTCGGCGATCTCTTCCCCGCCCTCGGGCTCACCGACGACAGGCAGGGCGCCCGCCGCGGCGAGGGCGTCGAGCTCGGCGTCCGTGGTGCTGTCAGTGAGCCGGGTACCGGTGCTGGTTGTCATCTCTTTCATTCCTCCCAGTGGGCGTGGCCCAGGGCGTACAGGAGCCAGCGCCACCTGTCGGTCAGCTCCATGGCGTGGAAGACCTCGAGACGCCCGTCGGGCCGCATGGCGACGCCGACCTCGAGGAATGTGCGGGACATCTCGTGAGGGCGGCCGACGAACATGTGACGTTCCTGGGGCGCCCTCCGACCCGCTGCCTGTTGATCGGGTGGTAGATCGCGTACTCGATGTCAGCACGCGGGATGTTGTGCTTGTCGGCGCTCTCGGTGAAGTGGATGGTTATGCCTTTATTGTAATACAGAATCGGGGTGGCATCCACCCACGACGGTAAGAGGCAAGAGTGCCGCTGAGAGTCTGCGGCTCGGGGCGAACGTGTCGGTGGGCAGAGCGTCCCGCCCGCCGGGCTCGTACCGGCCCAGTCCTACCAGGCGTCGCGCACGTTGCGGGCGAGGGTCACCGCTCGGGCCACTAGCGTCCTCACGCAACGCGGTCGGGTGGCCGGTGCGCGCCTCGTCGAGGCGCTCACGGGTGCTCCGCCCGGCCGACGTCGACTCCACTGATTCCCTCACGGGCACGAGCCATGTCACGAGGACGCTCGAGGACTCCGCGCAGTTCGGGCCGTAGGCCGAGTTCGCTCCCGCCGCCTTCGACACCACCGGCCACTCGACACCCGACTTCCTCAACCATCTCGAGGGCGGTGACCCGCTGCCGCCAGCGCGCACCATTACCCGCCGCGGACGGATCAAGCCCTTGCCATTGAGCTCGACGATCCTCAACTCGCATCTTCCCTCTCAGCGCCGTCAGCAAGGACCTCAGTGATGACTGCCACGGCGACGACGCGACGCCGCTCCCGGATCACCAGCTGGCGCCCCTCCCACAGGCACGGCAGGACGGACTCACGCGCCAGGAAGTCCATCTTGACCCGCCAGATCGTGTCCGAGACGCGCTCGACCGGCTCAAGCCCAACGGTCAGCGGAGCGCCGAGCTCCTCTCTACAGCCGGGATGATGCCGCATGTCCTCTTGAAGAAGCTCGCCGGCCGAGGCGTAGGGCCACCCTGGTGGGCCGCTGCGCCTTCCCCCGGCCTGCGCAGAAATCCATTCCACCACGCCCAGGGCCGCAGGTTCGTCGATCGACACCACCGAGTATCTCTTCTCCAGATCTTTCTGATCCGCGGTTGCCGGATCGACGGGCCATCTGGACCCGACGAATACGCCCCTCGGGGAAAACCTCCCGAATCCGCGCCCGTGCGACAAGCCTGGCCCCCTCCACCACGGCCATGAAACGTCCGATCCGAAGGTGCGGACGCACCCTGTCGGGCTCCAGAAAGTCGGCCTTGGCGACCCAGGAGGGGCCCTCCCCAGAGACCTTCTGGAGGAGTATGGATACATAATCTCCCTCACCGGCGTCAAGCGCCGCCTCATCCTCCTCGAACGGCAGCCGACAGGCCGGAATGTACACGCCGTAATCGGGCCCGCCGGAAACCTGTGGAGGACCGTTGCACCTGCCGCCCTCCTCCGCCGAGAGCCAGCTGATTTCAACGATCGCCATGGGATCATCGAGATTCTTGACCATGTCGAAACCGTACTCCCCCTCGGCTCCCGGGCTGCGCGGGGCGAGAGTGCGGCGCAGCCCGGGCACGCGGCGCGCGCGGCTGCGGCCGCCGGCACCGGTTGCGCTCGGTCTGCGCGGGTGCGCGGCCGAGCGCGCGCGGCTGCGGCAATCTCGGGTGGGGTCGTAACGCGAAGCGGCATGCGGCCCGAGTACACGGCCCGGGCGCGCACGCAGTTACGACGCCGGATGGCCGGAGCCCGAGTGGACGGACGCTGCTCCGACGTCGCGGGGTGTCCCACAGCCTCTAGCCGCTCGGGCCCCGGTGGCCGGGCACTACGGCCGCCGGGGGCGACGTCGTCCTGGACGGTGAGTGTCCGGGGTCTGGAGAGGCTTGGCGCCGTCGTTGCCTAACCCGGGTCAACAACCTTATCGCGAACTCAATTTATTCGACTGGCTTGCCTGCACGATTCACAGGAACTGTCATTCGTGTGGTGTCGCAGAACCCGATTCCGATGAATAAGGGTACGCAAGTCGGTCCTTTATGTGGCAGGCCGGAATCATCGGCGTCGCCGTTGTCTGCACAGACTGTCTCCACAAGCTGTCATGTCGGCGGAAGGCTTCTGAAAGGCTTCCGGAGGGGTTCCATATAGAGTGGGTCCCGGGTCCGATCACTGCATTCGGCGCGATTCGGGGCGCCTGTCGTTAAGGAGGCGTCATGCCGCAGGGCTCGGACCAGGTCGGCCCTCTGGTGGGTATTGACGAGGATGTTCCCTATAGTGCGGCGGACGCGAACGCGCTGGTGGCGGCGTGCCGTGCGAGCGCGACACTGATCGAGGGGCAGGCGAGCACGCGCGCCTCGGCGGTGTCGACGGCCGAGACCGACTTCGAGGGCTATTTCTCGCGGGTGTTCGCCGACAACGCGAGGGTGCAGGTGGCGGACGCGACGAACCTGGTGACGGCCCTGCGCGACGTGGCCACCAAGGTCGATGCGCTGACCGAGGAGGCCCGCAAGGAGCAGGAGCGCCGCGAGACGGGACGGAGGTGGAAGCGCAACCACGACAACAAGAACTGGGCCGAGAAGACCTGGGACGCGGTCTTCCACACCGATCCCGTGCCGATCGGCCCGGAGGCGAAGCCGCTGCCGGAGACGGTCCCGGAGCCGGTGGTGGGGGTGCGCGAGGCGCCCGAGCCGGGGAGCACGTCGGGGCAGACGTCGGGGACGAGCTCGGCGGCGCCGGCGGACCTGCGCTCGTTCGCCACCACGTCGCAGGCGGCCAATGACGAGCTGGCGGGGGACCCCGCCGCGCTGCGGGGGAAGTACGAGACGTTCGAGGCGACGTGCACGTGGGGAACGGTGTACGCCTCCGGAGTCTTCAAGGCCTATGACACGTACCTGACTAATAACGTCAACGATGTGACGTGGGCGAACACGGTGGCCGAGGCCTTCGAGGCCGTCGGCGGCGGAGAGGACATCTCCACGGTCGCCGACGCCGCGATCCAGGCGTCTTTGGAGGCGGCCGGGGTCACGATCTGTCGCTCGCAGATCGAGATCGACCCGGCGATGGTGCAGGGCGGCCAGATCACCTCCGGGTATGCGGACGACCCGGTGAACACGCTGACCGGCAGCTTCGTGGAGCCGGAGATCGACCTGGCCTTCACCGGCGGGTCCGGGGCCCTGGCGCTGATCCGCGTGTACAACTCCTCGGCGCGGGAGCCGGGCGCGTTCGGGCCCGGGTGGGCCAGCGCCCTGGACAGTCGCATCGAGCTCGACGACGAGGCCGCCCGGTGGGTGCAGGCCGACGGGGCGGTGGCGGTGTTCCCCCGCGCCGGGCAGGGGTGGGAGCGCGCCACGGGCGAGAGCCGGTGGCTGGAGCGCGAGGACGCCGACGACGGCGAGCGCCTGGTGGTCAGCGACAACGCCGGCGGCCGGTGGGTGTTCACCGCCTCGGGCGTACTCGTCTCCGACTCCCGCGGCGAGGGCACCGGCGTGGCCTATGTGCGCGATGAGGGCCGCGTGGTGCGGATGGAGCACGAGCGCGGCCGGTCGATCCACCTGGTGTGGGACGGGCCGCGCGTGGTGGCGGCCGAGACCTCCGACGGGCGCCGCGTCAGCTACGTCTACGACGAGGCCGGGCGCCTGACGGGCGTGCAGGCGCCCAAGGGGTCGCGCGGCTACGAGTGGGGCGAGGCGGGCCTGATCGTCCGGGTTACCGACGCCGACGGCGTCGTCGAGGCGGACAACACCTACGACGAGGCAGGGCGGGTGCGCACCCAGCGGTCGGCCTTCGGACGCACGACCCGCTACTCCTACCTGCCGGGCCGGGTCACCCAGGTCGCCGACGTCAACGGAGAGCGCTCCAACGTCTGGACCTATGACCGGCGCGGCCGCCTGATCGGCGTGGTGGACGCCCACGGCAAGCGTCAGTCGGCGGCCTGGGACCGGTGGGGCAACCAGGTCGTGGCCACCGACCGCGACGGCGGACGCACCGTGCGCACCTTCGACGAGCGCGGCCACATGCTCATCGAGCGCACCCCCACAGGAATGCGCACCACCAGCACCTGGGACGACCAGGATCGCCTGACCCAGGTGCGGGTCACTGTTTCTAAGGACAGTGACGAGTGCGTCACCCGTTTCGAGTATGACGGAACGGACCGCCACCCGAGGAGGATTATCGATCCCGAGGGTGGGACCACCGCCGTTGAGTGGGACAGGAATCTTCTTGTCGGGATTACGGACCCCACTGGGCGCCGTACCACCATGGAGTACGACTCTTTTGGCGATATCGTTTCTGTGACTAACGGCGCTGGTGAGTGCGCCCGCCTGGAACGCGACGAGGCCGGCCGCGTGACGGCCTCGGTCTCTCCGGCCGGGCGGATTACCCGTTACGAGTACGACGCCGGGGGAGCGTGCGTGCGGCGCATCGACCCCGACGGGGCGGTGTGGGGCTACGAGTTCTCCGAGGCCGGCCGCCTTCGCGCCACGATCGACCCGCTAGGGGGCAGAGTCGAGACTGTTCATGATGAGTCCGGCGCTGATACCGAGACCATCGACCAACTGGGACGTCGTCTAACCAAGGAGATCGACGACCTTGGCAATACAGCGTCCGTCTCCCTGCCGGATGAGAGCCGCTGGGAATTCACCCACGACGCCTTGTCCCGTTTGACCCAGGTCACCGACGCTTCAGGGGCGAGGTGGTCCTTGGAGCATGATGCTGTTGGTCATATCGTTGCCGGTACCGACCCCACGGGGGTGCGGCGCACGGCAGCGATTGGTACGGCCGGGTTCGGCGAGTCCCTCACCGACGGTGAGGCGACATGGTCGGAGAAGCATGATCCGTTGGGCAGACTGATTGCTGAGGCTGGTCCAGACGGCAGGGAAACCACCTACAGGTACGACCGCTGCGGGCGCGTCATCGAGACGGTGGACCCCGATGGCGGGGTCACCACTTTCAGCCGCGACGAGGCGGGGCGTGTGCTTACCGTGACCATGGCGTCCGGAGCGTCTTACAGCTACGAGTACGACGCCGCCGGGCGCTGGTGCGCGTCCGTATCTACCGGTGGTGCGCGTTTCGAACTCGCCTACGACGCTGACGGCAATATCGTCACAGAATCGTGGCCGACCGGCGAGGTGGTCACCACGGAACGCGACGCCTGCGGACGCCCGGTGCGCAGGGTCGAGCCCGGTTCTGGAGTCACAACTCTTGCCTATGACAAGGCGGGGCGTGTTGTTCGTGTGCGCGACCCGTACTACGGGGCCCGCAAATATGCTTATGACACCGCTGGGCAGGTTGTTGCGGTAACTAATGCGCTCGGCGGGGTCACCCGGTTCGAGTACGATGCGAATGCTCGTCCGTACCGCACAATCGACCCTGCGGGCGGGGTCACCACGCGGTCTTTCGACGGCATGGGCAGGGTCACGTCTTTGACGGATCCGCTGGGCCGGACCAGCCGTTACTTCTATGACGGTGCTGGGCGCGTGACGCGCACGGTGGATGCCGCCCGGGTCGAGCGGACTTTTACTTACGACTGTGCAGGCAGGATCGCCACCGAGAGCCTCGGTGGGACGCTACGCCGCAGTTATGCCTTCAATCCGGCAGTCGCGACCATGCAGGTCGACGAGCGTGACGGGGACGGGGGTGAGTCCTGGCAGTGGTGGTGGGACTGGCGCGGCGAGATGATCCACGCTCGTCAGGGTTCATTGCACACAACCTATGAGCACGATGCTGATGGCCGCGTGACGCGCATGGTGCGTCCTGACGGGGAGGCCACTGTCTATGAATATGACCGGGAGGGGCGGGTCAGCGCGTTCGCCCAGGACGGGATTGGGCGCGTCAGCATCGAGCGGGACTGTCTCGGCCGCGCCGTGTCCGCGCTCGGGGACGGGATCCGCATCACGTGGGAGTGGGAGAACGGGTTTCTCGTCCGTCAGGTGGTCCACCAGGAGGGTCGAGCCACAACCGTCACGTTCGTGCGTGACCAGGACGGGCGGATTCTCTCTCGCGCGGTGGACGGCGAGACGACCTTCTACAAGTACGACGCCGGTGGCCAGCTCACGAGCGTGACCACACCGTCCGGTGAGGTGTACACGTACGCGTGGGATGCTCTGGGGCGCATGACCAAGGAGGACGGCCCCGGCGGGGTGCGTTGCTACCAGCATGATGCCGCCGGTCAGCTCGTGCGGGTCCGCGCGGGCGAGGAGGAGGTGAGCTTCACATATGACGCGCTGGGCAGGCGCACCGGCGAGCGAGGACCGGGCGGGCGGCGTTGCTATGCCTGGGACGCGGAGGATCATCTGGTCAAGGTCACTACCTTGGTCAAGCGCGGCGATCGCCTTGAGGTCGGGGATGAATGGAACCTGGAGTGGGGCGCGAGTGGTGACCTGACACGAATCAACTCCACCGCTCTCGCATGGGACCAGGCCAGTGGCCTGCCTGTACCGATCAGTGCTGGCGAGGTCGCGGTAAGCGTAGCCGCAGGGGTGACTGCTGCGACAGGCGCAGCGGCCGAGGGGCGAGAGGAGTCCCGCATCACCTCCACGTGGCTGAAGACGGATACCGATCCGTGGGCTGGTTCGCAGCCGCTGATGGGTGTGGGCGAGGGGGTCTCAGTCACCTCGCGGGCCACCCTCGCCTTCGACGGCCTCGAGGTCATGGGAGCGCGAGTCTACGATCCGATGACGAGCTCGTTCTTGTCGACCGATCCGTTGCTGGCGCCGCCGGAGGCCGCGTGGGCGGGCAACGCGTACTCATATGCGGGCAATAATCCGATTGGCTTCTCAGACCCGACGGGCCTCGCCCCGGTCTCGGATGCGCAGCTGCAGGCCTACTCCGAGGCCCACAGCGGCGCGCTCTCACAGGCGTGGAACGCGACTACGTCCTGGGTGAAGGACAACTGGCAGTATGTTGCTGCCGCTGCTGTTGTGACCGCGGGCGTGGTGATGTGCGCCACCGGCGTGGGCGCGGGGGTGGGAGCCGCGATTCTCGTCGGCGCTGCAGCCTCTGGCGCGTTCTCCGCGGGCTCGCAGTACCTGACAACGGGGACCATTGACCCCAGGAAGATGGCCACTGACATCGCAATCGGTGGGGCGACCGGCCCTATCGGCGGCGGCGTGGGATCCGCCGTGGGCTCTGCGCTCGGGCGTACCGCCCTGTGCCAGGCGGGACGCAATATCCTCAGCGGTGTCGCCTCAGGCGCCGCCGAGGGCGGTGTATCCGGTGGCTTGACCTATCTGGCCGGCGATGGCCCTCACACGGTGAGCGGGCTGGCGGCCAACACGCTGGGCGGTGCGGGCACGGGCGGACTGTGCGGCGGGGGCGGCGCCGCTATCGCGAACAAGCTGAACGGCGTGACCGGGTGGGCCTGTTTCGCTGCGGACACCCCTGTGGTCATGAGTGACGGATCCACGAAGGCGATCGCCGAGGTTGAGGTCGGGGACCTGGTCCTGGCGCACAACCCGCACACGGGGGCCGACGAGGCCCGCGAGGTGCTGGAGACCCCCGTCCATGAGGGCTCTGAGACGTGGAGGGTCGCGACCGCCGACGGCGGCGCCGTCACCACGACCGAGACGCACCGCTTCTGGGTCCAGGGGCAGGGCTGGACCAAGGCCTGCGACCTTGAGCCGGGGAACCGCCTACGCGGCATCAACGGTAAGGCAGAGGGCATTGTCGCGCAGGTCGGTCCCACGGGCGAGACGGCCACCGTCCACAACCTCACCGTCCACGGCCTGACCAGCTACTATGTGGCTACCAGCACCGGGACGACCGTCCTGGTGCACAACGAGTACACGCGCAACGCGCTCGGTCAGTTCACGAAGGAGGCCGGCGGCGAGTCCGCCGACACGGCCGCGGACCGAAGAATTCACGGCAAATACCCTCGCGTGGTGAAGGCTCTATTCCCGGGAAACTGGGAATTTAATAGGGGGATACAGGGGAGTCGCGGAGGTCTCCGCCCCGATGCGATAAACTACGATGAGCGCTTTGTGCGCGAGCTCAAGCCGGACAGTAAATCCGGTATCTACGACGGGAAGAAACAGATTCAGAAGTATCTTGATTATTTGAACGGCAGAGTTGAGGAGGGGGAAAAGAAGTGGGTCGGAGAAGTTGACTACTACAAAAAAGACTGACCCGATCGGAGGACTCGCATGACACTGACTCGCGAGGATGTGGTTGCGCACCTGGCGCCGACCTTGAAGGCGGCGGGCATGAGGAAGCGTCGGTACTGGTGGTACTGGACCGGGGAGGAGGTGACGTGGGCCTTCCATATCGACAAGCTTCCGTACGGCAGTCGGATCGGCTTCGACCTGATGTGCGCTCCGCTCGCCCCCGGTTTTGAGACGCCGGCGACGCTGAAGAGCGACGACTACCCATTGGCCCCGTTCCTGGCGAACTGGGAGATCGGCCCGGACGTAGACGTGGGGATGCTGGAGGACATGGGATGGGAGCGGCTGGGGGACGAGGAGCGGCGCGAGCTGCTCACGCGCTTCGCCCATATGCTCATCGACTACATGCGCACCCACTCCACGGCCGAGTCGCTCGTGCGCGCCTACGCCGCCGGCGAGTACCGCGGATCATTCGTTCTCAAGGAGCTCCAGAAGGCGTTCGACCGCGAGACGGAGCGGCTGGGCCTGGAGAACAAGGGGGCGCGCCGCGAGCCTCCCCGCGAGAGCACGAGCACCCTTCCGGACGGCACCTGATACGTCAAACGAGGCGACCGCTGGGTCCGCTCCAAGAAGAACGAGGAGAAACCGGAGGAACCAGAGGGATAACCGTCCCCTGGGAGGCCTCGAAGGAGCGTTGCCGGGCCATCCGGAGCTGAGGTGCGTGGTGTTTCTGGGGCAGTGGTGGAGTCGTATTCGGGAGGTGAGGCGGGATCGGCTCGTGGCTGCGCGGGTGGCGGGGGGCTGAGACTCCACGGCACCTACGGGTACCGAAGGGTGCAGTGCCGCCCTGCAGCGGCGCGGTGTCAGCGCCCACCTCGAGGAGGTCCGCCTCCTGATAGGCGCCCCGACCGCCAGGCCGCGCGAGCCCCAGGCCAAACCTAGTCCGGCGCGACCTCAACGACTGCGTGGACGCTCCCGGTGGCGGGCTCATTGACTACGGGAAGATCGACGGCCTCGACCGGCGCAGCGGCATCGACGCCTGCCTCACGCCCAAGATACTGAACACCGGCACAAAAGCATCAGGGAGAACTGCACCCCCCGGGATACCTTGGGCGAGACGGCGGGCACGCAAAAGGGCATTTACTAGTTAAATTGCTCGGCGGATCTGGAGACATGGGCAGCAATCTGGTGACCCTGTTCCAGAATCCGGTCAGCCACCCCATTATGAGCGGTGTCGAGCGCACCGTCGGAGACTGGCTGAGGGCCGGAGACGATGTGCTGTACTCCGCCACGCCCCATTACGCGGATCAAATCCGATACCCTATAAAATGATTATCTCCGCCGAGAGCAGCAGCGGCCAGACCTTCCTCGAGACCGTCCTCAACAAGATGTAGTATTAGGAGCGCATCATGAGCAACGACAAGACGGACCTCCTGACTCGGATCGCGCCACCACCGGCGTATCCCCGCGCCAGCACCGCCGCACCCGACGGCGGCATCACCTGGCCCGAGGACCTCGCCCACCTGTATTCCGTCTACGGCACAGGGTCCTTCGACATCTTCATATCGATACTCGCTAACAAAAAGGGAGAACCCTACATCAGCTCCGCTGTCGCGACACGGAAATTTCTCGAGGCGCTGGA
>ERZ773063.927-NODE-927-length-18147-cov-3.590758_pt1 | contig 18147 bp, 26 predicted proteins | sample MGYA00580625_ERZ773063 | MGnify/ENA primary metagenome ERZ773063 (study PRJEB29015, sample SAMEA2738022) | human oral metagenome | biome: human oral; feature: human-associated habitat; material: dental | place: China | collected 2042 ... | reverse complement strand
ATATTATAATATAGTAGTTTTAATTATAGTTTATATATGTTAAAATTGTATTGAAACTAAAAAATGGGAGAAAAGAATGTTTAAATTTAAATTTGATAAAAAGACTAAAGAACAAAAAGATATGGAAAAACAAGGTAAAAAATTAGAAAAAGAATATAAGAAGAGATATGGTCATGGAATTATAACAAAGATTATAGCACTTATACTTATACTTGCAATGCTTATTCCAACAGTTATAGAAATAATTCCATATTTAATACGTTAAAAAATATATGAAAAAAGGGAGAAATAGATGGGAAATCAATGGGTTGATTTAGTTCCTAGAAATACACTTTTAGAATATTATAAGACAATTATAACAAGCAATAATGGCTTTTTAATATCTATGGCAATTATAGATATTATATTAGTAGTGACACTTCGGAGTATTAATATTAAAAACAATAAAAAATACAAGAGTATTACAACTTCTTAAAGGGATAGCATTACTTTTGGTTATAAATATAATAAGTGATGTGATGAAATTACCAATTATACATAGATTATTATCATCAATATCAACATATGGTATATTAGTACTTGTTATAATATTTCAACCAGAACTTAGAAAAATGCTTGAACAGATTGCAACAAGTAAGGTTATAAAATATTTAGGAATATCACAAAATGAAGATGAAAAATTGATGAAAGAAAATATATACAAAGTTGCAATGGCAGCATCATCACTTGCACAATTAAAAGTTGGAGCACTTATAGTTTTTGAAAAAGATATTAAGTTAAAAGAAATAATAGATAATGGAATAAGAATTAATGCAGATGTATCTGTACAACTTTTAAAAAATATCTTTGAAAAAGATACACCACTTCATGATGGTGCGGTTATAATAAGTGAAGGAAGGGTGATGTCAGCATGTTCAATATTACCACTTGCAGTAGATAATAATATTAATAAAGCATTTGGTACAAGACATAGAGCAGCACTTGGAATTTCAAAAAATAGTGATGCAATAGCAGTTGTAGTGTCTGAAGAAACAGGAAAAATTTCAGTTGCAAGAAATAATATATTAAAAGTTGATATTAAAGAAGAGGGACTTAAAAAGTTATTGCTTAAATATCTTTTAAATATTGATATGGAAAAAGAAGCAAGAGATAATGATAATATAATATTAAGAAAGATGAAAAGAGTTAAAGAAAAGTTTAGGAAAAAAGAAAAAAAGGAAGCTAATAATAAGTAGTGGATAATAAAAGGAAAAGATATGAAAGAAAATAAGAAAAATACCAAAAGCCTTATAATATATTTAATTATATTTGCTTTTGTTGTTGCAGTATCGATAAATGCTATAATTAATCAAGAAAGTAAAAAACAAGAAATAAAAATGCAAATAAGTCAATATGAAGATGAGTTAGAAAAATTAAAATCAGAAAAAGAAGAACTTATAGAACAAAAGGAAAAGATAAATACAGATAAATATATTGAAAATGTGGCGAGAAATAAGCTTGATATGTTTTTGCCAAATGAAAAGGTATATGTACATTCAAGATGGTAAAATAAAAAAGGATGGTTAATATTTAATATTGATCATTCTTTTTTATTTGTTAAATATAATATATTTTGCTTTTAACTTGCTTTATGTAATGAAACTTGAAAAAAAAATATAAAACATATATTATATATGATATAGATATGGAGGAAAGATGCAAAGATGGACAGATAGAGGTGCCGCGATAATAGCACAAGGTGATAATATAATACTAATGAGAAGAGAAAGAGGATTTCGGTAAGAATAAGCAGATATATTATACAATACCAGGTGGTGGTAGAGAAGAAGGAGAAAAGATCGAAGAAACTGCTATAAGAGAAATAAAAGAAGAACTTGGAATTGATATAAAAATTAAGAAATTAATGTATAAACTTAATACATATATGAGAATGCAATATGTTTTTTTAGGTGAGTATGTATCTCGGAATACTTCGGAACTGGAGAAGGTGAAGAATATGAAGAAGAAAACTATAAAAAATATGGAAAATACATACCACAAGTAGTAAGCTTTGAAAAATTAAAAAAAATTAAGCTTGTTCCAGAAACTTTAAAAAAAGAAATTATTAGAGATTACTTATATATAATAGGTAAAAGTAAAAAGAAATATACTTTAAAAATACTTCAAGAAGAAAGTAAGAAGAGAATACAAAATAGAAAATATTTAAGAAAAGAAGAAACAGGTAATATTAATAATAGGAAAAATGCATCAAATAAAGCCTTAATATCAAACAAGAAAAGAGATTTCTTAAAAAATGATATAACTCTTGATGAGAAGAATAAATTAAAAAGAGTGATAAAAAAACAAGAATCATATAAGGAAAAAAGAGAAAAGTTAAATAAGGAAACAAAAGATAAAAGTATTAGAAATACTAATAACAAAAGAAAGAATAATTATATAAGTAAAAGTAAAAATAATAATAAAATCAAAGATGAAAATAAAAATAAAAATGAAAAAAGAGAATTTGTAGAAAAGAGAAAATTAAAAAATAGAGAAAATATAAAGAAAAGAAATAATAAAATTAAGAAAAAGAATGTTACAAAAAAATAAAAAAATATTAAATAAAATTAAAAAATGTTAAAAAATATTGAAAAACAGGAAAAAGGCATATAATATGTAGGAAACATATATATGATATTTGTATATGAGAATAATATCAGGAGAGTTTAAAGGTATAAATTTAAGCAGTATAAAAAGCAGTAATACAAGACCAACACTTGATAGGGTTAAAGAATCTATATTTAGTACTATTGAGTCACTTATAGATATAGAAAATACAAATGTTTTAGATCTATATTCAGGCAGTCGGATCTATAGGACTTGAGTTTATTAGTAGAGGAGCAAAAAAGTGTGTTTTTGTTGATAATTCTAAAGAAGCTATAGATAAAATAAAAGAAAATATTTTAAAGGTGGGAGAGCTTGAAAGATCAAGATATGAAATATATCAAAAAAAGTCTGATATACTTTTAAAAAAATTTACAGAAGATAATGGAAAATATAGATTTGATATAATCTATTTAGACCCACCATATAAAAAAGATGAATCAAATGAGATACTATATATATTAGAAAACAAAATATTAGAAGAAAACTCTTTAATTGTTTATGAAACAGATAATGAGGAATATATTGAAAATGTTAGGAAATTAGAAGAAAAAGGAATATTAGAAATTTTAAAAATAAAAAAATATGGAAGACCTAGCATTATATATATAACAGGAAGGTGAGAATAATGGAAGTTTTAGGGCTTTTGGAAACATTAGAGGATATAATTAGAGAAGCAAAAGAAGTACCTCTTTTAAAAAAAGCAATGATTAATCAAGATGAACTGCTAGATATAGTAGAAGAGATAAAATTAAAAATACCAGAAGATATTAAACAAGCAAAATGGATTACAGAAGAACGTACAAGGATACTTCAAGAAGCTAAAAAAGAGGCAGAAGATGTAGTAAAAGAAGCAGAAAAAAGAATAATTCAGATGGTTGATGAACATGAAATAACAAGACAGGCAGAAGAAAAAAGTTTTCAAATTATAGATGATGCGAAAATACAAGCAAGAGAAATAAGTGAAGGAACTAAAGAATATGCAGATAATAAATTATCAGAAGCAGAAAAATCAGTTCTAGATATTTTAAGTAAAGTACAAATGCAAGAAGAAATGCTTGCAAATATGTTAGAAAAATTAAAAGATGATAGAAGAGGATTAAAAAGATAGGAGAGAAGATGGCAAGGAAAAGAGCAAAAAATACATCATCAAAACAAAGCTCTGCATCTAATGCTAAAGGTAGTGTAAGTAAAGTAGATTTAACACTTATGGTATTGATATTATTTACATTAGTAATTTCTATTGTAATATATGGGAAAGGTGGAGATTTACATAGAATATTAGATCCAGTTATATCAGGAATATTTGGTCCAATAAAGTATATAATACCTGTGGGCTCTTTTTTGCTTTGTGTATCAATATTTAAAGAAGATAAGAAAAAACATTTTAATAGTATTTTAAAATATTCTATAATTATAATATTAATAGCATCATTATTTTCAATGTATCATATAGGAAAAGGTGATATACCTACAAATGGAAAGTTTCAAAATATTCTTGACATAGGTTATAGACTTCGGTGCTAGTGATAAAGGTGGTGGAATGATAGGAACTGCAGTTTCATCATCACTTGTGTCACTTTTAGGTGTAGTTGGTGCTACACTTGTTATATTAGTACTTATTCTTTGGATGTCTGTTATAATATTAAAAGTAAGTATTGTAGATATGCTTAGCAAACTTATAAATGATTATAAACTTGAAAAAGAAAAACACCAAACAGAAATGAGATTATTAAGAGAACAAAGAGAAAAAGAAGTTGAAAAAATTACAGAACCACCTAAATATGTTCAAAAAACATCACAACTTAAATATTCAGAAAATGGTGAGATTAGAGAAGAAAGACTATATAACAAAAAAGGAACAGGCTTTTGGGGATTATTTGCACCTAAAAAGGAAATACCTAAAAATGATGTTAGATATTCTAATGATGGACTTAATGTTATTGATTTTTCAGGAGGATCAGAAGAAAAGAAATATATAGATAAAAATATTGATAAAGATAGAAGAAAAGAATTAGATAATAGAAATATTAAAAAAGAATCAGATGAGCCAGAAAGATATGAATATAAGGGAAGTGAAAATAAAGACAATGAAGAAAATGTAGAAAGAATAGGAAATGCGGTATTTAGAGAAAAAGAAAAAGAATCTCAACCTAAAACAGAAGAAGTAATGGAACTTGATGCAGATGATATTGTATATGAAGATTATGAATATGAATATCCACCAATAGAATTATTAAATGAAGGAAAGAAAACATCTGCAAAAGCTTCTAAACAAATGATAGAAGATACAGCAAATGCACTTCAAAAAACATTATATTCATTTGGTGTTTCTGCAAAAGTAATGGATGTATCTGTGGGACCTGCAATTGCAAGATATGAATTAAAACCTGCACAAGGGGTTAAGGTAAGTAAGATTGCTAATTTAGCAGATGATATAGCACTTAATTTAGCAGCAGAAACTATAAGAATAGAAGCACCAATACCAGGAAAACAAGCAGTAGGAATAGAAGTACCAAATGAAAAAAGAGAAGCTGTAATGTTAAGAGAAGTTATTGAATCTAGAGAATTTGAAGAATCAAATTCAAAAATATCATTTGCACTTCGGAAAAGGTGTTGGTGGAAATAGTGTAATTGCAGATATCTATAAGATGCCACATTTACTTGTAGCAGGAAGTACAGGATCAGGGAAATCTGTATGTGTAAATTCAATAATAACAAGTATATTATATAAATCAGATCCAAATGAAGTTAAATTTTTAATGGTAGATCCAAAAGTTGTAGAACTTTCAATATATAATCAAATACCACATCTTTTAATACCAGTTATAACAGAACCAATTAAAGCAGCAGCAGCACTTAAATGGGCAGTTTCAGAAATGATAAAAAGATATAATAAGTTTGCAAAAGAAAGAGTTAAAGATATTGAAGGATATAATAGAAAACAAGAAAAAGAAAAAAGAATGCCTAAAATAGTAATTCTTATAGATGAGCTTGCAGATCTTATGATGGTAGCAGCGAAAGAAGTTGAAGATTCTATATGTAGATTAGCACAAATGGGAAGAGCATCTCGGAATGCATCTTGTTATAGCAACACAAAGACCTTCTGTTGATGTAATTACAGGACTTATAAAAGCAAATATACCATCAAGGATAGCATTTGCGGTTTCATCAGGTGTTGACTCAAGAACAATTTTAGATAGTGTTGGAGCAGAAAAACTTTTAGGAAAAGGTGATATGTTATATGCACCAATAGGTTCAACAAAACCTATTAGAGTTCAAGGAGCATTTATATCAGAAGAAGAAATAACAAGAATTGTAGACTATATTAAGAGAAAAGATGTTTCAGAAACATCTGAAATGATTGAAAGAGAAATTGAAAGCTCATTAAACCACAATGATGATAAAAAAGGTGGGTATACTGAAGATGAAGAAGAAAGAGATCCAATATTAATTGAAGCTATAGAAAGATGTATAAATGATAAAACAGCATCTATAAGTTATCTTAGAAGAAAATTTAAGATTGGAGATTCTAGAGCAGGTAGAATTATAGACCAAATGGAAAAAATGGGAATAATATCTGCAGCAGTTGGAAATAAAGCAAGAGAAGTTTTAGTAACACCATATACTTGGGGACAAATAAAAGATAAATTTGTAAGTGGTGAAGCAAGTCATATAACTGAAAGTCGGAGATTTAATAGAAAATAATGATACTAATGAAAGAAAAATAAACTCAGGTGCTGTTACAACAGTAGCAGGTGATAGAGAAAGTGATACAGTATCATTAAATGAAAAAATGAGACAAGATAGATATATGAATACAGATGGAACAGTAAGTAGCTCAATGAAAGAAAGAGAAAGACAAGAACAGCTTAAAGAAGAAGAAAAGAAAAGCTTTGTTATAAACAAGGGAAGTCTTAATATAACAGAAAAATTTGTTGAAGAAATTATGGATTATACAATAGATGAACCATATTTTATGGATACAATAGAAGATATGATAATAGATGATGAAATATCTATAGGATATATAATGAGAAAATATAATATTTCAGAAGATAGAAGTAAAAAAATAATGGATAAGCTTTCAATGTTAAATGTTATATCAATGAAAGATTATTATTCTGCAATAGTTACAATAACTAAAGAAGAGTGGAATAAAATTGAAGAAATCTTTGATGCAATAACAGAATAAGAAGAGTAATACTAAAGATAAAGGTAGGTAATGGATATGTTAGGAATATTTAAAAATATAATAAAAAATGATTATATATATGAAATAGAAAAGACTTTGGAAAAAAAAGGAATAACTAATGAAATTAAAAGTTTAGTAATGGATACATTATTTAAGATAGAAGAGACATATCCAAATTATAAGCGTATCAAAGTAGATGTATTAGAAAAAAGAGATTATATACGTGAAATTGTAGTAGCACTAAAAAAAGTAGATAATATATATATAATGAATATGCAAGAAAAAGATATATTAAAATGTGTTACAGATACAAAAATTGAGAAAAATGCTAGAGGATATTATGATATACAAATATATCATAATAATCTATCACTTCTTTATGCATTACAAACAATTATAAATGAAGAATATGGAATAAATGAACAACCATGTTCAAGTGCTTTTGATAAGATATTAAAAATAGGTGGAATATATTCAAATATAGAAATACTTAGAGATTTTTCAGGGTGGAACTGGAATAGAAATAAGATTAAAAATTTTAATATATATTATGATATTATATATAGAAACCTATTATTAATATTAGGAATAGATAAAATGATAGAACTTAAAAAAACTAGACAATGTATACATTTTATGAAAAAATATTTGGTAAAAAAATATAAAAATGATAATGTAGAAAAACTTATGGAAATTTTAAAAGAAATAGTTTTTGTTATGAGTTCTGAAGAAGAAAAGAAGCTAGAAATTGAAGCAAATAAGAAAATAATAGATATGTATATGGCAATGAAAGATATTAAGAAATTCATGCAAAAAGTAAATGAAGAAAAAAAGAAAAATAATAAACTTATTGCAGAATATGATAAGATATTAAATAGCCATAATGTTTTAGAAAGAGAATATAATGAATATTTAAAAGCCATAGAAAAAAGTAAAAATGAAGATAGTTCTAATGGAAGTTTAAATATAGATTCAATAATAGATATTTTAGATATAGAAGAAGATGATATAGGAAAAATAGATAAAGAAGAAATTAAAAATATTGAACTTTTTTCAATTCAAATATTTGAAAAAAGAAAAAAAGTATATAATAAAAATTTAGAACTTTCCAAAATAGGTAATCCAGAAAATTATGTAGAACATAAGAGAATATTAGAAGAAAAGATAAAATATATATTAGATTATGAAAAAGTAAAGGGAGATGCTAAAAAGGAAGAAGAATTATTAGAAAATTTAATGATAGAATATCAAAAAATAGTATATGATATGTTAGAAGATAGAATAGAAGCAATATATACAAATGAAGAAGTTATAGATGAAATATATAGACAAAGATATATTAGATACCAAAATGTATTAAAAGATAAATATATATATCAAATATCAGACTTATATCAAAAGATGGATAAGATACTTCATTTAATTGTGGCTAAAGCTATGAAATTTGATGTTTTAGAAAGAGTTAGTGAAGAAGAAAATACAAATTATGCAGCAGTATCTCCAGCATTAAAAACAGAAGTATTATCATTAGAAGAAGTAAAAGTAGCTATATATACTGGAAAAACAACACTTCTTTGTATATATGATGGTAATGTACTTATAAAAGAAATAGAACTTTTTGATGTAGATCCAAAACTTATATCTATTCCTACAAAGAAAAAGATAAAATTGTTTAAAGGTAAAAAATAATAGAATATATTATATAATAATTATACTTTGTGAAAAAACAAGTTATAAAAGTATAAATTAAAGTGTAAAAAGATAAACAATGTTAAATATTTTAAATATTTACCTTGTTTATTTTTTATATTACATATATAATTTATGATAGCAGAAAGGTAAGAACATAAAGTAAAAATAATTGATGTGTAAATTTATACATTAAGAGGAGGAGATTATTATGACATTTAAGATAAAATTAGTAAAAGAATTAGAACAAAATAAAGGTGCTTCAAATGTAGATATGGATTGTTTTATACATCCATATAGGGAATATATGGTAGAATATTTAAAAGGAGAAAATTATAAACTTATAATTGATGATAAGCTTGTAGGAAATAGAGGAGGAAGTTATAAGATAAAACTTATTCTTCTAAAAAAAGATAAAGACATTATAATATATAGCTATGTATATAATGCTAAAAGACGGATACCAGAAGTTTTTGAATACAAGAATCCAAAATATGATGCTATTATAGCAGATTTAGAAGCATCAGGTTATATTAAGAAAATTTTAATAAAAGCTTAAGAAAAAATATTAAAAAGTGAAAATAAGAGTTATTAGATTTAAAATCTGATAACTTTTTTAATACATAAGTTTTAAGTTTAGATTATTTAAGTTTAAATGAAAAATGATTATATAAGTAAAAGCAAAAGTAAGAATAAAATCAAAGAAAAAAGGAAAAAGGGAAAAAATAAAAAGAAAAGAAAAAATAGAACAAAATAAATTAAATTTAATGAAAAAATAAAAATTACTATTTTGCTTGAATTATTTAAATTAATTGAAAAAACATATTTTAAAATATATAATAATGTAAAAGTTATGTGAAAAGGTGAGTATGAACAAAAAGAGAAGAAATGTAAGAGACAGTAATGAAGAAATAATAAAAAAAATATATAAAAGGTCTAATCCTGTTAGGATAAAAAAAGATACATATAGACCAGTAAGAACAGGTTGGCTTTTGGTTGGGTTTATTTTCTTGTTTCTTGTGATACTTTTGAGCTTTGCAAATACACAAATATTAAATGCTGGAAAATTGAAAGAAATTGCAGTAAATCAACAATTAACTAAAAAAAGTATACTTGCAAAAAGAGGTAATATCCTAGATAGAAATGGAGAAGTTTTAGCTCAAAGTATAGAAGTAGATACAATAACAGCAAATCCTAAATTATTAAAAAATAAAAAGGGTGAAGCAGTAAATAAGGAAGAGTTTGCAGAAGCAGTATCTAAAATATTTGATATAAATAAACAAGAATTATTAAATGATTTAAAATCAGAAAAATCTGTAATAACTATTGCTAAAAAACAAGAAAAAGAAAAAATTGAACAATTAAAGAAATATTTAGATGAAAAAAACATTGTACAAGGTATAAATATAGATAAAGATACAAAAAGATTTTATCCATATAATGATGTTGCATCAAATGTAATAGGTTTTTTAGGTGCAGATAATGTAGGGCTTGAAGGAATTGAGAAAAAACTTGACTCAGTTTTAAGAGGAAAAGAAGGAAGAATTGTATCACAATCAGATGTTAATAGAAATTTCACAAAAGAATCACCAGAACAACTTATTCAAGCAGAAGATGGTAAAAATATATATTTAACATTAGATATTAAATTACAATCAAATGTAGAAAAATATTTAAAACAAGCAATAGCAGATACTTCTGCAAGAGATGGTATTGCAGTCGTAATGAGTACAAAAACAGGAGAAGTTTTAGCAATGGCTAACTATCCAACATATAATTTAAATAAACCATTTGCACCAATAGGTATGGATCAAACACAATGGGAAAAATTAGATGCTAAAACACAAACAAATTTAAGATATGATGCTTGGAAAAATAAGGCTGTTGCAGAAGCATATGAACCACGGATCAACATTTAAAATAGTAACAACAGCAATAGGACTTGAAGAAGCAAAAACAACAACAGATAAGCCAGGAGATTTTATTTGTACAGGTGTACAAAAGGTATATGACTGGGATATTAAATGTTGGAGAAGCTATAATCCACATGGTTCACAAACATTAAGACAAGCATTAGAAAATTCTTGTAACCCAGCATTTATTCAATTAGGACAAAGGATAGGGACAGAATTATTTTATAAGTATTTAAGTGGATTTGGACTTACAGGAAAGACAGGAATAGATCTTTTACGGAGAATCAACACCAATACTTTATGATAGAAGCAAAGTAGGGCCTGTTGAACTTGCAACATTATCTTTTGGACAAAGATTTAAAATAACACCAATCCAACTTATAACAACAGTATCAGGACTTGTAAATGATGGTAAACTCATGAAACCACAAGTTGTATTAAAAGAAGAAGATACAAATACAGGTAGTCAAAAAAATATAGGAAGTGAAGAAGTAAGACAAATAGTATCATCAGAAACATCAAAAGAGTTAAGAGATATGCTTAGAAGTGTTGTTGCTACAGGTACAGGTAGAAATGCAGAAGTTAACGGTTTTAATGTAGGGGGAAAGAGTGGTACATCAGAACCTGACTATAGTGATAAATCTGCAGAATATATTGCATCATTTATGGGGGTTGCACCAACAACAGATCCAGAATATGCAGTACTTGTTGTAATAAGAGCACCAAAAGGAAAATCAAGACAAGGTGGGCAAGTTGCAGCACCTGTTGTATCACAAATATTAAAAGATATATTTACAAATACAAAATTAGTAACAAATACAGAAAAAACAGAAGCAAATGCTAATGAAATAAAAACAAAAGATTTTGTAGGAAAAACAGTAAAAGAAGTAAATGATATTGTAAAAGCAGAAGGAATAAATGTGGTTTTAAACTCTAAGAATCCAGATAGTAAGGTTATAAAACAATTGCCAAGAGCAGGAACAATAATAGATAAATCAGGTAAGATATATCTAAATACTGATGATTCTGAAAGTATTAAACAAGTAGAAGTTCCAGATTTAAAGAAAAAGACAAGAGAAGAAGTTATTAATATATTAAATTCTAAGGGACTTAATGTAAGTTTTGATGGAACAGAAGGAGTTGTTATGATACAAGATCCAGTTCCAGGACAGATAGTAGATACAGGTAATGTAGTAAAAGTTACAATAAAGAAAGAACTTGCAGAAGGACATTAATTTTATAATTTTTAAATATAATAAAATTAATACAAAAAATATGTATATATATCTAAATTATAAATATAAGGATATAATAATAAAAGAAAGGAAAATAGAATGCTAGATTTTATTTATGGATTAACAGTTCAGTATGAAAAAATTAAAGGTATTTTTAGTAATGAATTACTAACATTAGTAATTCTATTTTCCATGCTCTTTAGAAAAAAGATTGTTAATTTTATAACAAGTTTTGTACTTAAATCATTTAATGTAAAAGAAAATGAGACAACTAAAAGAAATATGAAATTTGTGCAAAATTATATAATAATATTAGGGGTATATTTATTATTTCTAATATGGTTTAAAGATGTAAATTTTATAGATAAGTTTACTAAATTTTTTAGGGTTGTAACAATTATAACAATAACAAGACTTATAGCGATATTAGTAAAACCAGAAGGTATAGTATCAAAAGTTATGAGTCAAAAAGGTGATAGTTCTTCAGATAGAAGTGCACCTATAATTAATTTTATATATAGTGTATTTGTCGCAATTACATATTTTATAGGTGGTGTAGTTGTTCTTGCAGAATTTGGATATAATCTAAATGGGGTTGTTGCAGGACTTGGTATAAGTACAGCGTTTATAAGCTTGTCGCTTCAGGATTTCTTAAAAAGTATAATCTCTGGAGCAACAATAATGACAGAAAAGCATTTTAAAATAGGTGATATAATTGAAGGAGACTCATACAGTGGAGTTGTAGAAAATATAACATTAAGAACTATAAAAATAAGGACAGATGATAATTCTGTTATAAATGTGCCTAATTTAAAAATAACAACAGAATGTGTAACAAATATAAGTGAAATAGATAATAGAAGATTTAATCTTCCAATATATATATCATATGGTATAAAGATTGAAAAAGTTAGAAGAGTAATGGATAAAGTAAGATTATTTTTAGAAAATAATGAAAAGGTTTTAACAGAAACAATTGCTATAAAATTTGAAGAGATAGCAAAAGAAGGTATGAAAATAACAATAAATTGTTATATTGATGAAGCTAAAAAACCAAGATTCTTAGTAGTAAAAGAAAGAATAAACTTTGAAATAATGAAAGTGCTAGAAGCAGAAGGAATTGAACTCTATACTAATAATATAAGAATAAAAAACTTTGATCCTGAAATGTTAAATGGAAGAAAAAATGAAGAAAAGAAATATATAAAAGGGGAATAAAAATATTATGGGTAAAATTATAATTGTAGAATCAAGTACAGATGGATGTGGAAAAGAAACACAAACTAAAAAGCTATTTGAAAGATTAGAAAAAGAAGGAAAAAAAGTAATAAGATTTACATTCCCAAATTATGAAAGTTATTCATCAATATTTGTTAAAAAATATTTGAATGGTGAATATGGAAAAGATCCCAAAAAACAAGACCCATATATAATATCAACATTTTTTGCAATAGATAGATATATAACATTTAAAGAACAAATAGAAAGATATTATAATGATGACTATTATATAATAATAGATAGATATGTAATATCAAATATGATATATCAAGGAGCTAAAATTCAAGATAAAGAAGAAAAAGAAAAATTCTTAAAATGGGAAGAAGATTTTGAATATAATCTATACAAAATACCAAGACCAGATAAAGTCATATATCTACATTTAAGTGTTGAAGATAGCCAAAAACTTATAAAAGATAGAAAAAATAAGATAGATGGAAATGATAAAAAAGATATACATGAACAAGATCTAGAATTTTTAAAAGATGCATATAATATGGCAGAAGAACTTGCACATAAGAATGATTGGATTAGGATTGAATGTTTAGATGAAAATAAAAATATGAGAACAATCGAAGATATATCTGAAGAGATATATAATAATGTTATAGGTGAATAAAAGATAAGAATGTATATAACAGAATACTAAAATTAATAAGAACTCTCTAGAAATAGGGAGTTTTTTAAGTTGAAATATATGATTAAGATGGGTATAATGATGCTATGGGGAAAGTATCTTTGGGGGAATATATTAAGAGACAAGGAAAGGAATATATGAAAGACAAAGAGAAAGAAAGATTAGGAATTAAAAGGAGATTGTTAGCAGAAAAAATATTAGAAGTGAATAAAAGGAGACAAGAAATATTAAAGACAAGAAAAGTTTTAAATCGTAAGATGAGAGAATTAGACAAAGAAAATGAAATATTAAATAATGAAGTATTAAAGATAGATGGTAGAAATAAATAAATGGAGGGAAAAATGGATAAGATTATTGAGAGAACAAATAAAGTTATACAAGAGACAGACAAAGAATTAAAGGAAGCTTGGAAAATTATAGAAAAAACAGATAAATTCTTAAAAGAAACAAATGAATTATTAAATAGAAAATAATAAAATCACTATGAGTTGTTCTCATAGTGAAATAATTGGTACAGCTAACAAGATTCGAACTTGCAACCTTTTGATTCGTAGTCAAATGCTCTATCCAATTGAGCTATAGCTGCATAATTATTATATACAATTTTTAGATTATTTTCAATAAAAAAAGCTTTAATTAATTGAATAGAAAGGAGAATATGATGGGAGAGATAATGAGAATATATGGAGAGGCAATATTTGATATATGTTATCTGATAATAGCAATTGTGACAGGTGTGTATATACTTGTTAAATATAGGAATAAGTTAGGGGGATTAATGGGAAGTGCAACATTACTTTTAGGAAGTGGTGATGCATTTCATTTAGTACCAAGAGTTTTAAAGAATTTTATTCAATATGATTTTACAGCGGAATTAGGAATTGGAAAGCTAGTAACATCAGTAACTATGACTATATTCTATATATTAATGTTTTATATATACAAAAATAAATTTAAGGTAGAAAATACTAAAAAGATAGAATTGAGTATTTGGATACTTGCTATTATAAGAATAATATTATGTATGCTTCCACAAAATAATTGGATTACAAATGATAGCTCAGTTATAATAGGAATAATAAGAAATATACCATTTACAATTATGGGATTAATTATAATAGTAATATATTATAAAAAAAGAGCAGAATACAAAGAATTTAAACATGTATGGGTTAATGTATTATTATCATTTGTATTTTACTTAATAGTAGTTTTAGGAACAGAAGCAGTTCCAGCACTTGGTGTATTCATGATACCTAAAACAGTATGTTATATCTTAATAATAGTAGCGTTTGCTAAGATGATTAAGAAAAGTGAAGAATAATAATTTGAAAATGATTTATAAAATGAGAAATATAACAATAAAATCCTAAAATTAATATGAATTAGATTATGATGTAAAAGAGAATCCTTTTTTAAGATAAAAAAGGATTTTAATAAATATATATAAGTTTGATTGTAGTAAACTAATGAAAGAACATGTAATTAAAAGTAGATAAAAATTAATTACATGTTCTAAAATTACCTTATTATCCTATGCTTAAAGAATCTTTCTTGAAATTCAATCAAAGAATCGATTTGTTCATTTGTATAGGTTTTGCCTTCTGGTACAACAATTAATTTGTCGTCATTATCATCTAGTCTCTGAACTACTGCGATGCATTTGCCTTTGAAATTATCAATAGGATCAAATACACCTAAAACATAAGCATCTAGTTCTTCTCCATCCCCACTTACAGTATTGGGAATATATCCATAATTTGTAAGGTAAAAAAAATTCCATTTAGGGTGTTTAGAACCTAATTTTCTATCGATAGTTACATTTAAATTTTTTCCAATAAAATGTTTAGTGTTCATATATAATCCTCCAATAATACTAGTGATATTTAAATTACATATATATTATATAATAAAGAAAAATAATGTTCAATAATTAATACTTTGATATAATAAGAAGAGTAAATTTAAAATATAATTGCAGGTTTTTATCATTAAACTCATAAGTTTGAGACTTATAAAATTAAAAAACATATTTTTGGAACATGTACCTTAAAATTTTTCAAATTTCTTTGTTCAGTTTTTGGGGGCATGTTTTTTACCGGTACTTTTTGTTTCAAAACTAGTATAATTATTGAGAAAAGGCCGGCTATATGATATAAACGAAGGTATATATAATAATTGGGGGATATATGGATATAGAGATAAGAAATAAGATAGATAGAATATGGGAATACTTTTGGACTGGTGGGATAACAAATCCATTATCAGTTATAGAACAAATAACATACCTACTATTTATAAAAGGGTTAGATGACATAGAATTAAGAAATGAAAAAGATGATGTATTTTTAGGTATTACATCAAGTAGAATTTTTGATAAAGAACATCAAAACTGTAGATGGAGTGTATTTAAAGATTATGAAGCAGGAAAAATGCATAAAAATATGCAAGAAAATGTTTTCCCTTTTATAAAATCATTGGGAAATAGTAAAAAATCTAGTTATTCAAAATATATGCAAGATGCAATATTTATGATACCAACACCACTTATGTTACAAAAGGTAGTTACAGGGATTAATGGAATACCTATGAAAGATAGAGATACAAAAGGTGATGTTTATGAATATTTACTTTCTAAATTATCAACAGCAGGAACAAATGGACAATTTAGAACACCTAGACATATTATAAGAATGATGGTTGAACTTATGAAACCAACACCACAAGATATAATTGTTGATCCAGCATGTGGTAGTGCAGGATTTATGGTAGAAGCAGGAGAATATCTAAGAAAAAATCATAAAGGGATGTTTAACAATCCTAGAGAATTAGAACATTTTAACAATACAATGTTCTATGGATTTGATATTGATACAACAATGCTTAGAATTAGTGCAATGAACTTAATCCAACATGGAATTGAAAATCCTAATATAGAGTATAAGAATGCAATAGGTGAAGAAAATGAAGATAAAAATAAGTTTACATTAGTTTTAGCAAACCCACCTTTTAAAGGATCTGTCGATTTAGAAACTATAGCAAAAGACTTACGTATAACAACAAACAAATCAAAGAAAACAGAGCTATTATTCTTAGCATTATTTTTGAAGATATTAAAAACTGGTGGTAGAACAGCATCAATAGTTCCAGATGGAGTACTTTTTGGTAGCTCAAATCAGCATAAAGCAATTAGAAAAGAAATAATAGAAAATCATAAGTTAGAAGCAATTATATCTATGCCAAGTGGTGTATTTAAACCATATGCAGGAGTATCTACAGCAATAATGATATTTACTAAAACAGGACAAGGTGGAACAGATAAAGTTTGGTTTTATGATATGACAGCAGATGGATTTAGTTTAGATGATCAAAGACAACCTGTTAAAGAAAATGATATACCAGATATAATAGAAAGATTTAATAATAGAGAATCTGAAGAAGAACAAAATCGTGCTAGAACTGAAAAATCTTTCTTTGTTTCTAAAGAAGAAATTGTTGAAAATGATTATGACTTATCTATAAACAAGTATAAGGAAATAGTTATTGAGAAGAAAGAATATGAACATCCTAAGGTAATCTTAAAAAGAGTTATGGATATGGAAGATGAGATACAAAGTATCCTTAAGGAATTGGGGGATATTTTATGAGAAGAAAAGTTAAGTTAGGGGATATATGCAATATTTTAAATGGGTATGCTTTTAAGAGTAAAGAATATGTTGAAGATGGAATAAGAGTAATCAGAATAACTAATGTTCAAAGAGGACTTATCGAAGATAATGAACCTAAATATTATGATATATCTAAAATAAAAGAGTTAAAAAATTATATGTTAAAAGAAAATGATCTTCTAATATCATTAACTGGGAATGTTGGAAGAGTGGGATTACTACCTAAAAAACTTTTACCAGCTGGACTGAATCAACGAGTAGGTTGTTTAAGAATAAAAGATGAAAGAAATGTAAGCGTAGAGTATTTATACCAATATTTTAATAGTTATAATTTTGAAAGAGATTGTATAAATAACTCTAAGGGAATTGCTCAAAAAAATTTAAGTACAGAATGGTTAAAAAATTATAAGGTGAGTATTCCTAACTTAAATGAACAAAATAGAATAGTAAATGAATTGAAAAAAATACAAAGGCTTAAAAAGTTAAAAGAACAACAACTAAAAGAGTTAAATCAATTAATCAAATCACAGTTTGTAGAGTATGCTATTTTCAAGAAATTGGAGGTAGTACAATGAAAAGATTGGAAGAAATTTGTATATTTATAAGAAATGGATTGAATATAAAAAATGACAAGAGTAAAAAAGGGATTCCATTAACGAGAATTGAAACAATTTCAAATGGAATTATAGATATAAATAAGACAGGATATGCAAATATATTTGATGACAAATATATCGACTATTATTTACGACAAGATGATATATTAATGTCACATATAAATAGCTTAAAACATTTAGGAAAAGTTGGATATTGCTATTATGATATGAAAATAATACATGGGATGAATTTATTAAATATTAGAGTTAATCCAAATAATGTTTATCCC
>ERZ773063.924-NODE-924-length-18168-cov-4.212831_pt1 | contig 18168 bp, 20 predicted proteins | sample MGYA00580625_ERZ773063 | MGnify/ENA primary metagenome ERZ773063 (study PRJEB29015, sample SAMEA2738022) | human oral metagenome | biome: human oral; feature: human-associated habitat; material: dental | place: China | collected 2042 ... | reverse complement strand
AAGGTGACCTAGTTACCTAAATATTTATATTTAGAAAGATTATATAATAAATATATAGGTGTTACACGTAAATATAAAACAACTTTGATGTTAAGGTCACCAACAACCTTGAAGCTAAAAAACTTTGATACAACTGAAGTTATGGCGGTTACCTAAAAGGTAACCTAAAGGTTACTTTTTATAGTAAATATACATGAAAATGTACAAAATAACAAAATTCAAAAGGAAATAAAAAAATGAACATAGAGAAAATCAAATTAGACTTAGTAAAGTTAATAAAACATAAAACAGGAGTAAGTTTTGTAGAAATAGAAAATTATTTTGATGAAATAGGATTTAAATACCAAGGTGATATATCGATATGTAGAAAGAATGAAACTATAATACTTTGGAGTGGTTGGAACACTAGAGCAACTGAGCTACTATATGACTTGTTAAATAGTGAATTAATCACAATGAGCCCTACTAACGAACTAATATACTATATTGATGGGGAAGTATTAACACTACCCATTTATAAAACTGATAGCCCATATAATCAATGGTTACCAGTAGAATTTAATTAAGGAGAATAAGACAATGTATAAAATAACAAGAGTAGAAGAATTATATAGAGGGTTCAACTTAGCTACAAGAAAAATAGATAGTTTATATTCACTAGATAAAGCGATTAACGACTATATAAAACATAACTTGAAAAAAGATGAATTTTTAGTACATGTAGAATATTTCAAAAACAATGAAGACCATTCAACGTACCCAGAAGTAGCTTACTTACATATAGGTACATTAATTCAGTAGAAAGGAAAAACAACAATGCAGTTATCAAGAAATCAACTAATAAAACTAGATCTTCTAATCGAGCGTTATATGGACGATAACACCATTAAAGAAGCCAAAGTAATAGAAGATTATCTAAAATATTACCCCGCCAAGATAAGTGATGTTTTGGTAACTGTATACTTTAGTTTATCACGTATACCTAACGAGAATGAGAGAAAAATAATTGATGAACATAAAGTAAAGTTGTTTAACTTATTACAAGAGAAAGGATATATCACGTATGAGGAACAAAGAACCACCGAGCAAATAACCTATGAAAATATAGATGAAAATTTAGTTGAACAGAGAACGAACAGTGAAAAAATAGAAAAACTGAATAGATATAAAAATCTAACTGAAATAGTAGAGGCTCTAGATGATAGGTTGTATTTGCTTATAGAAAAGAAAGAAAATCAGTCGCATGTTAAAGCTATTGACTACTCAAAAGAAAAAACTAAGAGAAGTACAAAACGATATGAGTTTAATGGTATTAACCTATTATCTGCAATACAAGAAACTGAAGAACAACTAAAGCATTATATATCTGAATTACAGCAAGAGAGAGCTTATTTACTAGATGTATTTGATAAACTTCCATGTATAAGAACAAGTGAGGTATATCGATTGAGATACATAGAATTAAAAACATGGAAAGAGATCTCAGAAGATTTAAGAATGGGTATAACATGGTGTAAAAATCAACATGATGAATACATTGAAGAGTTAGAATTATAATCAAAGCATAATACAAAACAAGAAAGGAACATTAAGAAAATGACATTAATAGAATTTGAAAAGAAAATACACGGTATTATAAACGATAGAGAAAAAGAACTAGAGGAATTAAATAATAAAAAAGTAGAAAACGAAAAGAAAATAAACGAAGTTAAAAGCGTTATAAATAAAGCCAAGGTTGATAACAATTTTAAAAAACACAATGAAGCTAAAAAGAAATTAGGGGAGTTAGAAAACGAACAAGAATTTTATACCGACCGCATAGGGATAGTAAAATCCCCTATACCTCATGAAGAATATTTTAATTATCTAGATACGTTAGATGAGATACTAGGAGAGGAAATAAATAAAGTATTTGAAGAGTTTAAACCAGTACTTGAACAAGTAGAGAATATATTAACTAAAGAAAGAGATATATGGGTAAGAGCAATGGTATTAGGTGATTTAATAAAAAAAGAATTATTGAACGATAGTATACTTTCTAATGGTCATAGTACTAGTTATAGATCAATACACAAACAAAAAACATACCTTGCAGTTGAAAAATGTTATTACAAACATAATAGTTAGAAAATATGAATTATAAAGATAAATAGTGAAAAAGAAATAAAAACGTAAAAATAACAAAAAAAACGTTAAAATCGCTAATTTTTCAAAAATTTTGAAGATTTAAAAGCAAAAATAACAAATTCTAAAATTTATAGAGGGGTTAGACCCTCCCCAAAGTTTCGGCCGACCTTCACGCCGTCACTGTACAAATTTTTTCGCGTGAAAATAATACAAACCACGAATATATAAATAATACAGTTTTTTATAATAAGAAAAAGAGTTGAAACGAAAATATAAAGAAAAGATGATAGATAAATGCTATCTTGATTTTATAAATAATCTAAAATTGTAAAGAGCTAACTAAAAAAAGAGATGTCGACCCCCCTCCAAAAGTTGTGGGGGAGGAGGATAAACATCTCTTTTATTTACCTTTATTATAATATAAAAACTAAAAAAAGTAAACAATTTGCTCTACCGTATGGTACTAAACTAGACCGCTTCAAGAGATAAAAGGTACAAAAATACATCAAATAAGAAACGAAACACGTTATATGGCGTTTAAATGGTTATAAGAACTTGTTAAAATTTGACATGGTATCCCCCCCCATATAGATACCGTATCTCAATGTAGAAAATGTATATTAGAACATTATACACGTTGTAAGAGGTTAGGGGGTTATTTTTATTTTATTTGATTTATTAGAAATAAAATGTTATGTTTATAATATATACAGAATAAAATTTAAGGAGGAAATAAAAATGAAAAAAGCAATTAAAATTACTGCAAAAGTTTTGCTAAGTACTGCATTGTTATCATCAATTATAATTCCCACATCTAATCAAGCAAGAGCTGATTGGAAACAAGATAGCAACGGCTGGTGGTATGACTGGGGAGGTGGGAAATATTCTGCTGGAGGGAGTTGGTTTATTGGCGGAAATTTTTACCGTTTTGATAAAAGGGGATATATGATAACTGGTTGGTATTATGAGAAAAAGGAGAACAACTGGTATTATTATGATCCTGTAAATGGAGATGAAAAAAATGGTTGGCAGAAGATAGATGGGAAATGGTATCTCTTTGCTAGGATAATGCTTACCGGTTATCATTATGTAAATGGTAAACATTATTATCTAGATCCTGTAAATGGTGATATGAAAACAGGTTGGATAAAATTCAACGAAGGGTGGCATTATTTTGATTCTGAAAGTGGAGCTCAGGTAGAACAAACTTGGAGATATATAAACGGGAACTGGTATTATTTTAACAGTGCTGCAGCTACAGGTTTTCAGTATATAAATGGGAAAAGATATTATTTTGATCCAGTAAACTGTGATATGAAAACAGGTTGGATAAAAGTAAATGGAGTTCAATATTATATGGACCCTAATGATGGAGGAGCAGTAGCAATAAATAAAGTCTTACTTATGAATGGTGTTTATTACACTTTTGATGGGGCTGGTAAACTTATAAAAGTTGAGTTAGCTAATAAATAATGGGAAGAAATATTTTAACCCTTGCAGGAATGCGGGGGTTATTTTTGTTAAATATTTTTGGGAGATATGATATAACATTACAGCATAGTGGTATAACATATACTTATTTTAGGAGATTTTAAGAATATTATTTCTATATGACGTATATGACGATATAAAAGTATATATTGATTATATTTACTTTTTCTTTTTTGTTGACAAATTTTGAAAACGATTATATAACGATGTCGTGAGATGTTGCTCACGTATCTTTCATATTAATGTAATTATTCATAACTCCCTACTATGAATAAGTTAGAAAGATTCCTCCGTTTTTCAACGGGGGAACTATGTTTACAGATGTATTAACCTCACTATTTCGCGAGGTTTTTATTTTTGTGTAAAAGACATAAAAAATTATCCATACAAAATTACTATTACTTAAATATAATTAGCACAAAAAATGTATATACTTTATTAACTTATAAAACTACTGGTACAAAACTTGTTGTTTACTTTCCGTTTACTTTCCGAAAAGGTGTATTAGATGTCTATAACTAGAAATAAGAAAAATACAAAATTCAGTAATATCAACGTATTGGAAAGAGTGGAAATATTACTTTAAATAACTTGTATTTTAGAAGAAAGTGAATAAACTAAAGATCAGTTTTGATGAGAGTCAAAGCTGATTTTTTTCTTAAGGTAAAAAGCTATTCATTTTATATTCATTTATAGTTGATATAATTATTAGAAAATAGTTTACATTTATATATATCTTGAGTAAAATAAAGTAGAATTTTAGTGTTTAGGAGAGAATTATGAAAATACTTGTTGTTGAAGATGAAAAAGATTTGAATAGAGTAATAACAAAACATTTGAAAAAGAATAATTATAGTGTTGATAGTTGCTTTGATGGGGAAGAAGCATTAGATTACATTTCACATGGAGAGTATGATTTGATTATAACTGATATTATGATGCCAAAGATAGATGGTTATGGATTTATAAAACAGTTACGAAATGACAAGAATTCTACTCCTGTAATAATGCTTACAGCCAAAGATAGTTTGGATGATAAAATTTTAGGTTTAGATAGTGGAGCTGATGATTATATTGTAAAACCATTTGAATTTGATGAGCTTTTAGCACGTATAAGAGTACTTATGCGTAGAAATTATGGGTTTGCAACAAATATTATTCAAGTTGATGATGTTGTATTAGATATTTCTAAAAAGTTAGTAACTCGCTCTGGTGAAAGTATAGTTTTAACAGGAAAAGAATACGAAGTTTTGGAATATTTATTTAAAAATAAGATGGGCATTATTAGTCGGGAACAAATTTTAAATCATGTGTGGGACTATGACTACGAAGGGGCGTCTAATATAATCGATGTTATTATTAAAAATATTAGGAAGAAGTTAGATGTAGGTTCGAAAAAACCAATTATTCACACGAAGAGAGGGTTAGGTTATTTTGTTAAATAAGATTAAAGAAATTATATTTAAGCCGTTTAGGAGAATTACTTTAACATTTAAAATTACTCTATGGTATACAATTTTTATAGTAATATTATTAACCTCTATTATTTTAGGGACATTTTTTGTTAGTGATAGTGTTGTAGAAAGTTCAGGGAAAAAGAAGTTAATAGAAGAAGTTACGAAGATTTCTAATGGGAAAGAAAATTTTACAGCATTTGAAGATGGCGTAACTTTGTCATTATACGATAAAGATGGAAATTTAATTGCGGGTAGTATACCGAAAAATTTTGATGTTCGAGATTTTAGTTTAGGTGTTGTTACATATTATACAGATTCTAACAATAATAAATATATGTATTATGACATAGAAACGACTTCTGCACGCTTAGCAAATGGCAAGTATGTTCGTGGTATTGTTCAAATATCAAGTGGTCAAACAAGTTGGTATCTTCCTTTTGCTATAATTGCAGGGAGTCCAATAGTTATTTTAATCATAACTTATGGTGGATACTTGATAATCAGAAACTCTTTAAAACCTGTACGCAAAATGATAGAAACGGCAGAAACAATAAGTAATAGTGCAGATTTAAGTAAGAGAATAACGATAGAAGATGGAAAAGATGAAGTTCATAAACTAGCTTTAGTTTTCAATGAAATGTTAGAATCATTAGAGCGCGCCTCTATAAGAGAGCGGCAATTTAGTTCAGATGTATCTCATGAATTGCGTACACCTATATCTGTAATAATGTCTGAAAGTGAATATGGTACGAAATACATAGATACGGTTGATGAGGCAAAGGAATCATTTGCGGTAATTGAGCGCCAAAGTAAGAGAATGACAATTATGATAAACCAAATCTTAGAAATGGCAAGATTAGAAAATAGATTAGAGATTCCTAAAGAATATTTTGATTTATCAAGCTGCTTAGAAGAGACATTAGAAGATTATAAGAAGTTATTTGAGACTAAAGATATTCAATTGATAACTAATATAGAGGATAATATAACATTATTTGGGAATCGAGCATTACTAATACGTTTAATAGATAATTTAGTATCTAATGCCTTAAAACATGCTAATTCTAAGATATGGATTTCTATAGCCAAAAGAAATAATATAATTATTGAAGTTAATGATGATGGTAGAGGAATAGCTGATGATGAGAAAGCATATATTTGGGATAGATTTTACAAAGTGGATAAATCAAGAAGTATATCAGAAGATAATTCTTCAGGATTAGGGTTAGCTATTTCTAAAAAAATAGTGAAATTACATGGCGGGAAAATAGTAGCTTTAGATAATAAGCCACAAGGAGCAAAGTTTGTAATTAATTTATAAAGAAATTGAAGATAATATTTTTTATAAAATTTATCTTCAATTTTTTTAAATCTTCATTTAACATTCATAAAACATAGATATAATAAAAGTACAAAGAACAGATGGAGAGATAAAAATTTTCATCTAATATTCATTAAACTTAAGTATAATGAAAATATAAAGTAAGAGAGGTAATTACAATGACAAAAAATATTGATAATAACGAGATTGAAACACTAGAAGGAGTTTATACGCAAACTACTGAGACAGAGCATCAAGAAGAAAATTATTCTCAACCGAATAAACCAAAGAGAAATTTTCTAAAACCACTTATTATAGGGGCATTAGCTGTTGCTGTGACTGGTGGGGCAGGTTCATATGCATATAATAAGTATGAACAAGATAAAAGAGCGAAGGTTCAAGAAGCATATTCTAAAATAAAAATGAATGTAGATAATCAAAGTACGAATCCCCAAAATAATGAATCTACCCAACAAAATAATTCAAATAATAATGCTAGCGTTAGTAATACAAATAATATCCAACAAGCAACAAACAATGTTCAACAAAATTCTACTTCAAACATAAAGTCGCAAGAAGAGGTTCAAAGAATTGTGGCGCAAGCTATTTCGACACCAGAAGGAGATATTTATTTCAAAAAAATTCGTACGGAATATGAAGACGACTATGCATATCAAAATAATGGAGCACCATTACTTATTTATGATATAGAAGTTCGTGCAAATGGGTTAGAGTATGATATAGAAATAGATGCTGTAACAGGGAAAGTATTGAAAGTGAAAATTGATAGTTAATATTTTAATAAAAAAGGTCTATTGAAGAAAAATTCAATAGATCTTTTTGTTATTTATTTTTTTGGTTATAAATATAATATACAGCAAATCCTCCAAGGATAATATAAAGTGTAACATTAGGATTAGCTAGATAAAAAAGCATAGCCTTATAAGAAATACGCATTAATATACCTTGAATAATTGATGGAGCAAATAAGATAATAAATATAATAGAATTTTTCATATTTTTTACAATAAGCATTAATCCTATTAAAATTCCAATTAAAAGAATAATAGCTAAATATTTATTAACAACAACATTTAGTGAATTTGGAAATGTTATTGGATTATAATAAATAAATAGTGCAATAAGCATAACGATAAGAGTTATAATAGTATTTTTAGTTCGTTCATCAAGCTTACTTTTATTTGTATATAGAAAGATATAACTAAGATAGAAACCACCGAAGACTAAAAGGCCAAGAGTGCCTGCTTCTGCTAAGTTTAACATAGCAAGCGGATTTACTAAAATGGGACCTAAATAAAATAGTACATAGATAACACTAGCAATTAAAAAATTTCTTTTTAATATAGACATATAGTTCTCCTTGAATTTTATTTTAGTATAGCAGATAAGCCATAAGATATGAAAGAAAAGATAGCTATTAGAATTAATATAACAATAGCACTTGAGTTAAAAATATAAACAAGTGGTATTGATAAAATAGTACTAAATAAGGGAATATATACTTTTCTTTCAATAAAATAGGATATTAACATAGTAACTGCAAAGGCAGAACAAATATAAAATAATATTAAAATAAATCCTGCTTTATCAGAGCTTCCTGAATAAAATTTCAGAAAGATTAAAGGGATAATATAGTACAAAATACTTGTTAAAATAAATGTAGCAAGTAGACTTTTTTTATTCATAGTAACGACTCCGTAAATATAGTATGATATCTATTGTAATATTTTCTCATTAGTAAGTCTAGTAATATAGAAAAAATTATAAAAAAATATTTTTTAAATCCTAAAAATATTTTTAGATAACGCTTGTTAAAATGAAATAATTAGAGTAAAATAAATATAACAAAATAAAGAAGGAGACTATAAAATTATGTCAAAAGTTCATGTATTTGATCATCCATTGATTCAACATAAATTATCTTTTATACGAGATAAAAATACAGGTTCAAAAGACTTTAGACAGCTAACTAATGAAGTAGGATCTCTTATGGCTTATGAAATCACAAGAGACTTACCATTAGAAGATATTCAAGTAGAAACACCAATTCAAACAACTACTTGTAAACGTCTTGCTGGGAAAAAAGTTGTATTTGTACCTATTTTACGAGCTGGACTAGGAATGGTAGATGGATTAATGAATTTAATACCATCGGCAAGAGTTGGGCATGTCGGATTATACCGTGATCCTGAAACTCTTCAGCCACACGAGTATTTCGTGAAAATACCTAGCAATCCAGAAGAAAGATTATTTATTGTTGTGGATCCAATGTTAGCAACAGGAGGATCGGCAATCGCTGCGATAAATTCTTTAAAACAACGAGGTGTAACAGATATTAAATTTATGTGTTTAATAGCAGCTCCAGAAGGGGTAGATGCATTACATACAGCTCATCCAGATGTTGATATATATATTGCGGGATTAGACGAGAAACTTAATGACCACGGATACATTGTGCCTGGATTAGGGGATGCAGGAGATCGAATCTTCGGAACAAAATAATAATTAATTTATTTTAATCAATTTATATAAAATTTAAGAAATCGCTAGCAAATCTTATAAAATAATATTATAATAGGTATTAAGTATTTCTAAATTTTATATTACAACAGACTTAGAAATATAAAAGATACTTTAAGAAAAGAGGTGAGGGGAATATATGGAAAAACACACATATCTTATTACCAAATTATTTGGCTATGATATAACGGTTAATATTCCTAGTGTAATCACAACTTTAATAACAGTTTTACTTACCTTTATTATAGTGATGTTTCTAACTAGTAGAATAAAATTAAGACCAGATAGTAAACGTCAAAATGCAGCTGAATTACTTGCGTATTTCGTTAGCGATAACGTAGTAAAAGGAAATGTTAACTGGAAAAAATATGGTAAAGGATTATGGGCGACAGCGCTAACAATTATTTCACTTGTTGCAGTAGCAAATACTATTGGTGTATTAATAGAGGTTAGTTATGATGAAGTAATCTATGTAAACTCTGTTACAGCAGATCCAACATTTACTTTCTCTCTTGCATTATTGATTATTGTATTTACTCATTTTGTAGGAATTAAGTATAAAGGTGTTAAACATTATTTTAGTACTTATACTTCTTCAGGTATTGGTATTACACCATTTAAAGTTATTGAAGAGTTCACAAACTTAATGACTTTCTCAATGCGTTTGTTCGGTAACATTTATGCAGGTGAAATATTATTAGCCTTATTAGCAACTCTTACAACCGTAGGGTTCTTTGGGGCTATCACCGGTATGGTAGGTTTAGTAGTATGGAAAGGATTCTCTCTATTCATTGGGTTTATCCAAGCGTACATCTTTACTGTCTTAACATTTATTTATTTATCACATAAAATTAGTGATGAACACTAATTTTAAAATGCACTAAAAGTGCAAAAATCTAATAATTAATAAAATTCATTTATTATCCAAGGAGGAAAATATAATTATGGTAGAATTAATTGGAGCAGGTTTAGCAGCAGGTTTAGCAGCAGTTGGTGCTGGTATCGGTAACGGATTTTTATTCGGTAAATTCATCGAAGGTGTATCTCGCCAACCAGAATTAGAGTCAAAATTAAAATCAAATGCTTTCGTATTATTCGCACTTGTTGAAGCAGTACCCATCTTAGCTATCGTTATTTCATTCGTTATCTTAGCTAAATAATTTAGTATAATACTGTAAACAAAAGAACTATGAAGAATAGGAGCATTTAGTAAATGGAAAATTTAGTATTTTTAGCTACTGAACACTCTTCTCATCAAGGTTTTAATCTAGGAAATATGGCTATTAACATTGTGGCTGTATTGATCTTATTAGTATTACTGAAAAAATTTGCTTGGGACAAACTTATTGATATGTTAGATGAGCGTCAAAGATTAGTTGAAGGTCAACTTGATGATGCCGCTAAAAATCAAAAAGAAGCATTAGTTTTACTTGAAGAAAATCAAGAAAAATTAAGAAATGCTCAAAAAGAAATCAAAGTTATGATGGAAGATGCTCGTGAACAATCTAAGGTTGAAAAACAAGCTATTCTTGAAGAAGCTCGTAAACAAGCAGAACAATTAAAAGTAAATGCTCAAAGAGATATTGAGGATGAGAAGAAAAAAGCACTTGAAGAAATCAACAAACAAATTGCTGAATTATCAGTGCTTGTAGCTTCGAAAATTTTAGAAAAAGAATTAGATGGCTCAACACAAAGTGAATATGTTGATAAAGTCATTAAAGAGGTAGGGGTGAAATAATGAGTAAGTCAGTATTAGCTAATAAAATTGGATATTCATTATTTGAAGTTGCAAGAGAAAATAACTCTTTAGAACAAGTTTCTTATGAGTTAAATGAAGTTGCAAAAGTCGTTAATGAAAACCCTGATTTTGTTACATTGATGAACAACCCTAATATAGAAAAAATTAAAAAAATTAATTTGATTGATGCTTCATTTACAGGTGTTAATAAATATGTTGTAAATGTAGTGAAAATCTTAGCAGGTAATCTGCAAATCTCATTAATAAATTTTGTTTTAGAGCAATTTACAGAATTGTTTAATAAACATTCAAATAGCGTTGTTGTGAAAGTTGAATCAGCTTCGCCACTAACTGACAAGCAGTTAGAAAATCTAAAAGAAAAACTTAAAAATGAGTTACAACTAGAAAAAGTAGAACTTAATAATTTTGTAGATGAAAGTCTTCTTGGTGGATTGAAACTTACTTATAATAATAAAGTAGTTGATGCTAGTATTAAGGCAAAATTAAATGCTATAAAATCAAAAATTTCTACAATCTAGAAGAAGTTGAAACAAGGAGGGACATAAATGGCTATTAAAGCTGAAGAAATTAGTTCATTACTAAAATCACAAATAGAAAATTATCAGTTTGAAGTTAAGTCAACAGATGTCGGTACAGTTATAGAAGTAGGGGACGGTATAGCTCGTGTATACGGTCTTAATGAAATAATGAGTGGTGAGTTAGTTGAGTTCACTAAAACAGGGGTTATGGGACTTGCTCAAAACCTTGAAGACACTAATGTTGGTATCGTAATTTTAGGTCCAACTACTGATATTAAAGAAGGAGATGAAGTACGTCGTACAGGACGTGTTATGGACGTTCCTGTTGGAGAAGAATTAATTGGACGTGTAGTTGATCCATTAGGACAACCAGTTGATGGTCGTGGACCAGTTAACACTACAAAACGTCGTCCAATCGAATCTCCTGCAGTTGGGGTAATGGGACGTAAATCAGTATCTGTTCCATTCCAAACAGGGATTAAAGCGATTGATGCTTTAGTACCAATCGGACGTGGGCAACGTGAGCTTATTATCGGAGATAGACAAACTGGTAAAACAGCTGTCGCTATTGACTCAATTTTAGCGCAAAAAGGACAAGATGTAATTTGTATTTATGTGGCAATAGGACAAAAAGAATCTACAGTACGTAGTGTTGTAGAAACATTAAAAGAACATGGTGCATTAGATTATACAATCGTAGTTACTGCATCAGCGTCTCAACCAGCTCCACTTTTATATATTGCACCTTATGCAGGGGTTGCTATGGCAGAGGAATTCATGTTTAATGGCAAAGATGTAGTAATCGTTTATGATGACTTATCAAAACAAGCAGCAGCTTATCGTGAGTTATCATTACTACTTAAACGTCCACCAGGTCGTGAAGCATATCCAGGGGATGTATTCTATCTACACAGTCGTTTATTAGAACGTGCAGCTCGTGTTAATGAAGATTTTGGAGGAGGAAGTATTACGGCACTACCATTCGTAGAAACACAAGCCGGAGATATTTCAGCGTATATTCCAACAAACGTAATTTCAATTACAGATGGACAAATCTTCTTACAATCAGATTTATTCTTCTCTGGTATTAGACCAGCGATTAATGCTGGGTTATCAGTATCTAGGGTAGGTGGATCTGCACAAATTAAAGCGATGAAAAAAGTATCAGGGACACTTCGTCTTGACTTAGCATCTTACCGTGAATTAGAAAGCTTTGCACAATTCGGATCAGACTTAGATCCAGCAACACGTGAAAAATTAGAACGTGGTAAACGTACGGTTGAAGTTTTAAAACAAGACTTACATAAACCAATTCCGGTGGAAAAACAAGTAATGATTCTTTATGCTTTAACTCATGGTTTCTTAGATGATGTTGAAGTTAAAGATATTCATAGATTTGAACAAGAATTATACGCATATTTAGATGCACATGAAACAGAAGCAGTTAAGCATATAATTGAAACAAAAGACTTACCAGCGACAGAAGTTATGGATGGAGTGATAACTGCATTCAAGAAAACTTTTGCCTAGTATGATAAGTAGAGTAAAGGTGGTGAACTAATTGGCGTCACTTAGAGATATTAAAAATAAAATCAATTCTACGAAAAAAACTAGTCATATAACTAAAGCGATGGAGATGGTATCAACATCAAAACTTTTAAAAGCACAGACTAATACCCAAAAATTTAGTCCTTATATGCGAAAAATGCAAGAGGTTATGGGAACTATTTTTGGTGGGAATGCTAATATAAAACATCCTATGTTAGAAAAAAGAGAAGCTAAGAAAACTCTTTATGTAGTAATTACTAGTGATAGTGGTTTATGTGGAGGTTTTAATTCTAATATTATTAGAAATTTTGTTAACACTGTTAGTACTCGTCACAAAGATAGCGATTATGGTATAGTTGCTATTGGTAATTATGGTGCAGAGTTCTTTAGAAAAAATGGCTATAACGTAATTGATAGTTATAGAGATATACCAGATGAGCCAAGTTTCACGCAGGTTAAGGAGATAACTAACAAGGTAGTGGGATATTATATAGATAAAGAATATGATAAAATTTATATACATTACAACCACTTTGTTAGTATGATTCAACAAGTTGTAACGGAAAGCCAAGTGCTTCCAGTTGAGAACACAGAAGAATTTACAAATTCAGAAACAAAAGTGCTTGGTGCTTATGAGTTTGAACCTGGTGAGGCAGCTGTACTAGACGTCTTGCTACCACAATATGCAGAAAGTATGATTTATGGAAGTATATTGGATAGTAAAGCTAGTGAGCATTCTGCAAGAAAAACAGCGATGAAAAATTCGACTGATAATGCAGGAAATATTATTGATACACTTACGATTAAATACAATCGTGCAAGACAAGCTGCAATTACACAAGAAATCACTGAGATTGTAAGTGGAGCGGCAGCTACAAAATAGTAAATAAGAAAGGAGAAGCTATTAAGTTAGCAAACAACATATGAATAAAGGTTATATTCTCCAAGTTATGGGACCTGTAGTAGATGTTAAATTCGAATCAGGGCATATGCCTAATCTACTAAACGCTTTAGAAGTTTATATAGAAAAAGGCGATGGAAAAAAAGAAAAATTAGTTCTTGAAGTTTCTCTTGAAATCGGGGATAATGTCGTAAGGACTATTGCGATGTCATCTACTGATGGATTAAACAGAGGGGCAGAAGTAGTTGATACTGGAGCACCAATTACAGTGCCAGTAGGTAACTACACATTAGGACGTGTGTTCAACGTATTAGGTGAAGCAGTTGACCACGGAGAAGAAGCTGGAGCAGAAGTTCAAAAAGAATCTATTCATAAAGAAGCTCCAACTTTCGAAGAATTATCAACACATGTTGAGGTATTAGAAACAGGTATTAAAGTTATCGACCTTCTTGCACCATATATTAAAGGTGGTAAGATTGGACTATTCGGTGGTGCTGGAGTTGGGAAAACAGTTCTTATCCAAGAGCTTATTAACAACGTAGCACAACAACACGGAGGACTTTCAGTATTTACTGGAGTAGGTGAGCGTACTCGTGAGGGTAACGACTTGTACTATGAAATGAAAGACTCTGGAGTTATTAATAAAACTGCCATGGTATTTGGTCAAATGAACGAGCCACCAGGTGCACGTATGCGTGTTGCTTTAACAGGATTAACAATGGCAGAGTACTTCCGTGATGAAGAAGGACAAGACGTACTATTATTTATCGATAATATCTTCCGTTTCACACAAGCAGGGTCTGAGGTATCTGCATTATTAGGGCGTATGCCTTCAGCCGTTGGATATCAACCAACTCTTGCAACAGAAATGGGACGTCTTCAAGAACGTATTACATCAACTAAGAAAGGTTCTGTTACATCTATCCAAGCGATTTACGTACCAGCCGATGACTATACTGACCCGGCGCCAGCGACAACATTCGCTCACTTAGACGCAACAACAAACCTTGAACGTGCGTTAACAGAGATGGGTATTTATCCAGCCGTTGACCCACTAGCTTCTACTTCAAGAGCATTAGCTCCTGAGATCGTAGGAGAAGAGCATTACAAAGTTGCGACAACAATTCAAAGAACTCTTCAAAAATATCGTGAGTTACAAGATATCATTGCTATCTTAGGTATGGATGAGCTTAGTGATGAAGATAAGAAAACAGTTGATAGAGCACGTCGTGTTCAATTCTTCTTATCACAAAACTTCCACGTTGCAGAGCAATTTACAGGACAACCTGGTTCTTACGTTCCAGTATCAGAATCAGTAGAGGCATTTAAAGGAATTTTAGATGGTAAATATGACCACATTCCAGAAGATTGCTTCCGTCTTGTAGGTGGAATTGAAGATGTATTAGAAAAAGCTCGTAAACTGGGAGTAGAAGTATAATACAATAGGAGGTAAATAGATGAATACTTTAGATGTAAGTATTGTTACTCCTAATGGAGAAGCTTATAGCGCTGAAAATGCTTCTATGGTAGTTCTGGATACTACAGGTGGTCAACTAGGGATAATGGCAAATCACGTACCTATGGTTGCATCATTGAAAATAGGTCCATTGAAGGTAGTTTTTCCAGATGGTCGAGAGGAAAGTCTAGCTATAAGTAAAGGTTTCGTAGAAACGCATAAAGATAAAATTACTGTAATAGTTCAAACTGCTGAGCTAGATAAAGATATAGATGTAGAGCGTGCTAAAAAAGCAAAACAGCGTGCAGAAGAACGTCTTCAGAAAAAAGAAGATTCTCTTGATGTTCGTCGTGCTCAACTAGCTTTAGCAAGAGCGATGGCTCGCTTGAAAGTTGCAGAGAAATAAAAATAAAAAGCTATGTAGAGTTGAAGATTTACTTCAATTCTACATAGCTTTTACTTTTTCATATTATTTTAATGCTTTTTTAAATCTTAAAAGAGCAGAAATTATTAAAATAAAAATTAGTCCTAATGAAACATTGCTACTAGATGTTATACCAGTTTTAGGTAAAATATTATTTTTTGAATTACTTTTAGTACCTTTATTATCCAATAGTGAGAATTCTTTACCATTATCTTTATCGGTAGAATCGATTTGATGAGATATTTTTGTTTTACCGATAATGACGAATTTACTAAAGTGATTAATAGTATATGTTAATACACCATCTGTAACATTTGATTCAATTAATTCCAGAGAATTATCATCTTTAATATGATAGACTAAAATATCTTTATCCTTTTCATTTTCAAGAAGTTTTATTTGAACTATGTGTTGGCTATCTGAAGAAAATTCTTTATTATTTTTATTTAATTTCAAATCCAATACACGAATAGTAGAAATGTCCCCTTTATTTTTAATACGGCCGTTTTTATCCTCTAAAATTTTATTTATTATCTCGTCTAAATTAAGATTGTTAGTAATATCTTGTGCTTCAAAATTCAAACCGTTTGTTAGCTTATTATCAATTTCGACACTTGTGCCATTAGCTAATTTAATAGTAACAGTATTCCTAGAATCATTTATTTCTAGTTCAGGAAGTGCTGGTACGCTAGGTGCTTCTTTAGGTATATTATATTCAAATTTAGTACCATAATCATTTTCGGCAATTTTATTTCCGTTCAAAGTTGATGAAGAATTTTTTATATTTTCATGCATAACGAATTGGTTATTGTCTTGGAAAAGTTTACCAATCTCCAAAAGAATTTTTTCAGAGTTATCTTGCGCAGCAAACATTACTCCTAAAGGTAAATTATTTGCGCTTTTATAAACAGGAAGGGTAATTGCTGGATTTCCAGTTAAGTTGAATAGCCATGTATATGGTGTTCTCTTCATCATAGGCTCCCATTGTTTAATAAGAAGATTAAATCTTTCTTTAGGATCTTTAATGTCGTTAATATTATAAAGTTTCTTCTCTATTTCTGGATCAACATAAGGATCGACTTTCTTATCATTAGAAGGAGCAGTAACGGCATTAGTTGCCATTAAGAATAAATCATATTTTTTATAAAATTCATCCATTTGTTTTTTATAGACAGACGCAGGTTTTACATCCGAAATATCGGTATTAGCATTTGGCCCTTTAGTAACAGAAGTTCCTAATGCATAGGTAGCTGGATCAAGATTATATTTAGTTTTTTCATCTGCTAATTTGGCAGCTTGAGTATAAGCCCCCCCTATAGCGCCTACTGTATAAGTACGAATGCCTTCATAGCCATCTATAGGGAATTCATTAACTTCTTCAACAGTAAATCCTTGTTCTCTTAAGAAAGCTACTGCTTTTAGAACTGCTTTTTTACCATCTTCACTCAATTCCACATCTTTAAGTGGAGTTTTTAATGAGTATGCGATTTTTAGAGTTTTTAGGTTTTTAGGAACATCGATAAGCGTTTTTGGTTTATTAATTTTTGTTTTATCAAAATAAACTTTTGCGTCATTAATATCTTTTACCAATGGAAATTTTACAACATGGCCTGTAGGTTTTAAGCCTATTAAACCTGTCCAAGAAGCTGGGATACGGATAGAACCACCAGCATCACTCCCGCTAGCAATAGCGACCATACCACTAGAAACAGCACTAGCAGATCCTCCTGACGAACCACCTGCGTTACGAGTAGAATCCCAAGGATTTCCAGCAGGACCAAATAGTTTTGAGTCGGTAATATTTCTAGTACCAAGTTCAGGGTAGTTTGTTTGCCCAAGAATAACAAACCCTAGTTTTTTAAATTCTTTTGCGACCATTAAATCACTTTTAGAAACTTTATTTTTATTAAAATAAACTCCATTAGAAGCATCACCATTTTTTATTTGATCTAATCCTTTAATTAATGTAGGAACACCTAAAAAAGGTTGTTCATCCCAATTAATAGGATTAGCAGATGCATTACCAGCAGTAATTCTATTATCAATTTCTTTAGCTTCTTTATAGGCTTCATCAACTATGGCCTGTGGGATTTTTCCATTTTCTGTAGTTAAAACAGCATTTAATTTTTTATTTTCCTCTTCTATAACTTTATAAGCTAAATCAACTAATTCTGTGCTAGTTACTTTTTTCTCACGGATAAGTTTTGCTAATTCTAAAGCACTTTTTTGCTTGTATTCAACTAAAGATAATGGTAGTTTATTAGTTACTTCTTTGTTATTAACTGAAGAAGCATTTTCTTTTTTAGAACTTACCAAATTTTGAGAAGCTGATTCAGTTGTAATTTTGTCATTTGCTTTTGCAGAATTAGAATTATCTAAAATAGGTAAAAATGCAGTCGCTGCAAATGCAGGAATAAGGACATATTTTAAATTAGTTTTTTTCATGTTGACTCCTTTAAGTGTAACAGTATTGTTTATAAAATAATTACTGATAATAATTATACATCGTTAGTTCGTTATTTTAAAGTTATAAAGCTTATAGGAAAATATAAAAAATTATTTTAAATTTTTTAAAGAATAATCTAGTAAAAAAATTGAGTAGACGTAATAATAAGATAAAGTTAA
>ERZ773063.921-NODE-921-length-18185-cov-8.203640_pt1 | contig 18185 bp, 25 predicted proteins | sample MGYA00580625_ERZ773063 | MGnify/ENA primary metagenome ERZ773063 (study PRJEB29015, sample SAMEA2738022) | human oral metagenome | biome: human oral; feature: human-associated habitat; material: dental | place: China | collected 2042 ... | reverse complement strand
AATGTCTCTACTACACTTAGAGGCGAAGGATTATGAACGATTTCTGAATAACGAACAACAATTCCATCCTCTTGCGATAGCATAACAACCCCTCCTAGCGGTAAAACGGAACAACATGGCGCAATCTAAACATCAGCAACCACAATATATCGGTTTTATGTTTTTTCAAAAGCTGTTTCCCTCTCTTTAATTATCCTCAGTCACTCCCCACAAATAACGCATAAATACATTGTAAAGCATACAGCGCACATCCTCGGTTGTCACTAAATCTTCAAAGTATTCACCATTAACAACTTTTGATTTATTACATTCATCAAGATTCTCAATATCAAAATCTCGAATCGTTACCTTACCACGCCCATGTACAGAAAGATAGAGAGGCGCACCTTTTACATCATCCTTCTCTCCACGAAGACAAAATTCATCAACAACATCATCTGGATAAGGACGAACAACATGTGTAACCGTGAGAGAACGAATCTTACGCCCTACTTTAATATCAAGCACGACCTCCCAAGGCAGGTATTCACGACCAAGAACTTGCTGAATCACCTTATGATATTTGCTGGATTGGATAGAGAGCCTAAGCCCATTCAAATGACCAACAACGCTAATTGGCTCAACATCATAATCTGGGTAGTAGATGGTGGCCTTCTTCACATTCTCTAAAGCGGAGAGAATTTCTGCACGAACGTGTTTATAAGTGAAGTTCAATTTAATTTTTCCCTTCTTCAAAATAGAAATAGGTCGAAGAAAAAGACAAGATGTTGATATTCATCTTTAATACTCGCAAATCTCATAAGAATCAAAAATTTTACGATATTCTCCAGTCCTTGGAGAGAAAGACACATCCATGCCATCCTCATCTATAATTTTATGGTGTCTCACCCTTTTATTAGCAAACCGTTTAAACCCTTTGACGTTTGGATAAAAACGTTCGTAATAAATAGGTTGAAAATCGTCTTGAGGAAGTTTTCTTAATGGTTTCCACCAAGAAATAACTTCGGTTTCTCCTTTTGTGTATGAGAATGCGAAAATGCTTTCTGTTTTGTTAATGTGATTCTCTACAAGGAGAAGAAGTTTTCCATGTTCTTCCTTGGATTTTTCCAAAATAGAAATAGAATATTTGCGATTGGAAATCCCTTGGAAATCATCGTCAAAAATATCAGGAATATGTTTATAAAGAAAACGTTCGTTTCTTACATAATCCCTTCTCCGAACATCTTGGTCTTTGGCATATTTTTCTTTTTTAAAAAACATTTTTCTCCGATATGCCCGCCCGCGAGTAGATGTATTATAAACAACATCTCCCTCATCATCATAATTTTTAATGACAGAGCAAGTCAGCGCTACATAAAATACAGCATCATCATTTTCCATACTACATCCTCCCCAAATGCAAAAAGAAGGAGAAGACCTCGCCGGAGATCGAAGCCTTCCCCTCCCACTTCCCAACAGCTTTTCACCTCGTCAGCGGTATTGGAGGCGCTTATATATCTCGCCTAGTTTTGACTCGTAGCGAGGTCGGAGTTGCCATACGCCAAGACCAATGCGGGGAAGCGCGTGCAGCGGTGGTGTCACCCTTGCTTCTTTATTTTGGCGAACCTGCTCCTCCTCTAGCCACCGTATCGCAGGTTATTATCGGTCGCGGGAATGTGCCGAGGCTTCCCAAACGGTATTGCCCAGCTCCCCGTCAAACCGCTCATTCGTGGTGGTTATCGCCTGTGAGGACTTCAAAAAGTAATGTCGTGATGAAAGTATGGTAGTGTTTCCTCTGAGGATGATTTTATTATACCACGGTTTCTTTTTCGTGTGGGGAAAATGGGGAAATATTTTTAAAATCAATGATAGGAGGTAAAGGAATCCACAAAGCCTCTTAAACACTTTCTTTCCTTTTTTGAGAACAATGTTCGCTATGTCAAGATAGATCTTTGAGGAGTACGAGCGTATCGTCAATGGAATCTATATCCATGTGAATCGGGATCGCCTCTTCGATAGAGAATATGCCCTCAAAGCCAAGCACTGTCTCCATATCGATAGCGCTGTTGAGCGATACACGGTACAGATTCATATCCGCAACGTATCTGATCTCCCGTTCAATCTTTATCCCATGTGTGCCACATTGTTCCTTGAACATTTTTTGTGCTAGGGTGTTTTTATCCGAATCCCGATAATCAATCAGACTGATACGATACAGGTGATTGTTTGGGTTATAATCGACACGTTGCGCTGTAAACGGCTCAATTTTTGCAATCGTTGAAATCAACTTGGCAAAATTTTGTGTGTCCTGCAGTGTATACTTGATTTTCAAGATGAACTCTTCTGTAGTTACTACGGATAGAAGCTGCCGCGTTTCTTTCGGCTTCGTCGACTCTTTGTCAGCCTCCGCTGTATCGGGGGGCGAAAGTTCATTACCCAGCACGGCCGATGTAATACCAATGACATTGGCCTTTTGATCGCTGTTGAGAAGTGCAACTACCTGTCCACGATGTGACTCTGCAATCGCGCCCTCTACAATCGTAGTCGCAACGACCATTGGGAGCTTTTTCTTTTCTCGTTTGTGCGCTGCAAAGGCGACCCCAACCCGCGACATATTTGACACAAGCTGCATGGAACGGCGCGTAAGCGCTTCACCTTGCAATACCCATGTCGGCATCGTCGCACTGCCATCGCCTTCCGTACGCTGTTCGTCTCTTTTTCTTTTTTCAAAGAACTTAATTGGGAGTCGTCTCTCCATGTTTACATGCTCCTTTCCCCATGTAGTTTTTAACCTGCCTCTCCGAAATTCCAAAGTAAGCATCTTTTCGGACAGCCTCAGCGAAGTTTTCAGAGATAAACTTTCGGATTCCTGCGATAATTTCTTCTTCTGTTGCCTCCCGTTTCACATCCGTGAGAACGATTCCCTCCTTTGTATTAAAGAGAACCGGAGACTGCGACGGCTTGCGCGGATTAAAATTAAACACAAGAGATTCAACAACCACGTCGTAGAAAATCTGAAAAAATGCCACCTGAAATGTTCCAAACGGATCGGTACGAGAAAAAGAAATACGGAGCGTGTCGAGTTCTACTGGTAGGAGGTTGAGATCTAGCGTCCAAGTGCGTTTTTTGTTGGTAACAACACTCCAAAGAACAGAAAAAATCCCGTCTACGAGTTCAGGATTCAAGTCTTCCGCAAAAGCAGAAGATACCTTCAATTCCAACGGTCCTTGGGTCAATTCAAACCCAAACAAAGAAAGATTATTGATTGTTTTAACAATTTCGCCATGTAGCGGAGAGAGTTTGTTAAGTTTTGAAATAGACATAGCTTCAAATCCTTTCCATTGGAGAAAATCAATAACCGTTTCTTGAAAGACGTTCATGTTTTTGCCTCATTTCGTTGCTGTCTCGCCTAATTTTCCTTCTCACGCTCGGCGACTTTGCCAAAAACCATCTCCACAAACGCCTTATACTGAGCGTCAACATCACCCTCAATGTTGAGGTTCGCGATTTCGTCAGAGAAAATCTCAACGACGCGAACAGGGAGCGCTTTTGAGCGAACCGCATAGTCTTTTGGAAGATGCTTATACGCGTTCTTGTTGAAAGGGAAGACATAGACGGTCAAAACGAATCCGCCACGCCAATCCGCGATAATATCGAGATTTCCGAAACCGTTGTGCGGGAAGTAGAGAGAAATGTTCCCGAGACTTCCAACTGCCCATGCAGGAAGGTTTCCATCGTTACCGAGAAAACCATTGATGAGATGATCAAGCGACCACTTGTCGAAAGTCGACGAGTTTGCAATAATTTCAAAGTTTTTCATAATTAAACCCCTTTCTTTTTTCAACCATCTTTCCCGACGTTCCATAACGTCGTCTTCGATATGTTTATTATATAACATTTTATGTTTCAGTGTGTGCAAAACGTGCGAGATAGTAGAAGTTTTTGAGGAGAGAGTCACCGTTTCGAGCAACTCCCCAACATCCTCCATCAGACGTGGAAGAAACAGACGTATACCTTCATTTTGACCTCGATGCCACTCTGCGTCGTCTCCGTCTGGACAAACTCGTCCGAAACAGAACGAGGAGGGAGAGCTTCGAGCACCTTATCTTGTGCCGCACTGTTGAGCGGAACGATGATGTGCGCAAGCTCATAAGTGGGGAGCTTGACTACAACACCCTTGATATTGTTGATGTTGTAGAGCCATTCGGGGACGGGAACATCCACACCACGCTTATTCTTGATTGTGAAGTTCTTATCTACCATTTTGTTTCCTCCTCTTGAAATCAACTCTTTCGATGTGTTTATTATATAACAAAGTAGGTTGGACAGAGGAGAAAACACTCAAACCACGCCTAAAAACCACAAAAAGAAACGGGCGGGAGAGAAACATCTCAACCCGCCCATTCCTTTTGACTACTCCATGCTATTCCTCGCGACAATGACGGGGTGTGGAGGATTTTCTTTCCAAGCAATAACTTGATCCGCCTTAATGGTTTGAATGAGTTGGTGGAGTTGATTATAGAACGTCGCCGTTTAGCGAGGAGTGTCAAAAATGCTTTTCACAACGTTTTCCTTTCTCGTGTTCCAATCTTTTCTGCCGCTTAGTTTCTTTCGTTTCTCGATTAAAACCAAATGTCTGCGTTTCACCGACGACACGCCACTCTGTACCGAAAGACCCTCAACGCATTTCAAAATTCGCGCAAATTTCCCACATATTATCGCGGAAATCTTTTAATCCTTCAAGACATTCAAACTCCGCGAGTGCGCGTTGCTTATCACGCTTTGCCAAACGCGAATGTTCGCTCAGTTCCTCAAGATGCTCTCTCAGTTTTGGGAAACGCATTTCTCAAACCTCCCACACAGTATATGCCTTGCCGTAATGAACGATACCTTCGACAAGTTCTAGAGAATTGAGAATCGCCATGTGTTGCTCATTTCGCACACAGTCCTTCTCCCACGTTTCGCCATTGTAGGTATCCTCGACATAAAGGTGGTATGGAACATTGCTGTTTACAAACCCCTCAACAAAACGCACGAGTGGATTATGGAGATTCCACTCCAATCTGGGAAAAACGACATGAACGATTGGAGAGTCAGCCGCACCAGAGTACACGTTCGCGCTTTTGAAAAATGTAAGTACATTGTCGAGCTTCTTATCTTCCGCATTCTCGATCATGCGGCGCACATCGTCGCGGAACATTGTGAGGATTACGCGATCCTTTTCCATGTTAAACATTCCTTTCTTTTCCCTAGAGCAACTCTTTCGATGCGTTTATTATATAATATTCGCCATAAGCCAAAGGGGAAATTGGCGCAGACCGTAAGGTTTTCTTCTCGACGATATACGCCATCTTTTCGTTTTCTTTGGTTTATTAAGGGAAGTCAGACGAGAATATATCCGTTCTCGTAGCACTCAGGGTTGCGTGCACCGATGTAGGCTCCAATCTGCTGCGAAGAATAGAGCCACTCCATGCGCTCAAAGAGATCTGCGTGGATGGAGGAAATCGCATCATAGACTGTATTATTGATCCAGTTTCGCGTGTTGACCTCCTCCCCCTCCTCAAACGCATCATCATAAGGTGAGATGTAGACCTTAATATTGTCGTTTGAGTAGTCCACCGTAAACTCGCCGAGGTTGGAGAAACACACGCCATCAGTAGACTGATTCGAGTTCAGCCGCAGAGCGTTGATGATTTCGTCTGTACGCTTCCCCATATACGTATTGATGGAGAATACAAGCTCAATAACATCCGCCGCACAGTACGAATACTTCATTTTCGAGAGGTCTGTGACATGTTTACGAATCGAAACAACAAGGTCAACAACATCAGGTTCGAGGAAAAGACCGAGCTTTACGAAAAGAGCTTCCTTCGCACGACACTGAAGCGCCCCAAGAACATGATCCGCATAATCTACGCTGTTACGCACCTGCCGAATTGCAATCTCTTGTGCGGCGGGGGAGAGGTCTTTGTAACGTACAATTTTATCCATTCTGAACTTCCTTCCTGTCCAACTCATCTGATATATTTATTATATAACATTCCGCATCTCCAAAACCGCAAAACCCGCCATCTCGTAAAAGAAAATAGCGTAGGGAGAAAACATTTGCGAGCTTCCCTACGCCCTTTTCATTTGGTCTATTTCTTCTCACCCTTCTTCCGCACAGAACCAAGAGCAGGAGAGAAGAACTCAATCATGCGGTCGAGAATTTTATCATCCGATTTTACATCCACACCCTCAATAGCAGCTTTGGTCGAATCCTTCTTCATGTCGATGAGGGTAGCAATTTCAACATCAATCGTTTCATTAGCAAGAAGGTACCACACATTCACCGCATTCTTTTGGCCTATGCGGTACACACGATCTTCCGCTTGTTGCATATCAGCAGGAGTCCACCCGAGCTCAAGGAATGCCACATTAGACGCAGCGGTAAGGGTAATCCCTGTAGAAGCTGCTTTAAGACCAAGAATGACGAGTTTGATACTCTCATCATTTTGGAAATGCTCTACCACTTCTTGACGCACTTTTGTAGATGTGTCACCTGTGATAGAGAGAGCATCAGGAAAAGCATCGCAAAGGTCATCTATGACATCTCTGTGTGTAGCAAACACGACGAGTTTTTCGCCAGACTCTAAGAATCCACGAATCCACTCTTTCGCATCTTCGAGTTTCTGCTTTGCAACAAGAGCTTTCAAAACCTCAATACGAACAAGCACTTCCGCTTTCATAGAACGTTTAATCTCCCGCTCCGTTTTATCCAGATTCTCACGGAGGAATCGCTCAAGCTCTTGCTTCGCCTTATTATAATCTTTCATCTGAGATTTTGTCAGGTCAAAGAACACTTGAGAGCGCATCTTATCAGGAAGATCTTTCAGCACCGCTTTCTTATCATGGCGGATGTAGCACATCTCACGGAGTCTGGTGTTGAGCTCCTTGAGGTTTGTACTACCTGAAATATCCCACCCCCAAGGCTTGCGTGTTTTGTTGCAGTAACGCCCAGTGAAGTAATCCCACCCGCCGAACTTTGTGAGCATAGCAATCACTTTGAGCTGTTCAATGAGCTCTGCGGGACGTGAGAGGAGAGGCGTGCCAGAGAGTAGAAGGATATACTCTATGTCCGCCGCAAACTTCTTGATGAGCTTTGTGCGCTTTGCCTGTCCGTTTTTGACGTAATGGCTCTCATCCAGAATCATGAGCTCAAACGGGATGCTTGCAAGGAATGGTGAAACACGCGTAAAAAGATCATAGGTGATGATAACCACATCTGCGCCCACCGCTTCCTCAACACTCTTCGCGTCCTTCACCGCGACAACCTTTATCTCACGAGGAAGCCACTTCTCCGCCTCTAACCGCCAGTTATGCTTTACAATAGCAGGGCAAATAATAAGTGCGGGGTATGCGTCAGAAACATGAAGTGTTGCGAGAGCCTGAACGGTCTTACCAAGTCCCATTTCGTCAGCGACAAACAAGCGTTTCTTATCCAATGCGTAACGAATTGTTTCCACCTGAAATGGCATGAGCGTCCCACCAAGCTCTGAAAGCCGCTGTTCAATCTTCTTGTTCGAGATGGCGGGGGAAGTTTTAGGAGGGGTATTTATGGTTGCATTTTGCGGATAACGTGGAGGTGCGGCAAACTTAGGAGGTTTAGGTGTAGCGGGAGGTATAGGAAGAGAGGTTTCGATAGATTTACGCGAAGCCTTGACTTCCTTCAACACTTTCTCAAGTCCGAATTTCTCATAAGCCAAAGGGAAAGCTGTCTTGATGCCTTGCAACACAGAGAGAGCTTTCTCGTAACGCCAACACTTCTTCTCGGGACTCCACAGGCGCGTGGGGATTCCCTTGCACGCGTCCTTGTCCGAGTAGTCGCTATATATGTAGATTTCGTTTTCCATAATTTCGATATTCTTGACCAAGAGAGTCACCACCTTTTTATTTATTATATAACATTTTAGCAAAACGAAAGGAAAAAACGGCACTATCGAATGGTTTTATCAAAACGATAGAAGCCGTTTTTACAGGATGCGTGTTTGTTTTAGAGTGTGGAGAAAGAGTTTTTGTTTCCTTGCGCCATCCTCCTCAATAACAACATAGATTCAGTCCAGTCCTTTGGTTCGCAATCTAGATCTTCGTCCTGTCCTTCCAACCCGTACAGATCGCTTGATGTAGACATTAGAGCGTCAATGTCGTCACTGTCGGCGAAGGAGTGCCACGCGAGAACGGCGACAAGACCTTCTGCAAAACGACGCTTCCCAAGCTCGGGAGGAAGTTTGCGTGTGGCTTCGATGAGGCGGTGAATTGAATCATGTACGCGACGCTCTCTGTCGCGATAGTGCTCCTCAACATCATATTTGACTTCCTCGGGCAGATTTTCGATTCCGAGATGCATGCTCATAGATTTTCTTCCTTTCTTTTATTTGTTTTAGTTTATATGCGATGTGGAATCAGAGTCTTTCCAACCAGTCTTGATTAGTTTTGTGCGTTCCAATGATTGACTCGCGGGTCGCTTCAAAACGCCGCAAAGCGTCATTTTTGGAGTATTTTTGCGAGTCTTCTTGGAGGCGTTCAAGAGCTTTAGATAGTTCTGATTCTCTATTCTCGAACCATTCGAGGATGTGTTGTATGTTCTGAGTTTCACTCATATTTTTCAATATCCTTTCTGATAGATCAAAGAGAAAGTGTGGGAGAAGTTTCGTTATTTTCGATACTTCCCACCACACATCAACTCACGGCTCCCAAGGAGCACGGCACTTTTCGATTGCCTCGTCAAATGCCGCCATCACATCGTCGTAGCTCATGTTCGGAAGAAACTCAGTAGGGCTATTCGGATCGCCGAGAAGAAGTTCCTCATCCTGCGTGATTCCGATGCGGATGTCTACACCCTTACTGTGGCAGGAGAGCTTGTATTCAGAAATCGTTTCGTCATCAACGTTCCAACGAAAACTGAGCTCAACGCGTTCGCGGTCAGAATTCTGATGCCATCCTGTGCGGTGGAGGATGAGAAACCAGTAGTATTCTCCGTTCATCATCGCGTCGGCGAGTGTGTCCTTGACAGACTCGCGCTGAATGATCCCTCCACCAAAGTCCGCCTCAAGCACATCCTCCGCAATTTCAAAACGAAACGCCTCGATAGGGAGAGAGAGAACCTTTCCGAAAAGTTCCTGCACAATCTCGTTTGCCGTCTTGTTGTAGGGGTTACTCATGTTTGTTTTCCTCCTGTGTTTCTGTAATCAACTCATCTGATGTGTTTATTATATAACTTTTTGACCATGCAATCCGAAAGAAATGGCAGGAGAAGCAACTTTTTTGAGTCACCATCTCCCGCCATCCACTCAAACGTTCCACTCAGATCTTAGTCTCTCCCCCATACACCTTCGTCATACCACTCAATCGAACCGTACTCCATAACACGGTTCAGACCCAAGAACCCATTCTTCGCGACAAGTTCACGCGCATATTCCTCATCAACACAAAGCCCAAGCTCCTCAGCGTTTTTGATGATGGCGTTGAGAGCATCCTTGTGGTTCTGAATCATCTCATCATCATCTGCACCGTCCGTGAACACATAGGCGATATGCTCCTCACCATAAACTTTGTGTGCCGATGGAAAAACCTTAACCAGATAAACCATTTTTTCCTCCAATTCCTCTTTTCAACCAACAACGACTCATCTGATATGTTTATTATATAACTTTCTACAAAACAAAAAGAGAGATTCCATTCAAGCTCTCTCTTTTTTTTGTAGATTTTCTACCTAGAGTACATCGCTATCTCACCTAATTTTTCCTTTGGCTTATACCACTCCACCTTACACACCAAGCACATTTGCGATAAACTCCTTAATCAGCGCATAACGTCTCTCACGTTCGTCCCACTCAAGCTCTGCGGCTTTGCGCTCAAACATATCAACAGTACGATAATCTGCGTCCTTGCCGAAGGTGCGGTAGCCAGACACAATCGCCACATCGTCGATGATGTAAATGCGAGCGTTGATGCCATAGATTCCATCAGTAAAATAGTCAGCATCCCGCCCTCTAAGGAGTTGTTGCAGGGCAGAGTCTCCGACGGCGATGATATTATCGCCGTAACGCTCACAAATGTTTTTCTTTGTTGTTCTGATCATCGTTCTTCCTCTGTTCAATCTTTTCTTAATCCCACCGTAACCTCAACGACATCTACGTCTTTTTTGACAGTCAAGACAACATGGGGAAAATATGACACATACTCACGTTTATAAGCTTCGTTCCCGCTTATGCGCCCATTTATCATGTACCACACACCCGTCAGAACGCCGTCAGCGACAAGCTGTTCGAGAACCTCGCGACCTTCTCTGTAGAGCGTGTCGTCCGTGCTTTTTCCGCCATAGGAAGCAACAATTTCCTCAAGATCATCATTTCGGCCAAACGGGCGGAGACGTTCCCCACTTTTTTGGATTTGAAACGAGCCGTTACGGTTGATGATCGAAACAATCTTGTCAAAAATATCAAAGTTCTTTCCAACATCTACTTGCATAACTCACACCTCATCCTTCTCAAACTCGGCAACCTTGCCGAAAACCATCTCAATAAACGCTTTATACTGAGCGTCAACATCACCCTCATTATTGAGGTTGGCGAGCTCGTCGGAGAAAATCTCAACAACGCGAACAGGGAGCGTTTTCGAGCGCGACGCATAGTTCTTCGGTGCGAGCTTGTAAGTGTCTTTCCCAAACGGAAACACATAAACCGTCAAAACGAATCCATCGCGCCAATCTGCAACAACGTTGATATTCCCAAAACCCTCGTGAAAGAAGTAGAGCTCAATATCCCCAAGTCCGCCAATCGCCCAAAAGGGAAGATTGTCGTCATTGTTCAGAAAACCGTTAATGAGACGATCAAGGTCATATTTGCTGAATGAAGAAACGTGTTCCAAAACCTCAAAATCTCGCATAATTAAAACCTCTTTCTTTTTTCAACCAACTCTTTTCGACGCTCTGTAACGTCGCTTTCGATGTGTTTATTATATAACATTTTGTCGAAGAGGACAGAGAAAATGTGCGGGATGGCGGAACTTTTCAGAGGGAGCGAGGTCTGTCTTTTCCTTTGGTTTATAAAAAAAGAATCCCCACATATGAAACATAGCATGTGGGGTTAAAATTAGCTATTTACCAAGGAACAACTTCACCCTCAGACGCAATCCAATCGCCAATCATACGGTTCGCATCGCGGAGCTTTACATTACATTGCTCTTGAACGAGTAGCCCGTCGTCAAAGAAACGGACGCGCACCATTCCTCTTGCAACACGCTCAACTTCGATGCCGTGTCTATGAGGTTCTTCATCCCACCCACCAATACCAACATAGAAATACTCGCTGTTCAGAAGGTGGATAACAACAATTTCATTCTCCCCCATGCGGAAATGGATGCGCCAGTGTGTGTGGGCAAACTCGATGATGTCGAGGATTTTGGTGCGGAGCTGAACGTCGTGTATCAACCCACCAGTGAACACGTCGTCTATGACGGGTGTGGAGGTGTAGACGTTGTTTCCTTCCCAAGCAAGAACTTGATCCGCCTTGATGGTTTGGATGAGTCGATAGAGACGATTGTAGATACTTTTCATCTAGGGTTTCCTTTCTCTGTGTTTCCATTTGTTAGATGTTTCAGTATTTAGATGAGCCAAAGGGAAAGATTATGGCGGAAAGCTCCTCTCTTTCAAGCGACCTCCCGCCACACCGCTCAGACGTGGAAGAAACAGACGTACAACTTCATCTTCACTTCAATGCCGCTCTGCGTCGTCTCCACCTACACGCTTTCGCTCGAAACAGAACGAGGAGGGAGAGCTTCGAGCACCTTATCCTGCGCCGCACTGTTCAGAGGGACGATGATGTGCGCGAGCTCATAGGCATAGGTGGGGAGCTTGACCACAACTCCCTTGGTACGGTTGACGTTGTAGAGCCATTCGGGGACGGGCACATCAACACCACGTTTGTTCTTGATTGTGAAATTCTTGTCTGCCATTTTGTTTCCTCCTCTTGAAATCAACTCTTTCGATGTGTTTATTATATAACAAAGCAGGTTGGGTAGAGGAGAAAACACACAAGACCAACCGAAAAACCGCAAAAGAAACGGGCGGGAGAGAAGTATCTCAACCCGCCTTTTCCTTTGGTCTATTCCACGTTATTCCTCATAGCAAAAGGGAGAAACTTTTTTCAAAAAGAAATTAGAAAGCAACCTCTCTGCTTTTTCCATTGGCACATCATAAGATGTCTTCTTGACAATCCCATCTGAAAACACAGTAATAGAAGGAACAATAGTAGAATTATCGCCGAAATCATACATAAACCCGTTAGAGTCCTCCCACTCGTCCCCCTCAATCTCAACAGTCAAACGCTTTCCACGCATAGTTCGCCGTACCGAAAGAACACGGTCACAAGAAAGTTCGAGTTCGCAACGAGAGTTCTCGTTAGTGCAAGCTAGAACATCGCGAAGACGCTCCCGCAACGCATAATCTACACCATCGCGACAATAGCCACTATAGTCAGGCTTGCTCTTGAGCAACCAACCGTTTCCGCGCCAGATTGTTATGCGACGAGCAAAGAGAGTTGGGACAATTTCTAACAGTCTTTTTTCTAAGAGATTCAACTCAAACCACCCCTTCACAACAAGTTTCAGTCCGCATCAACGTCATTTAATAAAGACGAGCCACTTCACGGCATCAACCGCCTTTTCGCACCACAAGCCCGTAACTTCAGTCGCGGGAAGTGGACAGAGCAAAATAATATATATCTGTTTTCCCTATTAAGCCATATTCACACATTGTTTTTAATTTTTTCAATACGTAGATCCTAACGGAATCCACAGAATCTTCGATCGAGTCGCGAACAGAGTTTATAATATCTTCAACAGTAAATTTCCCTTCTTGCTCCAATATTGCTCGTGAAACAATTTTACCCTTGCTTTCATCTTTTGTCATCAATAATACCTCTTTGCCAAGATCTATTGAACGCGTTCGATGTCTTTATTATATAACATTTTTGATAAACAAAAAGAAAAAATAGCATAAACCGTGAGGTTTTCTTCTCGACGGTATGTGCCGTTTTTTGTGTGGAGTGGGGAGGTAGTTTGTTTAATCCGCGCACCCGCGTAGGGTGCGATAGCAAGACCCGAGGATTATTACAATCCCTCCCCGTTTCAATCCGCGCACCCGCATGGGGCGAATTTGCATCGAGGGAGTTTTTGTATTGGCGGGTGGAGCATAGGAAAATGGAGTTGAAGGAGATAGAGATGTTTTTGTAAACAAAAAGAGCCCCTACCGAACGGGACTCTTTTTGCGAGTTGGTTTAGAAAGGAGGCTTTCCCCCGCACACAGTCAAAAGCGGGGATGATGGAAACCGAGGCTATGCCCCGCCGAGCCGACATGCCGACGGGAGCACCCTCTAGCTGACAGCCGCATTCTTCGCAGCTATTTGAGCACCATCGTCCGTGCCCTCAGCTATGATTGTATTATAGCGCAAGTGAAGGGAGTGTGGGGAGAAAAAGAGAAAACAGAAGAAAGTTTTTATGTTTTTTCGCAAACCAAAAAGAAGTCCAATCAAGGACTCCTTTTGTTGAGGGAAAACAATTAGTTATTACTTTCAGCCCGCAACATCCGCAGGTTTTCGCGCACACCCTTTAAGATGACACCCAGCTTATTCAGCCCCTTACCATCACACACACCCCAATAACGGTCGCCGATTTAGGAAAACTTTCTTGTAAAACAAAGAAGTTTCTGATATAATTATAATGTCTTTAGATAGACCAAAGGAGAAATTTCGGAGAGGAGGCAGAGATTCGTGAAACGTGTACAAACGGTTCAATCGCCATGTTCAGACGAGAAAAGTTCGTTAACATACGAGCAGCTTTCGCGTTCGCTCTCGCTCTCCGTTCCCGTCTCCCCAACCTCCTCATCATTCCGCGAGCTCCCAGTCATCCGAACCCTGCGTTTCAAGCTGATGCGCTCGAAGAAAAACCGAAAGTTGCATCGCGAAATCGAGCAATTTTGTCGTGTTTACAATCACTTCATCGCGGTCATTGAGCGGTACTATCGACTTTTCAAGAAGCACCCGTCGGCGAACCGACTCAAGATGTTACTCCCGAAACTCAAACGGACACACCGATTCCGTTGGCTTAAAACGCTGCCGAGTCAAGCGCTGCAAGATGTCGTGGAGCGCATCGACCGAGCGTATAAGCGGTTTTTCGAGGAGCGAAAAAAGGGAAAACGGTGTGGGAAGCCTCATTTCAAGCAACCTGCGAATTACAAATCGTTCACGTTGAAACAAGCGGGGTGGGAACTCGTCGGAGAGCACTCCCTTCGCATCGGCGATTTCGTCTTCAAGTTCCACAAATCCCGCGAGATCCCCGCCGAGAAGGTGAAAACGGTCACGGTAAAGCGCGACAAACTCGGCGACATTTACGTCTTTTTCGTTGTAAAGTCAACAGAGTTCGTCCCAAAACGGTGCGCGACAGGTCAAAGCGTCGGCATCGACTTTGGGTTCGACCAATTCTTGACACTTTCGGACGGAACAAGCGTGAACGCCCCGATGTTTTTCAAGCGAGATCTGCGTCATATCAAGCAACTCTCATGTTCGATGTCGCGAAAGGTACACGACTCAAAATCGTGGAACTCGACGCGGTTGGAACTCAACCGAGCGTATCGCGCCATCCAACACAAACGTGACGATTGGCACTGGCGACTCGCCCATGAACTCTGTCAAAAGTATGACCTTATCTGTTTTGAAACCCTGAATTTCAGGTTTTTCCAGAGGAAACACGGGAAGAAGGTTCAAGATTTTGGATTTGTAAACTTCGTAAAAAAGTTGAAATACCTCGCGAAGCGTTACGGCACCCAGATCGTGTTCGTGGATCGTTTCTTTCCGTCGAGTCAGCTCTGCAACGCGTGCGCATTCCAGAACCCCGAACTCAAGGATCTCAAGATTCGCTCGTGGATCTGTCCCGTTTGTGGCACCTCCCACGAGCGCGACTTCAACGCTGCGAAGAACATTCACGACGAAGGTGGACGTGCACTCGCTGGTCTAACAGAGTTTAAGAATTTTGAAATTATAAGTTAAAGTTCGTTCAAAAACAAACCTCGTTTGGACATAAACGAGTGGGTCTGAGGTGACGTTCATGCGTGGATCGAACCTTGTTACGCCCAGAATCCCCCAGATTTATCCGTGGGGAGCGTGTCAATAAATCCCTTCTTTAACCCATCAATCACACGAACAACCTTCCGCCACTTCGTATCTGTATCAACATCAACCGCATCATCAGCAAGCATGCCGACCAGCTCCGCCATATCCTCTACCGCACCATCAAGCGTTTGAGCGATAACAGAATTCACATCTCTCAAAGAACCAAACAAGTGCGACGAAGAATCAAAAAATCTATCTTCATCAAACTCGCCCCTCTTAATCGTCTCAACCACCTCTGCGGAAAGAGAATGAATGACGAGTTGAATAAAGCTATCCCAAATATAGGAAAGGTTATAGCTAGGAGCGTATAACCCACAAACCTCGTCCGAAAAAATAAGCACACTACCGATAGGAACCTTATTTTGAATCATCCTCAGAAAGAGTCCATTCGATTTCCTGTCATGGTAAAGCTCAATCTTACGTGGTTGCTGATGACCACCTTCAAGGACAATGTGTCCGATAAAAGGTCTTTTCTGTGTTGAAAATATAGGTTTTGAAATTGTGAAATTATTTGTTCCAAAAATAAAGAACTTAACAATGTCGTTAAACATCGAGGTTGTGAGACTACTCGCAGAGGAGACTACCTGTAACCTGAGAGCCTCCTCAATTCGTTTCACAAGAGGCGTTGGAGATTCTGTCTCCCGCTTTTGCTCCTCCGTATGAGGATTATAGAGAAACTCTCCTGCTGAGATTTTTCCGTTCTTAATGGCGGAGAGAACGAGATCCACAAAGACGTTCTTCACAAACTTGATGAAGTTATCCCAGTTGATTTTGCTGTATTCGTTTAAACTTACAAGGTTTATGATACTCTCATCCGACACCTCCGTTTCGCCAATAAAAGTGTTTTCGTGGAAGAAGTATAAGACGAGTGCTCCGTGAATAGTGTTGTAGGAAACGTTAATGGAACGGTCTTTATGTGATCCACCAGAGAAAATGATGCATCCGCGCCCAACCTCAGTAGGTTTGAGCATAGAGAATATTTCCTCATGCGTGAGAGGTTCTTGTCCTGCGCGAAGGTCGTTTGCGAGGTTAAGGAGAGTGTCTCTTGTAAAGGTACTGTTGTCGGAAACTTTCTGATAAAAGATGGATTTTGTAATTTGGTCTGTAATTGGTGTTTCTATCCGCGTGGTTTTGGTGTTTTCCATTATTTTATATTCCTTTCTAGTGTTGTTCGTTCAGTTGTGCACATTTTTACAGTTTATAATTTGATAGACCAAAGGAGAAATGTCACATTTCTGCAATCTTCCACACAGGAATCCGTCTCGCCACTTTCTCGTAGAACTGCACAACACGCATCCAACGTTCATCTGCGTCAGCCGTCGGTATTCCGCCATCAAGATCGTCCTTCGTTGCAAGAATATTACTACGCAGTGCACTCATATCATCAATAAAGTCTCTATCGCTACACAACGCACTAGAAAACAGCCGTGACGACTCGTCAAAGAAATCTTCTTCCTTAATCTGTCCGAGTAAAATTGCCTTGAAAGCAAAATTAACAAAAAGTTTTTGGAGAAGATCTTCAAACAACATCCAAAGTGTGTCAATATCTCCATCAGACTCGTGGGCGAGCTCAATGAGAGTCATCGCCTTGATGTCATCTGTTCCGACGGATTGGTTTTCGTGGAAAAAATTAACATACATCAACTCTTTGTCATTACTATACGAAAGTTTGATGTAGCGCGAGTGTTGTTTCCCACCAACAAAAACAAGTGTGCCGAGAAGGATGAGTGTGTGTGATGGCGGGTTTTCTGTTTCTGTATGGAGAATAGGAAGTTTTCCACGCTTAATTTGAGCGATAGCGTAAAGTAGATCTTTCTTGTTAAAAGTGCTACGTTCCGAAAATGACTGTCCGTAAACAGAATCGGCAATACGTTCTTCAAGCAAGATTTGTTCTTCTGGAGTCACAAGTGATACCTTCTTTCTTGAGATTTCTTTTTCAGGATTCCACAACTAATTATATAACAAAAGGAAATTTTGTTTTTTAATTTTTGTTAACAGTAAACCAAAAGAAAAAGATGACAAAACTCTCGTTTTCTTCCGAAAGCATCCGCCATCCATACATTTCCTTTGGGTTATTTAAAAAGAAAATTTCCTAATCGAGGGAGAACTCAACAGGGATAATCTTGTATCTCGGATATACCCGCCGCTCAAACTCATATTCACTCTCACCCATAGAAAGTCTACTACCGACAAGAGCTCCCCTATGAGATTTTTCAATCCCACCACCAGACATATCTTTCACCTTGTTCGACACACCATGCCCAACGACAACATCCACATTGTTCGTTTGGGTAGAAGGGTTATATTTCCAAATAGGAGAAAGGAACTCAGAAAGTGCAACATCTTCTTGAAGAACTAGATCATAAACGTTAAACACAAAAGACTGACAGAGACAACTAAGGAAGAAAGCGTACATCTCATCGTTATTATATGAGTTTTTACGTTTATCCCAGAAACCATCCGCCATTTGTTTAATCCACACATCATTAAATGAAACACCACCTCCGATATAAGATGTAAGGTTATGGCTTCCTTGATGGAAAGTTACATTTGTCGTCCTATCGGAAGAACGATAGGAGAGTTTAATGGAACGATTACAGTAGTTTTTTCCCGTTAGAACAATCCCACCGAGAATATTATCTTTTCTATCTAAAGAGAACGATGGAAGAACAAAACCAATCTCTGAGTCATCATTATTGGTAGAAAGCGTAACGAGAGCATGTAGGTGCGAGGGAGAGAATGTACTTGATGGCGCCACCTCCTGTTCAAAAATAGATTTTTGGATTTTAGCTAGTGTGTCCATAGGCATTTCCTTTCTTTGATAAAAAATTAAATAAATAGAAAATTTAGGTTTAATTATACTGCTCCTTAAAATCTACGCAAACATACTCAAAGATGGGTGTGTTCACATAGACTAGATTTATCGTGAACGCCCTCACGAACGCTCCTTCCTTTTTCCTCGTGTGCGTTCTCGAAGCTGAAAGTTCATTGAAAATTCAG
>ERZ773063.918-NODE-918-length-18219-cov-2.524664_pt1 | contig 18219 bp, 16 predicted proteins | sample MGYA00580625_ERZ773063 | MGnify/ENA primary metagenome ERZ773063 (study PRJEB29015, sample SAMEA2738022) | human oral metagenome | biome: human oral; feature: human-associated habitat; material: dental | place: China | collected 2042 ... | reverse complement strand
GTAGCCAAGGAACGAAGAAGGGGCTATGCCTCTACGACATAGCCCCCTACTGTTTTAATTTTTACCTGCAGGAGCGTTTCCTCTAAGCCCCTCTACGGAGGACGTACGGACGCTCGCTACTCTTTACTTATTGCGCTTTACCACAAAAACGGAGGCAGCCTCAGCTGATTCTTTTCCGTCGGTCAATTCTTCAGAGATCCAAGAGTCAGAGCCCTTTACCTTCTTCCATAGCATAGCGACGTCCTTTCCGCCTTTCTTCTCGGTCCCTACGACGTAAACATTATCGTCAATTACATACACGGAGAGAGCATCAGCATCTTCTGCGTCACTACTACTCAACTTGGTACGTGTACCATTTCTCCATAGCATAGCGACATTCTTCCCTCCCTGGTTTTCATGCCCTACGACGAAAATATCATTGCCCGAGACAAAGAGGGAACGAGCTTCTGCCCATTGGTCTCCATTTGTTATCTCTTCAGGAGTACCATTCCTCCAGAGCATAGCAAACATCTTGGCATCTGCAGTCATCTTATACCCCACGGCGTAGACATCGCGTCCCTCTACATAGACAGCATTAGCATAGGAGTGTTTAGCACTGCTTTTCAATTTGATAACTTCATCATTTCTCCAGAGAGTTGCATGTGAGTTCCCTGTAGTCTCGTCTTTTTCATATCCCGAGATATAGAGGTCTTGGCCCGATACAAAAACAGAATAAGCACCACTCGGAGCGTCTGAGAGGGTCTTGGGCTTCCCATTTTTCCAAAGAGTAGCGCACCACGTCCCTGTATCTTTTTGCTGCGCATACCCCACTACATAGACATCGCTACCCGACACAAAAACAGAGTGGGCGTAGGAGACTCTTCCCGAAGGCGTCAAGGGCACAGCCACACCATTCTTCCAAAGTGCCGCAGACATAGAAGAGCCTCCTTCGAGGATTTCCGATCCTGCCACATAGACATCATTACCCGACACAAAAACAGCCTTGAGCCCACCATCAGCACTCGGAGCGCTTGCAGACTTGCCATTTACCCAAAGCACTGTCTTCCAAAAAGGATCGTGTGCTTCGGACCCTGCTACGTAAACGTCATATACCGTCTCTTTAGGCGAGCTTTTACATCCTATCGCTACCATAGCCGTAAGTGCTATGGCTATACCTATTAAAATTGATTTTCTCATATTAACTATACAATTTGTGAGTTTTTTATCTGTTCCGAAAGTCTTATCAACACTCTCTGTTCCTTATTTATTTTTTTCACGCTTTACCACATAAACGGATTGGGCATAAGCATTAGTTGCACCTGCGTTCAAATTGGTAGGTGTCCCATTTTTCCATAGTACGGCTCTTTTTCCTCTTGCATCTTTTTCCCATCCTGCTACGTAAACATCATTGTCGATTACGAAAACAGACAGGGCACGAGCTTCGTCTACACCCTCTTTGCTTAACGTGACGAGCACGTCATCTACCCATAGCACAGCTCTCATTTTACCTTCAAATTCTTTCATTCCGGCTACATAGACTTTATTATCCGCCACAAAGACTGAGAAGGCGTCACTCTCGTTATCCGTTAGGTAGGTGGGGGTCTCATTTTTCCAAAGCGTAGCAGTCCCTGGTCCGGCACCCACCTTTCTCCATCCTACTACATAGACATTACCACCCGATACGAAAACGGAGTTGCCAGCGCCAATTGTTATTGCATCATCTACTAATGCAATCCGATCTTTATTCTTCCAAAGTATGGGTACATATTCCCGTGTTGCATCGTACTCATATCCGGCTGCGTAAACAACACCCTTCGATACGAAAACGGAATAGGCATAAGCTTTCTTTTCTCCCTTTGTAAGTTCGATAATATCATTCTCATCATCATTTTTCCAAATCAAAGCACGACGGTTTGGCTCCGGATCGCTCCAGCCATACCCCGCTACATAGAGGTTGTCACCAGAGACAAAGAGGGAGCGAGCATAGTGGAAAGATGTGTTACTACTATTATCCAACACTGTAGCCTTAGTATTTTTCCAAACTGTGGCAGCCCATCCTTTCGTAGGAGATTCGCGTTTAATTGCCCCTGCCACGTAGACATTGTCTCCGGAGCCAGAGACGGTACCGGCCCAACTTTCTTTGGTTGATAGTTTTTTAAGTTGGTCATTTTCCCATAGTAGAGCTCTCTCTACACCACTTGCGCTAATTGAATTTCCTGACACATAAACATCATACACATACTCCTTAGGGGTGGGTGTAGGTGTGGGCGTAGGTGTGGGGACTTCGCGTTTGCATCCTACTGCTACTACAGCCGCAAATAGTATGGCCAAACTTACTAAAATTGATTTCCTCATACTGATATCACAATTATGGGTTAATAAAAATTTCTGGTATTCTTCTATTCAGGTTTTCACGCTCTTTCTTTGGGGGAGGAACGACCACGAGACCCCGAATAGAATAAGGTTGTTACATCGCTTTGTAACCTTCTTCGGGTGCAAATATAGTAATTTATCCGAAAAAACACCCTAATGTTAAGACAAAGAAGTATAGATGGGAGGGGAGATGATGAATTTGGGGAGGACTTGGTAGAGAGAAACGTAGGCTGGGAGGGAGGGCTAGCGCAGTTGCTCAAGAAAGCGGACGAGAGGCGTGGGGAGGGCGTAATCGCCTAGTTCGGACTCCCTTACCCATTGGTACTTGGTGCTCCCTAGGGCGTCGGACTCGAGTTCGGCGGTGTAGATGGTGATGTGAAGTATTTGGTGGGAGAGCCGGTGCTCAAGGCTGAAAGTTGTAGGCACAAGGCGCCCCCCCGAGTAGGAGAGCGCGTCCTCTACCCAATGGGCTACCGCTTCGGGTGTTTGGGGGCTGTCACTCTCGAATAAAGGGAATTGATACAGCCCTCGCCAGATGTCGTTTCTCCCTCGCTTCTCCAGTAAGACTTGCTGATGGTAGGTGCTATAGATGTAGCTGAAGTAGCGATCTCTAAGGGTTAGCTTTTTCCCCTTTATGGGGAGGAGACGAGCGAGAGGGAGCTCCGCTACACGGCACCAAGAAGAGGCAGGGCAGGCAGAGAATTGGGGAGATTGAGGGGTGCAGACCAGTGCGCCTAGCTCTATAAGGGCTTGCCCCAACTTGCTAGGGGGGAGTTGGGTGGCGAGTAGCTCCTCCACCGCTTGGGTGCAGAGTCGCTTCCCGCTTAGGGTGTCTATGGGGAGTTCGCTTGCCAGAAGTCGGCTGACTACGCGCAGTACGTTGCCATCCACGGCAGGGTAAGGCAGATCGAATGCAAACGAGGCAATGGCTCCGGCCGTGTAGTCGCCCACCCCGGGGAGAGCACGTATCGAATCAAAATCTTTGGGGAATATTCCCTGATGCTCTGTGGCTATTACTTGAGCCGCACGATGGAGGTTGTGCGCTCTGCTGTAGTAGCCAAGTCCCTGCCACAGGCTGAGTACCTGATCTTCGGAGGCTTGTGCTAGGTCGGTAACGGAGGGGAATGCTTCCACAAAGCGAAGGAAGTAGTCGTACCCTTGGTTTACGCGCGTTTGCTGCAATATAACCTCCGATAGCCAAATGTGGTAGGGGTCGCGAGTGGTACGCCAGGGGAGCTCTCGTGCATTCTCTTCGAACCAATCGACGAGGGCTCGGGCTAGCGGTTGAGGGTGGGTAAAGAGGGTTTCGCTCATTTCTCCGCAAAGGTACAATTCATAGTGCGAGGGAGAGCTGTCTCTTACTTCTTTTGTGAAACCTTAAAAATTCGCTGCCTGATATTTTTTCCGCCACAGGGCAAAAAGAAAATATTTCACGGGCAAGATTTTTTCTAAAATCACCCGGAAAGGGGAGGAGAAATCAGCCTATGCCGAATTTACTTTTGCCTGATAGCGGTTTTGTTTGTGGGGAGGGAGGTGCCTACCAGTAGGGTTTTTCTTAGAATTTGGTTGAGATTTATTTTAGTAGTACCTTTGGTGTAGGTGGATCCTCTTGGGAGGTGATACTTTCCCTATTTGAGGCTCTTTAATAAAAAGAAGTATGGGTATGGCAAGAAAAAAGAAAGCATATATCGGAGCCGTGGTGGCAGTTGCATTTGCCTCTTTATCGGCTTTTTTGCTGTCGGGTTGTGCCCTTTGGGGAGGGAAAAGGGGAGGAATGAAAACGGACTCCGATTCGGTTCGAGGTCAAAATCCCCTACAGCAAGACTCCATTCGCAGAGAGGAAGAAAGGATAGAGGATATGCCTAGAGTGATGTATGGCGTCCCCTATCAGAGGTACGAGGAGATGAGAAAAGTACCCTCTTCTCCCCAAGGGAAAGAAGAAAGAGACTCTCTAATGCAGGAGGACCCCGAAGCCTAGAGTAAAAAAGTATTGGGTCTCCTTCTCACAAGAAAACAACACACACCTAAACAACACACAAGACAATGACGAAATTCTCTCAACTTAAATTCGCCTCCTTGTCAGTAATGCTCTTATTATTGCTGGCAGGGTGCAATGCCAATACCCCTCTATTAGAGGGCTCAAATCGGGATCAGGGTCGCCCCGAGGGCGTATTGGAGATTGTAGTAACCGTGCTAGACTCCCAAAATAAACCTCTCGAAGGCATGATGCTTGAGCTGGTAGATATGCCTCTGGAGCAGGAGGTGAATGCCTCTGCCAAGACCAATGTGCGAGGGGTGGCTAAGCTAAGCAAGGATGTCTATATTGCGAATGTGATGCAGCCTATCCACCTGCGCGTGCGGGATGCTAAAGCCTCTGGCAGGGATTATATGTACCGCTCTTGGTATGGAACCATCTTGCTGAGTAAAAAGGACTTTGTGCGTAAAAAGGCTCGGAAGGAACTTGTGGTACACCTAGAAAGAATAGGCGTCTCACCCTCTTCGCTCTCTCTAGGGACTGATGCTCGATAAGCGTACTGCCCCGGTGATTTACCTAGTCAAGAGAACACCTACTAGACAACCAACACAATGAAAAAACTAACAAAACGCGTCACAAACCTCCTCAGCGTCGGATGCGCTGCCTTTCTGGGGCTATTCCACACCTCTTGTCACTTAATAGGGGGAGTAGAGTATGGTACTCCCTACATGGAGTACGATGTGAAAGTAAAAGTACAGAGCCCCGGTGGAAAACCTATCGAGGGTATAGAGGTAGCTGTAGTTGGGAAATATCATACCCCAGAGGGAGACCGCATAGTAAAATTGGTGACCCCTGTACAAACGAATTCCTCGGGTATTGCACAAATATCACAAGCGAGTTATATCGGTGGATTTGGAAATAAACTTTATGTGCGTGCTGTGGATGTGGACGGAGTTAAGAACGGCCGTTGGGCCACCAAGGTGGACTCGATACCGCTATTCCCAGCAGATATACAAAGTAGAAAACCGAAGAAGCGTTGGTGCAGAGGGGTTCTCAAAAAGGGAATCGCTGTGACCATGGAGCCGGCTCAAGACGAAACACCTTCGAAGTAAGCGGACGTTTACGCTCATTACCCTCTGAGATATTGGATGAGAAGACCCATTACAATGGATTTAATCTAGTAAGTGAAACCCTATAAACAACCAACACAATGAAAAAACTAACCAAACGCGTAGCAAGCCTCCTCAGTATCGGGAGTGCAGCTTTCCTAGGACTATTTCACACCTCTTGCAGCAGTATATGGGGCGGTGGTAGAGTAGAGTATGGAAGCCCCTATGTGGAGTACGAAGTCAAAGCCAAGGTACAGACGCCCGAGGGTAAGCCTATCGAAGGCATAGAAGTTACTCTTCTTGAGAAATCAGATTACTCAGATAGAGATCTTGTGCCATGGAGTAGAATCGAACGAACCAATGCCGCCGGCGTTGCTCAAATATTTGATGATGCATCGGCCTTTGGTAGAAATATGCTCTACGTGCGAGCCGTAGATGCAGACGGAGCTAAGAACGGCCGTTGGGAAACTAAGGTGGATTCGGTAGCGATAACCCCTGGTGATATCTACAAAGACAAGTCGAAGGGGCGTTGGTATGAAGGGACTATTAAAAAAGAGGTAACCCTCACCATGGCTCCGGTACCTAAGGAAAATACTCCGAAATGAGCGGGAGCAAAATCTCTTTTCGCCAGCGTATTGCGCTAGAGGCGCATCGTTCTTACCGCCGCAAGTGCGTGGCCGAGCACAAACTCAACACGCTCTTTTGGGAGTGTACGCTCAAATGCAATTTGGCGTGCAAGCACTGTGGTAGCGATTGTCACGTAGATAGTGCCGCCAAAGAGCTCTCCGGAGAGGAGTTCCTCCGCGTGGTCGATAGCATAACGCCTCACGTAGATCCGCATAAAGTGCTTGTCATCTTTACGGGAGGAGAGGCCTTGGTGCGTCAGGACCTTGATGCCATCGGGCTTGAGCTCTACCGCCGAGGCTACCCCTGGGGTATTGTGACCAATGGGATGCTTCTCAACGAAGAGCGTCTCGAGAGTCTATTGCGCAGCGGCTTGCATTCCCTTACGATTAGTCTGGATGGCTTCGAAGAAGCGCACAATTACCTCCGTGGGCATCATTTGAGTTTTGCCCGAGCCTCTCACGCCGTTGAGCTTATGGCAAAGACGGAGCAGGTGCGCTGGGATGTGGTTACCTGCGTCAATCCTATGAACTTTGGTTACCTCGCGGAGTTTCGAGACTACTTGATTGGCCTAGGGCTTAAAGAGTGGAGGCTTTTTACCATTTTCCCCGTGGGGAGAGCGGCTGAGGACCCTAATTTGCAGCTTAGCGATGTGGATTTTTACCGCCTTATGGAGTTTATCCGCGACACCAATAGGGAGGGGCGCATTGCGGCTTCCTATGGTTGCGAGGGCTTTTTGGGCGGTTTTGAAGGCGAGGTACGTCCCCATCCCTATACTTGCTACGCAGGTGTGGAGGTGGCTTCTATCCTCTGCGATGGTACGATCAGTGCCTGCCCGAGTATCCGCTTCGACTATAAGCAGGGCAATGTACGTGAAGATGATTTCTGGACCGTATGGCAAAATCGTTTCCTCCCCTATCGCGATCGGAGTTGGGCTCGCCGAGACCAGTGTGCCGATTGCCTCGTATGGCGTTACTGTGAGGGGAATGGAATGCACCTGCACGACGATGAGGGAAAGCTCCTCTTCTGCCATCATCAGCGACTTTTGCGCGCCGAAGCATCACTAAAAAAGAAATAATACACAATACTGTATAGACTATCCCTTCTCCCCACCCATAGTTATGAATAGAAAGACCATTAACGAGTATATCCTATCCAATCGCTTTTACGAAGCTATTTCTCTACTCAAGCAAGTCATCGAAGAGCATGCTCTGTATAGCTTGGGAGATAGCTTGAGCCGAGAAGAGAGCATCTATGGGATGATGTTGGGTTACCTCGACAAAGGCATTGTAGACCCCGATAGAGCACACTTCTTGGAGGAGCTCAAAGTGAAATTGCTGAAGCTGAGCGATAGAGTCTATCGGGCTGTGCGAAGCAAAGATTCGGGTTCGCTCTACTTCCGACGTTGGGCGGTAGTGGAGGCGCGCAAGGGGCTGTCGGTAGAGAATTTACTCGAAGATCTTTCTCGCCCCACCTTCAAAGAAGAGGAACGCGATAGCTTCGATACCCTTGTAGACCTCCTGTTTGAGACGCTGTGGGTATCTGAGTCGCTCACGGAGGCGGAGCAAGACCGACTCTCCTCTTCGAGTGAATATGTGCGCTTGGTCGCCTCTTCTGCTATAACGCTGGGCTTGATGTCGTATTGGGATGAGAGTAAGATGGCTTTCCTTCTGCGCGAGGCGGCCTCTCCGGCTACGAGCGAAGCCTATATGGTACGCCTTGCCATGGGTGTTTTTATCAGCCTCTACCTCTATCGCGATAGGTTGCCTCTCTTCATGTTGTGGTTAGAGCCACTCCTAAAAGATGCCCTCCAAAATCCGTTGTTTGTGACGGCTTTTATCCATCTATGGACACGCTACACGCATGCCACAGAGACGGAGCAACTTTCCCAAAAGATAGGAGAACTCATGCCCAACATGCTGCAAGAGATGAAGGCCAAATGGAGCTCTATAGAAGAGGATACGGATGAGAATCTAACCGAGGATAAACTGGATCAGCTCTTCGACAAAGTGTCGGACTCGGAGGAGATGAGTACCTTCTTCCAAGAGTTTGGAACGCTGGAGCAGGAGGGCGAAGACCTCTTATTTAGTAGCTTCAAAGAGAATAAAAGCGACTACTTTTTCAACTACATTTCTTCGTGGTTCCTACCTTTTGACGAGGAGCATAGTCGCATTGCTGGAGTTTTGACCAGTAACGAAAATCTCCGAAAACTCTACCCCCTCCTCAAAGGAAAGCTCTGTGATTCGGATCTATACTCCCTCTTTATCACCTTCGATAGGATGGGGATGGGAATAAAAGTGATGGGTATAGAGATGCCGGAGGAGCTCAACGGAGCGATGTTGAATGAGCTATCGGCTGAGTCTTTGATGCCTAAGTGTGCGAAAGTTTACGTCGAAGATTTCTACAGATTTACCAAGCTATTCCCCCTGCATGAGCAGTTTGTGGATATATTCCGGCAGGATATCATGGTGGCAAGGCTTCCTATCCTAAAGGAAGCTCTCCCCATCGAGTCTATGGTGCGTGGGGCGGCTCTATTTTTCTACTCGCGTAGGAATTATGCCAAGGTGAGGATGCAAATCGGCTCGATCCCTCAGCTCTTTGATACCGATGCCAACACCCTGAATCTTTGGGCTAATAGCTGCTTCTTTATGGGAGATTACCGAGAGGCAATTAGGCACTACCGCCATGCCGACCTCGTGGAGGACGCTTCCCCAAAAGTGCTGTCGCGCCTTGCTGTTTGCTATCAGCGCGTAAACATGCCCGAGAAGGCAATAGAGACGCTTGAGGAGCTTCTCAAGAAAAATCCCGAAAATCTAACCCCATTGCTAAAGATTGCAGGGGTCTATATGGAGATGAAGTCCTACGATGAGGCTCTTTCTTATCTCTATAAATACGAGTTCTCGGCACCCGATGGCGAGAGACAGGTAGCTCGTTTGGTGGCCTGGTGCCTTCTCTCCAAAGGAGATTACGAGCGTGCAAAAGGTTACTATCGTACCCTTCTCTCCCTCCCCAGTGCAAAGGCTAGCGACTACCTCAATAGTGCCTATGTGCATATTGCCCAGGGCGAGGAGCGAGAGGCTTTGGCGGCCATGCGTATGGCGCTGGAGCATTACGACGAGCCTAGTGAGCTATTCCGCGAGATGCAAGAGGATAGCAGGAACTTAGATAGGAGCGCGATAAGTTTTGATCGTCTTCGCTTCTTGGCGGATGGAGCCATCGCCCTCCGGAACCAAGATTTTGTACAGAATCTAAAACCCAATTATACTATTCCAAAGAGAATGAACATCAAGGATTTTAATTTCAAAGGACTGAGAGCCTTTGTGCGAGTGGACTTCAATGTGCCCCTCGACGACAACCTACAAATTACGGATGACACGCGCATGCGTGCTGCTTTGCCCACGCTCAACAAAATTATTGCAGACGGAGGTCGCCTGATCATTGCTTCGCATCTAGGTCGCCCCAAAGGGGTGAGCGACAAACTTTCGCTCCGCCATCTGGTGCCCCATCTTGCCGAATTGCTAGGTCGCCCTGTGACCTTTGTGCCCGATAGCGTGGGAGCCGAGGTAGAGAAGGCTATTGCCGAGATGCAGGACGGGGATGTGCTTCTCTTAGAAAATCTTCGCTTCTACGAAGAAGAGGAGGGTAAGCCCAGAGGCCTCGCCGAAGATGCTACGGCCGAAGAAAAGAAAGAGGCTAAGAAAGCCCTCAAACCGCGTCAAGCTGAGTTTGCCAAGAGACTTGCCGCCCTTGCCGATTGCTACGTGAATGACGCCTTTGGTACCGCTCATCGTGCGCACGCTTCTACGGCTCTTATCGCCGATAGCTTCCCTGCCGATCGCAAAATGTTTGGCTTCTTGATGGAGCAAGAAGTAAATGCCGTACAGCGAGTTTTGGGCGATATCCACCGTCCGTTTGTGGCTATCATGGGAGGTTCTAAGGTCTCTTCTAAGATTGATATTATCGACAACCTGCTCGACAAAGTGGATACCCTTATTATAACGGGTGGTATGTGCTTTACCTTTACCAAGGCCTACGGCGGCAAGGTGGGTAGCTCTTTGTGCGAAGACGATAAGATGGACGTGGCTCGTGCCATTGTGGAGAAGGCAAAGGCAAAAGGGGTGCATCTCGTTTTGCCCGTGGATGCAAAGGTGGCTGATGCCTTTAGTAATGATGCCAATACCCAGGTGGCTCCCGTTGACAATATCCCCGATGGTTGGATGGGGCTCGACGTAGGTCCTAAGACAATGGCTCTCTACGACGAAGCAATCCGTGGGGCTAAAACGATCCTCTGGAATGGCCCTGCTGGGGTTTTCGAGATGAGCAACTTCCGCGATGGCTCTAAGGCTTTGGCGCAGTCCATTGTGGCAGCAACAGAAGCCGGTGCTTACTCTCTGGTAGGGGGCGGCGACAGCGTGGCCTGTGTGCATCTCTTCGAGGTGGCCGATAAGGTTTCGTACGTTTCTACCGGTGGTGGTGCCCTACTCGAAGCCATCGAGGGCAAAGATCTCCCCGGTATTGTAGCTATCAATAAATAATTATTCCCCCCTTATGGGAATTGTTTTAACTCCCTTTCGATGGGCGGATGATGGTGATAAACTCGCTTTCGTTCACCAATTGATGGAGGAGGCTTTCCCTGCCGCCGAGCGGCGATCTAGGCGAGACTTCGAGGCCCTGTTGGTTTCGGAGCCTCGCTTTCTACTGCATCTGATTTATCGGGATGAGGCTCTTGTGGGTTTCCTCTCTACGTGGCATTTGGAGGGCTTTTACTACGGAGAGCATTTTGCGATACTCCCCACTGAGCGCAATCGGGGCATAGGGCGAGAGGTATTGCACTTGCTAAAGAGTGGGGTAGCATCGAGTATCCCCTTTGTTTTTGAGATCGAACCTCCTCTCGATGAGTGGAGTAAGAGACGCCTTGCCTTCTACGAATCCATGGGAATGCAGGTACTCTCTCGCTCCTATATACAGCCCTCTTATGTCGAGGATCGCCCGGCTATCCCCCTCTACCTAATGGGGAATGAATGGGCAGCAAGGGGGCAAGATAGCGAACATTACGCGCAAGAACTTTATCGGCACGTCTACTGCAAAACCCCGGGAGGGGAGAATTTCTACTAGCTATAGCCTTTTGTTGTTGATGAAACGACTCTCCCTCTTTATCCTCTTAGTCCTCTTTTGGAGCTTTACGGCTCAGGCCGAGGTTGATTCGCTCCGCACGGAGGATTCGACACTTCGCCGGCAGCCTTGGGAGTGGGGCGTATCCACTTTACCCTTTATGGGGGTGGCTGCGGCAGTCGCTCCGTCACTGGATGGGGCTATTCGGGGGATTCGTATGCAATCTCTCCCCTCCTTTCGCTACCACTACGACGATTATTTGCAGTACTCGCCCTTGGCTTTGCAACTATCGGCAGCGTTGTTTGGGCTCAAAGGAAGCCACTCCTCGCCCTACGAACTCCTCACGGCTGATGCCCTGTCGGTAGCGAGTACCTTGATTTTGGTGAATACGACAAAATGGCTTACCCATCGTCTTCGCCCCGATGGTTCGAGTGCTAATTCTTTCCCTTCAGGGCATACGGCTACCGCATTTATGGGGGCGGAATTGCTGGATATAGAGTATGGAGCGCGTTATCCGTGGCTATCGGCGTTGGGCTACTCGGCTGCTTACGCTACGGGGGTGGGGCGTATCCTCAACAATCGCCACTGGGCGAGTGATGTATGGGCAGGGGCTGGCGTGGGGATTCTGTCTGCACAGATCGGTTCTATCCTGAGTGACCTCCTTTGGGGGAAGAAGGGAACCTTCCTCTACGAAATCCCCTCAAGCGAAGATCTCCCCCACACATTATCTATCCACTACGGCACCTCGCAGCTTACGCAACACTACTATAAAGCCTCCATTCGCCAAGCTATTCGCAACGAAGTTGCACTTCTCTTTCCTGTTTCTTCTGAGGAAGAAGTCCTCCTTAATTGCGGCGTAGTGGGAGGGAACTTGCTACAAATCTCGGGTTATGATGTCCCCAACAATACGGATTGGTACTTCGGTTTTAAGGGAGATATTTGCTACTATCCCGCTTCTCGTGTAGCCTTGGGGGCAGCTCCTTTTTACTATATCTATCCTGCAGCTCCCTCTGCTCCGGGGACTGTGTTGCTCGGAGAGTTGGGCCTGCGTGCCCTCTTAGATTACGACATTCGACCCCATAGGAGCTTCCGTTTTTTTGTAGGGGCATCGCATTCTACCGCCTATTATCCCAAAGAGGAGGGGGCATCAAGTTCCGAAGACAACGTCGTAGCCACTCCGCTTCGTCTCTCTTTTGAGCTGGGGGTTGCTCTCTTGTTGCACCTCTAGCCCCCTCATTGTACCTTTCGCCTTCGGGGGCTCTCCCCCGAAGCATCCCCTCTGCTTCTCGAGGGACTGGCCTGCTTCCTCCTAAAAAAGAGGAGGGTAGATCCATCTGACCTATCCTCCTCTACTCTGCTAGTATAGAGATGATTTAATGGGGATTTACCTCCAAGAATTGCTATGCATAACTAGAAGTGGTGTGCCAGCATGGAAGAGCATGCGACGCGCCATCCCGGGATTGAAGAAGCGAGCAAAGAGACTGCGTCGGTACGTATTAACCACGATAAGACCAATATGCTTGCTGATGACAAATTTCTCCAGCGCAAGGGAGAAGTCGCCGGGATCCAGCGTTGTAAACTCGATGTTACTATCGGGGTAGTGTTGCTTGTGGTACTCCATCATGGCGCGCAACTCAATCTCACTCCAGTCTTCCGTAATTCTAGAGACGTTGAAGAGCATGTAATTGGGCTTATTAGGCTTTGTGAGCTGCATCATGCGGTCGAAGAGTACGAGGTCGCGTTGGTCAAACCCTGTGGCTACCCCTACATTTTCTACATCCGCAAGGTCTACCACCTTGGCATCTTCCGGTACGACGAGTACAGGTACCTTGGCGCGGTCAATAACCTCAGCGGCAACGGATCCGATGAGATCTTCGTTGCGTCGGCTCTTCCCTCTCGTACCCATGATGATGGCGATGGGAGGACGATTGCGCGCTGTTGATAGCACTACGTCCTCGGGGATACCGTCAATGAGCTGGGTCTCGAAGGGTGCCTTCGGGATTTCCCCCTTCTCCATTTTCTCTTTGAGTTCCTTCTCTAGAGCGTTCATTTTGCGCTCGGCACGCTCATGTTCCCGACGAATGTTAAGTTCTTTATTGGCTTGATAAACGGAGATGTCGGGGGATAGCATGGGGGCAACAGAGTAGAATTGCGAGAAGTAGACATGGAGCAACTTCACGTGCAATCCTCTGCGCTGAGCAAAGTGGAAGGCTATCTGTAGCACGTTGGGCATGAAGTCGCTGAAGTCCACAGGTACGAGTACGTAGGGTGTGGCTTCTGTAGACTTGCCCTCTTTGTTGTAACCATCGACCTGATTAAGCTCAGCATATAGTTCGGGACGATTCCAATTATTGTTCTCGATCACGTCTAGCGCATGGGGTAAGTCGCTCTCTTTGATGCGCACTCGCACCCCTGCCGAGACTACGGGAAGTATCTGATTAACATTTTGCAGGGTAGCCTCTATTCCCTCGCTTTGTAGCAGTGTTTGTAGTATCTGTGCCTTTTCGAAGGTGTGAATAGCTACGGTAACGAGTTTTTCTTGTTGTTCTGGATTGTTTTTGCTCATGGATTTCATAGTTTAATGCCACTTTCTATTCTATTGCGCACGTAAGAGCAGAGAATGTATCCGGAGTGTGGTAGCACACAACCCCTCCATCCCTGCTTTTGAGACCCTCCCCGAGGGAGAGCCTCTCAAGGTAACCGGCCGAAATTCCTCAAAATCCCAGCCCTATGCTAAAGAGGCACGGAGCGGTAAACTCACCCTCTCGCGGGAGCGATGCCTGTTTTGCCCCTCCCATGCCTTCTGTATGCTTCGCTCTACTAGAGTTAAGCTTCTTCTTTCTCTGGCTCGGAGACTTCTTCCATCTCTCCAATCAGTGCAAGAGCCTTCTCTAGTATCGTTGTATCGTCAATCTCTACAATACCTCCGTCGGGACCCGGCTCGATGTGAATACCCGCACTTCTTCCATTTTCGTAATTGGCACCACCGAAATAGTTGCGTACTGTTTCTACTTTAAGCCCCAACTCATCAGCGATGCGTTGCGTGGCTCCATCGGGAAGGCTATCTTTGATCCTTCTCAGTTCGTTGAAAGTGATCGTTTTAGTCATGGGTCAATCCGTTTAGTTGTTAGTACTCGTTGTCTTTACTTACGCCACTAAGTTACAACTTTATTTTCTACTTTGCAACCTTTTCTGCAACTTCTTTTGCATAATGCTTTTTACTGTGGAGATTAGATTTCTCGCTCTCCCATTCAGGAGGATTTTACACATTCAAAAAGAAAAACGAAGGAAAGTATAACAGAGGAGCCACCGAAACGACACTGCGTTGCGATGGCTCCTCGATGTTCTATAGTTCCTGTTTACGCGTTCTTTTGTTCTATATGAGTTTGGACTTCTTCCTTATTGCTTCATCACCTTCTCGCCATTGACGATGTAGATGCCGGCCGGTAGGCGGTCGAAGTCGTTGCCCAGACGCATGCCCTCTAGGGTGTAGATGCCCTTGTACGCAGTCTCTGCTTTGTTATTGGCTACCGGTGTATCAATGGCGATGGACTTTTTCTTTGTGAAGTAACCCGTTGTGGGGTTTGCCATCATTATATCAATTCTCTCATCGTCGTAGGTAACGGTGCCGTCTGTTCCTCCCTTTATGTTCTTGCAGTTTTTGAACATGTTGATAGACATTTCGGTCGTCCAGGTCTCATCGCAGTAGATGGTGGTGAGGGATTCGCAGTCGTGGAACATATCGCTCACGTCCTCCACAGCTTCGGTGTTGAAGCTTGAGACGTCGAGTGTAGTCAAGCCTTTGCAGTTATAGAACATAAAGCTCATTTTGGTTACCTTCTGGGTGTCGAAGCCCGATACGTCAAGTTCGGTCAAGAGTTCGCAGTTATCGAACATATAGTCCATAAAGGTCACATCTTGAGTTTTGAATGCCGATACGTCGAGTTGCTTCAAGGCTTTGCCGCCGGAGAACATACCTCCCATGTTGGTTACTTTGTCGGTATTGAGGTTCTCTATATTGTTGATGGTGGTAAGCTCCTCGAAGCCGTCAAACCACATTCTCGTGGTGGTAGGGTGGCAGTTCGCCATCGAATTGTCAAATGTTACGGTGGTAATTATCTTTCTGTTATACACCAAACACCATTCGGGGTAGCCGGTGTTGGAGTCGGGGAAATCGTATACGGTACCCTCGGTGTGTGTGGACTTGTTGGCGTCGTAATAGAAAGTCATGGATTTGTCTGCGACGTTCATCACTGCGTAGCCTTCTGTGCTTTGTGCCTGTGCCATGGCGGGCAACGCGATGCTTGCAAATAGAGCGGCGATGCCCATGAGTGCATTGTGGAGTAATTGTCTCTTCATAACTTTTAAATGATTATATGTTGAATATATGTTTGTTAATTAGAGGATGTGATGCTGTGGAGGGTAACTCCATAATGCTAAAAGACTCTGCCCGAATCTCTTTGACGCAGAGATTCGGGCAGAGCCTTCCGTATACGGTTTTCGTTGGAGAAGTACGTTCCGTAAATGGCACAGGAACGCCTGAAATGTCCCCTCCCTCGAACGGATGAGAACGACGCATGGCGAGCATGTAAAACGCACTAGCGCCGGAGTCTCGCAGAGCTGTGCGGAGGCTTGCTGTATAGTGCTTTACTAATGTCTTCATCGTCGTTCGAACTTTAGGATTTATCGTCGCCTTGACTGTTTGTTTGCAAACTTAAGCATTTGTGTTGAGAAGTACAAGAACTTACGCAAGAAATGCGACAAATCGAAACGACTTTGCCTATTTTTGAGTCAAGGGGATGCGGTTCGATGTCCGAATTAGATGGTAGGGTATTTGCGTCCATCAGCCAGGGCTGTATGCATGTCCCATGCACGGCTGTCTATGAGAAGGAGTAACTCGGCTTGGCGAACAAACCGACGATACTCGTTCTCAAAGCTTCTTTTTAGCGGATAATGCGCTGTGTGATGAGCCCCGTCTCGGTCTCTAGTACTACGACATAGGGGGCTGGAGCTATCCCCTCTAGCGATAGGGTGGCGGAGGGGTGAAGCCACGTTTGTACCAATTCCCCTTCAAGAGTATAAAGGCTAAAGCGTATTACACGGCTGGGAGCTGTGAGATGGAGTAGACCATCTTCGCCCACTTGGGAGGGATACACCCCGGGCTGCTCGTCGTTTCGCACCCTTTCTGTGGGGAGCACTTCGCCATTTTCGTACACCACCTCTATCGTGTAGTCGTCGTTTTCTCCTCCTTCTTGGTCGGTATAGCTGAGGGCATCACCAACGCGTGCTACCTCTTGTCCGTTCCGTTTAACAATGTACTCTTTAATTATAGGGAAGGGTACGGGTCGTTTCCCTCCGGCATAGATGTGGGTATCGTCTTCCGGAGTTATCTTCTCAGGATTGTCGCTCACATGGAGGCGAATGGCTAGATATCCGTCTGTTGCGCACCTACCAAAGAAATGGTTCCCGAGGTCGCGAGAGAAAAGAGCGTCTACATATTGCTGAATATTGTCGCCGGTCCCTTTTACCGAATAGATAGAAGCAACATCTGTCTTTTCGTTGCGAGTTGAGAAGCCAACCCAAAGGGAGCGTTGCGCATCCACCTTAAAGGGCTTCTTGAGATAGACGGTATGCCAAGTTTTTTCTTGCCATCCCTCGGGCACATCGAATAGTTGGGTTACGGTGGTTGAGGCGTTGCACAAATTGCCGTAGCGCAAGAAGGTTTTGTAGTTGCCCATAGCACTGCGCGTTGGCATGTAGCTAATGGCGTGGATATAGACCTCTTTGTTGTGCGAAGTGAAGTATTCGCTCGGGAATTTGCTCGCAATAGTTTGATATTGAGGGTCTATAGCCTCAGGGGCAATTTTGCTGATGTGGGGCAGATCTAGCTTGCTATACTGAGGGTCTTGGGGGTAGCCAAAGAGTGAAATCTCCTGCATATTGTAGGGGCGATGCCACGAGAGGGTAACCCCTTGAGAAGTCTTCTTTTTCTCGGGAGATAGGGTGCGAGTGGCATCGCCTACATAGATGCCCTCTTCGACGCAATCGGCAAAAGCCTCTCTCTCGTCGCTAGGGTCTATTACCTCTCCATGGTAGGTGTAGTGGGCTTGTACGCCGTAGACAACAGAGCCGTGAGCCCCTTCGAGGGCTGTTGGGTAGGGGTCGGTGAATTCGGTTACACTTATCCCTTTGGCAATTTCTGCCCCGTTGCGGTACAGATTGTAGTCAAGGCTCCAGCCCGAGGGGATATGCTCGCGAGAGGGGGCAGTCCAAGTAACTTTGAGGAGGTTGCCCTCTTTGCGAATGTTGAGATCGTGGATGGGCGTAAGAGGGCGTAGGTAACCCGCTTCGTCGCGCCAACGTCCTTTGAGTGTTTCGGCACTCCCATTTCCTTTGGGGTCGAGGTAGGTTGCCATTTGGGTAGTAGGGTCTCCCTCTTTTTTATACTTATCCCAATGATAGGCGAGTTTCCCATAGAGGTTTTCACTTTCTAGAGCGCATCCGGGCGTCCCTCCCGAGAGGGTTCCCACCACGAGGTGGTTTTCGTTCCAAAGAGAAGAGCCGGAAGAACCTCCCTCTGTAGCGCCTTTGGAAAAGCTAAAGCGAATGTGTGCGTCCTTATCTCCCTTGATGTTTTCGATGATGGATCCGCTGTACCACGTGCCATCCATTACGGGCGATTGCGCGTGGTCGTACACCGATATTTTCTTGGCATCTCCTCTAGGGTGATGTAAGCCTACCCCTTTGGTGGGCAGTACTTTGCGCCTATCCCAACCATTGTAGTACACTCGGTAGCTCGCAGGGATGGCTTGGTTGAGTTCGAGTAATAGACCATCGGATTGTCCGGCAATGGGGAGGAAAGAAAGCAGTTTGCACCCTACCATGCTCTTGCCACGGAACAGGGAGAGCCGGCCATTGCTGCATCCCGGTTTTTCGTAGTGGAAGGTGAAAATCCATTGATCGCGATCCGTTGGAGTATTTTGCACCTTGTTAGTCGAACTCTCACAGTGGGCTGCCGAGAGGATAAGAGGGCGAAAGTCTTCGTTG
>ERZ773063.916-NODE-916-length-18236-cov-19.233320_pt1 | contig 18236 bp, 15 predicted proteins | sample MGYA00580625_ERZ773063 | MGnify/ENA primary metagenome ERZ773063 (study PRJEB29015, sample SAMEA2738022) | human oral metagenome | biome: human oral; feature: human-associated habitat; material: dental | place: China | collected 2042 ... | reverse complement strand
GCAACGCCTCGGCCTTCTCCAGCTTCACGACAATCTGCTCAGGCGTGTGCTTCGAGAACTTCCTCATGGTCATCCATTCTGCCCGGCCACAAGCAGCCAGGACTACTCAGAACAACCCTCTCAAAACAAACGGTCCGAAAAAACCAGACCCCTCCATCCCTGTTTGGTGTAGGCGTCGCCCAAGCGGGAAAAACTCTCCCAGCACATGCAAAACACGCCAAAAACGGTGTTTTTGCGCCAGCAGGGCGAGTTTTGTCACGGAAATGCCTCTGAGGGGACCGCGCTGGGCGAATTTTGTCACGGTGTTGGCGAGGGGGACCTACGGGTGAGGTTTGGGCCTCATCGCGACTGGTTATAGCTCAATCGGTTTTGGTGAGGGGGACCGACGGGTGAAGTCCGGGGCGCCGCACACGCGCAGCGAACCCCATGTCCAACGGGGTAAACGTCATACGGTTGCGGGGCGCCGCACACGCGTAGCGAACCCCTTGCCCGCTGAGTGGGAGCGCTGCGCATGGGTGGGAGTGTTGTGTGCGACCAGCCGCGGCCTCGTCGTCGTGCGTTACGCCCTGAGCGCATCCGACTCAAGCTCCGCAACCTCGCCTTGCACTCTGGGGTAGTGAGTGCCAAAATCGTAGTTAGCACTCCGACATGGAGAGTGATAAGACCACCGGTTCGATGAGGTCGCCTCACACAAGCGACCGTCCGTCGCGGGCATCGGACCCGATCCGCATCGCGGAAGGACACATTTTCAATGAGCAAGATCATCAAGTTTGATGAGGATGCCCGTCGCGGCATGGAGAACGGCCTCAACCTGCTGGCCGACACCGTCAAGGTGACGCTCGGCCCCAAGGGTCGCAACGTCGTGCTCGACAAGAAGTGGGGCGCCCCCACGATCACCAAGGATGGCGTTTCCGTCGCTAAGGAAATCGACCTGGATGATCCGTTCGAGCGCATCGGCGCCGAGCTGGTGAAGGAAGTTGCCAAGAAGACCGACGATGTTGCGGGTGACGGCACGACCACCGCGACCGTTCTGGCCCAGGCGCTGGTCCACGAGGGCCTGCGTAACGTTGCCGCCGGCTCCAACCCGATCGCCCTCAAGCGCGGCATTGACCAGGCCGTCGAGGCCATCGTTGCCCAGCTGCACGCCGACGCCAAGCCCGTCGAGACCACCGAGCAGATCGCTGCCACGGCCTCCATCTCCGCCAACGATCCCGCCATCGGCAAGCTCATTGCCGAGGCCTTCGAGAAGGTCGGCGCCGAGGGCGTCGTCACCGTCGAGGAGACCAACTCCTTCGACACCACCCTGGAGACCACCGAGGGTATGCGCTTCGACAAGGGCTACCTGTCGGCCTACTTCGTGACCGACCAGGAGCGTCAGGAAGCCGTCCTCGAGGATGCTTACGTCCTGCTCATGGACTCCAAGATCTCCAACGTCAAGGACATCGTCCCCGTCCTGGAGAAGGTCATGCAGACCGGCAAGCCCCTCGCGATCATCGCCGAGGACGTCGAGGGTGAAGCGCTCGCCACGCTGGTTGTCAACAAGATCCGCGGCACCTTCAAGTCCGTGGCCGTCAAGGCCCCCGGCTTCGGCGAGCGCCGCAAGGCGATGCTGCAGGATATGGCCATCCTGACGGGCGGCCAGGTCATCTCCGAGACCGTGGGCCTCTCCCTTGAGAACGCTGACCTCGAACTGCTGGGCCGTGCCCGCAAGATCGTCGTCTCCAAGGATGAGACCACCATCGTCGAGGGTGCTGGCGACAAGGACATGCTGGATGCCCGCGTGCGCCAGATCCGCCAGGAGATCGAGAACACCGACTCTGACTACGACCGCGAGAAGCTGCAGGAGCGCCTCGCCAAGCTGGCTGGCGGCGTCGCCGTCATCAAGTCCGGCGCGGCCACTGAGGTTGAGCTCAAGGAGCGCAAGCACCGCATCGAGGACGCCGTTCGTAACGCTCGCGCGGCTTCCGAAGAGGGCCTGGTCGCCGGCGGCGGCGTCGCCCTGATTCAGGCCGCCGCCGTGGCGCTGCCCAAGCTCGACGCTCTCACCGGCGACGAGGCGACCGGCGTGAACATCGTGCGCCTGTCCGTCTCCGCTCCGCTCAAGCAGATCGCTGAGAACGCGGGCGTTGAGGGCGGCGTGGTCGCTGATCGCGTTGCCAACATGGAGCCCGGCCACGGCCTGAACGCAGCGACCGGCGAATACACCGACCTCATGGCCGCCGGCATCTCCGACCCGGTCAAGGTCACCCGTTCCGCGCTGCAGAACGCTGCGTCGATCGCCGGCATGTTCCTGACGACCGAGGCCGTTGTTGCCGACAAGCCGGAGCCCCCGGCCGCCGGTGGCGACGATGCAGCTGCTGGCATGGGCGGCATGTACTGAGCCGCTTAGCGTTAAGCTGATCCGCCTGGGGGCGGGGCCCGTGAGGGTCCCGCCCCCAGGCGTCTGTCTACCAGCCCGAGGCATTGGCGCGAGGCGTAGGAGCCTCGGCCGGAATTGCTTCTCCGAGCGGACGGCTTAGGCTCCGGCGAAGAGCGCGGCGGAGTGTGCCTCTGCATCGGAGTAGGTCGCCGCGGCCGCCTGTAGTTGCGTGGAGATGCTGTCGAGGGCGTCGTGTGTCTGCGCTTGGACGGCTTGCCACTGGGTGATGGATGCCTGGAAGTTCACCTGAGCGCCGCCGGTCCACGAGTCCTGCAGCGCTAAAAGTTGGGCCATCATCGTATCGACTTCGCTACGGATGGTGGATGCGGTCGCGCAAGCCTGGGCGGCTGCGGCGGAAATCTGTTCGGCGTCGACGGCGTATGCGGTCATGATGTCACTCCTTTGTGGGACCCCGGGTGGGTCCGTCGACATCGACGCTACGCGTGTGGCGACGCATTATCGAGGCAGAATCAGAACCCTGTGGATAACTGCCCGCGCCGAAAAGTGCCTGTGGATGGCCCCGATGTATACCTACGCTGCTGATGGGTGAGTTGCCAGAGGGCTTGGCTGCGGCGCCCGTGGGCGGTGGTGGGGCCTGCCCTCCGAAAAGTCGCACGTAATTCGATTGGGAGAAGTTTCAATGAAGTCTGAAAACGTTGCAATTCCAATGATCTGAATTCAAGGTTTGAAATAGTCGTGGGAAATTACGTGCGGAATTGGGGGGCAGTGCAGGAATGACGTGCGTGATGGTTGGGCGCGAGGCCTGGTCGCGGTGCTGGGGGGTGGCGGCAGGGCCAAGGCGGGCGAGACGCGGGACTGTGCGAAGCGAGGTCACCCAGTCTCGCGGGCGGCCGGGGCCTCCGGCGCCTGGAAAACCCGTGGAGCCAAGAGCAACATGCGACATCATGCTGGACCGCCGCCCACGGACGCTTCGAGCCTGAACATGCGGGGCACAGTGATGGAGCCGCCCCCCCGAGTGGGGAGGGCGGCTCCATTGGTCGACGCCTCAGTTGGCCCGGCAAGCGCGAGCGAGCCGCGGCCTCGTCAGTCGGACGTAGGAAGGTCCAGGGATTCGACGGCCGATTCGAGGGAGGAGGTGGTCTCCACGTCCTCGTCGGAATCCGTGTTTTCCTCGATCTTGCGAGGCAGAACACCGGTTGATGTGGCCTCGTCGTCCGGGGATGCGACGGGCACGCGCTTCTTGATTGAGCGGCGCTTGATGATCAGGGTGCCGGTCGATGTCGTGGAGTCCTCCACGACCTCGTCGGTGTCATCCGCGTCGTCGCTGTCGTCTGTGTCCTCGGTCTGGGCGGCCTGGCACAGTTGGGCTTTCTCGCGTTCGAGCCGGGTCAGTTCGACCTCGAGGTTCGCGCGGGCGGTGTCTTCCCAGGTGGAGCCGAGAGGGGATTGGTAGATCGTCTCGTAGCTGAGGAGCTTCTTGACGAGCGCCATGCGTGCTTTGACGAATTGCAGGTCGTCGAGCTCGCTGAGTTCGGCGCGCAGTGAGCACCGCAGCTTCTTGTAGTCCTGGGGGCTGCACGACAGGCAGGCCAGGTCGGCGTCGACGAGCACCTGCGCGTCGAAGTCGGTGCGTGGCGCGCGGTGACGCGTCAGGAAGGCGATGAGCTCATCGACGCGGACGACGACCTCCTCGGGCACGCCGAGATTGGTGAGGCGGTTGTGCGCGTGATCGATGCAGCGGGTGGACGCGAAGTTCGCCTGGAATCCCCCGAGTTTGATCTCGAGGGCCTTGTTGAGGAAGGCGCCGTGGTACCACGCGGCGACGCGCAGGATGTCGGGATCGTGCGCGGACGAGGAAATTTCATCGATGTAGGTGAGCGTGTTCATGAGCCGACGCAGGTTGTGCATCTGGCGTTCGGGCGCGCTCCAGCGCTGTGCGAGGTCGACGCTCTCTTGCTCGAGGTCAGTTTGGCTCGCGGTTGCGCCGATTTGCTGCATGGCGTCAACGAAAGACGTCAGCAGCCACTGAGGTGCTTGAGCACCCATGGGCCACTCTCCTTGTTGAGGAATACCCGAGCCATGCTAGTGCGCTTTTGAGCGAAGGTCACGTTCGTTGGAAAAAATCGGGGAAAATCCCGATCGTTTCGCATGAACTGTCGTGCTGGAAAACGCGAAAATTGAGCGGAAAACTCGCCGGTGTGAGTTCTGCTCGTTATGTCGTTCACGTCGCGGGGAGTTCGACGCGGACGGTGAGTCCGCCGCCTTTCGTCTTGGTGAGTGACGCGTTTCCCCTGTGGGCTGCGAGGATGCCCGAGACGATGGCGAGGCCGAGGCCGGATCCGCCGGATTTGCGGTTGCGTGAGCTGTCGGCACGGTAGAAGCGTTCGAAGACGCGTCCGCGGTCGGTTTCGTCGATGCCGGGCCCGTGGTCGCGCAGTTCGACGATGGCGGTGTCGCCGCTGCGTCCGAGGGCGATTTCGACGGGGGAGCCTTCGGGTGTGTATCGCACGATGTTGCCGATGAGGTTGGTGAAGACCTGTGAGAGCCGGTCGCGGTCGCCGGGGACGATGAGCGTCATGGGGGGTGTGCGTCCGCTGATGCCGGTAAGCCCGACTGTGCGCGTGGGGTCGAGTGCTTGGAGGTCGAAGACGGCGTTGTCGGCGAGTTTGACGAGGTCGATGTCGGTGATCTCGAGGGGGCGTCCCTCGTCGAGGCGAGCGAGGGTGAGGAGGTCTTCGACGAGGGTGGCCATGCGTGATGATTCGGAGGCGATGCGGCCCATGACTTCGTCGGTGCGTTCGGCGGGGACGCCGCCCATGGCGTAGAGCTCGCAGTATCCGGAGATGGCGGCCAGTGGGGTGCGTAGCTCGTGGGAGGCGTCGGAGACGAAGCGTTTGATCTTTTGTTCCGAGGCTTGGCGGGCTTCGAAGGATTGCTCGACCTGGGTGAGCATGGTGTTGAGCGAGAGGGCGAGGGAGCCGACTTCCGTGGTGACGGGGTGGGGGGTGACTCGCTTCGTGAGGTCTCCGGCGGCGATTTTGCCGGCGGTGGACTCGATGGAACGCAGGGGGAGGAGGGCGCGGCGCACGAGGACGCGCCCGGTCCATGCTCCGATTGCGACGATGATGATGCCGGCGACCGTGAAGTAGGAGGCCGTCGTGCGCAGCGTGTGCTGCAGGTCGGATAGGGGCAGGGCGATCGTCATGTATCCGGAGAACTGTCCGGAGTCCTGGTCGTACACGGGGACGACGAGCGCGCGCCATCCGAGGCCAACCTTCGAGGAGGAGACCGTGATGGGCAGGGTACGGAACGCGGAGACGGGGGCCGAGGAGGTGTCAACGAGGTCGGGAAGGTTGGGTTTGCCCGACACTTTGAGGGTGTCTTCGGAGTAGAAGTAGCGGTCGGTTCCGTCGGTGTTGCGGATGTGGATGTAGTAGAGGGTGGGGATGCCGCCTTGGCCGTCGCTGGAGAAGGTGGCTGTTGAGGCGGTGATCTGCAGCGTGTGGGCGGTTGCGATGAGCTGGTCGTCGATTTGGGAGGTGAGGTGGCGCTGCAACAGGCCGATCATGACCGTTCCGGATAGCGAGAGGCCGACGGCGAGTAGGGAGGTGATGAGCGTGACGAGCTGGGAGGAAAGGGGTTTGGAGTCCCACCAGGCTTCGATGCGTTGAGCGAGGCCGGGGCGCACGTCAGTCCTCAGCGCGCAGGATGTAGCCGACGCCGCGCTTGGTGTGGATCAGTTCGCCGGAGGCTCCTTCGACGGCGAGCTTGCGCCGCAGGTAGGAGATGTAGGACTCGACGATGGCGACTTCGCCGTCCCAGTCGTATTCCCACACGTGGTCGAGGATCTGCATCTTGGAGACGACGCGTCCGGCGTTGATGACGAGGTAGCGCAGGAGCTTGAACTCGGTGGGGGACAGGTCGATGGGGACGCCGGCGCGCGTGACTTCGTGGGCGTCCTCGTCGATGACGAGGTCTCCGACGCGCAGGAGGGCGTCGTCTTCTTCGGAGCCCATGGTGCGGCGCAGGATGGCGCGGATGCGGGCGACGACCTCTTCGAGGCCGAAGGGCTTGGTGACGTAGTCGTCGCCGCCGACGGTCAGGCCCTGAATCTTGTCGCGCATGTCGTCGCGCGCGGTGAGGAAGAGGACGGGGGTGGTGATTCCGGCGTCGCGCAGGCGCCGCGTGACGGTGAAGCCGTCCATGTCGGGCAGCATGACGTCGAGGACGATGAGGTCGGGGCGCGAGGCCTGGGCTTCGTGGAATGCGCCGCTGCCGTCTTCGGCGGTAACGACGTCGAAACCGGCAAAGCGGAGGGAGGAGGCGAGGAGGTCGCGGATGTTGGGCTCGTCGTCGACGACGAGGAGTTTTGCTTCAGTTCCCGGGGTGCTCATGCAACCAGTGTCGCCTATGTGTCTGAATGTTTCCTGTGAGCTAGATGGGAGCGATAAGCGCGGCTCTGATGCAATGTGCCACCTCGGTAGTCACGTGGGAATAAAGGGTTTGGAAAGGCTCGGAAAGGATGTGCAAGAATTGAAGCATGTCATCCCGCAGCTCAGTGGACGTCCTCTCGCCCGACGGCGTCGAATTCCAGCACGTATCCGCCAAACTCGCCACCCTGCGCCTCGGCAACGCCCTCGCGGCCTGCGGTGCCCTGTGCGGAGCGATCTCCGGCCTCGTCCTCATCGTCGACATCCCGGTGCTGTGGTGGCTCATGCTCGTGCCCGCCGCTCTCGCACTGCTGTGCCTGTGGCTCGTGCCCGCCCAGGTGCGAGCACTGCGCTACGCCCTAGCCGAGACGGACTTCGTGATCCGCCGCGGCGTTCTCAAGCGTTCGATGACCCTCGTGCCCTACGGCCGCATCCAGTACGTTGACATCTATCAGGGTCCCGTGCTGCGCTTGCTCGGCATCTCGACGATCAAGCTCTCGACGGCGAGTGCGCACACCGACGCGACGCTGGGTGGCGTGCCGGTCGCGGACGCGGCCCGCCTGCGTGACGTCCTGGCGGAGCGCGGCTCGGCGGAGCTGATGGGCCTATGAGCGCGGACCTCTCCTCCGGCGGCATTGCTCCCGAGGACTGGAAGCCGCTTCACCCGCTGACCTACGTTCCTCGGGTTGCGGGCAGCATCGCGGGTGTTGTCGGCCTGGTCTCCTTCATCAATGCGTCCGCGATTGGGCGGATGCTGAGCGGCGAGATGCCCGCGTGGCTGGCGACGACCGGGATCTTTCTCGGCCTTCTGATGATCCTGGGCATCGTTCTCGTGCTCGCGGGCGCCTACTGCTACCTGTCTTGGAGGAAGACCCGCTACGCGGTGAGCAACACGGCGATCTGGTACCGCGCCGGTATCCTCACGCGCACGCAGCGTCACGCGCGGCTGACGCGCATTCAGACGATCAACGTGTCGTACTCGCTCGTGGGGCGCATCCTCGGCCTCGGATACCTGGATATCGAGGTCGCCGGAGGAGCCGACTCGAGTATCAAGCTGGGCCTACTGTCCGCCGCTCAGTTGGAGGAGCTGCGTGCGCTCCTCCTCGCGCTCGCTTCGGGCGCAATCGACAAGGTCGTGGATCCCGCTGACGTCACCGGCGCCTCGGCCCGTGTGGCGACAGCGAAGACCCCGCTCGAGGCCCCCGAGCGTCCCGTCTTTAGGGTCGGCTTCGTCAAGCTCCTGGTGTCCAGGCTAGCGACCATCGACAACGCGATCGCCCTCTTCTTCGGCGTCTTCCTCCTGGGCCTTAACGGCTTCCTCGTCGGCGTCGTCGGCGTCACGTCGATCATGAGCTTCCTCGGCATCCTGGCGGGCGCGTTCAGCCTTCTGGTGGGCGTGTGGGCGCGTTTCGATCGAGAGTTCGGCTTCACGGCGGCGATCGCTGCGGACGGTGTGCGCATCGACCGCGGCCTGACGGCTCGCCGCCACGTGACGATCCCCCCGGGGCGCATCCACGCCGTCGAGGTGACCCAGCCGCTTATCTGGCGCCTGTTCGGCTGGTATCGCGTGGAAATCACGCAGGCCGGTAACGCGGCGCACACGCAGGAGGAGAAGAACAAGGGTATGCAGGTGGATGTGGCCTCCGACGTGCTGCTTCCCGTCGGCAGCCGCGTGGAGGCGATCCAGGCGATCGCGATGGCGATCCCCGACCTGGGGGTCGACGATCCGGATGGATTCCTCGAGGCGCTGCGCGCCGGTACGCGCGAAGACCGCTGGATGACTCCGATACCGCCACGCGCGAAGATCCTGGATCCGCTTGAGTACCGCCGCCGCGCCTTCGGCCTGACCGACGCCGTGTTCGCGATCCGCGACGGGTTTTTCAACCTGCGCTTCTCGATCATCCCGCTGACGCGCATCCAGTCGGTGTCTCTGCACCAGGGGCCCGTTCAGCGTTGGCGCGGCGTGGCCTCCGCGCGTGCCGAGCTGGTCCCCGGACCGGTGGCATCCATGGCCGAGCACGTCGAGTTCGGCCGATGCCTGGAGTTGTGGGCGCAGCTGTCGCGGGCCTCGAAGGTCTGCCGCGAGGCCGAGGTTCCCGAGCGCTGGCTCTCTCGAGTCACCGAGATCGTCGAGGCGACCTCGCCGCGTGCGGAGGGCGACAAGTAGCCCGATGATCGGTGACAATGGAGGCATGAGTACCCCCGGACGCCTCGGAATCGGCATCGTCGGCATGGGCCACGTCGGGCCCGTCATCGGCTCTGCGCTGCGCGCGGTCGGGCATCAGATCGTCGCCGTCTCCGCGTCGTCGGATGCCTCGCGCGAGCGCGCTGACGCGATGCTCCCCGGCGTTCCGATTGCAACGCCCGAGGAGGTCGTGCGCCGTTCCGAGGTGGTCATCGTGGCCGTCCCCGACGACCAGATCGGCCCGCTCGTAAGCGGCCTGGCTGACCTGGGGGCCTGGCAGAGCGGGCACATCGTCATTCACCTGTCGGGGGCTTCCGGCGTGGGGCTGCTCGGCGCCGCCGCGGGAGCGGGGGCGATCCCGCTCGCCATCCACCCGGCGATGACGTTCACCGGCACCAGCGTGGATGTTGCGCGCCTCGTGGGTACGCCCTTCGCGGTGACGGCTGCGGCACCCTTCCTGCCGATCGCCCAGGCCCTCGTTGTCGAAATGGGCGGCGAGCCCGTCGTCGTCGCCGAGGAGGATCGCCCCCTTTACCACGCGGGCCTCGCCCACGGCGCCAACTTCATCGCGGGCATCACCGTGCAGACGACCCGAATCCTGGCCGAGGCCGGGATCGAGAATCCCGCCCTGTACGTGCGTCCGCTCCTCGAGGCCGCGCTCGATCGCGCCCTCACCGAGGGGGTTGCGGGCATCTCCGGGCCCGCCGCCCGCGGGGACGCGGGAACGATCGCGGCGCACGCGCGCTGCCTCGGGGCCCGGGAGGATCTCGCCGGGGAGCGTGACACCTACGCGGACATGACCCGCGCCCTGACCCGCCTGCTGCGCGACGCGCGTCTCCTCGACGAACGGGCCGCCATCAGCGTCGAGGCAGCCCTCCTCGACCCGGGCGCCTGATCACCACACCCCCAACGAGCCCAAAACGCGCGATACAGAGCGCGCAACCCCGGCCTCGTCGCGAAAACGTCAGGCGTGAGGAAAGCGACTCGATTACGCACCGGCGGGCCGAAGTTGCAAGAATAGAACTATGACTCACCGTCCCGTCCTGACCCACACGCGTGCCGAGTTGGCCGACGCCCTATCGCGCCTGCCCGGCACGAAGGCACTCGTGATGACCATGGGCGCCCTCCACTCCGGGCACCTGCAGCTCGTGCGCGAAGCCCGCGAACTGGCCGATCACGTGATCGTCACGATCTTCGTCAACCCGACGCAGTTCGCGCCCGGCGAGGACTTCGACGCCTACCCGCGCACCCTGGACGCGGACATGGAAGCGCTCGAGACGGTGGGGGCGGACCTCGTGTGGGCGCCCACGCCCCAGGACGTGTACCCCACGCCCGCGACCGTGTCGATTGATCCGGGCCCGATCGCGCGTGTCCTCGAGGGCAAGACGCGCCCCACGCACTTCGCGGGCGTCGCCCTGGTGTGCACGAAGGTCGTCAACCTCGTGCGCCCCGACGTGGCGCTTTACGGGCAGAAGGACGCTCAGCAGCTGGCTGTCCTGCGCACCGTTTTCTCGCAGCTGGACATTCCCGTGCGCGTCCACCCCGTGCCGATCGTGCGCGCGGAGGATGGCGTCGCCCTGTCCAGCCGCAACCAGTACCTGAGCGATGAGGAACGCATCCGCGCCCGTGCGCTCTCTCGAGCGCTTCGTCGCGGCGCCGAGGTCGCCGAGGCCGGGGCCAAGCCCGCGCAGATCGTCGCCGAGTGCCGTTCGGTCATCGACGCCGAGGGTGGCATCGACCTGGATTACATCGCGCTCGTGGACGCGGGGACCTTCGAGATTCTCGCCGGCACCGAGTCCGTGCCCGTCGGCGAGGGCGCTGCCGCGCCCACGATCCTGTCCGACGGCTCGCGCGAGGGACGCATCCTCATCGCCGCCAAGGTGGGCACGACCCGCCTCATCGACAACATGGAGGTGCCGCTGCGCGACGCCTCCGGTTCTGCCGGCCTCGTTGCCGAGCGTGCGGGGGACCTCGCATGATGGAAATGACCCGCGAGATGGCGATCGGCAAGATCCATCGCGCCGTCGTCACCGGCGCCGATCTGCACTACGTTGGCTCGATCACGGTGGATGAGGATCTGCTGGACGCCGCGAATATCGTGCCCGGGCAGAAGGTCGACATCGTCGACGTCAACAACGGCGAGCGTCTCTCGACCTACACGATCGCGGGTGAGCGCGGCAGCGGCACGATTCAGCTCAACGGGGCGGCCGCCCACAAGGTGACCGTCGGTGACCTGGTCATCATTATGGCCTACGCCCAGGTCCCCGAATCGCTCGTGCGCCAGGTCAAGCCCTCCGTTGTCTTCGTCGACGGCTCCAACAAGATCATCAGCGCCGGCGACCACGCGGGAAGTGTCCCCGAGGATTCCAAGCGCGCCCGCGAGCTGGGGTTGAAGAGCTCCGGCGTCTGACCGAGTCGCGGGCCCCGTTGTCTCAGACGCGGCCTGGTCCTTCGGTCGTTTCGGTCACGTCCTGTCATCGTGCCGCGTCAGCCTCGTGCCACCCATCTGTGGGGTTTGTTCCGCCTATCTGGTGAGCGCCACCGTGGTTTCCGGACAATGTCGCACGTAATTCCCCTGTCAACCTTTCAAGCATTGAAATAGGGGCCTTGCAATTCCAACGTTTGTCAGGTGTCTTCAAAACTGACTGGCAGGAATTACGTGCGACTTTTGCAGTGTGGCTACAACATGCGCTGGAGTGTGGCTACAACGCGCGCTCCTGGCCGTCGATCCGTGTTGCCTGTGCGGCCGCCGCACACTCCACGCAGGGAATCGGCGGATCCTCGTCGGCCCCCTACGCGGCCGACCTCCCGGGTGCGTGAGGAGCCCAACCGGGCCCCTGCCTCGTCACGGGGCCAAATCCCGGTACGATAGGCGCATGACCGATTCTTCTACGCCCACGCAAGCACCCGCAGACGACACCCCCGAGCAGGTCAAGGTTCGCGCGGCCAAGCGCGCGCGCCTCATGGAGGCCGGTATTCCCGCCTACCCCGTGCGCCTGCCGATCACGACCACCATCAAGGCGGTGCGTGAGAAGTACGCCCACCTCGAGGCCGGCGAAGAGACCGAGGACTACGTGGGCCTGGCGGGCCGCGTGATCCTCGCCCGCAACGGCGGCAAGCTGTGCTTTGCGACCCTCATGGACGGTGAGGGCAACAGGATTCAGGTTATGCTCTCGGCTGCCTCCGTCGGCGCCGAGTCTCTGGCCGCCTACAAGAACGACGTCGACCTGGGCGATCACCTCTTCGTTCACGGCCGCGTGATCTCCTCGCGCCGCGGCGAGCTGTCGATCTTCGCGACCCCCGCCGAGGTCACGCCCGAGGCGCAGGCCGCCTACGACGCCGCGCCCACCGCCCTGCCCGCCCCCGACGCCTCGTGGGCCATCGCCTCCAAGGCGATCCGCCCCCTGCCCAAGACCTGGACCACCGAGGACGGCGAAGAGATCACCCTGTCCGAGGACCAGCGCATCCGCCGTCGCGAGCTCGACCTGATCACGCGCCCCGCCGCGCGCGACATGATCCGCATCCGCGCGGCCGTCAACCGTTCGATCCGCGAGAACTTCTTCCGTCGCGACTACATCGAGCTCGAGACGCCGATGCTGCAGATGATCCACGGCGGCGCCGCGGCTCGTCCCTTCACGACGCACATGAACGCTCTCGACACCGAGCTCTACCTGCGCATCGCGACGGAGATCTACCTCAAGCGCGCGGTCGTCGGCGGCGTGGACCGCGTCTTCGAGATGAACCGCAACTTCCGCAACGAGGGCATGGACTCCTCCCACAGCCCCGAGTTCACGTCCCTGGAGGCCTACGAGGCCTACTCGGACTACAACGGCATGGCCGAGCTGACCCGTGACCTCATCCAGCAGGCCGCGCGCGACGCGTTCGACCTGTCCGAGGGCGAGGAGATCGTGCGCCTGGCCGACGGCACCGAGTACGACCTGTCGGGGCAGTGGGATCGCATTGACCTGTACGGTTCCACCTCCGAGGCCCTGGGCGAGGAGATCACGGTGGAGACGCCGCGCGAGACCCTCGTCAAGTACGCCGAGCGCATCGGCCTGGAGGTCGACGACTACGCGGTGTCCGGCAAGATTGTCGAGGACATCTTTGAGGAGCTCGTCGCCTCCAAGCTGTGGGCGCCGACCTTCGTCTATGACTTCCCGGAGGACACCTCCCCGCTGACCCGCTACCACCGCTCGCGCCCGGGCCTGACCGAAAAGTGGGACCTGTACGTGCGCGGCTTCGAGACGGGCACCGCCTACTCCGAGCTGGCTGACCCGGTCGTCCAGCGCGAGCGCTTCGAGGCGCAGGCCCTCGCGGCCGCCAACGGTGACCCCGAGGCCATGGTCATGGACGAGGACTTCCTCGTCGCCATGGAGCAGGGCTTCCCGCCGTGCGGCGGCATGGGCATGGGCATCGACCGCCTGCTCATGGTGCTGACCGGCCAGGGCATCCGCGAGACGATTCCGTTCCCGCTGGTCAAGCGCCTGGGCTGACGTTAGACGCGAGAGGGCCCCGGCGTCGTTCCCTGTAGGAGGGACGAGGCCGGGGCCACTTCGTGCGTTCGTGCGGTCAGCGGTTTAGATGAAGGAGCGTCGGGGCGACATGCGCGTGTGGACGAGGTCGAGGAGTTCGTGCGCGGCTCCGTCGTCGAGGACGAGGTCGGTGGCGACCCCCGCGCGCAGGGCTCCCAGCAGCGGGAGTGCTTTGGAGGCGCCGGAGACGACGCACAGGCGGCGCGGGATCTTCTTGAGCGTGGACGGGCACGGGCCGGACGCGCGGTCGTTGAGGTGCATGTTCGTGGAGCCGTCCTCGCGGATGAGGACGGTGCACACGTCGCCGACGACGCCGTCGTTTTGTGCTGCGGCGATCTCGTTGGGGTCAAGGAATCCGCCCGAGTAGACGTGGGAGGGCAGGCGCGCAGACATTGATCCCACGCCGAACAGGGCGACGTTGGCGCTGTCGATCGTGTTGAGGACGGACTGGACGGAGCGCTCGCGCCAGAGCGCTTCCTTTGTGTCCGCGTAGTCGAAGAAGGCGGGGACGGGGAAGCTGACGATGCGCCCGCCGATGGCCTTGGCGGCTCGGGCGATGATGGCCTCGGCGTAGGGCATGCCCGACTCGGTGGCCGTTGCCGCGCCGTTGAGCTGGACGACGGTGGAGCCCGGGAAGGACACGTGGGGCATTGCGCGCGTGACCTCGGCGGTCGTGTTTCCCCAGGCGATGCCGAGGGTGGCGCCGGGGAAGAGCATGTCCACAAGGTGTTCGGCGGCGACCAGTGCAACGTTATGCAGGCGGTTGACCTCGGTGTGCACGTCGTGAACGGGGACGACCGAGACCTGGACTCCGAACAGGTCGGCGATCTGACCGGCGAGGGTGCCTTTCAGGCCGGGGGATGCGGACACGGAAATGCGTACGAGGCCGACTTCTCGCGCGTGGGCGAGGAGTCGCGAGACCGAAGATCGCGATATCTGCAGGTGGCGGGCGATTGTTTCCATCGTCTGGCCCTGGAGGTAGTACATCGAGGCGGCCTCGTGAGCCTGTTCGTCACGTATTGTCACGTTTTCTAGTGTGCCATGCACAGGCGTGCAGATGTGTGACTTTCGAGATCAGAAAGAGTGTCGGCCAATCTGGAACGATGCGTGGCAGATGACCAGGGTCACACCTGTAGGCCTGCACGGATGTGCACTCAGTTTGGGCTAACGTGCATCAAGTGCCATACTGTGACGTGACCCGTGAACCATATCCGAGTGGATACTGTTCGACGGTACACAGTTAGCGGTGGTACAACACCGGTGACCCGGTGCGAAGACGCGCCGGAGAAAGATAGGGAAACATGCTCACAACACTGCTCCCGGCAGCCGCCGATATGGCTGCCCCGACCACGGGCCAGCTTTTCTGGTCTGAGTTCCTCGGCACTGCCGTCCTCCTGCTCCTCGGTGGCGGCGTCGTTGCCACGAACCTGCTGCCCAAGTCCAAGGGCAAGGGCGGCGGCTGGCTGCTCATCAACTGGGGATGGGGCCTGGCGGTCTTCGCTGGCGTCTACGTCGCCTACCGCTCCGGCGGCCACCTGAACCCGGCCGTGACGATCGCCAAGGTCGTCGCCCACATGTTTGATCCCGAGGTCACCCTGGCGGGCGCGATCCCCGTCACCGGTCTGAACGTTACCGTCTACATCGTCGCCCAGTTCCTCGGCGCCTTTGTCGGCGCTGTCCTGTGCTGGCTGACCTTCAAGAAGCACTTCGATGAGGACCTCGACCCGGCCCTCAAGCTCGGCGTCTTCTCCACCGCCCCCGAGATCCGCTCCTACGGTTGGAACTGCCTCACTGAGGCCATCGGCACCGCCGTCCTGATCCTGTGGATCTTCGTCTCCGGCTACACCGACAGCAAGATCGGCCCGCTCGGCGTCGCCCTCATCATCGTCGTCATCGGTAACTCGCTCGGTGGCCCCACCGGTTACGCCATCAACCCGGCCCGTGACCTCGGCCCCCGTGTTGCCCACGCGATCCTGCCCATCAAGGGCAAGGGCGGCTCCGACTGGGGCTACTCCTGGGTCCCGGTTGTCGGCCCGATCATCGGTGCCGTTGTCGGTACCGTTCTCTACTACCTCATTCTCGCCTGAGAGTGAGTGCGCGGGCGAGGCCGCGGCGGCCTCGCCCGCGTGGAACCCCACCGCCGGGGTGACATTTTCTGGGACTAGGAAGTCCCAACAGCCGCGCAGGTGGCTAGGCGCGGCATACACAACGACGTGACAACGCCTCCGAAAGGACACTCATGACCACCGAAAAGTTCGTTCTCGCCATTGACCAGGGCACCACTTCGACCCGCGCGATTATCTTCAACCACGCTGGTGAAATTGTTTCCCTCGGCCAGAAGGAATTCACGCAGATCTTCCCGAACCCGGGCTGGGTCGAGCACAACCCCGTCGAGATCTGGGACACCACTCGTACCGTCGTCGCGGAGGCTCTGCAGAAGGCGGAGATCAACCGTCACCAGCTGGCGGCCGTGGGCATTACTAACCAGCGCGAGACCACCGTCGTGTGGGATAAGAACACCGGCGAGCCCGTGTACAACGCGATCGTCTGGCAGGACATGCGTACCTCTGACATCGTCAAGGAGCTTGAGGGTGACGAGGGTCCGGATCGTTTCCGTCAGATCTGCGGCCTGGGTCTGTCCCCCTACTTCTCCGGCTCGAAGATCAAGTGGATCCTGGACAACGTCGAGGGCGCTCGCGAGCGCGCCGAGGCCGGCGACCTCTACTTCGGCAACACCGACTCCTGGGTCCTGTGGAACCTGACGGGCGGCGTCAACGGCGGCGTGCACTGCACCGACGTCACCAACGCCTCGCGCACCATGCTCATGGATATCCGCACGCTGTCGTGGCGTGAGGACGTCTGTGAGATCTTCGGTATTCCGATGTCGATGCTCCCCGAGATTAAGTCCTCCTCCGAGGTCTACGGCTACGGTCGTAAGAATGGCCTCCTGGTCGACACCCCGATCGCGGGCATTCTCGGCGACCAGCAGGCCGCGACCTTCGGCCAGGCCTGCTTCGAGAAGGGTATGGCGAAGAACACCTACGGCACCGGCTGTTTCATGCTCATGAACACCGGCACGGAGCCCGTCTTCTCCAACAATGGCCTGCTCACCACGGTGGCCTACAAGATCGGCGAGCAGCCGGCCGTGTACGCCCTCGAAGGCTCGATCGCCGTCGCTGGCTCGCTGGTCCAGTGGCTGCGTGACAACCTCGGCATGATCGTCAAGTCTTCGGACATTGGCGAGCTAGCCAGCACGGTCGAGGACAACGGCGGTGTCTACTTCGTTCCCGCGTTCTCGGGCCTGTTCGCCCCCTACTGGCGTTCGGACGCTCGCGGTGCGATCGTGGGCCTGACCCGTTACGTCAACAAGGGCCACATCGCCCGCGCCGTCGAAGAGTCGACCGCGTTCCAGAGCGCCGAGGTCCTCGACGCGATGAACGCCGACGCCGGCGTGCCGCTCAAGGAGCTCAAGGTTGACGGCGGCATGACGCACGACGACCTGGTCATGCAGTTCCAGGCCGACCTGTGCGGCGTCGACGTCGTTCGCCCGAAGGTCATCGAGACGACCGCTCTGGGTGCCGCCTACGCCGCTGGTATGGCCGTGGGCTACTGGTCGGGCACCGACGATGTCGTGGCCAACTGGCAGGAGGGCAAGCGCTGGACGCCGTCCATGGAGCCGGCCGAGCGCGACCGCACCTACCGCCTGTGGAAGAAGGCCGTCACCCGTACGCTCGACTGGGTCGACGACGACGTGAAGTGACAGTCATTCCATAGACAGTGACGAGGCCGGGGCTGCGCGAAGCGGTCCCGGCCTCGCCGCGTGTGGGGAGGGGCGCGTTAGAACGTCTCGAAAGAGACGCGTGCGCCCCCGGCCTGGATGATGCGCGAAATGTCGCGGACTATGCGGGCGGCGCCGCACACGTAGTAGGTGGTCCGGGGGCTGATGCGAGGGAGTACGGTCGCCATTCGAATGGAGCGACCCGAACGAGCGCGTACTGGCCTGCCTCCCACGCCGCACACTCGGGGAGTGCGATGTGGAGCTGACCCTCACCGCCGACGAATGGGCTCCCACGCCGCACACTCGGGGAGTGCGAGCGTGATCTCGCGAACTGTGGGGGTGATCCAACGGGCGCTCTGTGCCGTCGCCCGATAGCGCCTCGCACCGGCGGCGCGTTCAGTTGCGGTGTCGTGGGAGAGTGCGGCGCGCCCCTGGGGCCGGGCCTGTCCGCGCAGTGAGCGCATGATGCGGGGATATCTCGCGGGGCCGAGCACCTTGCAGGCCGTGGACATGCCAGCCAGGGCGGCGCCCACGATGCCGGGCATTCCGGCGTCCTGCCCGGTCAGGTAGAGGCCGTCGATGGGGGTCAAGGGGGAGGCAAGCTCCGCGGTGAAACGCTCGGGCGTGAGAGGTAGACCGTAGAAGTATCCGCTCTCATGTGATGTGAAGTGTTCGATCGTGAGAGGGGTGCCAACCTCAACGGAGCGCACGGTGTCCTTCAATCCGGGTATGGCCGTGTCTGCGAGGTCGATGAGCCCGCGTGCCATCGCAGATGTTAGGCGTTCGTAGTCCGCCCCGTGCATCCCCGGCCTCGTTCCTGACCATCGGTCGAAAGCGTCCGGCCCGGCGAAGGAGACGATTTCCGCCGTCGCGTGGCGGTCTCCGGCTTTGATTCCCGGGAACGAGATGAAGGCTGATTGAGGGCGTCCCT
>ERZ773063.912-NODE-912-length-18264-cov-2.823219_pt1 | contig 18264 bp, 19 predicted proteins | sample MGYA00580625_ERZ773063 | MGnify/ENA primary metagenome ERZ773063 (study PRJEB29015, sample SAMEA2738022) | human oral metagenome | biome: human oral; feature: human-associated habitat; material: dental | place: China | collected 2042 ... | reverse complement strand
CGGCTAAATTTTAAAAAAGGTGCAAAATGAATGATAAATTCAGCAAAATCGGCTTCATTCTCGCGGTCGCAGGCAGCGCCGTGGGGCTCGGTAATGCGTGGAAATTCCCCACTTTAGTAGGCACCAACGGCGGCAGCGCCTTTATCTTGCTATATCTTTTGCTGACGCTTTTGGTTAGCTTCGTGATTTTTTTAGCCGAGATCGTCATCGGCAGGCTAAGCGAAAGTGATACAGTGCGCGCATTTGAAAAGCTCGCGCCCTCATACAAAGGCGCATGGAAATACGCGGGATTTTTTATGATTAGTGCGCTTTTGATCTATGCTTTTTACAGCGTCGTAATGGGCTGGATCCTAAAATACGTGGTCTCAAGCGCTTTTTATCTGCCAAAAAGTATAGATGAAAGCGGCACAGCGTTTAATGCACTTTTAGGCAGCGATTTTTCAAGCGTGGCGGTGTGCTTTACCATAGCGTCGGCGTTTTGCTTTTTCATCGTATCTAAAGGTGTCAAAAGCGGCATCGAGCGGCTGAATGTCTGGATGATGCCCGCGCTATTTATTTTGCTGGTTTTGATGCTAATTTACGCCGCAAGTTTCGATGGATTCGGACGTAGCGCGAAATTCCTACTGGTGCCAGATTTTTCCAAGCTTAATAAAGATAGCGTTCTTTCGGCGCTAGGACTTGCATTTTTTACGCTCTCGCTTGGCGTTACTACGATTATGACCTATGCCGCGAGCCTGCCTGCGCGCACCAATATCCTAACCTCAAGCATAAATATCGTCTGCATTAATGTCCTAATCGGCGTGATGATGGGGCTTATCGTCTTTACTTTCATCTTTGAATTCGGCGGCGATCCCAAAGCGCAAGGTCCGGGGCTTGTGTTCGTCTCGCTGGTGGTGCTTTTTTCAAAGCTTGGTGCGATCGGAAATATCCTAGCCTTTTTATTTTTTACCTCGCTGTTATTCGCGGCGATTACTTCTGCAATTTCGATGCTGGAGCCTGCGATTTATTATCTCGTAAACTCCCGCAAGCTAAGCCGCAAGCGCGCTTCACTTTTAGTTTTTGCCGTGACGTATGTTTTAGGGATATGCTGCATTTTGGGTTATTACGGGGGCACGAGTGAATATTTTAGCCTAGGTGGCAAGAGCTTTTTTGACATGCTTGATTACCTAACCTCAAATATTCTGATGCCTCTTAGCGGCATAATTGTGGCGATTTTCGTAGGGTTCGTGATCAAAAAACGAGCCGTCGAAATTCTACTGCGCCCATATATGGGACGAATGGGCTTTAAGCTGTGGTATTTCGTACTACTGCGCTTCGTGGCGCCAGTCGCGATCGTAGTGATAGCGCTCAATCAGCTAAAAATTTTAAATTTTTAAATTTGCAAAGCAGATGGATAGCATGGAAGTTAAAATTTGGCGCTGAAGCAGCCTAAAAGCGACGGGCAAATTTTCATAGCGAACTTGCGGCGATCCGCAAGCGACCATGGCGGCTGTCAAAAAATTGCGCCTGGAATTTTATGTCTAGATAGGAGTATGTGGCGACCGCGATCAGCCTTCGGCGCGACCGCGCTAACCCGCGCGGCAACCTGCGCAAGATCGCGGCAAAGACGCCGTAGCGCAGCCGCGTCTGATCACGCTGCGGAATTTTAAAATTTAGCGCCAAAGCGGCCCAAAGTAGCGAGCCAAATTTCATAGCGAGATGCGGCGGTAGTTTGGAATTTTAAAATTCCACGGCTTTAAAATTTAAAAATCATCGGAGAGAAAATGAACGATAAATTTAGCAAAATCGGCTTCATACTTGCCGTCGCAGGCGGCGCGGTGGGGCTTGGCAACGCATGGAAATTTCCCACCCTCGTGGGTCAAAACGGCGGCAGCGCCTTCGTGCTTTTATATCTCGCGCTCACGCTGGGCGTGGGCTTTAGCATATTCCTAGCCGAGATGGCGCTGGGCAGGCTAAGCGGGAGGGATCTACCGAGCGCGTACGAGACGCTGGCGCCGCGCGGCGGGCGTAAATGGCGCGCAGGAGGCATTTTCATCGCGGGCGGCATGCTGGTGCTATCCTTTTACCTCGTCATCCTCGGCTGGGTGATCCGCTACATATTTTTGGGCTTTTCTCCGCTGCCCGCAACCGCTGAGGAAGCGGGCGCCGTCTTTGACGATCTCATCTCGCATTCGCTAGTCACGAGCCTGGGCTTTTACGCGCTTGCGCTCGTGCTGACGCTCTCCGTCGTCGCGCGCGGCATCAAAAGCGGTATCGAGCGGCTAAACGTCGTGATGATGCCGCTTCTTTTCGTGCTGCTGCTTGCGATGCTTGCGTATGCGTGCACGATGCAGGGCTTCGGCGCGGCGGCGAAATTTCTTTTCTATCCTGACTTCGGCAAAATCACCGTTAGCTCCATCCTCTCCGCGCTCGGGCTCGCGCTCTTTACCCTGTGCGTGGGCGTCGGCTGTATCGCGGCATACGCGGCGTCGCTTAGCGAGGGGGTGCGGCTCGTGCGAAGCTCGGTAAACATCGTATTTATCAATATCGCGATCGGGCTGATGATGGGGCTCATCGTCTTTACCTTCATCTTCGAATTCCGCGCCGATCCCGCGCAGGGTGCGGGGCTTGTGTTCGTATCGCTCACTACGATGTTTGCAAAAATGGGGCTAGCGGGGCAGGTGCTTGAAGTCGCGTTTTTCGTCTCGCTCTTTTTCGCGGGGATCACGAGCGCGGTTTCGATGATCGAGCCTTTCGTCTTCTATCTCATCGGCAGATTTAAAATTTCGCGCCTGCGCGCAGTCTGCATCTCGGGGTGCGTCATAGCGGTACTAGGCGCATGCTCGCTGCTATCGATGCACGCGGATTATGCGAGCAAGCTTAAGCTTTTCGGCGCGAGCTTTTTTGACTGCTTGGACTTCGTAAGCTCAAACGTCATGCTGCCCCTCGGCGCTCTAACCTCGGCGATCTTCGTGGGCTTTGTGATGGATGCACAGCGCCTGCGCGGGCTTTTCGGCGCCGATATGGGCGAGCTTGGATTTAAAATTTGGTACTTTTCGCTGCGCTTCGTAGCGCCCGTCGCGATCGTGATCATAATGGCAAATCTGCTGTTTTTCGGCGGAAAATAAAAGCGAACGGAATAGATAGGAGCGAGCAAAATTTCACGCGATAAATCGCGCGGCAGATTTGCGCGGCGAAGCGGCACGCGGGGATCGCGAGCTAATTTGCGACGTTTAGGCTCGGCTAAATCGTGCTGCGATCCGCGAAGCGCCCGAGCAAAGAGCTTTGCGCAATGAAATTTCATGCGGTAAATCTTGCGCAGTAAAATTAAAGCGTAAAATTTTACGCCTCGTTTCGTAACGAAAAGAGCCCAAACGCGCCCCTAAATTTAAAATTTACGCATTAAAATTTCGCAATCCTCTCGGCAAGGCTTAAAAGCATTAAAATTTTACTACCCGCTAGCATAACGAGCGTCGAAATGCGCCGTAAAGCAGCGGGCTTGCTTTTCAGGCGCGATGAAGATTTTGCGGGTGCGGCCTAAACAGCTAGCGGCGTGCGCATTTGGGCCGAATGAACCTGTTTTAAAGCCGCGCGGTTTAAGCCGTCCTTAGCGCGCTAGCACTTACCCGCTTTTTTAAGCAAAGCGTTGCAGTTACCACTTTTGGAACCTCCAGTACCGCCTGCGCCAACAATTTTTGTGCAAAGCGCGTCAGAATCAACTACTATAACGGATGAAAAATAGCAACGATACAAATCCCCGTTTTTGCTCCTGACCTTATAATGTACTGAGTCAATCTCACTTTTTACTGAATCAGGCACAACCGTTAGATTTGATTTATCTATACCAGTTGCCATTTCAGCGCGATCTAAGAGTGTCGCCTCACTAGTCATCGGCTTTTTTATAAAACCACAACCACCTAAGACGGAAGCAGCTGCAAAAGACACGGCTAAGGTAAAAAGGCTTTTTGAAACCAGATATTTCATTGTTTTTCCTTTTAATTAAAATATAGATAAATTATAACGTCGTCCCAATTTAAATCTCCTTAAAATATGGATTAAACTGCTATTTTAAAATTTTAAAACGTGGCTAGTAAAATTTAAACGTCAATAGCAAGCTTACAAGCTTAGATGTAGGATTCATATGTTAATTTTATCGCAGCCGAAGTGAGTACATCTTAAAATGAGGGTTGCGAGTAGGATGCGACATCCAAACAAAAGAGGCTACGGCCCAAGATTAAGCGTAGTCAAAATTTAAAATCAAAATTTTGTGAGTTATAAATTTAAAGCTAAGCTTTAGAATTTCATAGCTATTGGGATTTTAAGTGAAAGTCTAGTGCATTACTACAATATCAGCTCGCCACATATTTACAGAATTTTACACGTCGCAAATCCCCTACCCTCAGAATTTGCGCGCCGCCTTGAAAGCGCATACGAAGCTACGTGGCGGCATTTGTGGCAAGCAGTGCAAGCCATGTCGCTAATTTAGAGCGAAATTTCAGAATAAGGCTAAATTTAATAAAATTTAGCCGTTCATTATCGATAGCAGCTCGGTGTTGTCTTTGGTTTTTAGCATCTTGGCGTATAAAAATTTCAGCGCCTCGACGTCGTCCATCGTCGAGATCGCCGAGCGCAGTGCCCAGATCTTTTGCAGATTTTCGCTACCTTGCAAAAGCTCCTCTTTGCGCGTGCCGGACTTGGTGATATTGATCGCGGGGTAAATTCTACGATCCGAGATATTACGATCGAGGATGATCTCGCTGTTGCCCGTGCCTTTGAACTCCTCGAAGATCACGTCGTCCATTCGCGAGCCGGTCTCGATGAGCGCGGTAGCGACGATGGTAAGCGAGCCGCCGTTTTCGATATTTCGCGCCGCACCGAAGAAGCGCTTCGGCTTGTGCAGGGCGTTTGCGTCCACGCCGCCGCTTAGGACTTTGCCGCTGCTAGGCGTGACGGTGTTGTAGGCGCGCGCAAGGCGAGTGATGCTATCGAGCAGGATGACGACGTCCTTGCCGTTTTCGACGGCGCGTTTTGCCTTTTCGATGACGAGCTCGGCGACGCGGACATGGTTGAACGCGGGCTGATCGAAGGTCGAGCTAAACACCTCGCCGCGCACGCTACGCTCCATGTCGGTTACCTCCTCCGGGCGCTCGTCGACTAACAGCACCAAAAGCTCGACCTCGGGGTGGTTGCGCGTAATGCCGTTGGCAAGCTCCTTCATAAGCTCCGTTTTACCGCTACGCGGAGGTGCGGTGATGAGCCCGCGCTGCCCTTTGCCGATCGGCGTGAAAAGATCGAGCACGCGACCGGTAAGGCGCATCGGGTCATATTCGAGCTTGAGCTTTTCGGTCGGGAAAAGCGGCGTGAGATTGTCAAATAGCGGGCGCTCTCTGGCCTCTTGGATCGATTTGTAATTGATCGCCTCGATCTTTAAAAGCGCGTAGTACTTCTCCTGATCCTTCGGCTCGCGCACCTGGCCCGTGACGATGTCGCCGACGCGCAGGGCGAATTTACGGATCTGACTTAAGCTCACGTAGGCGTCATTAGCGCTGTCGCTTAAATTTGAATCTATGCCGCGCAAAAAGCCGTAACCCTCGGCGGTAACCTCTAAAATCCCCGTAAAAAGTATAAATCCGCCCTGCTTCGTCTGCATGCGTAAAATTTCAAAAACGAGCGCTTGGCGGCGGAATTCGCGCGGGTTCTCGACGCCTAGCTCGTCTGCTATAGCGATGAGATTTTCAAGATCCATCGAGCGGAGCTCCTCGATCTGGTAGCCCTCGACGGGAACATGCGTTTTAGCGTAAGTTTTTCTGCCGTTTTGATTAGAATTTGAAACGGCGGTCTGAACGGAATTTTGATTTGTATTTTCCATTTGTCCTCTTAGAGTGTGAAGTTATTAAATTTAGTTTTAAAAAAGTCGCGAAATTTAAAATTTAGTTTTCTTTATAAGCACCGAACCTTAAAATTTTTTGTTGCCTTCTGCTAATTAGCTCGTCTATGCTAAGATCGTCTAGCTTGTGCAGCTCGGTTAAGACGTAGTTTCCAAGCGCTTTTATCGCGCCGTCTTTATCTCTGTGGGCGCCCGTTTTAGGCTCTTTAATCACGTCATCGATCAAGCCCAGCTCTTTTAGCTCCTCGGCGGTGATCTTTAGCGCCTTCGTAGCAGCCTCGCTCTTGCTTGGATCGTTCCATAAAATCGCGGCACAACCCTCGGGAGAGATAACCGAAAAAATTGAGTTTTGAAGCATCGCCAGCCGATCGGCCACGCCGATAGCCAAAGCTCCGCCGCTGCCGCCTTCGCCGATAACGACGGCGATCGTAGGGGTTTTAAGATCGCTAAGCTCATATAGATTTCGCGCGATAGCCTCGCTTTGACCGCGTTCCTCGGCTCCGAGTCCCGGATATGCACCCGGAGTGTCGATCAAAAATAGAATCGGAAGGTTAAATTTCTCGGCAAGTTTCGCTACGCGCAGAGCCTTGCGATAGCCTTCGGGGTGCGGCATGCCGAAATTTCGCTTTAGCTTATTTTTAGTACCGCGACCTTTCTGCTCGGCAATCACGGCAATTTTACGGTTGCCCATAATACCCAGATAACACACGATCGACGGATCGTCCCTAAAGGCGCGGTCGCCGTGAAGCTCCCTGGCGTCCTGCAAAAGCGCACGAATATAATCGATCGCGTAAGGGCGATCCGGGTGGCGCGCAAGCTGAAGTCTTTGGTATTCGCTTAAATTCTTATAAACTTTAGAAATTTCTTTTTCGAGGTTCTTATTTAAAATTTCGACCGCGTCCTCATCACCGCGAATTTTAGCGGCGGTGATGTCCTCGTCAATCTGCTTTATAGACTTTTCGAAGTCCAGATAGCTAGCCATTAATCTACTCTTTTGAAAATAAGCGATGCGTTCGTGCCGCCGAATCCAAAGTTATTGCTCATGACGCAATCGAGTTTGGCCTTTCTAGCGACGTTAGGAACGTAGTCCAAATCGCAATCTGGATCTTTTGAAATTTGATTTATCGTAGGCGGTATGATGCCGTTTTGCATCGCTAAAAGACTGATCGCAGCCTCTACCGCTCCGGCAGCGCCCAGGCAGTGTCCTAGCTGGCCCTTAGTGGAACTGACCGCAGGCACCTTCCCCTCGCCGAAAAGCTCTTTTAACGCCGCAGTTTCGTTTTTATCGTTTATCGCGGTGGACGTTCCGTGGGCGTTGATATAATCAATCTTCGGGCGTCCCGCCATCTCATAGGCCTTTTTCATAGCGCGGATCGGGCCGTCTAGGCTAGGCGAAGTGATATGATAGGCATCGCCGCTAGCGCCGAATCCTACGAGCTCGCCGTAAATTTTAGCGCCGCGCGCTTTTGCGTCTTCTAGCTCTTCTAAAACTAAAGCCGCCGCGCCTTCGCCCATTACAAAGCCGTTTCGTTCCGCATCAAACGGACGTGAAGCGTGAGCGGGATCGTCGTTTCTAGCGCAAAGCGCCTTCATCGCGGCAAATCCGCCGATACCTACGGGACAAACCGCAGCCTCGGCGCCCACTGCGAGCATCTTTTTCGCTTCGCCGATCATGATAACTCTCGCAGCGTCCATAATCGCATGCGCGGAAGCCGCGCAAGCCGTAACGCTGGATAAATTCGGGCCTTTTAATTTATAATATATAGAAACAAAGCCGCCGAGCATATTTACTAAAGCAGAGGGGATAAAAAACGGAGAAATTCGCCTAGGACCGCGCTGCAAGCAGGTATTGGCATTTATCTCGATATTCGGCAAACCGCCGATACCGCTAGCGGAGCTAACGCCGAATTCGTCGCTATCGAAACCGCTAAATTTAGCGTCATCCATAGCTTCACCCGCGGCTTTAAGCCCGAGTTGGATAAATCTATCCATCTTTTTTATCTCTTTTCCATCCTCGATTACGCTGTTTGGATCGAAACCTTTTACTTCAGCTGCAATTTGAACCGGAAATTCGCTAGCGTCAAAGAGCGAAATTTTATCAACCCCGGTTTTTCCGTTACAGATATTTTCAAAACTGCTCTGTTTGTCAAGCCCGAGAGAGGTTACCATCCCGATGCCCGTTACTACGACTCGTTTCAAAACCGCTTCCTTAAAATTTTATTTCTTAGGCAAATTTTCTATATAATCTACTACGTCTTTAATGCTTACTAATTTTTCGGACTCGCTATCGGGGATCTCGATACCGAATTTCTCCTCTAAAGCCATTACAAGCTCAACTACGTCAAGAGAGTCCGCGCCCAAATCCTCGATAATTTTCGAATCTAGCTTAACCTGATCCGGGCTAACGCTTAGTTGTTCTACAACTACGTCTCTTACATCTTCAAATACTGCCATTTTAGCACTCCTTTAAAAAAATACCGCGTAATTCTATAATATTTAACCTTAAATTCCGCTATTTAACGCTACATATAGAGCCCGCCGTTGATTTTAAGCGTCTCGCCTGTAATGTAGCCCGCGCCATCGCTTAGCAAAAACGCAACTCCTTCGGCGACGTCGCTCGTGCTTCCAAGACGCTTAAGCGGGATGCTCGCTTCATAGCTTGCTTTTACGTCGTCGCTTAGCGCGTCCGTCATATCCGTAGCGATGAAGCCTGGAGTTATGCAATTAAAGCGGATTCCGCGCGCGGCGCCCTCTTTTGCGAAACTCTTACTCATCGCGATCATTCCGCCCTTGCTCGCGCTGTAATTGACCTGCCCGGCGTTGCCCATTTCGCCGACGATCGAGGCGATGTTTACGACCGCGCCGAAGCGCTTTTTGCTCATTAGTTTTAGGGCTTCGCGGCAGCCGATGAAAGCGCTGCTTAAATTTGCTTCGATCACGCCCATGAAGTCTTCCAGTTTCATCCTAAGCGCGAGCTTGTCGTTCGTGATACCCGCGTTATTTACGAGATAGCTTAGTTCGCCGTCGCTTTGCGCGATCAGGGCAATCGCCTCGCTAAATTCCGCCTCGTTCGTCGCGTCAAATTTTATCACGGCGCCCTCTCCGCCGTTTGCGCGGATCTCCTCCAGCAGCGCGTCGGCAGGCTCTGGGCTCGAGCGATAATTGATCCACACCTTAAGCCCGTAAGACGCCAAAGTCCTTGCGATTTGCGCGCCGATACCGCGGCTCGCGCCGGTGATTAAAACGTTTTTTCCGCTAAATTTCATACTTGTCCTTTTATTAAAATTTTAATGCCTAGCGTAAATTTATCCAAATTTACCTAAATTTTAGCAGTTTAAATTTGCTCGCGAGCTGCGCCGTTTAAATTTCAAAATAGCGCCTCGTCCATCTCCGCAGGCTTTGGCAGTCCCATTAGCTTTAGCACGGTCGCTGCGACGTTGCTAAGCCCAAGTCCGCTTTTTAGCTCGCGCACGCCCTCGCCCGCGACGAAACAAAACACGTCAAAGGTCGTGTGGTTAGTTAAAATTTCGCCGTCTGCGTCTCGCATCGCCTCGCAGTTGCCGTGATCGCTAATCTGCACGTAGGCGTAATCATGCGCCCTCGCCGCACTTAAAATTTTACCGATGCACTCATCCACCGCCTCTACCGCCTTTACCGCGGCGTCGTAATTGCCTGTATGACCGACCATATCGCCGTTTGCGAAATTTACGACGATGAAATCGATCCCCACTTCGATACCGCGGATCACCGCATCGCACACCGCAGGTGCGCTCATCTGCGGCTGCTCGTCGTAGGTTTTTACTTTGGGGCTTGGTATCAGCACGCGAGTTTCGTTCGGCAGCGGCTCCTCGACGCCGCCGTTAAAGAAAAATGTCACGTGGGCGTATTTTTCGGTCTCGGCGGTGTGAAGCTGCGTAAGACCGGTTTCCGCGATCACTTCGCAAAGCGTGTTTTTAAGCACGGGCTTCTCAAATAGCAGAGGAAATTTAAAGCTCGCGTCGTATTCGCTCATCGTGATTAAATTTTGCACGACGAACTTCCGCTTAAATTCGCTAAAGCTCTCATCGCCCAAAGCCGCGCAAAGCTCTCTAGCGCGATCGTTTCTAAAATTTATAAAAATCACTCCGTCATCCGCGCCGATACCGCTAAAGCCGTTAAAGCTCGCAGGCTCGATAAATTCGTCGCTCACGCCGCGCTCGTAGCTTTGCAGTATGTACTCGCTAGGCGAAATTTCAAGCGGAGCCGCTTCGCCCATAAGCACGTCGTAAGCGCGCTTCACGCGATCAAAGCGCTTGTCGCGATCCATCGCGTAAAATCGCCCACTCACGCTCGCGACTTTAAATTTAGCCTGTAGGCGCTTTAAAAATTCCGCTCCGCTGCTCGGCGAAACGTCGCGCCCGTCGGTAATAGCGTGCGCCCATGTCTCGCAACCCGCATTCTGCGCTATCTCGCAGATCGCGTCGAAATGGCGTAGATGCGAATGCACGCCGCCGTCGCTGTAAAGCCCTATGACATGCAATCTGCGGCACTTTGAAAGCAGGCTCTGCAGCGCTTCGTTTTTCTCAAGCGAGCCCTCATCGATCGCGCGATCGATTTTGACTAAGTTTTGATACAAAATTCTCCCGCTTCCGATCGTCATATGCCCCACTTCGCTGTTTCCCATCTGCCCCTGCGGCAAGCCCACGGCAAGCCCCGAGGTGTGCAGCAGCGTATTGGGCACGTTTTTAAAAAGATAATCATAGGCGGGCTTTTTCGCGTTTGCAAACGCATTAAATTTATCGCTCGCATTAAAGCCGATGCCGTCGGTGATGAGTAAAATCGTCTTTTGCCCCATTTTGGCTCCTAAATTTCGTCTAAATTTCGCCGCACAGGCCTTTTGAAGCAGGTCTGCGGCGCTGTTTTTACGAGCGGCATTATACTTTCTTTTGGCAAATGCGGCAAAATTTCATCCGCCCTAAAAGCTAAATTTTACCTCTTTTATACTAAAATGCGCGTTTTCGTATAAAATTTCATAAAATTTAAAAGGCAAACTTTGTTTTATTATCTTTATCATCTTACGAATATAAATTTCTTCCAATACATCACCGCTCGCGCAGGAATCGCGTTTTTTATCGCTTTTTGTTTTTCGGTCTGGGCTATGCCGCGGTTTATCCGCTGGGCGCAAGCCAGACACGCCGCGCAGCCCATCTACGAGCTCGCGCCGCAAAACCATCAGAAAAAGAGCAAAACCCCCACGATGGGCGGGCTCGTTTTCGTTACCGCCGCGGTGCTCGCAAGCCTGCTGTGCGCCAAGCTAAACAACGTCTTCGTGCTCTGCGGACTGCTTTGTTTGGTAGGCTTCGGCTACATAGGCTTCAAGGATGATATCTCTAAAATTTTAGGCCGCCAAAACCACGCAGGCCTTAGCGCGCGGGCTAAATTTGCACTGCAAAATTTCTTGGCGTTTCTGATTGGGGCGACGCTTTATGCTTTTAGCGATCTGGGCGGGGAATTTTTCGTACCGTTTTTTAAATACCCTCTGCTAAATTTATGGATCTTCGCGCCGCTGTTTTGGACGATCGTGATAAGCGCGAGCTCAAACGCGGTAAATTTAACCGACGGCCTGGACGGATTAGCGACCATTCCGTCGGTGTTTTCGCTCTGCAGCTTGGGCATATTCGCCTATCTTTGCGGGCACGCGATCTACTCGCAGTATCTCTTGCTACCGCGCGTCGCAGGCGCAGGCGAAGTCTGCATCATCGTATCGGCGCTCATCGGCGCGCTGCTTGGGTTTTTGTGGTTTAACTGCTCCCCCGCCGAAGTCTTTATGGGCGATAGCGGCAGCCTCAGCGTGGGCGCGTTTTTAGGATACTGCGCAGTCATCACGAAAAACGAAATTTTACTTATAATGATCGGCTTTGTCTTCGTCATCGAAACGCTCAGCGTGATCTTGCAGGTAGGCAGCTTTAAAATTTTCAAGCGCAGAATTTTCCTGATGGCGCCGATACACCACCATTTCGAGCTTAAAGGCTGGGTCGAAAACAAAATCATCATCCGCTTTTGGATCATCGCGCTGATCGCAAATATCATAGCGCTGACGTCGCTGAAACTGAGATAAAATGCGAGCGCAGATCAAGCCCGACTTCAAAACGGCGCGCGAAAGATACGGCGAGATGGCTGAGCTTAGCGCGGATGAGATAACTCAAATTTTATGGGGAAAAAGGGGAGAAAAATGAAAAAATCGCTATTTGGCTACGGGCTTACGACCAGAGCGATCGCCGAGCACTGCCAAGAAGGCGGCTGCTGGGACATCTACGACGATAAATTTGAAATTTCTTCGGGCGCGCCTAAGCTGGATGAGTTCGGCAATGCGCTTTTAAACCCGAGCGAATTCGATCCTGCCGCAAGCGAGCTCGAAATCCCAAGTCCAGGCTTCCCGCCGCATCACGAGCTGGTGCGAAAGGCACGGAATTTAATCAGTGAATATGATTATTTCGATGATTACGAAGGCCTTAAAATTTGGATCAGCGGCACGAACGGCAAGACCACGACGACGAAGATGATGCAGCATCTACTCGAGCGATACGGATCGCAAATGGGCGGCAACGTGGGCGTTCCGCTTGCAAAACTTGATAAAAACGCCAAAATTTGGGCGCTGGAGACGAGCTCGTTTACGCTGCACTACACCAAGCATGCGCGCCCCGATATCTACGTGCTGCTTGCGATCACGCCCGATCATCTCAGCTGGCACGGCGATTTTGCAGAGTATGAGCGCGCCAAACTCTCGCCGCTGCTAGCGATGCGCGAAGGCTCCGTGGCGCTGATCCCGCGCGCCTACGAAAGCTCCGCCGCCGCGCAAAACAGCCTAGCTCGCGTGATCTGCTACGAGGACGAAGCGGATCTGGCGCAAAAATTCGGCATCGATTTGGGCGAGATAAAATTCCGCACGCCGTTTTTGATCGACGCGCTTTTGGCGCTGTGCGTGGAGAAAATTTTATTCGACAGATGCGACGTTGCGCGACTAAACGACTTCGTGATCGAAGGCAATAAGCTAGAGGAATTTACCGACGCGCGCGGCAGGCTCTGGGTCAATGACACGAAGGCGACCAACATCGATGCGTGCGCGCAAGCCCTTAAACGATATGCCGGGCGCAAAATACATCTGATCCTCGGCGGTGACGACAAAGGCGTGGATCTGCACCCGCTTTTTGCGGAGTTTAAAAAATACGATCTGCAAATTTACGCAATCGGCTCAAACACCGATAAAATCGTGCGTTTGTGCGACGAATACAAACTTCCTTGCGTGCGCTGCGAAATTTTACAAACGGCGGTGAGCGAAATTTCGAAGCGGTACCGAGGCGCGGATTTTGAAAAAAGCGACGCAGACGAATTGAAAGTACAAAATTTAAGCGCGAATGGCGGATACAACGGCGGCAAGGCGAAAAAAAATGCAAAGATCGGCGAAAATACGCTGCAAAAAGGCGACCACTCATCTGTCGCAAGCGACAACGCCTCTTCGCCGAAACGCCGCACAAACGACGGTGAAACTCGGAATTCGCAGAATTCTAAAAATTTCGAAAATTTTAAAAATTCCATGCATTCTGCGAGCGAAATAGCACTGTTAAGCCCTGCATGTGCCAGTTTGGATCAATTTAAAAGCTACGCCGAACGCGGCGAGCTATTTAAAAAACAAGTCGCACAACTTGGATAGATAAGCATATCAAGTTTAGATGGATCAGGTCGAGCCTTTATTAATACAATTTGCAATCGTATTTTAAAATTTCAACGCTTCTGCTGCGCGGATATCTAAATAAATTCAATCCCGAAGTAAACATCCCTATGTCACACTATTAGCCCGAGCGCGATGTTTATAAAGATGCTTCGCCAAGTCCAAATTAAATCCAATTTTCGATGCTAAATTTAATCAATCGCAGCTATCGCCCGTTATGCGCGCAAATTTAAAACGATGCCGCGATTCTTTGACGCAAATTTATCTACTTTGCACAGCCTAAAACCAAGCGTACAATTTGCAGAATCGGCAATTTTATACCACTTTGCTTTTTAGATCGATAGACCTTTTTGATTATTGTAAATTGCTGCATAAGCAATATTTTTCGCTACTGAAATTTATAAAATTTTAACTGAGCAAATTTGACCGCTTCCGAGCATAACATGCAAAAATCTAGCAAGAATCGAGAATTTTAACCGAGATTTAAGTATTGCATGGCTAAAATCACTTTTCTTTTTCAGTGGTTGGATAGCTCAGTCGGTAGAGCAGCAGACTGAAAATCTGCGTGTCGGCAGTTCGATTCTGCCTCTAACCACCATTGCCTATTTTTTACAATCTAACACAATCTAATAAAACCCCTAAAATACGGACTTCAAGAGATTTTAACCCTCTAAAGCAGTCTAAAATAATCAAGCAAAGCTAGCAATTTAAAAACATTTTAAAAATATTTTTGACAAAATTCCGAAAATCGAGCGAAAAAATATTTTTAAAACTTACCAAATGCCCTATTTAACGGGCTTACAAGGCACCCCAAAAAATGTTTTAAAACGCTTGAAACGCCCAAAATAGAGTTTTATGAAGCTTAAAAAACGCCCTCGAAGCGAAAAATGTTTTAAACCTCATCAAATCCCCTATTTTAGGCACACACAGAGCAAAAAGGCGGCGATTTTAAAAATATTTTTGCGCGGAATTTTGAGCTAAAAACCGAAAAAATATTTTTAAATCGTCTCAAATAACGCATTTGAGGGAGTTAGAACGCAATGGCTAGGATAGTCAAACCGCTTAGCGATAAGCAAATCAAAGAGGCAAAACCAAAAGCCAAAGACTACAAGCTCACGGACGGCGACGGCTTAGGACTGATAGTAAGCAAGAGTGGGCGCAAGCGCTGGGTATTTGCTTTTATTAGCCCCAATACGGGCAAGCTGAATAATACGGGGCTAGGCAACTACCCCGTTTTATCGCTAGTCGAAGCGCGAGAGAAGCGAACCGAGCTTAAAAAGCTAGCGATGAGAGGTATCGACCCTATCACAGAAAAGAAACGCGCCAAAGCTCAAAGGATAAGCGAGCATAACCGCAGCTTTGAAAAGGTCTTTAACGAATGGCTAGAGCTTGAAGCCAAAAGCATACTACCCCAAACGCTAAAGACCAAGCGCGGGCGTATTGAAAATCACGTAATGCCGATACTAAAAGATAGGGGTATAAAAAGCATTACTCACGGCGAGATAGCGGACATCCTTAAAGAAACGTCAAAAACCACGCCGCAAACCGCCGAGATAATCAACCAAATTTTAAACCGCGTCTTTTTATTCGCCGTATCGAGCGGGTATGCGGACGTTAATATTATGGCGAATATCGATGCCAAAAGCCTCATACCTAAAACAAAAGTTGAGCATTACGCCAAGCTAACCGAGCGCCAGGACTTAAAGGCATTTTTTAACGCCATTTATGATTATCCTCATTTTGAGACGATAAAAAACGCGATGAAGCTATGCCTACACCTACCGCTAAGAGCCGCGCCGCTGTCGCGCCTAAAATGGGATTACGTAGATTTCGGTAGGAGGCTTTTAACCATTCGCGCGCCGAGCAGAAAATCAAGCGTAGCGAGATAGGCGATTTCAAATTGCCGCTTAGCGATGAGGTTATGCGGATACTTGAGGACCAGGCGAAATTAAGCAGAGCATACGAGCATATTTTTATTAACTCGCACTTTACCGGGCATATCCACAAAGATACTGCCACGAACGCGATTAAGAGCTTTGACTTTAGAGATAGGCAGACGGGGCGCGTCGTAACCCTGCATAGCCTGCGGGGAATATTTATGACGCAGGCGTTTAACAATATGCAAAAGCACGGAGTAAGCAAAGAGGCTATAAAAAAGGCGCTAGACCACCTACACGGCGACAAAGTAGATTTAAGCTATTCCGAAAAAGCCGATTTTTTGGACGAGCTTAAAATTTTGCTGGACTGGTGGAGCGGCTACATTCTCGAAATAAAAGACAACTAGGAAGCAAGAAATGGCAAAAAGCGAGATACTAAGCAAGGGTGTAAAAATATCCGAAAGTAGAGATACGCAAGGCGCAAAAGACGATAAAGAAAAACAAGATACGGAGGCGATAGAACAGGTTTTAACCGATATTAGAGAAAAGCTAGAATACATCGATAAGGCAAGGCCTAATCCTAATTTACTGATTGCCTTTAACGAAATGATAAAAAATAAAGACGATGATGAATTCTTTCCTACTACTTACAACCCCGATTTATTCCCCGAGTTTAAAATTTTAACTCCTTTTTACCAATCAGACGAAGCCAAAGAGGCAATTTTAAACGCTTTCGTAGATTTCTTTAAAAATAAAAGCTAAGAAAAGCGACATCGTCATAAGATACGAAAATTATCTTGAGGCGTTGGAGCTTTTACATCACGCTTTTTATTTTAGCGAGTATTCAACGGGCGAGCCGTATATCCACGACCCTTTTGGTCGCAATTGCGATTGCGACCCTTATCCAGAATACGAAAGATTTATGAGAGCAGCAACCGAATATTTTGCGCCGTTTAAAGAGCGAAAGGATAGATACGACCTTTTAAACAACACTCAAAAGATAAGAGATAAATTTTCAAACATCTTGATTTTAAAAGCGAAAATGTATCAGATCGTCGGCGTGGATAAAAACAAAAAAGCCACGCTAGCAAATAAAATCTACAAATATTTTTATCCTAGCGACAAAGACGTGTAATCCGCCTAAAAATATTTTTAGCCCCGATAAAAGCTCTATTTTAAGGGCTTTTATCCTTTAAATTACCTGCCGATTTTATTCACAATTAAACACTTTTATTCATTCGCCTAAAAATATTCTTTCTTGTTTAACTTTTTCAATCTCGCCATAATTCGCACAATCTCTGCAGAGATAATCCAAATAATAAAGGCTAAGCAATGAGAAAAAAGCGAAGTTAAACCGAAGTATCTAAGAGCGGCGCAGATTGCTAATATCTACGGCATAGGCTTAAGCACGGTGTGGTATTTTGCTAAACAAGGCTTTCTAAGACCGATAAAATTTAGTAAAAATATCACCTTTTTTGACCCCGCTGAGGTGGAGGCGTTTTTTATGAGAAAGGCGGCACAAGATGAAGCCGCTGTTTAAGGACGAAGCCGAGAAAAGGCGGTATTTACGTTTTTACGCCTATTTATCTAAATATCCCGATATTAGGGCGATATACGCGTAGGCGGACGCTCAGGAGCAAGACGAGCGACGAAAGGGTGTGATTGAAGCCCTAAGCGTAGCGTTTGACCTATTAGAGGAACGCGAGAACGAGATAAATCAAAAGGCTATCGCGGACTTTGCGCGCGAGTGCAAAGATTTAAAAAACGCGCCCGAGCTTTACGAAAAGATGCTTAAAGCGTGCTACCCCGATATTTATCTCAAATATTTGCAGGACGAGCTAGACGGAAGCAAAACGGCGGACTTTAAGGACGTAGCCTTTGATTTATTCCTAGCGCTATCGGCTCAACGCGAGCAAATGCATGAGCTACAAAGCGAGAACGAAAGGCTAGCCCTAACCTTTTTAACTACAAGGGGGGGCAAGCAATGGGGCGGAGTAAGCTAAATTTTACCCCTAGCGCGTTTTGTTTCAGCGCGGGCGATAAGGATATGCTAAAGGCATTTAAAAGGCAACTACATATCTACAAGGTGCAGAGCCTGGACGGAGCGTCGCAGGAGCTGTTAGACTGCGCTTATGACCTATTCCACATCACGAGGACGCAAGAGGAGAGTATCAAAGCCTTAGAGGTCAAAGCGGGCATAAGAGAGGATAAAAAAAATGAGAACGTCGATAGTAAAAAAGCAGATTTTGTTAAAAATAATAAATAGCGATAAGCCCATAAGGGCGGCAAGCATTATCGCAAGTAATCAAAACGTCTATTTGCTACAACTAGAGCAAAGCGGATTGATAAGTCGCAGATGGCGAGATGAGGTAAAGAAAGACCACAAAATCGCTTATTTCAAAGACGACGCCCAAAGAGCCAAAGCCGTCCAGTGGCTAAAGGCTGTGGGTGTAGAGCTGAAAGAGCAAGGAGCTTACGGCGTGACCCAAGAATGCGCCCCATAAAGATTAAATCAAAATATTTAAGGGCGGTTAGTGTCAAGCGAAACCGCCCCTAGAACGGATAGTAAAACGTGGAAATTTTATCATACCTAAACAAAATATTGGCTGAAACCCCAGACATTCATATCGACACAATCCGCGCGAGCTTTTTTAAAAACGCCGTAACCAAAAAGCGGTTTAGCAAAATGGAGCTTTTAAAACGCATAGCCAAAAATCACGGCTTAAAATGGCGGAAAATGCAAGACGCCAAAGAGATTAAAATCGCAGGGCGTTATGAGTTTCGCGGGCTGAAAATAATCAATATCTACGAAC
>ERZ773063.909-NODE-909-length-18322-cov-8.091586_pt1 | contig 18322 bp, 17 predicted proteins | sample MGYA00580625_ERZ773063 | MGnify/ENA primary metagenome ERZ773063 (study PRJEB29015, sample SAMEA2738022) | human oral metagenome | biome: human oral; feature: human-associated habitat; material: dental | place: China | collected 2042 ... | reverse complement strand
GACTAGCTTCCTGATTCATGCGCATATCCAGTGGTGCATCTTTTTTATAAGAAAAGCCACGCTCACGCTGATCCAGCTGAGGACTGGACACTCCCAAGTCATAACAAATTCCATCAATTTCCTGGACACCAGCCTCCTGCAAACGTGCCTGCAAATGACGGAAGTTATCCTTGATAAAGGTTACCATCCCCTTTTCGATATAGGGTGCCAACCGTTTTTGCGCATTGTCAATGGCATTCTGGTCCTGGTCAAAGGCATAGAGATGCCCTTTTTCGCTCAATTTACTTAATAAATATTCGCTATGGCCCGCTCCGCCCAAAGTCGCATCAACGTAGATACCGTCAGGTTTTACGTCAAGCATATCAATCGTTTCATGAAGCAAGACCGTTACATGATGAAATTCTTTTGTCATATCTTATCTATTTTACCACAAATCCGACCAGCTTGCACTTGTCAGACGAGGCTAAGTTTCTTCGAAAAAAATTCCCCCAAAAAATGTCATATATACTTGACACCTCACCTCCAAAAGAATATAATATAGTCAAATATATGCGACATATCAAAAAGGAGACCCTATGAATCGTGTCAAAGAATTCCGCAAGGAACTGGGCATTTCTCAGCTCGATCTCGCCAAAGATATCGGTGTCTCGAGACAGACCATCAACATGATTGAAAACGACAAGTACAATCCAACCCTGGAACTCTGTCTCAATCTCGCCCGCAGCCTCCAAACTGACCTCAACAGTCTCTTTTGGGAAGACGATTTTTAAAAAAGGAGCAAACAAATGAAAAAAGAAACTCTCACTGAAAAACTGATCAAACGCATATACGGTATTTCTGGTCCCCTTGACGAACACAAACGGCGCGAGGCCGATCGTATCGGGAATCAGGTCTTTATTGTCCTCTTTTATCTGATGACATTTGGCAATCTTATCCCGCTCGTTCTTGCCTATAAATACCCGCAAATTGTCGCTATTGGTTATCCTCTCGTGGTGTTTGGCATTTCGATGATGGCTGCCCTCTATGTGGTCTCCCAAACCAAGAAAACGGGCATCACAGCTATTGATACCGAAATGTTAAGCCAAAAAGAAAGCAAACAGCTACATTTTCCTGGTCTAAGAGTCGGTCTGATCTATGGCATAGCGATATTTTTTATAGTGCCACTCATCGATACTCTAACAAGTGAAAATCCAAATTTCATCAGTTCTCTTCTGAATTCAAAACATATTTTAAAAACTATACTGGGAGCGTTCTTTTTTGGACTGATGATGCAAATTGTTGTCTCTCTTCGCATTCAAAAGGCAAAGAAAGACCAAGAAGACGACTAGGAGGTGCCTTATGAAATCACTAGCTAGACTACTGATCATTCATGTTTTTATCAGTATTTTCCTTTCCTTCGCTCTTATTTCAGGAGCTGTTTCTAATACAGTTTTAATACTATTACTCCTCTTTCTTCCTGTACTCAATAAAGGACTTGAGAAAATGCAATCAAAACGGGTACCTATCCTCAACGCTGCCCTCTTCTTCCTCCTTATATCCTTTCCACAACTTTTAACCAACCCTGTCCAATGGAAATTTTCAATATTCCTAGTCATAACCATTATTTCAAGTTTGGCCTACTTCTATAACTTTTATCAAGTAGTTAAAGAAGGAGATTGAAAACAGTTGATTTAGGAGATTACTCCCATAATTTCTCATTTTATAGACAAATAATCCCATCCAGCTCATGCTAGATGGGATTATTTTATTTCTTAACAGAGGTTGCAAGTCATTTCCCTTTCATCTTAGAAAGTCGACTCTTTCCAACTCACACTACAATCCAAGACTTGTTGCCTTTCTTCTTGATTGCGGCCTTCAATCTGGTCAATCAAAATCTTTGTAGCCTGTTGTCCTTCTTCAAAGGCGGGCTGAACCAACGTCGAAACACTTGGAGAAGAAAAGCAAGTCCACTCCGTATTGTCAAAACCAATCAACCCAACTTGTGGCAAGTTATAATTCAACTCTTTGATAACGGTAAAGACTAGAGGTAGGGCCCAACAGTTAGGGACAAATACCAGAGTTTTTTCATCGGGATTGATTTCTTTTTGTAAAAATTCCTTAATTTGTTCCAAATTCGTATGCTTATCTTCAATGGTTAGACTAGCGTGGCGCATGTTAGCATCTGTTAAAGCATCCACAAAACCACTTGCCCGCTCAATCCGAGTACTCAAACGACTCGTATCCGCTGTAATCAAGAGAAAATGCTCATAACCTTTTTCGATACAGGACTGGGTCATGTCATAAACGGCATCATAGTTATTGGTTTTGACCCAGCTAGTCCGGTGTTCATAGAGCTGACTATCAAAAAAGACCATTTTCTTCTTTTTCTCATCGATAATACGAGAATATTTTCGGAAATTAGAGGTCGGCTGAATAATAAAGCCGTCTACTCCCAAGAGAAGCATGCTTTCAATATACCTGTCCTCACTCTCTTGGCTGTAATTACTATTTCCTATCATTACCTGGTAGCCATTCTGGCTGGCGATATCCTCAATTCCCTTAACAATTTGGTTTGAGAAACTGTTGGTAATATCACCAATCAAGACACCAATTAATTTTGTTCGTTTGGAGTTTAAGCTACGCGCAACAATGCTCGGTTTGTAATTTGTTTCATGAATAACTTTTTCAATCTTTTCACGTGTCTCTCGGGACATTTTTTCATATTTCCCGTTTAGGTAAAATGACACGGTTGTTTTCGAGGTCTGAGCCATTTCCGCAATGTCTTTTATGGTCAGTTTCTTCTCCAATCTAAAACACCTCCTACTAATACTTAGTATAACATATTTACTGTTCAAAAAGCCTATTTCTAGCACTACAAGCGAATCATTCTCTCATTTATTTTATCATATACTAGACATTTTCCACGCATTTTTGTTCCGTCAACGAGGCACAATTTTTCACCTATACAAATATCCTCGCTTAACAACAGAATCAGCTTATCTGTTTCGTCATTTTTCACTTCAAAAGCCAGAGCATTTTCTACTTCATGACCATCTGTCTGGTAGATAGAATGACGGGTGATTTCAAAACTCTCATGCGCAATGATGGTATAATCCAGCATCTGATTCTCAAAGAATTGGTGTTTCGTGAGTTTGCTACTTTTTTCAAGCTCATTGTATTTAGGAGAAATAATGGTATCTTCCAAATCAAAATCAACTTCACTCCATAGTTTCAACTGATTGATTTTCCCATCTTGATAGGTCACATCCTTGTCAAGGATAAACTGAGTCAACGACTCATGCTGACCTTGACACCTGATGTCATCTACCAAGAGCCACACATCCTCTGCTAACATGAGGATTTTTCTCCTGTGAAGATAAGGCAAATCAGGTTCTGCTGACCAATAAGCCCCCTCAATATAATGCACTCCCTCCCTTTCTTTATGGTGACAAAACAGGGAGTGAGGATAGTATTCATATTCCCAGGATCCCGTGATTCTTTCCGGAGCTTTCCCATCTACAATGCAGGTCGAATGACTCCAAGCACTCTTTAAGAGATAACGTTCATCTATCTCCCGATAAGAATAACGCCCAGCATCTATGAAAATCGGTTGACCTTGATACTGTAAGCAAAAACTATTCTCGTCACTATGGCTATGGGCACTTCCTAGCGGACCGTTTTTGAAAAATAGATAACGATGTTCATCCTTAATGCAGACATGTCCAGAGTCTTCAAAGATCATAAACTTAGGCTGCCAATCTCTCTTTTCAAATTCCTGTAGTCGCTTGACCTTTTCTCGCCCCAGGAACAAGAGGCTAAGCAAATCGACTTTAACATCCAGACCGTTAAGAAGGTCTTCCTTGTTCAAAACTACAGCAGACAAGCTCAAAATTTCTGTCGTTTCTGTAGAATCACTATCACCAAAAGCTAAGGTCCGTCCATCTAGACCTGTCATCATCTGAATGTAAATCGCCATCTTTTCCAGCAGCTCTTGAAAGCTATCTTGCAAGTCTGGAAGCAAGAGACACAAGTCCAGCAAGGCTTTATAAACCTCTACATGATAGAGAATCGACTGTTCAAACTGGCTTCCATCTTCTAAAATCTGCGTCTCGATCTGCTGTTTCAACTCCTTTGAAGCAAAATAGTAAGCTTCTTCTAGGTCCATCTTATCTGAAAAGAAATGATAGATTGCAAGTATCGGAATCGTTTGTAAAATCCCCCAGTTACTAAGGGTGTACTTGGCGCGATAGTGGCTTTTCATAAAGTCAATCTGCTTTTCTAGACTGACTAAAATTTTCTCTAGTTCTTGCTCCTCTAGCAAGTCAAATTTCAAGAGGAGCAAGAGTAGTTTCAACCAAGTAAAGGAACGAATACCCGTATCCAAGGTTCTAGTCATCAAAGATTGAGGAGAAAACTCTCTCACCTGCTCAATCCAATCAAATAGAAAGAACTTGCACTTTTGAATATAGCCCTTATCTCCTTCTACAAGATACCCTATCATAAACTGCAAGAGATATTCTTGTCGATTGAGCATATAAGCCCATTCTGGATCATCTTCAAATACTTGATACCATACCATTGGCTGGATTTGATGGACTTTTGAACAAGGCTCCATATCCCAAGGACTATCAAACATAAAACGATTGTCCATCAAGCGTTCAAGGGAACGCTTGACTTTCTCATAGTCTTTTGAACAGTGGGACAAGATATAATCACGATATTGATCCCCATCAATTCTTTCAAAAAATTGTCTTCTTTCTTCTTTCATTATCTATTACCAGAAAAAGAACTACTTAAAAAGCAGTTCTTTTGTCTTTCCCATTACACTTTCCTTTTCTACATAGATGACCACACCTTTTGCAATCTGCAAGGAGACCAAGTCATCTTTGATAGAAATGATTTTTCCATGAATTCCAGACAATAACAACACTTCATCACCAGATTTTAAAGAAGCTAAATACTCTTGTCGTTGCTCCATCTGTTTGTGAAGCAACTTTTGCTGACGAATAGATTGAAAGCTTGACAGTAAAAGGGGGCTAACTGCCAAGACAATCACTATTCCATAAAACAATGTTGTATCCATTAAGCTAGAATCTTAAGCCAGCTTCCGATAATTCCGATGATAACTGTTAAAATAACGAGTTTATATGTTGTCCATTTCTTTTCTTTGATCAAGTAGTAAACTAAAAGTGTAAATAGGGCTGGTAGAAGAGCTGGAGCAACCTTATCAAGCATTCCCTGAATACTTACGATACTTTGTTTAGCGTCTGCTTTAACTTCCCCTGCAGCAAAGGTGATCGGCACCATAATCTTAACAGATGTCGCTGCCAAACCAGCAATTACGGTTACACCGATAATATTGGCAATACGAGAAATCGTTGCCATCTGCTCGCTTAGTTTATCAATCACAGTTGTTCCCAGTTTGTACCCATAGAGACCAGTTGACAATTTAATCGCTGTTAAAATCGTATTCATCGCAAGGAAGAACAAGATTGGACCGACAACCAGGCCTTCTTGAGCAAAAGAAGCTGCGATGGTTGAGAACAATGGAGCTAAACAAAATTGTGAGAGAGAATCCCCAATACCTGCTAATGGCCCCATCAAGGCCATCTTGATGCTACGTGTTTCTTTTGCCGGACGGCCATTTTCCAACATTACAAGATGCAAGCTGGTAATAAAAGGCAGGAAGTGTGGGTTGGTATTATAGAATTCACAGTTTTCTTCCAAGGCTTGGTAGAAACCTTCCTGATCCCCTCCATAGTGTTTTTTCAAAGCAGGATACATCACATTGGCATATCCCAACCCTTGATAGTTACTATAGTTAAATCCATTTTGACAAAAGAATGCCCGCAAAGACGTTTTAAGATAATCACGTTTTGTTAATTTGTTAGATCCAGTCATCGTGTGCTTCCTCCTCTACCACATGATTCGCTGTTTTTGGCTTGTTATAAAATTCAATCAAAGCAAAGATAGTACCTACAATTGCAATACCAATTGTTGGGATGTTTAGATAAGCCGCACAAACATATCCCAACAAGACAAACGGAATCAACTCTTTCTTAGCCATCACTGACAAGATCATTGCAAAACCGATAGCTGGGAGCATTTTACCAGCAACTGTCAAACCTGTAAGCAATACTGGTGGAATGTAGTCTACGAGTTTCAACAAGGTATCCATTGAAAGGGCACCCAAGCAACCCAAGGTAAATCCAATAAAGGCAAACAACCAAATTGTTGCATTTAGAGTGAACTTGAATTTCTTCAAATTATGGTTTTTCAAGTGCTTCATCGCCGTTTCAGGCGCACCAGCACGTACAGTGTAGGCGAAAGTTTGTAAGAATTGAATCGCCACAGCAATCGGAGTAGAGAGGGCAAGAGCCGCTTCTGGACTGACTTTACCAGCACTAGTGATAGCCATCAAGGTACCAAAGATACCAGGTCCGATTGGGTTTGGTGGAACAGTACCTCCAGCACCAACACCGAATCCCATATAAGCCAATTCACCAATAGCTCCCATTGCAAGAGCAGTAGGCAAATCACCTAGAATAATTCCGACACCAAACGACAAAACAATACATCTATTGGTGTAAATTCCTAACAGCATTCCACTAAAACAGAAAGCTGTCCATAATCCAATTAAAATCGCTTGAAATACATTAATCGACATAACGATCTCCTCTTTTAAATATAGTCCAGAATATTGACTTCAACAGCTCCATCGTTTCCTGTTGGAGTTGTTTTCGTATTAAATGTTACTTGATGCGTTTGACTCAATTCCTTAAGAGCTACCTTGTCCTCTTCACCTAGGAAGATAGAGCGTGTCACCTGCTCTTTACCAGGGGCATTGTGAATGTTCCCGATATTGATTTCTTTAATTGGAACACCACCTTCTACCAAGGTTAAAGCATCTTTTACATCCTTCACAACGATAAAGATTGTTTGCGCGGGATTCGCCCTGTGGATAATATCAATCACCTTTTGCAAAGGGAAGAAACGCATGGCAACTGAGTCCGGCACAACTGTTTTCATCAGAGTTTGTTGCATCTTATCTGTGCTCACTTCGTCATTAGCAACAATAACTGTATTACACCCCAGGTATTTTACCCAAAGTTGTCCTTGCCCGTGAATTAAACGTTCATCGATACGGGTCATAATAATATTTGGCGTCGTCATATTTCTCCTCCTACCAATATAGGTTCCAGTCTTTGTAGAAACGGATTAGGGCTTCTAGGTAATAGTAGTCACCCCAGATATTGCCTTCATCCACTCCTTTACCTGAATGCCATGAGTACACACCGTGGAGGAGACTTGTTCCACCATGGGTAAATTGATCATTTGCATAATGTTCGATCAAAGAACGAAGCATGGCATGCATAGCATGTTTATAAATATCTTTGTCAGCGTCCACCTCTGGGAGATGTTTTAGCATTTCATGAATCCCACAGACGGCGATAGCTGTTGCTGAAGAATCTCGTGATTGATCACTACCATCATTAAAAATCAAATCCCAATAAGAAACATGATCTTTTGGCAGACGATTCAAGAAATAATTGGTTACACCCTTAAACAAGTCAAAGCAGGACTCGTCTTTCAGGTGACGATAAGTCAAAGGAATACCATAGACTCCCCATGATTGACCACGTGCCCAGCATGAATCATCACTATACCCTTGTCTCGTTACACCTTTAAGGGGTTGACCTGTCTCAGGATCAAAATAGAAGGTGTGGAAGGACGAAGCGTCATCACGGATTACATTATTAGCTGAAGCATAGAAATGACTTTCTGCAATATCGTAGTATTTTTGATCGCCTGTTTCTTGATAAGCAAAGAACAAGAGCTGGATGTTGAGCAAGCAGTCGATAATCAAACGGTAATGCTCTTTCTTGCCCAAGTCTCCCCAAGCTTGAATAAAACCACCTTTTTCTTGATAGCGTTCAATCAACTTATCTGCAGCTTTCAAGGCTGCCTCTCTGGCCTCTCCATCTCCATTTATCTTATATTCAGCCATACAAGACGGTGTGTATAAGAAACCAAGATCATGGTGGTCCAATTCTACTCTCTTATTGACACGATCCAGGAAAGAAAGAACATTTTTATGAGCGATGTTTTTAAATGCATCCTGTTGACTGTATTCATAAGCCAACCACAGTTCTCCTGTCCAGAAACCATTGGTCCATTCCGTGTTATCCATGATTGGATAGACATTATCAAAGGTAGCTGGCGTCGGGAAATCTTCCTTGAAATAGTTAAGGTTGAGTTCTAACTGCCGAATAACCTTATCAATTGCCTGGCCGACTTCTTCTTTCGTCAGAAGTGGTACTTCTAAGAAGCGCTCAGGCGATTTTATTTCTTCAATCGTAACCTTTTTTATCATTCTTTTACCCTTTTAAATACCCGATTCGAAATCTTCTTCCTCTGCCTCTGCATCCGTTGAAAACAATTCTTTACCATTTACGACTCCGCCCTGGGCCGCCGCTACTGATTTATTAACAACCTCATCAAAGCTATGAGCCATTCTAGCAAAGACTGCTTCCATTAACATGGCTAAGTTCAAACCCGAGAGAACATTCATTGTTTTGGCTGGATTTTCTCCCATTATGGTAGAAGAAACCTTGAATGGCGATCCTCCCAAGAGATCACTTAGGATTAAAACCTCTTCTTCATTTGAAATTGCAAGTAAGATTTTTTTCTTGAGTTCATCTGCTGACATTCCTTCCACAAAGTCAATCGCCTCCACATTTTCTTGATTGCCTGCAATCAATTGTAAAGAACTATAAATCCCTGTGGCAAAATGTCCATGCCCTACAAGTACAATTTTCATCTTTTCTCCTTCCTTGTTTGAGTTTACCGGTTTACTTTACATTTCCCATTGTAAACCTTTATTTTTATCTTGTCAATAGTTTTTTTAAAAAATATTAGCGCTTTCATTGCTTATTTAACCATTATGATAGACAGAAATTTCAAAATCTTCCATTTTTTAGGAAAACAAATCTTTTTAGAAATAAAAATATTTATTTATTGACAAAACCGGTTTACTAGAATATAATTTGGTTATAGAGAAGTCTTAACAAATTTGAAAGGAAGTATCAAATGACAAATACATCATTCTCAATTGAGCAGTTTTCTTTAAAAGGAAAAATTGCTCTCATCACCGGCGCTTCTTATGGAATTGGATTTGCGATTGCCAAGTCCTATGCAGAAGCGGGTGCTACTATCGTCTTTAACGATATCAATCAAGACTTGGTCAATAAAGGGATTGAAGCTTATCGTCAAGTCGGCATCGAAGCCCATGGGTATGTCTGTGACGTGACAGACGAGGACGGTATCCAAGCCATGGTCAAGCAAATCGAACAAGAGGTTGGTGTCATTGACATCCTCGTTAATAACGCTGGTATTATCCGCCGCGTTCCAATGTGCGAAATGAGCGCCTCTGATTTCCGTAAGGTCATCGATATTGACTTAAACGCACCATTTATCGTTTCAAAAGCGGTCATTCCTTCTATGATAAAGAAAGGGCATGGAAAGATTATCAATATTTGTTCAATGATGAGTGAACTGGGACGTGAAACAGTTAGCGCTTATGCCGCTGCTAAAGGGGGCTTAAAAATGTTGACCCGCAACATTGCGTCTGAATACGGTGGAGCCAATATCCAATGTAACGGAATCGGACCGGGTTATATTGCCACTCCTCAAACAGCACCTCTTCGTGAGTTGCAAGAAGATGGTTCTCGCCACCCATTTGACCAGTTCATCATTGCAAAAACACCTGCTGCACGTTGGGGAAATCCTGAAGATTTAATGGGCCCTGCTGTCTTTCTCGCTAGTGACGCTAGCGACTTTGTCAATGGCCACATCCTATATGTAGATGGCGGTATCTTAGCCTACATCGGAAAACAACCTGAGTAAAAATAGAAAGAGGATCTTATGAAAATCGCATTAATCAATGAAAATAGTCAAGCTAGCAAGAATCACATCATTTACGATAGTCTGAAAGAAGCAACCGATAAAAAAGGCTACCAATTATTTAACTATGGCATGCGTGGAGAAGAAGGTGAAAACCCATTAACGTACGTACAAAACGGCCTAATGGCTGCCATCCTTTTAAATACAAAAGCAGTCGACTTTGTTGTTACCGGCTGTGGTACGGGTGTAGGGGCTATGCTTGCTTTAAACAGCTTTCCTGGTGTTGTCTGTGGTCTAGCAGTGGACCCAACTGACGCTTACCTTTATTCTCAAATCAATGGTGGTAACGCCTTGTCTATCCCTTATGCCAAAGGATTTGGCTGGGGGGCAGAACTGACCCTCAAATTGATGTTTGAACGCTTATTTGCTGAAGAAATGGGCGGTGGCTACCCAAGAGAACGTGTAATCCCTGAACAACGCAACGCTCGTATCTTAAACGAGGTGAAACAAATCACCTACAATGATTTGATGACCATCCTTAAAACAATCGACCAAGACTTCCTCAAAGACACCATCTCTGGCAAATACTTCCAAGAATACTTCTTTGAAAACTGCCAAGATGATGAAGTCGCTGCTTATTTGAAAGAAGTATTAGCCAAGTAAAGCTATTCTAAACCAGAAAGGAACTAATGGATGACGAAAATATTACTGTTTGGCGAACCATTAATTCGAATCTCACCATTAGATGCCACCAGTATCGGCGATCATGTTGCCAGTTCGACTTATTTTGGCGGATCAGAAATTAACATCGCTTGTAATTTGCAAGCCCTGGGTATCTCAACAAAAGTCTTTACCGCACTCCCTGCCAACGAGATTGGAGATCGTTTTCTCACATTCTTGAAACAGCACCAAATCGATACCAGTTCAATCTGTCGGCTTGGCGATCGAATCGGCCTCTACTATTTAGAGAACGGCTTTGGTTGTCGTCAAAGTGAAGTTTTCTACGACCGCAAACATACGAGTATCAGCCAGATTCGACCAAACATGCTAGATATGGATTCTCTCTTTCAGGGGATTAGCCATTTTCATTTTAGTGGAATCACTGTAGCTATCGGTCAAGAGGTCCGTACGCTCCTTCTCCTACTCTTGGAAGAAGCCAAGCGCCTAGGGATTATCGTTTCAATGGATCTCAATCTGAGAACAAAGATGATTTCAGTCCTAGAAGCCAAGTATGAATTTTCTAAGTTTGCACGTTTCGCTGACTATTGCTTTGGTATTGATCCTCTCATGATTGATGACCAAAATCTAGAGATGTTCCCAAGAGACAGAGCCAGCCTAAAAGAGGTGGAAAATCGCATGCGACAATTAAAAGAAGCCTATGGTTTCAAGGCCATTTTCCATACCCTCCGCTCTAGTGATGAACAAGACAAAAATGTCTATCAAGCCTATGCTCTGGGAGAACGATTTGAAGAGTCTGTCCAACTAAAAACTGCAGTCTATCAACGAGTTGGTAGCGGGGATGCCTTTATATCTGGTGCCCTTTATCAACTACTCCATCATTCCTCCTTAAAAACTACCATTGACTTTGCAGTTGCGAGCGCAACTCTCAAATGTACTCTTCCAGGAGACCATCTCTCCACTTCCGCAGCTGGTATTGAAAAATTACTGGCAAATGCACAAGATATCATTCGTTAGGAGAATTACATGACCAAATCAGATACGATTATTGAACTAAAAAAACAAAAAATTGTCGCTGTTATTCGAGGAAATACAAAGGAAGAAGGACTGCAAGCCTCGATTGCTTGTATCAAGGGCGGTATCAAAGCTATTGAAATCGCCTATACCAATCAGTATGCAGGGCAAATCATCAAAGAACTTGTAGACTTGTATCAGGACGATCAAAGTGTTTGTATCGGTGCAGGTACTGTGCTTGATGCCGTAACTGCTAGAGATGCTATTCTAGCCGGAGCAAATTACGTTGTTTCTCCATCTTTCCATGCTGAAACTGCAAAAATGTGCAATCTCTATAGCACTCCCTACATTCCAGGCTGTATTACCCTCACAGAGATAACGACTGCACTTGAAGCCGGTAGTGAAATCATTAAACTCTTCCCAGGTAGTGCTCTCAGTCCAGCATATATCTCTGCAGTCAAGGCACCGATCCCACAAGTTTCCGTAATGGTAACTGGAGGAGTCGGCCTAAACAACATTCCTCAATGGTTCGCTGCTGGTGCAGACGCCGTTGGAATTGGTGGCGAACTCAATAAACTCGCTTCCCAAGGCGACTTTGACCGTATTAGCGAGATTGCCCAACAGTATGTTACACTCAGATAAAATGAAGTGAAAAAGGATAAGTGTTAACTTATCCTTTTTTAAAAGAAAAATCCGAAGATGTTTGGCCTTCTTCGGATTTTTTCTATTTTCCACAGTTTCATGTGATTCATCTTAGATGATGAACAAATCAGTTATTCTTTCCTCTACGGAATAGATAAGCCGCCCCAAGTAGCAAGAGCCCTAGACTTGCCAAAATTGACTGACCTTCTCCTGTCTGAGGGAGATTCTTTTGATCCGAATGGTTCTTTTCTTCTTCAGATTTTTCCTTTTCTTTTGAATCCTGAGTTTGTGGTTGAGCTGCTTGTTCTAACTTTTTAAAGACTTCCTGATCTGGAGCTGATTCCTGGGTTTCAGGATTGTAGTAGGCAACCTTATAGTCATCCCCTTCTTTTCGAATGGTATAGACCCCACGTTTCAAGACTTGGAATTGGTTGGAAATAGTAGAGACAGAATCATCATATTTCACAATGCCCCAAACTCCTTGTTTGGCATCATAAACAGACTGAAGGGTCTCATTGTTATCGATGAGACTACTTTCTAACTCTTTTGCCATTTGATTGAAGGTGGCACGATCCACGTTAGGGATGAGCATATAGCCATAAGAATCCCCATTTTGCTTATGAGCCTGACTAATCGTAAGAAATTCATTTTCAACTTCCTTGTCTGACTGTCCTTCATTGATATCCTTCCAAGATCCCTTTTGAACAGCCTTACTCATACTAATTGAACTCTTCTTAAAGAAAAAGTAACCAATATTCTTTTTCGAATCGGACGATTCTAAAAAGACACTTTGGGTTTCAGGATAATCCTTTTCTTGTTCCGTGAGGGAGGCTTCTTTATCATTGACATAGACTTTATATGGATTACTTGATTCCAGTTTTCTCTGGTCAATTGTAGTTGCAGCAGTATCTGTTGAAGTGTTTTGGATATTGCTTCCTAAAAAGGCGATCTTATCCTTCAGCATAAACCAGCTCTTATGAGCAGTCAGTGTTTGATTCCAGTTAGTGAAATCCATGGTTGCTGTCGCATTGGCCTCATCTAGTTTGCTCGTTCCAACGAAAGCAGACGGTAGAACTTTACCTGTATCACTATCCGATCTCTTAGCATCTGTCTCTGTCGTACCAGGCATCTTATATGGATTAACTGTCGGCCAGTAGCCATCGCTATAGTGACTCAAATCGCCATTGTAAAGATAGAACATCCCATCACTCGTATACCAACCACGTTTGTTTTCCTTGTTCATGTGTTCGTAATTCAAGGTACGACTGGAAAAGAGTGACAAGCCAAATCCAAACCCTTTCTCTGCATTGTACATGGCTGTTTTATCCATCTTATTAAAGGCAGATAGGTAACTGGTTCTTGGAACACTTGCGACTCCAGCATCGCTTAACAAAGATTGCATCAAACTGATATCCTTATAAGTCTTCAAATTCTTAAAGACATCATAATAACTATCCGATTGAACAATGGTCTTCACAAGACTCTGCAACCGTTGTTTGGTTTCTCCTTCAGACATATCCGCTATCCGGTGAATCCCTCTTAGTACTTCTACTGCGGCCACATGCCCCTCGCTATTTGCACGACTGATAGAGCGTCCACGGCTCATATCCATCAGCTCTCCGTTCACTAGCAAAGGAGCAAACGATTTATCAATCCAGTGGTACATAGTTTGCATCTTATCTTTATCGATTGGGCTCTTGGTCTTTTGAATGACTGGCAATAGTTGAGACAGGCCATCAATCAAGACATTCCCATAAGCACCTGTATAGGCAACATTGGTATGGTCAATATAAGATCCATCCTGATAAAAACCTTCACCTTGGTCTACTAACTTAAACACTTGCTCAATCGAACGAATGGTAGAAGAAATTTCTTGGTCATTCTTGCGCAGTAAACCAGCTATTACTTTTACCCTTCCCATATCCACTAAGTTTCCACCTAGGGCCTTAAATGGGTTATCAGTCGTCTTTCGGAAATGTTCGGGATCTGGCACAAATTTTTCAATCACATCTGTATATTTTTTTATTTCCTCATCTGAGAAGTATTCTTTCATCAGAGATAAGGTATTGTTGATGGCACGAGGTGTACCGATTTCATAATCCCACCAATTCCCAAGAATGCTCTTTTCACTATTGTAGACATGTTTATGCATCCATTCCATGGAATCCCTGACTGTTCGAATGACGGTTTCATCTTGATAATAACGAGAAGAAGGATTGGTCACTTGCTTGGCCATCTCCTCCAATTTCCGATAAGTGGCAGTTAGATTCGCAGACGTTTTATAATTTGAAAATTTTTCCCACAAATAGGTGCGGTCCGCCTGACTTGAAATACTGGATAGGCTATCAGCCACCTTTCCTTCCAGTTCCTGGTTTAATTTGGCCATCTGTTCATTTTTAGAATCATAGTATTGATTCCCAGCGATGATGCCATTCCAGTCATCCAAACGGTCTGTGTATGCATCCTTAACAGAGGCTAGAATCTTCAAAGGAATCTTTTTCACCTCCTTGCCATCTTTACTGACAATGACATTGGTTATTCCTTCCTTAAGAGGTTCTAAAATTCCATTTTTGACTGAAGCAAAGTCAGGATTTTCTACCTTATAAGTATAGTCCGCAAGAGCAAAGACATGTTTTTTCCCAATTGGTAAATCAATCTTTTCCTCGAGCTGTTTATCTGTTTGAGAAGGGTTAGACGGTTGCTTCTCTACTTCTACAAGCTCAATATCCTTAAACGAAACTGTGCCTGTTCCTGTCTCGTAGAACAACTCCAGCTTGATCTTATCCACCTCTAAAGTCGGGCTATAGTCTGCTTCAATGGTCTGCCAGTCCTTTGTTCCTGACGTTGTTGCAGAATTCCACAATTGCTTGTCCTTACCACTTTCCTCAATGATACGAACCTTGGCAATCCCGACTTTATTATCTGTTTTAATCTTGAAACGCAGTTTATACTTTTTCTTAGCTTCAATAGGAACCATACGGTGAACCACTGCCCTTAATTTCTCATGGCTCAAGATAGTGATAGCCCCATCCTTAGCCTCAATGACTCGAGTTGAGGCATCTGCAGAACTATTCTTCTGGTCTACCCAAGCTGACCACCCCTGAGCTTTTCTTCCTGTCCACGGACTGCTTCCGTCCTCCGTCTGACCAAAATCACCATTTTCAACTAAATTTTTTGTATCCCTTTGCTGATACTGAACTTCCTTCTGACTTTGCTGAATGGTATTCGTAGTCGTTTCTTCCGCTCCAACTGTCATATAATGGTTTAATAAAAATCCTGATAAAACAAGTGAAGACAAACTCACAATAAGCTTCTTTGTTTTTGTTTGCATGTATACACTCCAATAAATATATTGTAAAATCAATAGGAACTAAATCTCAAATTAGAGATTTATAGCAACTAAGTAAACCGGTTTAATTAAATCATACCATTTTTAAAGTTATTTGTAAACGGTTTCTATCATATTGAGGGCTTATTCTTCAATAATATCTTCCATCCGACTCGACGAAAAAAGTAAAAACTGTTACAATGTAGAAAAAGAAAAGAGGCCCTCATGACTTCACTTTATGATTTTTCCGTTTTGAACCAAAACAACCAAGTAACTCCCCTGGAGAGCTATCGTGGCAAAGTTCTTTTGATTGTCAACACTGCTACTGGATGTGGTTTAACGCCCCAGTACCAAGGGCTCCAAGAACTCTATGAACGCTATCAAGATCAGGGCTTCGAAATATTGGATTTCCCTTGCAATCAGTTCATGGGACAAGCACCCGGCAGCGCAGAGGAAATCAATAGCTTCTGTAGCCTACACTATCAGACAACTTTCCCCCGCTTTGCCAAGATCAAGGTCAACGGCAAGGAAGCAGATCCTCTTTATGTTTGGCTAAAAGACCAGAAAGCTGGCCCTCTAGGAAAACGAATCGAATGGAATTTTGCTAAATTTCTCATTGGTCGAGATGGGCAAGTCCTTGAGCGCTTCTCTTCCAAAACAGACCCCAAAACCATCCAAGAATCTATCCAAAAATTACTCTAATTTCTTTTTAAAATGCATCCTTTCATTTAGTTTGATCCCTGAAAGGATGCGTTTTTTCTTTAAAAAGTAACTGATTTTCTTTAATTTATACTTATTTTTTGCTTTTTCGCTATTGCAATTCTTTTATTAATTTAGTATATTTGTTATATTAAAAGTTTTCAGTCATTTTAAGGGAGAAATGACCTTTTAAATTTTTTTATCTTAAAATGAAAGCGCTTTATAAATAGGGGAGGTAAGAGGCTTACAAATTATCAGAGAATTGATTTATCGTAAAATATAGATGCAACCAAGTTAAGCTTGGGCTTGGGTAGTAGCTGACTGCCTTTCTAAAAACTAGGAGTATATTATGAATCGATACCTTTTTGAAAAAGGGCAAACATTTAGCATTCGGAAGTTGACTGTAGGTGTGGCCTCTGTTATCGTCGGACTGGCATTTTTTGCTTCTGGAACCGTGCGTGCAGACGAAACGTCTCCTACCACGACATCCAATTTAGATCAGCAAATTGAACAAGTCGCAGGTATAGAAGAGACTAAGGCTGGACCAGTCAAAGAAGAAGGCCGTGTAGAAGCTGAAAAACAAGAAACACCTGCTGCCGATACCAGCAGTGCTGATTTGCTCCCTGAAGAAATTCAGGACCGTGCCTATCCAGACACACCTGTCAAAGAAATCGATACGACTACTATCGTTGACCAGAAAGCTAGTCCAAAAGTAGAAACTGAGAGCATTCTAAAGGATAAGGAAGAGGTCCCAAAAGAAGCTGAGAACGGAAACCGTGCTATTATTAATGGTGGACAAGACCTCAAACACATCAACTACGAGGGACAACCTGCTACTGCTGCTACTATGGTTTACAGCACTTACAACGCAGGGGAACAACGCTACCTCGTTTCAGGCTCTGGTATTTTTGTAGCCCCTAACCTGATCCTTACTGTTGCTCATAACTTCCTAGAGGCCAATAAAGAAACTGGCGAAGGTCACATTCGTGGTGGAAAATCTGCCCAGTTCTACTATAACGTTGGTTCAAACAGCGAAAAGAAAAACTCACTTCCATCTTCTGGAACTACGGTTCTATTTAGAGAAAAGGACATCCATTTCTGGAACAAGAAGGAGTTTGGAAAAGGCTATAAAAACGACCTTGCTCTTGTAGAAACTCCTATTCCTCTTCCGATCGCTAGTCCAAACAAAGCAGCAACCTTTGCGCCTTTAGCGGATTACAAGACGCATCAGCCGGGAGAAGCTATCAGTACGATTGGCTACCCAACTGACTCGAGTTCAAAAGAACTGAAACAGCCTATCCTAGCTGGTCAGCTTTACAAGGCAGACGGGACCATCCGATCTGTTGAGTCCTATGATGATAAGGGAACGACTGGTATCACCTACAAAACCACTTCTGTATCTGGTTTGTCTGGTGGCGGGATTGTCGATAGCCAAGGAAAAGTTCTCGGTGTTCACCAACACGGAACCGTTGACAATGGTGTTCCTGAAAAGGATCGCTTTGGTGGCGGACTCGTCCTTTCACCTGAACAACTGAAATGGGTTAAGGACATGATTGCCAAATATGGTGTGAAAGGCTGGTACCAAGGAGATAACGGAAATCGTTACTACTTTACTGATGAGGGGCGTATGCTTCGGAACGAAACAGCTGTTATCGGAAGCAACGAATATTCCTTCAACCAAGATGGGATTGCTACCTTGACCAAGGGAGTTGAGTACGGCCGTGTGGTTATCCAACACGAAGACGAAGAAGGAAATCCTGTCAAAGATAATGATACCTTCATCGAACAGACAGCTGTTGATTCTCCATTTGACTACAATTTCAAAAAAGAAATCGAGAAAACGGACTTCTATCAGAAGAATAAAGACAAATACGAAATTGTATCCATTGATGGCGTAGCAGTCAATAAACAACTAAAAGATGCTTGGGCTGAAGAGCACAATGTTGTCAGCAAAGCGCCTGCCGGTACACGTGTCATCAAGGTGGTCTATAAAGTCAACAAAGGCTCCTTCAAAGTTTACTACCGTCAAAAAGGAACCACTACTGAACTAGCGGAAGCGACAGTTGATAACAATGACGG
>ERZ773063.908-NODE-908-length-18326-cov-9.576980_pt1 | contig 18326 bp, 13 predicted proteins | sample MGYA00580625_ERZ773063 | MGnify/ENA primary metagenome ERZ773063 (study PRJEB29015, sample SAMEA2738022) | human oral metagenome | biome: human oral; feature: human-associated habitat; material: dental | place: China | collected 2042 ... | reverse complement strand
CGCGGGTCAGCTCGGCGCTGCCCGCGGGCGTGGTCACCGTCGTCGTCCCCTCCAGGCCCAGGAGGATCCGCGGACCCCGCCCGGGCACGGGCACGCGCCCGTCCTGGGGGACGACGGTGGTCACCAGCAGCTCGAAGTCGTCCACGGGGGCGTAGTAGGCGCGGGTGGCGCGGGACAGGTACTCCGGCGCGGGCCGCACGGGCGGGGCGGCGACGTAGTCGACGCAGGCGAGCATGGCGGGCACGTCGACGTGCTTGGTGGTCAGCCCGGCCCTCAGGACGTTGTCGGAGGAGGCCATGATCTCCACCCCCAGGCCGCTGATGTAGGCGTGGACGGACCCGGCGGGCACGAACAGCGCCTCGCCGCGCCTGAGGGTGACGGGGTTGAGCAGGAGGGCCGCGGCGATCCCCGGGTCGTGGGGGAAGGCCCGCGCCATCTCGACGACGTTGGCGTCGACCCGCCGCGACGGTGAGCGCCCCTCGGCCAGGCGCCGGGAGATCTCGGCGACGAGCTCGGCCATCTCGGAGGCCTCCGGCCGGGTGTCGGCGGAGACGAGCTCGGTGAAGGCCTGCCGGATGCCGAACCGCGTGGGGTTGAGCCGCAGGGTGCGCCGCATGCGCCGGGCCGGCGGGCTGTCCAGCCCCCCGAGGACCTCGGCGGCCCGGCGCGGGGCCCGGAAGCCGGCGACCGCCTCGAAGCGGGTCAGCGCCAGGACCATCTCGGGCTTGTGGTTGGAGTCCTTGAAGCTGCGCACCGGGGAGTCCGGGGCGACGTCCGCGGCGTTCTCCCGCTCGAATCCCCGCACCGCCTGCTCCAGGGAGGGGTGCACCTGGAGGGACAGGGCCCGGTCGGGGGCGATGATCTTGAGGAGGAAGGGCAGCTGGGGGCCGAAGCGGCGCATGATGTCCTCGCCCAGGAACCGGTCGGGGTCGGAGGCGAGCAGCGCGGCCAGCGTGCGCCCGTCCGCCAGGCGGGTGGGCCCGGCGGGGTGGGCGCCGTACCACTGCTCGGCCCACGGGGCGCCGTCGGGCTCCAGGCCCAGCATCTCGGGGATGGCCGTCGTCGAGCCCCAGTCGTAGGACTGCCGTGCGCCGTCGAGTCGTTCCATGGCGAAGCGGTCCTCCGGGGTCGGGTGCGGGGTCGAACATGCGGCAGGGTAGCGCGGATCGGGTCCGCACTCCGCGAAGACCGGTGTCACAGGGAGTCGATCAGCTCCCGGACGACCTGGGAGGCGGTGGTGCGCCGCAGTCGGGCGACCTCGTCGAGCTTGGAGCGCCGAGCGGCGTCGAGGCGGAGGACGAGCGGGCGATCCCGGCCGCCCGCGCCCGCCGGCCGACCGGGCGAGGTCGGGCCGAGGTGCGCGCCGCCGTAGGGCTCCTCCGACTCGGCCTCCTCCGCCCAGCGCTCGAGATCCGCGTCGGTGAACTGCGCGCCGTCCACAGCGGTGTACTTCTTCATATCGCTCCTCATCTGGCCAAGCCGAGCTCTCTGAGAACCTTCTTCGTGGCAACCATTGCATGGAACACAAGCCACCGATCGGGCCCTGTCTCAATGGCGATGAACTCCAACAGCCTGCCTCTCGCATCCAACCCCACACCAACCCACTGCACGGGCTCAGTGTTCCTCGCCCGGGAGCACAGCGCCGCCGAGAACGCCCTTTCAACGTCGACGAACGCAACCTCCGGGTGTCTAGTCGAAACACGGGGATGGACATGCACTTCCATACATCCGACCTTTAACGATGCTCACATCGGCCTTGTAGCACAAGGGTAGCGCAGCATTGGGGCGGCATGACGTTCGTCACCCGGAGAGGCGGCGCACGGTCGTCCGCGGGTCGGCGCAGCGCGATGAAGACCGGCCGCCCGCGCTCCGCGGGGCGGACGCACCGGCCGTGCCATTGGGCCGAAGCGCCGCCCATGCGTCAGACTGTGCCCATGCGAGGCATCATCCTGGCCGGCGGATCCGGCACGCGACTCAACCCGATCACCCTGGGCACCTCCAAGCAGCTCGTCCCGGTCTACGACAAGCCGATGATCTACTACCCGCTGAGCACGCTCATGCTCGCGGGCATCCAGGACGTGCTGGTCATCACCACCCCGCACGACGCCGAGAGCTTCCACCGGCTGCTGGGCGACGGCTCCCGGCTCGGCGTCGACCTGTCCTACACCGTCCAGGAGGTCCCCAACGGCCTGGCCCAGGCCTTCGTGCTCGGAGCCGACTTCATCGGCGGGCAGAGCGCGGCCCTCGTGCTCGGCGACAACATCTTCTACGGCCCCGGTATGGGCACCCGGCTGCGGCGCCACACCAACCCCGACGGCGGCGTCGTCTACGCCTACCGGGTGGCCAACCCGAGCGACTACGGAGTCGTCGAGTTCGACGAGGACTTCAAGGCCGTGTCCATCGAGGAGAAGCCCGCCCGCCCCAAGTCCGACTACGCGGTGCCGGGCCTGTACTTCTACGACAACGACGTGGTCGGGATCGCGCGCGGCCTCAAGCCCTCGGCGCGCGGGGAGTACGAGATCACCGACATCAACCGCGCCTACCTGGAGGCCGGGCGCCTGACGGTCGAGGTCCTGCCCCGCGGCACGGCCTGGCTGGACACGGGGACCTTCGACTCCCTGGCGAACGCCACGAGCTTCATCCGCACCATCCAGTACCGCCAGGGCCTCAACATCGGCTGCCCCGAGGAGATCGCCTGGCGCATGGGCTTCATCGACGACGACGGCCTGCGCGAGCGCGCCGAGCCCCTGGTCAAATCCGGCTACGGGCAGTACCTGCTCGACATCCTGGCCCGCGAGCGGCGCTGACGCCGGAGACCCCACAACATCACGAAAGAACCTCATGACTGATATGTCCAAACCCCTCAGGGTCACCACCACCCCGATCCCGGGTTTCCTCCGGATCGACCTCACCGTCCACGGCGACAACCGCGGCTGGTTCAAGGAGAACTGGCAGCGCGAGAAAATGATCGCGCTCGGACTGCCGGACTTCGGTCCGGTGCAGAACAACGTCTCCTTCAACGACGGAATCGGCGTGACTCGGGGTATTCACGCCGAGCCCTGGGACAAATTCGTCTCCGTCGCCACCGGTCGCGTCTTCGGCGCCTGGGTGGACCTGCGCGAGGGGCCGAGCTTCGGCGCGGTCTACACCACCGAGATCGACCCGTCGGTCGCCGTCTACGTCCCGAAGGGCGTCGGCAACGCCTACCAGACGCTCGAGCCGAACACCGCCTACACCTATCTCGTCAACGCCCACTGGTCGCCCGACGCCCAGTACACCTTCCTCAACCTCGCCGACGAGACCGTCGCCGTCCCGTGGCCGATCCCGCTGAAGGACGCGGTCATCTCCGACAAGGACAGGGCGCATCCCCGCATGGCCGACGTGGCTCCCTTCCCGGCGGAACCGGAGCGGGGCCGGCGGGTTCTCGTCACCGGCGCCAACGGCCAACTGGGCCGCGAGCTCATGGCGCGACTGCCCGAGGCGGGCTTCACCGCCGTCGGCGTCGACCTGCCCGAGGTCGACATCGCCGACGCGGCTCAGATGACCGCCTGGGACTGGAGCGCCCACGACATCGTCGTCAACGCGGCCGGTTGGACGGACGTCGACGCCGCGCAGACCGATGAGGGGCGCCGGATGGCCTGGCGCGCCAACGCCGTCGGCCCCGCCAACCTCGCCCGCCAGGCGACCCGCCACGGACTCGTCCTCGTCCACATTTCGAGCGAGTACGTCTTCGACGGCACGATCGACGTGCACACCGAGGACGAGCCACCGAGCCCGCTGGGCGTCTACGGCCAGTCCAAGGCCGGTGGGGACGCCGCCATCGAGGCGGTGCCGCGCCACTATCTCGTGCGCACCTCGTGGGTCATCGGGGAGGGGAGGAACTTCGCCAGGACGATGACCGCCCTCGCCGAGCGCGGCGCCCTCCCGAAGGTCGTCTCCGATCAGACCGGCCGCCTCACCTTCACGACCGACCTGGCCGCAGGCATCATCCACCTGCTGTCCACCGGCGCCGAGCCGGGCACCTACAACCTGTCGGGGGAGGGCCCGGTCGTCTCCTGGCGCGACGTCGCCAGGCGCGTCTACGAGCTCGTCGGCCACGATCCCGCCGAGGTCACGGCGGTGACGACGGCCGAGTACTACGCCGACCGGGAGGGCATCGCCCCGCGTCCCCTCAGCTCCGCCCTGGATCTGTCCAAGATCGAGGCGGCCGGCTTCACCCCGGGCGACTCCATGGAGCGCCTGGCGGCCTACGTGCCGACCCTGTGAGCGGGCCCGGGCCGAGGCCGCCGGGCTCTCGGCGGCGTCCCGACGACGCCGGCCGCTCAGGCCGCTGGGGCCCTGGAGACGGCCCTGCGCAGCGCCAGGAGCAGGCTCGCCAGGAAGAAGGCCACGAGGACCGCCATTGCCCCGGCGTAGGCCGCAGAGGCGCCCAGCAGGGCGTATGCGGGGACGAGCGCGGCGCACAGGAGAGTGATTGCCACCGCCGCGGCGACGTACCCCGCGAAGACGAGCCGCTGCAGCCGCATGGTCGTCAGCGCGTAGTAGAGGACCACTCCCGCCGCGTTCAGCGCGCCCCCGGTCACCAGCACCATGAGCTCGAGCATGGAGCCGGAGACGTCCGTGCCGTAGACGAGGCGGAGGGCGGGGGCGCCGATCGTGTAGGTGGCCAGGGCGACCGCCGCGAAGGCGACCAGGGTCCCCAGCAGGCCCTTCCTGACGATCGCCGCGAACCCGGCCCGGTCCGCGCCCACCCAGCGGTTGGCCATCTGGGTGAGCAGGGGCCGGAAGATGACGAAGGAGAGCAGGTTGATGGTGAAGGCCGGCATGAAGATGATCGCGAAGTAGCCCTGCCGCTCGGGGTCGAGGTAGCGGTGGATGGCGAACCTGGGCGCGTTGGCGAGGTACAGGGCGATGAACGAGGCGAGGAACAGCGGCAGGCACTCGACCAGGACCTGTCCGATGGGCCGCAGCTCCCAGCGCGGCCGCAGCTCGAACATGCCCCTGGCGGGCGGCAGGTAGGCGCCCAGCAGCACGATCGTCGAGACGACCAGGGTGACGGCGGCGGCCACGAGCATGCTCCCGCTGACCACGAGCACCCCGGAGAAGACCGTGATGGTGGCCAGGGTGCGGAAGAAGCAGGCCTTCCCCGCGACATCCAGCCTCCCCTCCCGCTGGAACTCGCAGTAGAAGACGTCCTCGAAGGCGTCGAAGACCCTTAAGGAGGCGATCATGGCGATCAGGAGCGCGCCGGTCAGGTCGGTCCCAGAGACCACCGCGTACCCGATGATGCCGGCGATCATGGCCCCCACGGTCACCAGGCGGGTGGCCAGGTAGGTGCCGAAGGAGAAGCGGTGGCGGGCGTCGGTGACGTGGTAGGTGCGCACCTCGTACATGCCCAGGGCCTGGAACTGCTGCCCGACGGAGTTGGCCAGGGCGAACACGCCCGCCGCCCACAGGCCGGCGCTGCGCTGGACGACGAGGAGCAGGACCGCCGTCGTCAGGGACAGCATGAGGGACGCGGCGGTGTTCCAGAAGTAGTCGCGGGTCTGCGACGTCTCCGGTGCGGACATGCTCGTGCCTCCTGAGGCGGATGGGCGGTGGGAACCTATGCGCGGGCCGGCCCCCTTCCAGCCCGGGGCCGCCACGGGACCCCATCGCGGCGGGTGCGCTCAGGACCCTCCGGGGAGGGTACTCTCATAAGGACCGAAGTCGACAATGTGCGGCTTGTGGTTGCGCCGCTGGTCCTCCGGCGGCAGCTCCATGTAGTCGCCGTAGCCGCGGCGCAGCAGCGTGTCGTACTCGTGGGGCAGCATGACCGTGATGTCCTCGAAGGGCACCTCCTGGACGGGGAAGAGCTCCTCGCGCGTCAGCGCCCAGTTCTCGGGGTCGCGCATGGAGAAGTCCGCCATGCGCCTGGTCTTGACGTGCTCGTAGCGTCGGGCCGCCTTCTCCCAGCGGGACTGGAGGAATCGCGGGGTCAGGCCCAGGCAGCGCATGGCCCAGTGGACGGTCGTGGTCACGGTGTAGATCGCGGCCCGCCGCGCTCCCGTGATCCCGATGAGGTAGGGCCGGGGCGTCCCGCGCAGGAACAGCAGGCGCCCCCACAGCCAGGTGCGCCGGCTCATGGCGCGGAAGGCGCGCGGGGAGTCGGGCAGGTTGTCAACCGGCAGGATGTCCAGGGAGATCGGCATGCGGTAGGTCGAGTCCTTGGCGAACTCGGGGATGAGCAGGGTGCCCTTGAGGACCAGCTTGGAGAACATGAACGGGTAGTCGCGCATCGTGCGGGTGTTGTCCACCCGGAGCTCCTCGCCGAGCAGGGAGGGCGCCTCGGCGAGGAACCGCTCGTAGTCGTCTCGCGTCATCATGACGTCGACGTCGTCGTCCCAGGGGATGAAGCCCTTGTGGCGCACGGCGCCGATGGCCGTCCCGCCGTACACGGCGTAGGAGACGCCCAGCTGCCTGCACACGCGGTCGAGCTCGGCGAGCATCCTGGTCAGCAGCAGGTGGACCCTGTGCAGCACCTGCGGGTCAGCCCACTCATCCGTGGTCATCCGTGACTCCCATCGAGATCGACCGGCCCCGGCTCCGGGGTACCGGCCCGAATCCTCTCACAGGGCCCTCACAGAGACCTAGGGAGGACGCGGGTGGCCGGTGTCACGGGTGCCGGGGGCGGTCAGCCGGCGCCGCCGGCGTCAGGGGCGCGGGGCCTCCAGCGCGGCGTCCTGCCGTCGACCGGGCTCGGGGCCCTCCCGGCCCGCGTCGGGCTCCTCCGCGGGCCCGCGGGCCGGTCGCCGGGTGGGCCGCAGGTCGCGCCAGTCGGGGGTGGCGGCGAGCACGGTGCCCACGAGGGTGACGACGCAGCAGACGATCTGCAGGGCGGACGGCACGGTTCTCTGCAGGACCAGCGCGAAGACGACGGCCCAGGCGGAGTAGGAGATGTTCAGCGCCATTCCGCGCGAGGCGCCGATGGTGTCGATGGCCTTGTAGTAGTAGAGGTAGGAGGCCGCCCCCGTCAGGGCCGCCAGGGCGACCACTCCGGTCGCCGTCGAGACGGCGGCCTCGCGGATGGCGAAGTGGAACGAGCCCGAGACGGGGATGACGACGACCAGGTAGGCCAGGCCCGAGGTGGTCTGGCGGATGTGGAGCGCCGTCTCGTTGTCGACGGCGTCGTCCCGCATGCCCCAGGCCAGCAGGACGGCCTCGGAGCCCCAGCCGACCACGCACCCGAGCGCCCCGAGCACCCCGAGCAGGGCCGAGCCGGTGGGCGCGTCGCTGGACCAGCCGCTGACCGCCACGGCCGCCAGGGCGACCAGGAGGGCGATGATCTGGCCGGGCCGCATGCGCTCCTTGAGCAGGAGGAAGGCGAGCAGCGTGCCGAAGGCGGGGTAGAAGGTGGAGATGATCGCCGTGTAGCCCGGCCCGATGTTGTTGATGGCGATGAGGTAGCCGCTCATGCCGACCGGCCCGCCCAGCAGGGCCGCCAGCATGACGGCCTTGCCGCTGCGCGTGCGGACGGCCGTCAGCGTGTCCCGCAGGCGCCCGCGCACCGCCATGTAGACCAGCAGGATGACGGCGCTGGCCGCGTCGTGGAGGAACGCGCCGGTCAGGGGGGCGTCGGGCGAGCCCGCGAACGGGATGAGCGCGAGGGCCATGGCCAGGACCACGGTGTCCAGGCCCCAGAGCATGCCGCTGAGAACTCCGTACTTCATAACGGGAACCTCACTTCGAGGGGGAGTGCGACGGGGTGGTGGGACAGGCCGTCTCGTAGTCGGCCAGGAGCCGGTCGACGTGGTCGACGGCGTGACGGTAGTAGATGAGGAGCCACTCGCCGACGTCGTCGCCCTCGGCCTCCTTGGCCAGCGCCCACACGTACCAGCACCAGCCGGCGAAGACCACGTAGGACCAGAAGTGGCGCCGCTCGCGCTCGGTGGGCGTGCGGCCGAAGTAGAACTCCAGCGCCCGGTCGCCCTGGGCGATCGACAGCTGGGCGCACACCACCATGGTGCCGAAGTCGCTGGCGACGTCGGACATGCCGGCGTACTCCCAGTCGATGAGGTCGAGGTGGCCGGCGGGGTCGACCAGGAAGTTCAGAGGGAAGAAGTCGTTGTGGCTGGGGGCCTGGGGGAAGCCGTCGGCGTCGGCGAGCTCCTTGAGCCGCATGACCTTGCCCCGCAGCTCGAAGTACCTGGGGACGTCGATGGGGCCGTAGCCCTTGAGGATCTGCTCGTACTTCACGCCCTCGCCGACGAAGTCGAAGCTCCGGGACAGGGTCCTGCCGGAGTCGTGCAGCTCCCGGTCCATGCGCATGGCCTGCTCCAGCTCGGCGGGGCGGGAGGCGTCCAGGTTGCGCGAGTCGGGGATGAAGCGTGAGATCTTCCAGCCCTTGGCGGGGTCCCCGGTGATGAAGGTGCGGTCGATGCCCAGGTCCCGGGCCAGGTTCAGCGCCTCGAGCTCGGCGCTGCGGTCGACGATCTTGTCCGTGCCGATGCCCGGGTGCCGGTAGACGTACTGCTCCTCGCCCACGGCGAAGCGGCACGACAGGTTCGTGATGCCCTGCTTGAGCGGGTAGAAGCTGTGCACGTCGTTCTTGCTGCATCCCAGGACCCGGGCGATGTTCTCGAAGATCTCGGAGTCGAGGTTGTTCATGAACATGGGGTCGAAGCCGCGGACCTCGTCGAGCGAGTCGAACTCGTTGACCACCCCGGCCGGGTAGCGCCGGATGACCATGTCGAGGTCCTTGATGTGCTCGATGTAGATCTGCTCCCACAGCTTGGGCGCAGTCTCCGGCAGCTCGTAGACCTCCTCCAGGATGCGTCGGAAGCCGGCGGAGAAGGCGCGGTCGAAGTAGACGTGGCCCATCATCGTCCAGGCGTCGTGGCCGCCGACCGTCACGCCGGTGATCCGCCCGCCGGGTCCGGTGGAGATGCACCACTCCTGGGTGGGGCCCTCGACGTACTGGGCCGCGTAGTACGCCTGGTAGACGTGGGACTCGAAGGGGTTGGAGGTGAAGTAGTCGTCCGAGGAGCACACGTAGGTGTTGCCCAGGCGCTCGCGCACCGCCCACAGCGAGCCGTTGTTGTTGCGATTCACGTAGTCGTCGTTGACGACGATCGTGACCCCGAACCGGTCCGCCAGGTGGAAGAAGTACTCCTTCTTGTAGCCCACCACCACGGTGATGTCGGTGATGCCGGCCGCGTGCAGCTGCTCGATCTGCCGCTCGATGAGGATCTCGCCGCGCACGCGCAGCATGCCCTTGGGGCGCTCGTAGGAGATCGGGGCGAAGCGCTGGGCCAGGCCCGCGGCCATAATGATCGCGTTGCCGACCCGGTAGGGCTCCAGCGCCTCCCGGCCGGCCGGCGTGATCCGCCGCTCGGCGATGTACCCGGCGGCCTCGCACGTGCGCACGGCGGTGTTGACCGTGCCCAGCGACATCCGGGTCGACTCGTGGATCTGCCGCTGCGTCAGGGGGGCGTCCTCGCGCAGAAAGGCGTTGAGGACGTCGAACTGGGGCTGCGAGAGCGTGCCTGTCATGGGCGTCACCGTGTCCGTTCATTTTTCGTTCCGATTCGAGCGCGTTCAAATGTAGATAATGAACCAGAAGAAGTGAACAGAAAGTGGGGGGAGTCACCCGGCGGCTGCGCGCGGCCCGTCGGCGCCCCGGCCGGGACGGCCTGCTCGGGGCGGCCCCGATCACCCCCGCCCGCGGTCCAGCAGCCCCAGCAGGTAGGTCCCGTAGCCGGACTTGGCCAGTGGCTCGGCGCGGGCGCGCAGGCCGTCGTCGTCGATGAAGCCCATGCGCCAGGCGACCTCCTCGGGGCAGCCGATGGTCAGGCCCTGGCGGTGCTGGATGGTGCGCACGAAGCCGGTGGCGTCGGCCAGGGAGTCGAAGGTGCCGGTGTCCAGCCAGGCGGTGCCGCGGGGGAGGACCTCGACCGTCAGGCGCCCGGCGGCCAGGTAGGCGCGGTTGACGTCGGTGATCTCGTACTCCCCGCGGGCGCTGGGCTTGAGGGCCCTGGCGATGGCGACGACGTCGTTGTCGTAGAAGTACAGCCCGGGCACGGCGTAGTCGCTCTTGGGCCGGGCGGGCTTCTCCTCGATCGAGATCGCCTTGAGGTCGGCGTCGAACTCCACCACGCCGTAGGCGGTGGGGTCGGCGACCTGGTAGGCGTAGACGACGCCGCCCTCGGGGCTGGTGTGGCGGCGCAGCTGGGCGCCCATGCCGGGGCCGTAGAAGATGTTGTCGCCCAGGACCAGGGCGGCGCTCTCGGAGCCGATGAAGTCGGCCCCCAGCACGAAGGCCTGGGCCAGGCCGTTGGGGACCTCCTGGACCGTGTAGGACAGGTTGACCCCCAGCTGGGAGCCGTCGCCGAGCAGGCGGTGGAAGCTGGGGGCGTCGTGCGGGGTGGTGATGACCAGGACGTCCTGGATGCCCGCGAGCATGAGGGTGCTCAACGGGTAGTAGATCATCGGCTTGTCGTAGACCGGCATGAGCTGCTTGGACGTGCCCAGGGTGATCGGGCTGAGCCGCGTGCCGGAGCCTCCGGCCAGAATGATGCCTCGCATGGCCCCAAGTATGGCCCATGCGCGCCACGGTCGTCTGTGCGCCACGGTCGTCGCCACGCGCGTCGGTCGGCGGCGGCGTCCTCGGCGCGCGGCGGGTGATGGGCTAGCGTGCTTGTCGTGGAACGACTCATCGGCGCACGCCAGACCTATGACTGGGGCTCGGCGGCGGCCATCCCCGAGCTGCTCGGCGAGCGCCCTGACGGCCGCCCCTGGGCCGAGCAGTGGTACGGGGCCCACCCCTCCGGGCCCACCGGCCTGACGGGCCGCGCGGGCACCCTGTCCGATCTCATCGACGCCGATCCGCAGCGGCTGCTGGGCGAGGACGTCGTGCGGCGCTTCGGCCCCCACCTGCCCTTCCTGCTCAAGCTCATCGCCCCCGAGCGGGCGCTGTCGCTGCAGGTCCACCCCTCCCTGGACCAGGCGATCGAGGGGTTCCGGCGCGAGAACGAGGCGGGCCTGGCGCTGGACGACCCCGACCGCTCCTACAAGGACGCCAACCACAAGCCCGAGATGGTGCTGGCCCTGACCCGCTACGAGGCCGTCGCGGGATTCCGCGCTCCCCGCCGGGCCGCCGAGGTCCTGTCGGGCCTCGACTCGGCGCTGGCCCACCGCATGCGCCGCACCCTGCGGCTGAACCCGACCCGCTTCGGCATCCGGCAGGTCTTCTCCGACCTCGTCTCCACCGGGACCCGTCCCACGGCCGCGGAGATCGATGCGCTGGTGGCGGAGATCGACGTGCGCCTGGAGCGGGGGGCCTCCCCGTCGCGGCGCGCGGACGTCAACGCCGTGACCATGGCCCGGGCCTTCCCGGGCGACCCTGGGGTGGCTGCGGCGCTGCTGCTCAACCCCGTCACTCTCCGCCCGGGCGAGGCGCTGTTCGTGCCCGCGGGCAGCGTGCACGCCTACATCAGCGGTCTCGGCGTGGAGATCATGGCCTCCTCCGACAACGTGCTGCGGGCGGGGCTGACGACCAAGCACGTGGACGTGCCCGAGGTGCTCGCCTGCGTGGACTACGTGGCCGCCCCGCCGGTGCGCCCGGCGCCGGAGTACCTCTCCCGCGCCACCCGCGCCTACTACGCGCCGGTGGACGACTTCGAGCTGCTGGCGACCACGGTCGTCCCCGCCGACGGCCGGATGCTGGTGCCCGGGCGCGGGCCCCGGATCGTGCTGGCGGTCGAGGGGACGACGACGGTGACCACTCCCGCCGGCCGGGCGGCCCTCGCGCGCGGCCAGGCCCTGTTCGTCGGTGCCGACGAGCGCGTGCTCACCGTCGAGGGGGAGGGCGTCGTCGTCCAGGCCGACGTTCCCTGAGGCCCTTAGGCGTTGGAGCCCGGCCCGGAGCCGACGGCCCCCTCCTGACGCGCCGCGGTGGCGACCAGGGCGGCATCGGCTTCGGGGGAGACGAGCACCGCCGTGAGCCCGGCCCGCCAGGCGGCCAGGACGCCGAGCAGCGCCCGTCCGGTCGTCCTCTGCCTGATCAGGAGCGCCCGGGCGCCCGCCGCGCGCGCCGCCTCGGCGTCGGCGTCCGGCGCGCCCCCCGCCAGCGCGTCCCGGCTCACCGTGCGCTCTCCGCCGCCGTCGACGATCCGCAGAGCGGGTTCGGAGCCGCTCATCGGGGCGGCCGGGAAGCGGTCCGCGAAGGGCATGACGTCGGCGATGCCGTCGAGCACCAGCGGCGGGAGGGGCTGCGGCCACCGCGTTGCGAGCGATTCCATTGTCACAAGTACCTGAACGTCCGCTGAGGGAAACAACCAATGAATCCTGAATGCGACCGACATGCTGGGGTCTTCTTCTAGTAGGTTTCCTACAAGAAAGTCGTTGCATTCGACCAGCACGGGTGTGGCGCCGGCCACCCATGCGCCGGCGCACCAGGTCACCGCCCGCCAGTGCGGGCTCATTCCCAGGTGCACGCCTGCACCGGGGCCCGCCTCGGCGGTGATGAAACCTGCGCACTTGGCGTGCCACATGCTCAGGACGTGTCCGGTCAGCTCGATGCGCTCACCGGGGGCGTACCACACCAGCCAGGGGCGCGAGGAGTCCGAAGTGGAGGGCAGGGCCCGGATCAGCGCGTCGGTCATGGGCTGATTCAAGCAAAAAGGGGGCGCGGTTCAAGCGCCCCCTGCTGCACCACCGGCCCGCGGCGGCCTCGCCGGCGGGAGGGCGGAGGGGGTCGGGCGCGGTGCGGTCGCCGGCGCCGGCCTGCCGCCGCACGTGTGCTGGGTCCCAATGCGGGGGCGGCCGGAGGGGCGTGTATGAGGAACCCTCAAAATCCTGGCTCCGCGGCTCCTGTTATCGTTCCGTTACATGGACTTTTTGTTGGAATGACGCCGATGGTCACGATTGGGTGACATATCCCTCGCCCGCTTGACTCTCTTTGCTGACACCCGTGTAATTCATGGGTAGTTAACCTGCCCCTGACCTGAAGGGAAGCCAACGTGTGGAACATTCTCGGCGAGGGTCCGCTCGCGCGTACCGACGAAGCTGACGACCAGACCCTCCTGTTCCTCTTCGGCGGTGACGAGGTCGACGAGGGGCCGCTCGCGTGGCAGGAGCGAGCCCTGTGCGCGCAGACCGATCCCGAGGCGTTCTTCCCCGAGAAGGGCGGCTCGACGCGTGAGGCCAAGCGCGTGTGCGCCACCTGCGAGGTCCGCGAGGAGTGCCTTGAGTACGCTCTGGCCAATGACGAGCGGTTCGGCATCTGGGGCGGCCTGTCCGAGCGGGAGCGTCGCAAGCTCAAGCGTCGCGCCGTATGAGCCCAGAGGGTCCCGGCGCCTGGTCCGCCGGCGGGACCGAGGCGCTCGCAGTCGTCGTCACCGCCGGCGTCACGCCCTACCTTCGCCGGACCCTGAGGGCTCTCGCCCGGCAGACCGCGGTGCCCAGCGCCGTGGTCGTCGTCGACGTCGCCTCCCGCCACAACGGCCTGGGCGACGGCACCCCGGTGGAGGAGACCGTCGCCGTCACCGAGATCGGCGCCCGCACCCAGGTGCGCGTCGTGCGCGTCCCCGACGCTAGGGGGTTCGGCGAGGCGGTGGACCGCGGCCTGGCCCTGTACGACGAGCTCACCGGGGCCGGCCCGCGCAAGCCCTCCTCCCGTCGCCGGCGGAGCGATACGGGCTCCGGGCGCTCACGCGCCAAGAAGCGCCCGACGACCCGGGCGGACAGGGGCGAGCGGGGCTGGCTGTGGCTGCTCCACGACGACTCGGCGCCCGCTCCGGACTGCCTGGAGGCGCTCCTGACCGCGGTCGCGGAGGCGCGCTCCGCCGCTCTGGTCGGGCCCAAGCAGGTCGACTGGGACGATCCCGAGCAGCTGCTCGAGGTCGGGCTGCGCACCACCGCGTCGGCGCGCAGGGCCAACGACGTCGTCGCCGGTGAGATCGACCAGGGCCAGCACGACGACCGCTCCGACGTCCTGGCGGTCGGCACCGCGGGCGCCCTCGTCGACCGCGCCGTGTGGGAGGAGCTGGACGGCACCTCGCCCGAGCTCCCCGTCTTCAACGACGGGCTCGAGCTGTCGCGGGCGGTCCGGCTGGCCGGCCACCGCGTCGTCGTCGTCCCGCAGGCCGTCATCCGGCACCGGCGCGCCAGCTACCTGGGCCTGCGCCCCACCCAGGGCGGGGCCGCCAGGCGCGCCGACGCGGACAAGAGCTCCTCGGTCCCGCAGCCGCACGTGGCCGATCCCGATCCGGACCGCTCCTTCCGCGCGCGCCGCATCGCCCAGCTCATCGCCTGGGCGACCTTCTCGACCCGGCCCATCGGCCTGCTGATTATCTGGTTCGTCGTCCTGGGGGCCGTCCGCGCCGGAGGGCGTCTGCTGACCAAGTCCCCGTCTCTGGCCCGCGCCGAGCTCGGGGCCGCCCTGGCCGTCTCAGCCCCGGTCCTGATCGCCGGGCTGACGCCCTGGGAGCCCGACGTCGCCCGCGCCACGGGGGCGGTGCTCATGTCGGCGGCGCTGACCGGCCTGAGCGGACTGGGACTGTTCCACCCCGACGCCTCGCCCCTGCGGCTCGTGCGCGGCGCCATGATCGGGCTGCGCCCCGGCGTCGACGCCGCCGGGCGCGCCCTGACCCCGGCGCCCCCGGCCGACACGGTCGTGGCCGTCGTCGTCCTCGCCGTCGGCGCCCTCGTCGACCTGCTCGCCGCCGGCTTCGCCCGGTTCGCCCCCGCGCTGGCGCTGGTCGTGGCCGCCGTCGTCCTGACCGTCACGGCCGACCGCCTGCTCCTGCCGTGGATCCGCCGCGCCGACGCGGCCCTGGCCGCGGCCGGGCTGAGCTCCCTGGTGCTGTGGTGGTCGATCATCGCGCTGAGCGACACCCGGGCCTCCTCCGTCATTATGACGGTCGTCGCCCTGGGCACGGGCGCGGCGTGCATCCTGCTGGGATTCGCCATCGGGGCGACGGCGCTGCGCCACTACGGCCTGGCCCTGGTCCTGGTGGCGGTCCTCAAGCTCGCCGTCTTCGACGTCGTCGCCCAGAGCTCGCTCGCGCGCATCCTGGCGCTGCTGGTGGGCGGCGTCGTCTGCTTCGGCCTGTCCCTGGCCTACAACCGGGCCGCCACCGACGCCGAGGGGGCCCGGGAGGCCCGGGAGCAGGGCGCCGCCGGGCGGCGGGACGGGCCCGGGGCCTGAAAGCCGCCCACCCCTTTCAGGGGCGCGAGCGCTCCAGCAGCGGGGCCAGGTAGCGGCCGGTGTGGGAGGCGGGGTCGGCGGCCACCTCCTCCGGGGTGCCGGCGGCCACCACCTCCCCGCCGCCCCGGCCGCCCTCGGGGCCCAGGTCGATGACCCAGTCCGCGTTGGCGATGACATCGAGGTTGTGCTCGATGACGACCACCGTGTTGCCCTTGTCGACCAGGCCCTGGAGGACCGTCAGGAGCTTGCGGATGTCCTCGAAGTGCAGGCCCGTCGTCGGCTCGTCCAGGACGTAGACGGTCCGGCCCGTCGAGCGGCGCTGGAGCTCGGTGGCCAGCTTGACGCGCTGCGCCTCCCCGCCGGACAGGGTGGTGGCCGACTGGCCCAGCCTCACGTAGCCCAGGCCGACGTCGACGAGCGTGCTCAGGTGGCGGGCGATGATCGGGGTGGCGGCGAAGAACTCGCCAGCCCGGCGGATGGTCATGTCCAGCACGTCGGCGACCGTGGCGTCCTTGTAGCGGATCTCCAGGGTCTCCCGGTTGTAGCGGGCCCCGTGGCAGACCTCGCAGGGGACGTAGACGTCGGGCAGGAAGTTCATCTCGATCTTGAGGGTGCCGTCGCCCTTGCAGGCCTCGCAGCGCCCGCCCTTGACGTTGAAGGAGAAGCGGCCGGGCCCGTAGCCGCGCGCCTTGGACTCGGGCACGGCGGCGAAGATCTTGCGGATGTGGTCCCACACGCCCGTGTAGGTGGCCGGGTTGGAGCGGGGGGTGCGGCCGATGGGCGATTGGTCCACGTGCACCACCTTGTCCAGATCGTCCAGGCCGCGCACCGTCCTGTGCCGCCCGGGCACGCCCCGGGCCCGGTTGAGCCGGTTGGCCAGGACCTGGTAGAGGATCGAGTTGACCAGCGAGGACTTGCCCGAGCCGGACACGCCGGTGACGGCCGTGAGCACGCCCAGGGGGAAGGAGACGGTGATGTTCTTGAGGTTGTTCTCGCGGGCCCCGACCACCGTGACCTCCCGGCCCTTGACCGGCCTGCGCCGCACAGCGGGCACCTCGATGGCGCGGCGCCCGGCCAGGTAGTCGCCGGTGAGGCAGTCGGCGGCGTCGAGCAGTCCCGGCAGGGCGCCGGCGTAGACGACCCGTCCGCCCCTCTCCCCGGCGCCCGGGCCGATGTCGACGATCCAGTCGGCCGAGCGGATGGTGTCCTCGTCGTGCTCGACGACGATGAGGGTGTTGCCCAGGTCCCGCAGGCGCTGAAGGGTCTCGATGAGGCGGGCGTTGTCCCGCTGGTGCAGCCCGATGCTGGGCTCGTCGAGCACGTAGAGGACCCCGACCAGCCCCGAGCCGATCTGGGTGGCCAGGCGGATGCGCTGCGCCTCCCCGCCCGACAGGGTCGCGGCGCCGCGGGCCAGGCTCAGGTAGTCCAGGCCGACGTCGACGAGGAAGCCCAGGCGGGCGTCGATCTCGGTCAGGACGCTGCCGGCGATCCGCTGGACCTGGCCGGTCAGGTGCAGGCCGGCCAGGAAGTCGCGGGCCTCGCCCACGGGCAGCTCGCACAGTTGGGCGATGGACCTGTCCCCCACGCGCACGGCCAGGACCTCGGGCTTGAGGCGCGCGCCGCGGCAGGTCGGGCAGGGCACCTGGCGCATGTAGCCCTCGTAGCGCTCCTTGGACCACTCCGACTCGGTCTCGTCGTGCTTGCGCATGACGTAGTCGAGCGCCCCCTCGAAGCCGGTGGAGTAGACCCGCTCGCGCCCCCAGCGGTTGCGGTACTTGACCTGGACCTCGTAGTCCTTGCCGCGCAGAATGGCCTCCTTGGCGCGGTCGGGCAGGGCCCGCCAGGGGGTGTCGACGTCGAAGGCGAGCTCCTCCCCCAGGGCCGCCAGCTGCCGGGTGAAGTACTTCTGGTGGCCCGCCCACGGGGCGATGGCGCCCTCGGCCAGGGTCAGCTCCTCGTCGGGGACGACCAGGGAGGGGTCGACCTCCAGGCGGGTGCCGATGCCGGTGCACGCCGGGCAGGCGCCGTAGGGGGCGTTGAAGGAGAAGGTGCGCGGCTCCATCTCGTCCAGGGTCAGGGGGTGCTCGTTGGGGCAGGCCCGCTTCTCGGAGTAGCGGTGCTCGCGGTCGGGGTCCTCGGCGGGCAGGTCCACCTTGTCGATGACGACGAGCCCGTCGGCCAGGCCCAGCGCCGTCTCGATGGAGTCGGTCAGGCGCTGGCGGATGCCCTCGCGCACGACGAGGCGGTCGACGACGACCTCGATGTCGTGCTTGAGCCTCTTGTTGAGCGCGGGCACGTCCCCCAGGCGGTGGATGATGCCGTCGACCCGCACGCGCGAGAAGCCCCGGGCGGAAAGGTCGGCGAACAGCTCGGCGTACTCGCCCTTGCGGCCGCGCACGACGGGGGCCAGGACCTGGAAGCGGGTGCCCTCGTCCATGGCGCGCACCCGGTCGACGATCTGCTGGGGGGTCTGGGAGGAGATGACCGCGTCGCACACGGGGCAGTGCTGGACGCCGGCGCGCGCGTAGAGCAGGCGCAGGTAGTCGTAGACCTCGGTGACGGTGCCCACGGTGGAGCGGGGGTTGCGGGAGGTGGACTTCTGGTCGATGGACACCGCCGGGCTCAGGCCCTCGATGAAGTCGACGTCGGGCTTGTCCATCTGGCCCAGGAACTGGCGGGCGTAGGAGGACAGGGACTCCACGTAGCGGCGCTGGCCCTCGGCGAAGATCGTGTCGAAGGCGAGGGAGGACTTGCCCGAGCCGGACAGGCCGGTGAAGACGATCATCGCGTTGCGCGGCAGGTCCAGGTTCACGCCCTTGAGGTTGTGCTCTCGTGCGCCGCGGATGATGAGGGAGTCGTTCACGACGCCGAGTCTAGGAGGGAGGGCCACAACCCCCAAACACGTGTTCGAGGCGGGGCGGCGAGGGATTGGCCACTCCGGGCGGCCGGCGCGCCAGCCCCGCCCGGCGGCCGCCCCGCGCCGTCGCTCCGCGGCGTCCACAGCCACCTCTTTCACTGCGCCCCTTCACCCTCCGCTGCGCTCCTTTTCCTCCGCTGCGCCTCTTCGCCCTCCGCTGCGCACCCCCGCAGTCCGCGAGATCGTCACTTAACCCGCGAGCACGTCGGGTAACCCTCGAGC
>ERZ773063.906-NODE-906-length-18341-cov-10.066608_pt1 | contig 18341 bp, 20 predicted proteins | sample MGYA00580625_ERZ773063 | MGnify/ENA primary metagenome ERZ773063 (study PRJEB29015, sample SAMEA2738022) | human oral metagenome | biome: human oral; feature: human-associated habitat; material: dental | place: China | collected 2042 ... | reverse complement strand
TCCAAGTAACTCCTACCTGTCCATGTACAAGACGATTATCAATTCTAGTCAATAAAATATTATCCCCCTTCATGTCATTTCATCTCCTTTCTATTTACGGATAAATTATTGAGCATGCAAAATAGTAAATATTCTTATCATGCATGAGAATGATCCTCTATGTTTTCACTACTAATCTAATTATGTTCTTCTATTCACATAAAAGCAATACCATATCCGCGTAATAAATTCACCATTATAAATCAAAGTACTGTTGTATTATATATCTATGAAAAACATAAAATTAATTGCAAGCGATATTGATGGAACACTACTTTTAAATAGTGCAAAAACATTGAACCCACAAATCTTTATAGAAATTCGCAAACTACGAGAACAAGGTATCCTGTTTATGGCAGCTTCAGGTCGTGAATACACAAATCTAAGAAGTTTATTCTCTCCAGTAGCAGATGACATCATCTATCTTTGCTTAAATGGATGTTTAACATTTTACCACGATCAATGCATATCTAAAGAAATAATGGATACCGATATCGCCAAAAGACTCATTACCACAATCCAATACGATAATAACGCTGAAGCACTCATCTCTGGTGAGAAGACATGCTATATCACTCCAAAGAATCAAAGTTATTATGAGCATTTAGCAAACACTGTTAAAAATCATGTGACTATTGTTGATGATTTATTCAACATTCCTGAACCATATACAAAAATATCCGCTTATTTTAAAGACGGTGTAAATGAACATTATCAATATTATGCAGATATGTTTGATAAAGATATTACTGTCCAAATTGGTGGCAAATGCTGGTTGGATTGTGCTCCAAAAGGAGTTAACAAGAGTACAGGCTTTTTAAAGTTACTTTCACATTTAAGCATACCTGCAGAAAATACTGTGATGTTTGGAGATAATGATAATGATAAACAAATCTTACAAACTTGTGGTTATCCTATCGCAATGACAACAGCAATACCATCCATTCGTGAAATATGCCCTTATCAAGTGAGTACTGTTGAAGAAGGTATTGCGTCCATTCTAGAAACAGATACTCTATCATGACTATAGTCTCAAAAAGAACTCTCACTTCATTTTGATGAGAGTTCTTTACTTTCCAATTATTACTGATTCATTCCAATTGATATAACACTTCAAGATTTGATTTGGACATTCTTCATATCTTTCTTCAATTGCATCAATTAAAATCTTTGCGGATTGGCAGCCTTCTTTATAAGCAGGTTGAACAATTGTTGTTACTGTTGGAGCAGATAAATTTGCCCACTCTGTATTATCATACCCCAGTAAGCCAAGTGTATCTGGCATTAAATTGCGGTAGTTTTTTAAAGCCACAAACACACGTGGTAGTAGGAAACAGTTTGCCACAAAAATCAAAGTCTTTACACCAAAGCGTAATTCCTTTTCAATGATTTTGCGAAGTCCCTCTTCGTCTATATCTGCAGGTACGATGTTTGTCTTGCTGTGGATTCCTTTTAGAATAAGTGCATCCTCAAAACCTTTCGTTCTTTCCATACGTGTACTTAGAACACTAGGATCTGCACTGATCATTACAAACTCATCATAGTGCTTCTTATTAACAAGTAATTCAACAGCCTCTAATACAGCTTCATAGTTATTTGTCTTGACCCACTTCTCATTTTCTATAGATACTTGCGAATCAATAAACACAACTTCACGTCCTTTTTCTTTGATCTTGTCAATCAAACCAGAAAACCGGCTAGATGGTTGAATAATAAAACCATCTACACCCATCGATAACATACGATCAACATAGCTCTGTTCAATCCTATAATCGTAATTACTACTACCTACGATTAGTTGATATTGATTTTCTCTAGCATGATCTTCAATGCCCTTTACAATCTGATTCGCAAAAGTATTTGTGATGTCACCAATAATAACACCTATGAGTTTTGTATGCTTCGCATTTAAAGTTCTTGCTGCAATACTCGGTTCATAATTTGTATCTTTAATTACTTTTGCAATTCGCTTTTTTGTTTCTAAAGACATTTTATCAGTTTTGCCATTTAAGTAGAATGAAACTGTTGTTTTAGAAGTATTAGCTCTTTCAGCTATGTCCTTAATCGTCAATTTTCCTTTCATGATAAAATCCCTCTTGCGTATATATTAGCATACCAATTTAAGTACGCATCACATATAGTGTTTTATTTCCATCTTTTTCGTGAATTACAATCACTTTTGCGTGGAAAGGTACCCCATTGAGGTACATAATCTTCCTGCCAGAAAAGATTTCCTGATGGAAGACTGCAATCGTATAATTCTCTGTCCTACTCACAATAAATTGTTTTGCATTTACAATATCTTTACTAACAATCGTTTCGCCAGCTTGAATCACATCAATATCTTCAACAAAATATTCTGGTTGGTGAAACGTTGTAATTACATTCAATGTATCTGTAAAGTCATGAGAAACAATTCCAACTTGATGAACCATCTGTTCATTATAAATAAACGAACAGAATTGCTCTTCCGCATGCATGTCACCCTCATAAGTCCAAATATTCTTTGGTATTTCATGGTACATTGGATCAAAGTGAAAATACTGTTTAATTTGATGCGTACCATCACACTTCACTTCATCACAGATAAACCAAATACCACTGTCGATAGTGACGAGTTTTCTTGTCCATATCTGTAAAGGATTCTTGGATATGACACTTCCTTCATAATAGTGTATCTTGCCATCATGCTTTACATATGTTTTCGTAGGAATTGTAAAATCACTATATGTCCAACTACCACTTGGAATACAACTTGGGTGGTCATCAATTACAAGACTGTTATGTGCTGCCACCGATTTTAGCCTAATTCGCTCTTCATGATCTTCACGATATGTATATCTACCACTATCGATTAATACAGGCTTTCCATTCATGCATAACGAAACGTGTAAATTATCTGAATGTCCATGACCGCTACCTAAAGAACCATTTGTAAACATCGTAAAGTTTGCTGATGATCCCCAACAACTTCTTGTCGTAAATACCCCAGATGCATATCCATCAAATGATTGCAAAGCTGGTTGAAGTAATGGTAGGTTTTTATACTCTTGATTTGCACATGCACCAAAGTAATACATATTTTCCGCATCAAATTCTGCATTACCAAAGTACTTCAATATACCATTACTAAAAAGATATGATGCTCTTTCCATAACGGCAGAAATTGTAACCCTATCTGTATCCCCAAAGCATTCAATTTCATTATTAGGCATTGATAGTTGATACAGTGCTTCTGACATCTTCTCTGCCGTATCAATGATATATTGATTACAAATTTGATTGAATACTCGTTTATAATAAATTACTTTCAATAAAATATTTAGCACTTCCACATGATACATTGTGGATTGTTCCCACTGTAGTCCATCTTCATAAATTTGAATCTGAAGCTGTTGCTGTATTTCTTGTTCTACCCAAGAGTATAGATGGCCCTGATTTGGGTATATATCTAATATGATGCATAGGATACCTACTTGAATACTTCCCCAATTACTGAGTGTATATTTGGGTTGGTAGTTTTCTTTTAAGTACAACGCTTGATGATATATACTTGTAAATATCAGCTCAAGCTCTTCATCTTTCAAAACAGAATAATGTAATAGATATGGTACAGTCTCAAACATACTCATCATACGGATCGCTGTATCTAGGGTTCTTGTGCTAGGTTGACTTACTATGCGTACATGAGAATTAATCCAATGTATAATATAATACTTTGCCTTTTGTATATATCTAGTGTCTTTGCTAATTATATATGCATTGATTAACGTATCTAAGTATTCCATCCGATTTAGCATGAAACACCACTCTTCATCATCATGGCATATAGTTTCCCAATTTAATATATCCAACTTATATGGAATACTACACCTTTCCATATCCCAAGGTTTATCAAATACAAAAGTTTGATCTAACAAAAGATCCGCTTTTGCAATGATTGTCTTCTGTTCTTGGACAGGAATGACGATATGATCAATATCTTTATAATCAATAACTTTCTGGCACATCTTTTTGATGTGTTTTATATCTATCATCATTCTATCCTCCATATAAAAGTAGGGAGCCTATCGCTCCCTTTTCAAACTAAGCCAAAATCTTGAAGTAACTAAGAACAATTCCTAATACAACTGTAATTAGAACTAAGATATAAGTGTTTAATTTTTTCTTCTTAATTAGATAATACATTAAATATGTATATAGTACTGGTAGTAACGCAGGTGCAACCTTATCTAACATTCCTTGAATATTAACTGTAGACTGTTTTACACCTTCTTCAACCGCACCAGCAGCTAAAGTGATATTTACATTCATCTTAACAAATGTAGCCGCAAGACCAGCAATAACTGTTACACCTATCATACTTGCTGCTTCTGAAATTGTGCTCATCTGAGATGATAGCTTATCAATCAAATCCGTACCAAGTTTACGTCCATAACTACCCACGCCAAGTTTAATGAGTACCAGTGTAATATTCTCAGCAAGCAAGAATAACAATGGAGCTACCGGTACACCTTGTAGTGCTAATGAAGCGAAAATCGTTGAGAATAAAGGCGCAATACAGAATTGTGATAATGAGTCACCAATACCTGCTAATGGTCCCATTAATGCCATCTTAATACCACGGATTGATTCATAATCATATCCCTTATCAGCCATTGCTAAATGAATAGAGGTAATAAATGGTAAGAAGTTTGGATTTGTGTTATAGAATTCAGAGTTATTCTCTAATTCTTTTGCGAATCTCTCTTTATCATCACCGTATAGCTTCTTGAATGCAGGATACATAACAAGAGCATAACCAAGTCCCTGATAGTTTGTATAGTTGAAACCATTTTGTAAGAAATATGCACGTAACGTTGTTTTTGTATAATCGGCTTTTGTTAATTTATTAGATCCAGTCATCGTGTTCATCCCCATTTCCAGTTGTAGCAGCTACTGGCTGATTTTTACTTGCATCATTGAAATACTTGATGGCAAATGCAGCAGCTACTAATGCAATACCCATTACAGGCATCTTTAAGTAAGAAGCTAAGATATATCCCATGATTGCAAATGGAATTAATTCTTTCTTTAGCATAACGCTCATAATCATTGCAAATCCGATTGCCGGTAACATACCACCCGCAACAGATAAGCCCTTTAATAACCACTCAGGAATGAGACCTACAACGTAACTCAACCATTCCATCGCTACAGAGCCTGTAAATCCAAGTAAGAAACCCACAACCGCGAACAATACCACTGTCAAGTTTGCTTGTAATCTAAACCCAGCAAAATCTTGTCTCTTTAACGCATTAATAGCACCTTGTGGTCCACCTGCACGTACAGTGTAAATTGCTGTCTGTAAGAACTGAATTGCAACTGCAAATGGAATTGATAAAGATAATGCTGTTTCAGGCGTTACATTTGGCATTGTAATCGCCATGAGTGTACCAATGATACCAGGACCGATTGGATTTGGTGGAACAGTCCCACCTGCACCCACACCGAAGCCCATGAATGCTAGTTCACTGATTGCACCAACAGATAATGCAGTTGGTAAGTCTCCTAAAATGACACCTACCCCAAAGCTCAATACTAAACAGCGGTTTGTAAAAATGCCAAATAACATACCGGAGTAGCAGAAGGCTGTCCAAAGACCAATTAAAATGGCTTGGATTACTGAAATGTTTACCATATAATTCCCCTTTCTTCTTTCTTATAGGTATTTTTTAATATCGACAGGTGCACAGCCATCGTTACCACCTGGCGTTGTTACTGTATTAAATGTAATGTTATAATCATTCACCATCTTACGTAGAGCAGCTTTGTCCTCTTCACCTAAAAAGATGGAACGTGTAATCTTTTCTTTACCCTCTGCGTTATGGATATTTCCAATATTGTATTCCTTAACTGGAACGCCACCTTCTACTAAGCGAAGAGCGTCTTGACAATCCTTTACAACTAAGAAAATTGTTTGTTGCGGGCTAGCTTTATGAATCACATCGATTACTTTCTGTACTGAGAAGAATCTCGCTGCAATTGAGCTTGAGAGTGCCGTCTTCATCAACGATTGTGAGATATGGTCTTCACTAACTTCATCGTTTGCAACAATCACGGTGTTTACACCTAATGATTTTACCCACAATGCGCCTTGACCGTGTACAAGTCTTTCATCAATTCTAGCCATTACGATATTTGGTGTGCTCATTTTTCCTCCTTACCAATATGGATCCCATTTTTTTAATTGACGTAATATTGCTTCCATAAAATAGTAGTCACCCCAGATGTTTCCTTCATCAACACCCTTCCCAGAGTGCCATGAATAAACACCATGATATAAAATTGGTTGACCCGGCTTTGTTTCTTTTGTTTCATAGTTTTGAATCAGTGAACGCATCATACGATTAGCACTGCCACGATATACTCTTTGATCTTCTAAAGTGAGAAATTTCTCCATCTCCAAGATACCGCAGATAGCAATCGCCGCTGCCGAAGAATCCTTAGACTGCTCACTCCCATCGCCGAAGATAAGATCCCAATAGCAGATATCATCTTTCGGTAAACGATTTAAGAAATAGTTTGTCATGCCCTTAAAGAGAGAGATATTCTCTAAGTTATTCGTATAACGTGTATTTAATGCAATACCGTAGATACCCCAAGACTGTCCACGTGCCCATGATGAGCTATCACTATATCCTTGGCGTGTTGCTCCATGTGATGGACCACCTGTGTTGTAATCCATGTAGAATGTATGGAATGCCGAAGCATCATCACGAATTACATTACAGATACTTGTTTGATAATGACTTGTAGCAATCTTTGCATACTTCTCATCACCCGTTACTTCTGTTGTCCAATACAATAATGGAATGTTCATTAGACAATCAATAATAAATCGATAATGATCTGGACTATCTTTAGGACCCCACGCTTGTAGGAATTGTCCTTTCTCTTGCCAACGCTCTAACAACTTGTCCGCCGCAAGTACTGCAGCTTTCTTGGCGAGTGAGTTACCTGTTAACTTATAGCCACTTACACACGATAAGGAATATAAGAAACCTAAGTCATGATGATCAAGTTCAATACGATTCTTAACTCGATGGTAGAAGCTTTCGATATTTTTCTCCGCTAATTGGCGATACTTTTCCTCTCCCGTATACTCATATGCCAACCACAGCATTCCTGTCCAAAATCCATCTGTCCACTCAATATTCTCGATAATCGGATAAATTCCACCTTTCGCACAGGAGTATGGAAATTTATCTTTGAAGTAATTCATATTTAAATCTACTTGTGCGATGCATATATCCATTGCCTTTTTTAATTCATCTACGGATAAATTTGGTTCCTTCGAATAAGCATCAATATTCTGAATTGTTTCAATATTAATCTTTCTTGTCACCAGGATCCTCCTTCTGCAAAACTAGTTTACTAGCTACGTTGATTATATGGTGATAAAATATCGTATGTCAACGAAATTTTATAAAATTCTATCAAATTTCAATAAATTTGCACAAAAATAAACCAGTTTACTAAAAAATATTGACAAAACCAGTTTACTAAACTATTATCACATTGATTATGGAGGTTATATTATGGACGAAATATTGGATAGAATATCTAAAATTGGTATTGTTCCTGTTGTAAAGATTACAAACCCTGAACATACAATACCGCTGACACAAGCTTTATATAAGGGTGGAATCGATGTTGCTGAGATTACTTATCGTAGCGAATATGCAACAGAAGCAATTCGTAGCATCAGCACAAACATTCCTAATATGCTAGTAGGTGCTGGAACCGTCACTACAGTTCAACAAGCTGTAGAAGCAATTGAGGCTGGTGCAAGTTTTATTGTGACACCCGGCTTTAATCCAAGCGTCGTTTCATGGTGTAAAGAGCATAGCATCCTTATATTGCCTGGTGTATCAACAGCCTGCGAAATTGAACAAGCTCTTACATATGACTTAAAAGTATTGAAGTTCTTCCCTGCAGAAAGCAGTGGTGGTGCAAAGAAACTTAAAGATTTCTATGGTCCATATGCAGATATTAAATTTATTCCTACAGGTGGCATCAACGCTGTAAACATGCACGATTATCTAAACTTACCTAATGTACTCGCAATCGGTGGTAGCTTCATGTTACCAAATGATTTGATTCATGCTGAGGATTGGAACAGCATTGAAGTATTGTCCTCTCATGCTATTAAATCATTGCTTGATTACCAGTTAATTCACCTCGGTATCAATGCAAATAGTGAAGAGCATTCTCTGGAAATTGCACAACAATTCTGCAAGTTATTCCACTTCACTTACTATAAAAAACCTAAATCAAATTTTGCGGGTAAAGGCTTTGAAATCATGCACAAACCAAGCCGAGGAACAAATGGGCATATCGGTATATTTACCCGATACCCTGAGCGAGCACTCTATCAATTAGCAAAAGAAAATATATATGCTATAGAGGAAACCATCACAAGAAATAAAAAAACAAACAAAATCAATTTTGTTTATCTTGACTTAGAAATTGGTGGATTTGCAGTTCACTTAATCAATCCAGACGTACAGATGGAGGTATAACATGAAGATAATTACATTTGGTGAAATCATGCTAAGACTCGCAACACATGGTTTCTATCGTTTCACTCAAGCAACAGATTATGAAGCTACATTTGGTGGATGCGCTGCAAATGTAGCAGTTAGCCTAGCCAACTTCAATGAAGATGTTTCGTTTGTAACAAAACTACCTACACACGATATTGGTCAATGTGCGGTCAACGACCTAAGAAAATATGGTGTTGATACAACAATGATTGTTCGTGGCGGTAATCGTGTTGGTATCTATTATCTTGAAAAAGGTGCGAGCCAGCGCCCAAGTAAGGTTATTTATGATCGCGCAGGTTCTTCTATCTCAGAGGCCTCCCCTACTGACTTTGATTGGAAGGAAATCTTCTTAGATGCAGATTGGTTCCATTTTACAGGTATTACACCTGCATTAAATCCACAGGTTGCCCAAATTACATTAGAAGCTTGTAAAGAAGCAAAGAAACAAGGATTACAAATCTCATGTGACCTTAACTTCCGCAAAAAATTATGGACCAGCGAGCAAGCAAATAAAACAATGTCTGAAATCATGCCATACGTAGATGTATGTATTGCAAATGAAGAAGATGCCGAAAAGGTATTTAACATTCATGCAAGTAAAACCAATGTCCTCACAGGCGAATTAAACCGTGAAGGATATATCGAAGTTGCCAAGGAAATTAGTGAACGTTTCCATTGTCATACTGTCGCAATCACACTCAGAAAGAGTATTTCTGCCAGCGATAACAAATGGTCTGCAATGCTATACCAAGGTGGACAAGCATATTTTTCAAAGGAATATGCAATCCATATTGTAGACCGCGTTGGAGGTGGCGATTCCTTCGGAGCTGGACTCATCTATGGATTACGTCATTTTGATAAACCACAGGAAATTATTGAATTTGCTGTTGCAGCAAGTTGCTTAAAGCATAGTATCGAAGGTGATTACAATCGTGTAACAGTTGACGAAGTACTAACACTCGCAAACGGTGACGGTTCAGGTCGTGTACAACGATAAAAGATAAAGGAGATAAAAGAAAATATGTTTGATTTAGATTCATTTTCATTAAAGGGAAAAGTCGCATTTGTTACAGGCGCTAGCTATGGGATTGGCTTTGCAATTGCTAGTGCATTTGCGAAAGCAGGTGCTACAATTGTATTCAACGATATTAAACAGGAATTAGTGGATAAGGGTCTTGCTTCTTATAAGGAAATTGGCATTGATGCACATGGTTACGTATGTGATGTAACAGATGAAGAAGCAGTAAACAAAGTTGTGAAACAAATTGAAGAAGAAGTTGGTATCATTGATATCCTCGTTAATAATGCAGGTATTATCAAGCGAATTCCAATGCTTGAAATGACCGCCAGTGACTTTAGACAAGTTATTGATGTAGATTTAAATGCACCATTCATCGTTTCCAAAGCAGTTATCCCTTCTATGATAAAAAAAGGTCATGGCAAGATTATCAACATCTGCTCTATGATGTCTGAATTGGGAAGAGAAACAGTTAGTGCATACGCAGCTGCTAAGGGTGGCTTAAAGATGTTAACAAGAAACATCTGTTCAGAATACGGTGCATATAATATTCAATGCAATGGTATTGGACCTGGTTATATCGCAACACCACAGACCGCCCCATTAAGAGAAAAACAAGCAGATGGAAGTCGTCACCCATTTGATAGCTTTATCTTAGCTAAAACTCCAGCTGAAAGATGGGGAGAAGCTGCTGACTTAATGGGTCCTGCAGTATTCTTAGCATCCGATGCAAGTAACTTTGTAAATGGACACATCTTGTATGTAGATGGTGGAATCCTTGCATATATTGGAAAACAACCACAGTAAAGAAAGGTAGAAAAGAAAATGAAAATTGCATTAATCAACGAAAACTCACAGGCAGCAAAAAACCGATTAATCTATGATGTACTCAATGAGGAAGCTGCAAAAAAAGGCCATACAGTATATAACTACGGCATGTACAGTGCAGAAGACGATGTTCAATTAACCTATGTAAAGAATGGTTTACTTGCTAGTATTCTTCTAACAACAAAAGCAGTAGATTTTGTTGTTACAGGATGCGGAACAGGTCAAGGTGCTATGCTTGCATGTAATTCCTTCCCTAATGTTTTATGTGGACACATTACAAATGGGCTTGATGCATATTTATTCGGTCAGGTAAATGATGGTAACTGTATCGCAATGCCATTTGCACAAGGGTTCGGTTGGGGTGCCGAAATCAACCTACATGATACTTTTGCCAAATTATTCTCTGAACAATTCGGTGGTGGTTATCCAAAGGAACGTAGAGAACCAGAACAACGTAACAAGAAAATTCTTGATGGTGTTAAGGAAATCACACATAGACCATTAATCGAAATCTTAAAGCAAATTGACCAAGACTTCTTACGTGAGACGATTGCCGGTAAACACTTTGCTGAATATTTCTATCCGAATTGTCAAGATGAAGAAATTGCAAACTACTTAAAGAGTCTATAATCAATTTATGTTTAGAGGTGATGCAAGCACATCACCTTTTTATTTAAAAAGGAGCATTTACGCTCCTTTTTCGAAAACTTGACGTTGAATAATTTTCTCTTTATGTACAGTTTTTCTAAACCTTATTAGAGTTCCTTTAAATCCAATATACTCTCGTCTTTAAATTCGAGAATGATTTCTTTTAATTGACTGGCGCTTTGCGCAGATTCTCTTCTAGTTAATGCCTCTAAAAATAAAGGTAAATTAACACCAACAATACATTCACAATCTATACCCTTTTGTATACTTTTTGCCACACTAATGCACGGTGATCCGCCAAGTATATCCACAAATATAAGTAAATGCTTATTCTCTGTTATAATCTTCTCTACATTATGAGCAAATTCATCGACAGAATCCTCGTGATGAAGACCAATAGTGTATACATCCTTAATTGAACCTGCTAATAATTCCGCTGTGTCAAAATATGCTTTTGCTAATTCCCCATGCGTCGCAATTAAAATTGGTATCATATTAATCACCCTAAAGTACTATATTCCATCTTATATCTAAAATAAAAGTAAAAATCATTATATGCGTGAATAGATAATACTCTTGCATGTGGATGGCACTCTGCTGTAAAGCCACAACTGTTTTTCCCCATTGTCATTGCATTTGCTCCACCAATATATACACAGGAAAAATTGAAGAAAATTTCATCAAGCATTTTTTTATGAACCAAGTGATCCCCAAATCCTGGAGATTCTATCAGCATATAATTTACTCCATTAGTTTTGAAGAATCGCATGACATCTTCTGTTTTTGGTATTGAATTACCAGTTGCTAACACATATAAACATTCTTTAGTTAATTCGCTATGTAGTTCAAATTGTGAATCTGAATTTACTTTTATTACATTACCTTCATAATTGTTTTTTATGAAATCATATCCTTTTTCTGATGTGGAAATAATTCTTGGGTATTTATTTTGATGAAGAAGACTATGATTTAAAGGTATATCCGTTCCATCAATAGATGTTACTATTTGTATCGGATATTTATATTCTCCTTCCACTTCATTATACAATTCTTCATCTAAATTAATCATTAGATAATCTGGATCTATATGTAATGTATTACCTCCAATTACACATGCATCAGCAATGTACCTCAACATATTTAAAATCCAAAAGTCTGTATTCTTTCCAAATTCAGATAAACTATTTTTTTGAGCTACATAAAAAGCATCAGGGATATCAGCATATGCTAATTTTCCATCCATTGATTCTACATATGATGCATATAAAAAAGGTCTATCTAATGGTAAATTATCAATCTTTAAGTCTATTTCATAAACATCCTTAATCTTTTTAGAATTAATAATAGTTTTTTCATAATTCTTTAATTCATCACTTTGATAAATTGGATGAATTTTTATTTTATTACTAGAGAACTCATATTTCATAATCTCTATGGCTAATAACCACCCTCCGCGATATTATTCTAGATATTATTTTTCTATATAGTTGAACAGATACCGAATATAAACTAATAGATACCACTGTTCCAATACCAATTGGAATTATTATTTTATAATAACTAGAAATAAAAATAGCTATTATAATCATTAAGAAATCCATTACCCATCTTAAATATAAAAAGTTGATTTTTAATTGTTCTGAAATGTAATTTATAAGACTTTCAAATGGAGAGACGTATAACTTAAGTTCTATCATAGTTGCGATTGATACTGCTGATATTTGAATTCCTAGTACCATTACAACTATTTTATATAAACAAATTGATAGATTCTCTAAAACAGGAGTCAGAATATTTATAGTTACTCCCATGAAAATACTCATTAAAAACTCAACCAATCCTTTCTTAAAATATATTCCTTTCGATAGAATAATCAAAATTAAACTCATCACTAACGAAAATATTATTGTTATTGTCCCAATTCTTATACCACTAAAATCGGATATGGAAATTAAAAATGTGTCTAATGCACTGAAACCTATATCAGCTTTAATTTGAAACGAAATGCCTAATCCAAAAATGGAAAAGGCAATTCCGCTATACAAAATCCTATATATCTTATTCATTAGATACTAATGAAATAACAACTCTATACTTTCCACCTGCTGTAGCACTCAAATAGGCATCTTGTACTTGTTCCAATGGATATATCTTATCAACATATCTTGATAGATCAATTAGATTATAGTTAACCATTCTAACCGCTCTTTCAAAATCTTTTGTACCAGGATTCACAACGCCAATAAGTTGAATTTGGTTATAATGAATCTGATTAAGTGTAATAGATGCCGGTTCATCTGGGTGAAAAGAACCATACAAAACAAATCTTGCACCTTTTGCACATACCTTTAAATAATCGCTTACCAATTTAGTAATTGGAGGTGTATAGATAACAACATCAGCTCCTCCTCCGTCAGTAATCTCTTTAATTTTTGCAATCAAATCCTCATTTATTGGATTAATCTTATAATCAACGCCAAAAGCAAGAGATTTATCTAATCGTATTTGATTAGGATCAACCATAATAACACGTGCACCTCTTAATTTAGCAAGTTGAACATGTAATAATCCCATAATACCGGAGCCAACAACAACTACAGTATCTCCAAAGTCAATTTTTGCACTATCAATACTATGAAGTACGCATGATAAAGGTTCTATCAAGCAAGCATTTGTCAAATCTACATGTTCTTCTAACGGAAATAATATACTAGGCTTGCAAATAAAATAATCTGATAAACCTCCAATACCTTCAATTCCAGGAATTTGCTGATGATGATCAACAAACCCATTACACATGGTATCCTCCCCAGTATGGCAATAATGACATTCATTACATCTGGTAAAGGTTCGCAATGCAACTTTTAATCCTATTTTCCATTTACTATCTACAGATTTCCCTACTTTAGCAATACTACCTGCAACTTCGTGTCCACCAACATTTGGTAAAGGAACCTTCTTTTCACCAGTAAAAATTCTTTGTTCAAAAGTACATAATGCACAGGTATGGATTCTAACAAGTACTTCATCATCATGAATCTCTGGTAATGGTATTGTTAAAATCTGTGCCTCTTTAACAGCAGTAACTGCACCTACACGCATTTCACTATTTTTCATTATTTAAAATCTCCATAGCTTCTTCAACGCTTGCATTTTCATGAACAATTGACGTAATAGCTCTACAATATGCAGCCGGATTACTATGTTTCCATATTGATCTGCCAATAGCAACACCAGCACCACCAGATTCAATCGATTCTTTTATAGAGGTTAATAGTGCTTCTGGAGTTCCGTTTCCAGGTCCACCTAGAATAATAACCGGGGCAAATACAGATGAGGTCAACTTAGCAAAACTTTCTTTATCCCCAGTGTATTGAGTTTTAATATAGTCAGCACCCATTTCCGCGCCCACACGGCTAACAAATGTTAAATTGTCTGGGGTCCAGTTAGAATTGTCCCAACCTTTTGGTAAAACTTCTGCACAAATAGGAATACCCCATTTATCTCCATCCGTCACAAAATGTTGTAAACTCTCAATTGATTCTTGCTCATAATCAGCTCCAGGGAAACACATACAAACAACACCATCTCCACCTAGTTTTACAACATCTTCCACATCAATTACACCTAAAGTTTTAGAATTCCCCTTACCAATAGCTGAAGAACCACCATCTGCTCTGATAATCGCAGGAATATTTTCAAAATGCTTCGAAAAGCGTTTGTAAATACCATATGTACAAATAATTGCATCTACACCGTTATGAATCGCAATATCAATAATTTTTTCTGGTTCTGCTAATTCAGGTAATACATTTAATCCTGAACCGTGATCCATAGCTAAAATAAATGTTTTTCCATCATTTTTAAAAATTTTATTTAATCTATTCTTCATATTATTTATCCTCTATCCTATACCAAACCTACATATGCACCAATAATTGATAAAACAATAATTAAGACCATTAATACGATTGCATTTCGTCCTTTTTGAAGACTCTTATATAAAAGTAGAGTTAAGCCAAATGCCAATAAATTAGGAATAATTTTATCTAATATATCTTTTTGTAAATCGATAACTGTTGAGCCAATATTTAAAACTAAAGCTAAGTTAAATTGGACATATTGTGCAATTAGTGCTCCAATAACCATTACACCTAAAATACTTGCACCATTGATAACTTTATCGAATCTTTCATCTGTAAGGAGTGTATTAACTGCATTCTTACCAGATTTATATCCGAGGAAGAATGTTGTTCTTGTAATCATAATTAATGCTGCTGAGCATGCAAGCATGAAAAATAACGGTCCGAATAAATTACCCTTCTCACCGAAGTTAATTCCAATTGCAAGTAATAGCGGAATAATAGTGCCTTGTGTTAGAGTATCACCTAACCCTGCAAGTGGACCCATTAACCCAACTTTTATACTGTTAATTGCCTCCTCAGAAATTGGAGCACCATCTGATTTCTCCTCCTCCATTGCAACCGTAATGCCATGAATTACAGTACCAAAATTAGGCTCAGTATTGAAGAATCCTAAATGTCTTTGTATTGCTTCAACTTGCTTTTCTTTATCATTTGGATATAATTTTTTGACAATTGGAATCATGCTTAAAGCAAATGAGGATGCCTGAAGTCTTTCATAATTATAATTAGCATGTGAGAAGAATTGCCAACGCCATATTGCTTTATTTAAATCTTTCTTTGAAAGTTTCGATTGTTTTTCTTCCATAATTATGCCTCCTTAGTAGAATTATTCTGCTGAGAAATAACTGCGACTACCAACCCGAACACAGCAACACCAATTATGTCTAATTTTAAATACGCTACTAGTGCAAATCCTGCAACAAGATATGGTAATGTACTTGTTTTTAAAATTGATCTCAGATTGAGTGCAATGCCTAATGCTGGTAATAAACCTCCTGCAACGCTTAATCCGTGCTGTAATGTTGGACTAATCATATTTAATACATTTGATACTACCGAAGATCCAAAATAAGCTGCAATAAAAATTGCCGGTATTTTAATGATAACTAGCAATAATTGTGCTGGAAACCAACTTAATATTTCTGCCTTACCAATATTACCATCTGCTACTTCTTTATCAATCCAATGACAGAAAACAGAGTTAACACTCATCTTGGTGTGCCAAACAATCGTACCCATAATACCTAAAGGAACAGCAATTGCTAAAGCTTGATTAACATCAATATTTGATGATAATGCTAAAGCTGTTCCTAAATATCCAGCTAACGCCATATCACCTGGCATAGTTCCCCCAACGGTAATATGTCCTAGATAAATTAAATTCATTGTTGCACCAATTATTGTTCCTTCAACAGGTTTTCCAAGTACTAATCCTGCTAAGAATCCAGCAACCAATGGTCTTTGTAGAACATAATATCCTTCGCCAAATGGCCACGGACTATCTGAAATATAATAAAGAATACCAATCAGCAATGCTTGAAAAATACTCATTTTTTATTCCTAACAATTAGTAAAATTGTTTTCCCTTTCTCTTTTATAAACTACTTAGTCTAACACCTTTGTCTCCAGGTAAAATCTTAAATTCAACATTAATTCCTAAAGATTGAATTTTGTTCAAAGCTTCCAATTCTGATGGTGATGCAGCAATATTCTTATATATTGTTTTTCTTCCTGGCTTCATTCCCATTCCACCAATATTCAGTGACTGTACCTTAATTCCATTTTCTATGATTCTGTATGCCACTTCAGAAGTTTTCACTAAAACAATTGTAGAAATTGCATCATCATTTTCTAAAAGATATTTAATTGCATCTTCAGTAGACAGAATTTCTAATTTAATATCTTTCGGAATGGCGTGCTTCATCACCATACAAACAAACTGATCTTTGATTACATCGTCATCTGCAATAACTATACGTTTTGCTTGTGTAACCTTAGACCATGAAGTCATAATTTGACCGTGTATTAGACGATCATCAATACGAAATAATGAAATCATATTATTCTCATCCTCCTTTAAGTTAACAATTGTTGTTTTAAATATATAGTGACAGTAAATGTTCCTCCTTTCTCTTTTATATCACTATTTGGTAAACTCACATTATCATAAAAAGAACAATTTGTATATAAATTTTATATATTTTAGTTATTTAATGTTTTTTTATTATTTAAAAATTGTGTATTTTAAAACATATTGTGTTATATTTTATAGGGGGTTTAAATATGTTTATTCCAAAGTACAAAAAAATAAGTGATAAAATTTACCAAGAAATCATATCCAATACTCTTTATACAGAATCCGTGATTCCCACAGAAGAAGAACTCTGTAAACAATTTAATGTTAGTCGGACAACAATTCGAAATGCCCTTGGACTTCTTGCAAATCAAAACTTGTTAATTCGTACCAAAGGAAAAGGTTATATTATCAACGATACAAAAGAGGACATTTCAACAACCCAAGATACATTAGGTCTTTATGAAACAAAAAATAAAGATGGAAAAATCATTACTTCAGAAGTTATCAGCAAAAATATTATTAGCTGCTCGGCATTTCTCTCCAATAAACTAAAGGTCGAAGAAGGAACACTTATATATCATTTAACAAGACTGCGATATATTGACGGCAAAAAATATTCCATTACTGAAAACTATATACCTCTCACTTATTTTCCAACAATAAATAATCATGATTTTTCAATGGGATCATTATGGAATTATATGAAGGAAAACGGATTCCATCCCAAAATTATTGAGCAAACCATCGAAATACGTACAAGCTTAGAAATTGAAAGATTTTACTTATCTATAGAGCAAGAGACACCTGTTATGGTTATCGAAAATATCGCTACCTCTACAGAGTCAAATAAACCAATTGATTTATCAATAATTATTACAAATGCATACAAATCAAAGTTACATTTTACAAACAACATTTAATAATCAAAACTATTCACATCAAAATCAATTATAGGCCTTTATAACTTTTGTTTATAGCATAAACAATAGATTATAAAGCCTTTTTATGTAAGCAATTAATTTCAGAAACTAATTTTAAAAGGAGCATACGCTCCTTATTCAAAAACTTGATTTAATTTGTCTCTTAGGAAACTTCCTGCATGCTTGCAGATATCACGCCAATTCTCTTCACCTGTATACCAGAATTCACCAGTGAACATCCGTACACCCATATCCTTTAGACATCTGATGTCTTGTACAAACTCTGTATGTCCTGTT